>ENA-UONW01001819-UONW01001819.1-human-gut-metagenome-genome-assembly--contig:-CS52-NODE-1819-length-23487-cov-7.137846_pt1 | contig 23487 bp, 13 predicted proteins | sample MGYA00242463_ERZ724010 | MGnify/ENA metagenome assembly ERZ724010 | reverse complement strand
ACATGAGAAAAAGAGTTATTTACAAGAAAAAAACAATCTTTTTGAAATTGGCTCATTATGAAACTGCCATTACTTATTTTCGCCGTCATTTGTGCGGCACTGACTGGAAGAACGCAGGGGATAGAGTTCCGGAATGCGGATTTTCGTGAGGTTGATACGGAGAATTTCCCGGTTGCCTGGCGGCTCGGCGGTAACCGGGGTGACATGGATTTTTCCGTAACTGCCGGGGACGGTGTACTGAAAATCATCAATCGGACTCCGCGCCGGAAAAATCAGTACCTCGCTCTGGTGCCGAAACAGCTCCACGGTATCGTACCCGGCGATCAGCTTCTGGTGCAGCTGGAGGCGAAAGGAACTCCGAATCTGGATGCCGGCATTATCCTTGGAAACTGGAACCGTCGCTTGTGGCTGCGCCGGATCGAGATGAGAAAATTCACCGGATTCCACCTCAAATTCAAGGTGGAGGAGCAGGACATCGCCGAGGGTACTCTCCGGTTCTATCTGATCGTCGAGTCACCCGGTGAACTACAGATCCGAAATCTCACTCTCACACGGAAAGAACGTGGGCCGCAAGTGACCGTGATCCCGGCGGAGGAGTTTCAAAAACATGGACTTCTACCGGTACGGAAATCCAGTTCCGTTCCATCGGAACCGGCGGCCTTTTTCACGTTGCCGCTTGATTCCGAACACTTTTTTTCCGATGACGGGAAGCCGGCTGCAGCAGATGGTTTTACCGGGAAAGTCGGCTGTACCTTTACCGGAACGAGTTTTCGTTTCCGGTTTGATGTTCTTGATCCGCGGCAGGTGGTGCGTCGGGGAAATGAAATGTATACCGGTGACGGCGTTCAGCTGCAGCTTGATCCGTTGTTCGCCCCGCATGCCGGTGCGAAGGTGACCGATCTGGAACTGGGAGCTGCCCCGGGAAATCCGCGTGCCTACTGCTGGAGCATGGGGCGCGAACTTTCCGCCGAAGAGGCGGAGGTCGTCACGACCGCAATTCCCGGCGGATACCGGCTTGAACTTGAATTGAAGGCTTCGCTGCTCAAGGATTTCCGCTGGGATGAGCTGCGTGGGTTTTCTTTCAATTTCCTCATCAACGATCGAAACGATGAACAAGGAGCGCGGCGAGTCGCATTTTTTGCTCCGGGTATCCATCTTGGGAAGAGTGCGAAATACAATGCGTTGGCGCTGCGTGATGACGGCATTCCCTCTGCCGTATTGCGACTGGAACCGGTCCGGGAGGCTCGGATTCGCGGTGAACTCTATCTGCTGGGTTGTACCGGAATCCGGCCGCTGCCGGTTGTGCTTCGCTTCACCGATTCCGGCGGGCTTGTTCGGGAATTGACGGTGGCGACCATGCCGCCGATTCCGGCCGGGGGAATCGGTCGGGCTGAGTTTGCTGTGAACATTCCCGTAGAGCTCGCTGACGGTCCATTGCGGCTGGAGGCTGTGGTGGAGGGAAAAGTATTGGGTCGCAGAATACTTTCTGGAGAAGGGCGTCGTTCCCCTGAGCAGAAGCTGCAGGAACAACGGAAGGTGTTTCAGACGCTTCAGGCCAGAAGTCGGAATCCGAAAAGTTTCGCCGCCCTGATCTGCACCCTGTTTGAACGCGGACTGACTCTGGCGGAGGCCGATTTGCGTACAAGCGGTTCTGCAGGTGCGGTTCGCTACCATCGTACCCGGGGAGAATTGCAGCTGGATGAACTTGCCCGTCTTGCGGTTCATTGGAAGGAACAACTCGAGCAGCCTCAGCCGTTTTCCATGAGGAATGACGCAGGTTTCTTCATCGGTTACGGTCATTTCGCCGATGCGATCGACGATATCCCGCTCTTCGAGAAAATCGGCGCTAATTTTGTTCAGACTGAAATCGGACCGGCGCGCACTTTCCCACGCCGGGAAGGAGAGTTTGATCCGACTTACTATCAGAAGTATGTGGCGCGTCCGCTTGAGTTGGGGCGAAAGCATAATGTGAAGATCTGCGTGTTGCTTTCCCCTCATGTGATTCCAGACTGGTGGTGGAAGAACCATGAAGCTGATCTTGCGCCGAAACCGCGCCATCAGATGGAATATTTTTATGACTGGAATGCTCCTGAAGTCCGGAAATTGTTGAAGGCGCACATCGAAGCGGTCTGTCGACTGCTCGCCGAAGATCCCAACCGGGAGGCACTGCACAGCATCTGCCTGAGCAACGAGCCCAAAAGTGAAAATCCGAATTTGAACCGGGTGGAGACCAGGCGTGCTTTTTTTGCCGCCCTGAAGAAGAAGTTCGTAACGATTGCCGCCTTCAATGAAATCTCCGGGAAAAACTATCCGGACTGGGAGACGCTGGAACAGGAGCAGGGGAGTTCTCCGGCGCTCCACTATGCATTCGAACGGTGGAAGCAGTGTCATTTCGCGCGTTCTCATCGCTGGATGTATGAGATTGTCAAAAAATATCTTCCTGATGTTCCGGTTCACGTCAAACTGCCGGCACCGCACAGCAGTCGCCAGCCGAAATGGGGAACGGATATCGCGCTCTTCTCGGATTTCTCCGATTTAAATGGGAATGATTCCGGGTCGAGTTACCGCAAGGATACCCTTTATCTGGCTAACTGGATCAACTTCCAGCGGACCTATGATATGCAGCGCTCTTTCAAGAATGTGCCGGTGATGAATACGGAAAATCACATCATCGCTGACGGCGATTTTACTCCGGTTCCTTATGAGCATGTATACTGCGCCATTTTTCTGGAAGCTCTTTACGGTGCCCGCGGCATCGTCACCTGGGTCTGGAATCGATGCAGTTATCAGCAGCATCTGCGGGAGATCTGGCTCGACGCATCAATCTATTACCGACCGCTTAACATCTGGGCGCAGGCGAAGGCGACTTCCGACCTGAGAAGACTGGCTGCTGAGGTGGAGGCATTTGCGGAAGCTCCGTTTCCGGTGGCTCTGCTTCACTCGCATTCCTCTTTTCTACAGAACGGCGAGGCGTATGTCCGCAAGCAAGAGGAGGTTTACGCCGCTCTCGCCTGCTGCGGCGACAAGGTGGGGTTCCTGCGCGAGGACCGGCTAGCCGAACGGAACTTCAGCGCGGTCCGACGTCTGTTTCTGACATCGACCTCTCATCTGAGTGAGGAGGCGATCGCCGCGTTACAGGAGTTTACCGCCGCTGGAGGCAAGCTTTATGTTTGCGGAACCGCTCCGCGCTGGAACTCCTACGGGAAGCCGTTGGATAAGCCGCTGCCGCCGTACACGGTAATTCCGGATACCCGGCTGACCGCGGAGGAAATGCAACAGAGTTTCGTTTATCCGGAGGCTCCGGTTTTTGCCGGGGCGGTATCCGGATTGGTGCAGCGTTCGGTACCGTTCCGAGGCGGGAAATGGCTGCTCAGTCTGGTCAATTACAACGACACGCCGGTGGAAGTCAGGCTGCACCTGCCACAAAAGGCGCAGGTGCAGGACCTGATTTCCGGGCGGACAGTGACGGAACGTTTTTCGTTGAAACCGCTCCGCCCGATGCTGCTTCTGGTACGCTGAGCTGTTTCCGGTACGATTTCAGGGGATTTCGGGGAACATCGCCTCGTAATCCGGTTTATCCGAGCGGAACGGCAGCGCCGGGAATCCCTCTTTGTTGCAGAGATTCACCCGGCAGTAGCCGGTGAAGGCGTACCGGACGCGCTGCGGTTCCGGTACCAGCGGCGTGCGGAGAAGAACAGTTTCTCCGTCGATGACCGCATCCGCCGGATAGAGTTCCCCGGTGCGACTTCCCAGCACGAAGCCGGTCGGCGCTTTCCCGTCGGAGGTGGTCAAGCCGGAGCCGGTGTTCCGGAAGAGGATCCGGAACGCGGACCCTTCCTTGCGGATCCCCGCGAAGGTCGGGCCATCGGCGATCACCTCTCTGCCGTAGACCATCTGTTCGGCCTTCTTCGCCAGCCGCATTCCCACCGTCTGCTTGTCGCGGGGATGGATGTCCGAGTGGTCGCCGCGGTCGAATGCCGAGATCATGCCGACATTTCTGCGGACATGCGGCAGTTCCGCCTGAATTTCGCGGGTGATGCCGTAGGGGGAAAATTCCGGGAACCGCTGATCGTCGAACATGGCGTCCGGCAGCCGGTTATCCGGATTGTGCGAGTGGAACGCCGCCAGCTGCACCAGCAGAAACGGCATGTCAGGATCATTCCAATGTTCCCGCAGATCGTCGATCAACATCTTGTGAAGCGGATAGTAGGTGAACTCGCCGTTGTTGCTGCATCCCTGGTACCAGATCGTGCCGCGGACCGTGTAGCGGAACCACGGGAAAAGCATTCCGTTGAACAACGTCGAGGAGTAGTTCGGCCCGGTCGGCGTACGGTCGGCGCCGATGGTCGGCACATTCGGTCGGGGTGGGAATCCTGCCGGTACCGTGAAGAGGTTGATCCAGCGGCAGGCCGGCTGAAACTCCAGCGTCTGTTCGCCATCGCTGATCTGCCAGCAGTTCAAATTGGCGGAACCGACGCTGTAGTGGTTGTCCACTTCGATGCCGACGCAGTTCCGACCGGCGCGGAGCAGCCGCGCCGGGACACGGTATTGGCGGCAGATGTTCCAGTAAGCCGGCTGTTCCATTCCGGTTGCTCCGATGAATTCACCGTTGAAGAAGGTGCGGTCCGTGTCGTTGAAAACTCCGATCTTCAGCGTGAGGTCCTTGCCGGAAAACGTTTCCGGCAGGTCGAACGTCGCCCGGATCATATAGCGACCGGGGACGGGCAGGCTCAGGCAGGGGGCTGTACTTTCCTGCCAGCTGGAATCGTCCGTTTCCGGCTGAAAGAGAGCTGGATCCGCTTTGCCGAGGGCGTCGAAGTTCTTGAGCCAGTCGAACAGCTGCCGGAACTCTCCGGTCTCCTGCAGCTTGTTCCACATCACTTCGATCCTTGTCTGTTCGATGAAGGGCTGCCAGGATTTTTCACGAAACTTCCGCTGTGAAATCCACGCTTCGATGATGGTGCCGCCCCAGGCGGTGGCGATCAAGCCGACGGGAACGTCGAGGTCCTCTTCCAGGGTGCGTCCGAAAAAGTAGCCGCATGCGGAAAACAGGGCGACGGTTTCGGCGTTGCAGAGCTGCCAGCCGTTGCCGTTTTCCTCCGTCAGCGGACCGTCCGGAGCGAGGCGGCGGGTCAGCATGGAGTTGTAGAGCCGGATTCGGGGATGGTCTGCTTTTTTCAGCTCCTCAACGGCATCGAGAGTGCGCCAGAAGGGATTTTCCGAGTAGACCGGCATCTCCATGTTGGACTGGCCGGTGCACATCCATACTTCGCCGATCAGGATATCGTCCAGCGTGACCGGCGACACTCCGCGGTCACCAGCCAACGTGAGAGAGTAAGGTCCGCCCGCCTGCATCGCCGGGAATTCGGCGAACCATTCGCCGTCGGCTTCGGCGGCGACGCAACGTTCCCGGCCTGCGAAGGAAAGTGTTACGAATCTGCCAGGCTCCGCCTTGCCGGAGAGCCGGATCGGCCGCTCCCGCTGGAGAACCATATGCGAGGTGAAGATACGGTGAAAGGTGAATTTTCTGGCGAATTCCATGATGAGAAGCTCCTGCCGGATTTCAGCGCATGAACTCTTCGAACACCGCGGCTTCTTCCGGCACGAGCAGAGTGCCGTCCGGGTGGAAGACATCGTGGAAAGGAATGCTCAGATCCACAGTGGCCATCAGCCCCTGCCAGGGGAGGACAGTCTGAGTTTTACCGGAGACGAGTCCCCAGTTGACTGCGCCGACGTGATTCTCGCGGAGGATGGGCAGGCAGTCGCGGAAGGTGCTTCCGGCGTGTCGCGCCATATATTCCGAGCAGAGCATCGGCCGACCGTTGGCGATGAGGCGGATGAAGTTGATCCGTTCACACAGTTCTCCGGGCCGGTTGTAGGCGTGGAAGGTCACGACGTCGGAGTTTTCGAACATGAAGCGGTTCATTTCGTCGAACGACTTGCCGAAGGTCCACGGTGCGGCGGTGAACGGCTGATCCGGATTGACTTCGGCGGCCCAGCGGAAGACGTCGCGGAGGAGCGGCATGGAGGCCATCTCGCGCATGCCGGTAGCGGTGATGTGATCTCCGGCGCTCCCGTTGCCCGGTTCGTTGTAGAGGTCCCAGAGGATGATCCGCGGATCGTGGGCGAAATGGGTGAGGACGCCTTTGACATAGCGTTCCAGGCGCGGCCGCTGCGAGAGATCGTCTGCCGCGCGGTTGCCGGGGGACTGGATCCAGCCGGAGTTGTGACTTCCCGGAACCGGTTCGGGCTGTTTGCCGAGCTGGAAGTCGGATTTCCAGCAGTCGTCAAAGAAGACGAACATCGTCTTGATCTTCCAGCTGTCGGCGATTTCGAGGTAGGTTTCCATTCGTTTCAGGAATCCGGCGGAATCCTGTTCCCAGAGCAGGTCGTGCAGATAGACCCGCATAAGGTTCATGCCGATGCCGGCGGCGTAGCCGAGTTCCCGGCGGATCGTCTCCGGATCGAACGATTCCTCCTGCCACATTTCCAGCTGATTGATTGCGGTGGAGGGGGTGAAGTTTGCGCCCCGGTACCAGATGTCATTCCAGATGAATTTTCTCATATCGGCCTCTTTGCATTTTTATCGTTTGCCAGGTTCCGGTCGGTTGTCCGGAAACGATATAAAATAGATTGCCGCGAAAACAATTTCCACTGTGTCAGCATGGGAAATGAGGAGTTTTTTCTGTTTTTTCCAGAGAATCCGTGTAGATGTTCTACCGGACTCTGCAGGAGCATGGAAAACGAGCAAAATTTCAATTTTTTTTCATCCGGCTCTTGACAGCGCTTATCGATAGAGGTATAATTAAAACAGGTTTACCGATTAGTTTATTGATTTTCTTCGACAACGAAGGATTGTTTTCATGGCGACACGACGAAAAGAGTGCAGCAAAAAGCGGGTGCAGTACCTGGTGCGACGCCATATAATCGAACTCATCATGCAGAGCCCGGGCAGCAGAATCCGGATTCCTTCCAGCAATGTGCTGGCCAGAAAACTGGGGGTTGCCAAGAGCACAGCGCAGCTGGAGCTGGAACGGATGGCCGCAGAGGGGTTGATCATTCCGAAAGTGGGAATCGGGACCTTTTCCAACCCCGACTGCTTCTTCGGCAGAGACTCCGTTTCAATCGGAGTGATTGTGGGGGACGGCAAATGCATCTTGAAATCCTATTTCACGACCCTGATGCTGTTTGGTCTGGAGACGGAAATTCTGCGTCACGGTTTTCAGCTTCAGGAGGTTCCAGTTTTCTCCAATGACGAAGACGAGATGGTTGAGGATCTGCGCAGCCTCTCCTGTCGCGCCATCCTCTGGCTCCAGCCGCCGGAACGGTATGCCTCCATCGTGCGTGCTCTTGCCGCCGAACGGCCGGTGCTGGTGGTGGAGGAGACTCTTGCAGGAGTGGATTCCTTGCGGATCAACCGCCATGCTTTCGGATACGCTCTGGCACGGGAAATTCTTAAAAAGAACCGGGTGAGGCCGGTGTTTGTGACCTATCCGCTGTTTCGGGATACCACATTTCAGGGGATACGGCAGGCGTATGAGGAGGCAAAAGTTCCTCTTGAGGAGAAGCAGCTGATCTGGGAAGAGGACAAGTTGAAGCGGCTTCGGGAGTTGCTGGGCTCGGGATTCCGTCCGGATGCGCTGTTTTGTATGCTTGAATTTGATTTGGAATCACTTGCCATGTTTCGGGAATTCGGCGTGGATCTTGAATCCGAATGCTTGTTCGTCACCAATATGTACAAACCGGCCGCCATGCGGGAACCCGCCATGAAATTTGATTTCCCCGCAGAGGAAATCGGCTGCCGCGCTGTGGAAATCCTTCAGGCCAGATTGAATGACAGATGTCTACCTGTGCAGAATTGTGAAATCGAGTTGTCAACTCGTTGGAAAATGGTGTAAGATAACACGCGGCATTGGAAAAAGGAGGAATCATGTTACAGAAGAAAGTTGGAAGGATTTACTTTACTCTGATCGAACTTTTAATTGTTGTAGCTATCATTGCCATTCTTGCCGCGCTACTGCTGCCCGCGTTGCATTCGGCCCGGGAGAAGGGGAAGGCGATTGCCTGTTCCTCCAATTTGAAACAGATTGGCAGCGCTGCCGCAATGTACCGGGCAGATTTCAATGACGAAGCTGCTCCTTTTTCATCGAATAATGGATCCATCGGCTTCAAGTACTCCGATCATGGACAGGCCGACTGGGCGTTTTCATTCGGATTTCGTTATATGGCCGGAAAAACGGATTCCCTGCAGAGCTGGATCGATACCAAAGCGGTGGAGTCCTGGAAAGTGTTTCGCTGTCCGGGGGATTCGACGGTACTGATTCCCGGAAGGGCAAGATGCACCTATGCAATGGTTGCATTCTGGACCTATGGGGTGACTGGGCCCGGGGGGTACGTTTGCCGTCCGATCAAGGTTTCTCAATATCGTTATCCTTCCTCATCCTATTTCATCGGTGAGGCAGACTACTTGAAGATTTACACTTCTTATGATCATTATACGGGGAGAGCGATTGGCTACAATGATGTCAATAAAACCTCCCGTTTCTGGGCGGAGTCGTGGCGCAGCTGGGGGCCCAATCATAAAGGCCAGGGGAGTTTCCTCTATGTCGATGGACATACTGCATTGAAACGGGAATGGGCTTGTCGAGGCTCTTTCGGCAGTGGGTCATATACGGGAACTGCCCCGGACTTCAACGCGCGTTCTGAAGCTTCACGGGAGCGGTGACTATCATGAGGAAGAGGTCGTTATACCGGAATATGGTTGCAAGAATGCAAAAAATTTTGTTCATCCTTTTTTTCATTTGCTGTGAGGAAATTGTCGCGGCAGAGACGCTTTTCGTTGCTCCTGATGGAAATTTCATGCAAAACGGCAAGCCGGTGTTTCTGCTTGGGCCCGTCAATATGAATCGCCCCTATCTGCAGCAGGGACGTTATCCATTCGACCGTGAGGCTCCGAAAGAGTGGCAGTGGCTCTACAACCAGGATGTGAGTGAAGAGCAGATCCGTCGGCTGGGCGGGAAGATCTGGGCCACTTCGCCGGAACGGACATTCCTGCATGTTTTCGACCCGCGTTTTTCCGGATCTGTTTCCAACCGCCAGACGGCACTGGAGAATTTCATTGATCGCTACAAGGGGACGAAATCATATTCCAAAGTCCGCTGGATCGCCTATCATTCGCTGGGAGATGAGTTTTACCGAGTCGGATTCCGGAATCATGAAGCCATGATGCACCGGATGAAAATGCCGCTTTACGTGGAACTCGGATCTCTCAACTGGCTGTGGCAGCAACCAGATGTTTTTTCCGACTGCATTCCCGGGAACGCGTTCAATCCGACCGTCGGAAATTCCATGTTTTCGCTGGGATTTTCATTGATTCAGCCGAAGGGGCGGGAGCAGTACCGCAAGGCGTACCGCTACAGTGCCGAGATTTTCCGCAGTTACGGCAGCCGGGTTCTCTGCTATGAACTCTTCAACGAGGCGAAATATGAGGAACGCTCCCCTGCGATGGATCAGCGGTTTCTGGCCCATCTGAAAGACAAGTTCAGGACACTCGAAAAGGTCAATCACGCCTGGGGGAGCCGGTACACCTCCTGGGAAGAGATTCTCAGGAATTGGTCTCAGGGCCGTGAGATTGAAAAACGGTTTTTCATTGAAGGAATCACGACGGATTTCGTAAAAGTTCTGCGTGATGATATCCGCAAGATCTCGCCGGAGAGTGGCGTGACGGTGCAGCTGCACGGCAACGATGACCTCCGCACCCTCTGGCACGGCTTCAACTTCCGTCGCCTCGCCGGAGTCCTTGACTGGATCAACAGCGGAACCGGGAACAGCGCGTATGAACATCCGATCGGCAAAGGGGAGGAGGAGGACATCCTGGGAAATGTCAATCTGCCGGAGCCGATCCGTACCAGCATCCTTTCTGCGAAACTCTGTCTGGCGGCGGCGGAGGGAAAGCCGATCGTCAACAATGAGGTGTATGTCGGCAGAAGTTATGACACATTGCTCAATACGATCTGGACGGAGGTGATCCGGGGGCGGAACTCCTCGCATATCTTCGCGTTCAACAAAAGAATCAACTTCCGAATGAGCATGCAGGAGGATGCCGATCGCTATCCTTACAACCTGCTGAACCGGATCCATTTCAAACCGGAAGGGCTTCGAGCAATGAGTGACGCCGCAAAGGAGATCGACTTTTTGAGTCCGCTGATTCTGCCACGCAAAAACCGCACTCCCGCGAAGATTGCCGTGCTGCACTCTTACGCGACGGTGCGCGCCGGGGGAAAATGGCAGTTTCGGCACAAGCAGATCTACACCGCCGCGATGGGGTTGGAATTCACCCATCTGGGCTGGATGCCAATTTTTGAGGAGGATTTGCGGGAGCAGCTGGGCCGTTACAAGGTTTTGATTGCGGAGGGGGTTTCCTGTGTGCTGCCGGAGACGGAGGCGATTCTGGAGCGTTTTGTCCGAAACGGTGGAATCCTGATCGCCGGACTTGAACCGATGGATCGCGACTTCTACTGCCGGAAACGGGGCAGTAGGCTGCTGAACTTCACGTTGGCGCCGTATCGCGGGAAAGTAGAACGCCACCGACTGGAAGGGGGCATTCTCGCCCTGCCGGATCAGGAGATTGGCAGGATGGATGGCTGGAAAACCGTGATGAAGGGCGGCGACACGCCGGTGGTGATCGCCCGGGAGTTCGGAAAAGGCAGGATCTATTTTCACGCCTGGCAGATGAATGATTATGGAATCGGAGAGTTTTTCCGCCGGATTCTGGCCCGGCACGGCATTGCCCCAGAGATCGAGATTCGCAAGGAGAAGCGGGATGAACTTTCGGGAAACATCGAGTTTCACGAGTTCAGCGACGGTAAAATGACGATCTGGTATTTGATGAACTGCGACCGTTTCCCGAAGATTGTCCGGATGAAGTCACCCCGGTTAAACGGAACAGTCGCACAGGAGATCTTCGATGGGAGGAGACGCCTGCCGCAGCAGGGGAACGAAGTGCTCGCCTTTCTGCCGCCGGCCCGGCGCGTGCTGCTTGCGGTCGCTTCAGTGGAGGAGCTGGAACAGCAGTTCGGGAAAGCGGTTCCAGCCCCTCGGGAGGAGTATCGAAAGGAACTGGAAAAATTCCGGAGCGAAGAAGCCCGGCATTCGAAGAAGCCCGGCATTCCCATCGATCTGAAGCCCTATTGCAATCAGGGGTTCGACAATCGTCAGGGGTACGGCAACCGCATCGCGTGGCAGGAGGGGAAGGAGTGCGGATTAAATGACATGCCGTTCGATCACTTTTATACCGGCGGATATCTGATGGAACCGATCCGTTTCGACTTCAACAACAACAACACGACGATCGCGCTGAAATCCCGTACAAATCCGGAGGGTATGGCGACAGTACGGAATATCCCGATCAATCTGAAAGTCCGGAGCCTGACCTTTTTCCATGCGGTGACCCACGCGGAACCGGGGACGGTTTCCCATATCTACCGGATTCATTATGCCGACGGCAGTTCGATTGATCTGCCGAATGTCGTCGGAGAACAGGTGGGGAGCTGGCTGCTGGAGAAAAATCCGCCGGAGATCCGGAAGCGGATCGCCTGGCGGAACAAGGAGAAAAAAGGGTTTTTCCTGTGGAACTGGGAGAATCCCCATCCCGGAAAAACAGTCGCTGGGTTCGATATCCTTGCTCCGGAGCGGGAGAGCGATCAGACTGCCCTCATAGTGGGAGTGACGGCACAGGAATATCGTCAATTCCGGAAATTGAATCTCCCGGCGGGGTGGTCGGTAAAGACCTGGACAACGCGTTTCCCCTGGAGAAGCCGGCTGCAATTGACTCCGGAAAGCCCGTCGGGTGAATTTACCGGGAAGCCTCTGGAAGTTCCACGAGAGATTGTTTCTCAGGCATTTTTATGTTACGAGATCAATCAGCTTCCGGATGCCTGGGGAAACTATTCCAAACTGTGCGAGTTACCGGCAATCATTCTACGCTGGGAAGACGGAGCGGGAAAAAAGGTGCAAACTTCCGGGGTATCGCGTCAGACCACCTGGTCGTGGGTGAATGCCAACTATGTGATCGATGAAGACAAAAATACGTGGCAAACCATCCGAATCCCGTTGAACCAATTGATCCCGAACGAGGTGCCCGGCCCTGTGAAAATTGATAAGATCAATATATGGCGGGCGGAACATAACTCACCGGTGCTGGAAATCCGCAATCTGCGGCTGGAATATTAGTTTGGAAGAAAATATTGAGGGATAATGTTGGCTTGAAAGAGTTACGGCAGGACAGGCTCCACTCTTTGAAACCGTTTTCTTCCGCGAAAATCGGCAGTTTTCCGATCTGTATCTGGTTCGAAACTTTCGACCTTGAGATATACGCGTCTGAACCGTGTTGCGATTTGTTCGCCAATGCCGGAGGAGTGTGCGTGCGACCAGACTGCTGGTGCTGGTACGAAACAAGTGGGATGCTGGTGTGATCTAACCCGGCTGGATTCCGTTGGTGACAATCTGTTTTTACCCGGGGGGAGTCAGCTGTGGTTCTACGTAGGTTCCAGTTATCGCCGTACAGGGGAGTTCGAGGAACAGATCGGCGGGGGGCTCTGTCGGTCGAGCAAGGAGTTTGTGATCAAACTCCTCTGCTCAACCATCGTGAAAATGCGGGATTTCTTCCGGGACCATTCGTGCTGTGTCCCGCCGGAACAGCACTTCCATAATCCGGAGCTGCCGGATATGTTGACCGGGAACATCTTCCCGCTTCATGGCTGGAGCGTCGGGACGCCGGAGTTCTCTATTCGTTCAGCGGTCTGCCGCTGCCGGACTGTCCGCTCGTGGTCTGTGACGAGTCGACAATCATCTGGACGGCCGGGGCGGAGTGACGGGAGGAAAGGCGGAACTTCAGTCGGACCGTTTCTCCTGCCGCACCCTGATCGGTACGGGTTCCCCGCGCAGAAACGCTTCGCGATACTCCTGCGGGGTCATTCCGAATGCGGCCTTGAATACCCGGAAGAAATAGGCGTGGGTCGAAAATCCGCAGTAGTCCGCGATCTGGCCGATTTGAAAACTGGAGTTTTCCAGCAGGAGACGCGCTTCCGTCAGCCGGATTTCATTGACCAGCTCTTTGAATGATTTTCCCGTCTCCTGCTTGATCACATGGTACATGCGGCTCGTGCTCAGATGGTAGTGATGTGCGAGCGACTCGACGTTGAACCCATTGTTTCTGTAGCGCCGGTCGATGAGAAGCCGGAGCCGTTCCGCCTGCGACAGTCGGTTTTCTCCAATGTTTTTTTCACACTCCCGATGCCCGAGCTCCTGAAGTCGCGCCGCCAGCTGCCGCAGCCCCTCCATCACGAACTCATCCTCACTGTTTTCTTCGTCGACCGGCGGGAGCGATGCCGCATCGCAGCCGGTCGGCAGCTGCCAGGGCGGAGCCGAACTCTGGTAAACCGGATATTTCCGGGCAAGTTTCGGATTCGCCCGGCGTCCTCCCGCCAGAAGCATGCCGAGCAGATCGTCCTGCCAGTAGACGGCATGAATCCACTCCCATACGCCGCCAGGACACAGTTTGACGCCGCCATTACGGAATTTCCAGGCATTGGCCAGCAGCCGTTCCTGATCAAAGCGCTGACATATGCGCTCATAGCCGCAGAGTTTGATGTTTCGGCAGACGTTCTCCTTGTGAATGCTCCGGTTGAAAGGAAACATGGCGGTCAATCGCGTATCATTATGATAAAAGACAACGTGCGTTCGACTCCAGTGCTCAAAGCACCGAACTGCATTTTCGGCTTCCTCGCTCATTCCGGTTTCTCCCCGACGACAATTTTTGATATAAGAACGGCAAAATTTGATATTTGCAAAATGACCGTTTCCCGGTATAATATACTCAAGCGATGGTGAGATTTCAACAATGAGCAGTTCCTTACGGGGAACCACAAAGGCAAAGGATATGAGTATGAGGAACAAATTTTTCACCCTTATTGAACTTCTCGTCGTAATAGCGATCATCGCGATTCTGGCGTCGATGCTGCTGCCCGCGTTGAACAAAGCCCGGATGCGGGCACAGATTTCAAGTTGCAGTGCCAGACTCAAGCAGATCGGCACGGCGGTAACGCTCTATTATCAGGATAATGCCGACTGGTTCCCGCATCGCTGGTATAACAGCAATGCTTCGGTGCCGGGAGCGAACTTCCCCTATCCGGTCAGTCCTTATCTGGGGTTGAAGTGGGTGACCCGCACGGCGGAGAATACCGCCAATCTGAAGGCGTTTGCCGTCTGGCTCTGCCCTTCTGACAACGGAGCCAAAGCGGAACAGTGGGGAGTGCCGTTCAGCTACGATACCACATCGGTGATCACCATGCCGAACTATTACGGCGGGCGTCCCGGTGCCATGATCGGGATGAAGAGCCAACACTTCGTTTCACCCTCTGCAACCTGTATTGTCGGTGAACCTAGGGCGATGCTCTCACCGAATTCCAATAACTTTATTTACGTGTCGCTCAACAACGGTGCCACCAGCGAAGCGTCGCCGGGGCCGGAAAAGTTCGGCTTGCAACGTCACAACGGAGTCAATCTGCTGCTCGCCGACGGGCATGTGAAATTTTATCGGATTCCGCCGCGTGTCGCGCAGGATGAACGACTCTGGAAGCCGTGGAAGTAACTGAAGGGAAATGCAGGAGAACCTTTGAAGATGAAGAAACTGTTTATTATTCTCTGGGCCGTTGCCACGACGCTTGCTCTCCCCGCCCGGGAAATGGTGAAAAACGGAAATTTTCAGGATGGCGGGCAACATTGGCGGGTCCTTCGCCAGAGCGGACTGAATTCGCAGAACACGCCGGTCTCCTTTGCCGGCAACCGTTATCGCTCCGTTTTGCCGCAGAGATTTGCGGATAACAACGGTCGCCTTCAGCTGGTGCAGTCAATGGAGCTGAACCCGTCGAAAGAGTACCTTGTCCGCTTCACCACACAGCGGCAGACGCGCGGCTCCATCTTCGTCTCCTACCGGACCAGCCGGAATCCCCGGCGCAATCTCGGGTTGACGCGGACGGTTGAACTGCCTCCGGGGGAAGCCGAGCACTCCTTTGTGTTCTCTCCCGGCGGATTGCCGAAGGCAGGGGAGGGCAGTGAATTCTGTTTTCAGATCGGTACGGCTTCCGGAGAAACGGTGATCCGGAATGTTTCCATTCAGCAATTTACGACAATACCGCTCCGGTTCGGTTCCCGCTGGAGCATATTTTTCAAGGATCCCGGCACATATCGGGCGATGCCGGACGGGAAACCGGATGTTTCTCTGAAGATCCCGTTCGATGCAACGGCGGGCAGGCGGCACACGATCGACTTTGTCCGACTGGGGCGGCGGGTCGGTTCGGCGCCGGCTGTGGTCTTTTCCGAGATCGACGCTCCGGAAGCGGGAATGATGCGCGCCGGGTTCGCCGCGGACTGGTTTTTCGAAGCGTACCTCAACGGCGAGATGGTTTGCTCCACCATGGAGAAGGGAAACGGCAGCAACGCCTTCTCTCCCGGAGACAACGAGGTGCTTCTCCCGGTCCGGAAGGGGCGGAACCTGCTTGCGGTCAAAGTGCGCAGCGGGAGCGGAGGCTGGAAACTGGTCTGGGGCACCCCGGAGCCGCCGGTCCGTTTCGTCGCCGATGAGAACTGGAAGGCGATTGACGCGAAGAAAATTCAGATCGAACCGGGCACCGCGCTGGATCTCTCCGCCATGATCGATGCTCCTGCCGGGAAATTCGGGCGGGCGGTGGTCGGCCGGAGCGGATTGCTCGAATTTGAAAAACAACCGGGAAAACCGGTCCGCCTGCATGGATTTACCAGCTTTCTTCCCGACGATGTCTGGCGGACGCCGGGCGATCGCGAGTTCCGGCGGACGGTGACGCGTTTCGCCAGAGCGGCCCGTCGGCAGGGATACAATCTCTTCCGCATGCACGGGCTTGACCAGTGGCTGATGCTGGATTCACAGCAGGATATGAAGATTTCACCGAAATTTCTCGACCGCTGGGACTATATCATCTCGGAGTTCAAGAAGGAGGGCATTTACGTTCAGTTTGTGGTCTTCTCCTTCAATTTGTACAGCAAAGGCAGCGGCTATCAGGCGACCTTCCGGCGGCGCAACATGCATAAGATGCGTCTTTACATGGGGGGCGAACTGGAGAAGGAACGGTTCCGCTACGGCGCAACCACGCTGCTGAACCACGTCAACCCCTACACGAAACTGGCGTGGAAGGATGATCCGGCGATTGTGCTGGTCGAATATTACAACGAACAGTATCTCGGCATGGGGCGTTACGCGGAGGCCGCGCGGCAGTTCCCTGAGGATCACAAGTTCGTGCTCTCCGTCTGGAACGACTGGCTGAAGAAACGGTATGCGAATGTTCCGCGCGCCCGGTGGCCGAAGGCGCTGCGCGAGGCGGGCAACAAACTGGTGGAGATCCCCTCCCGGCGGAGTGCGCTCACCAATGACTACTCCATTTTCTGCTATGAGCGGATCAAGGAGACCAACCGCTGGTGCGAGAGCGTCATCCGCGCCGCCGGATACAAGGGGCTGACCACCGAAAACTGCGAACGGCAGCTCAACAGCGCCGCCGCCGGATGGGAGACGCTGCAGGTGACCGACAACCATGTCTATTTCAGTCATCCGACCAACTGGTTCCAGGTTGGGTCGAGCGTGAATCAGTCGAGTGCGATCGGGCAGGTAGCCGGATATTTCCGCAATCTGGCCGGAGGGCGGCTGGCCGGGAGGCCGCAGTTTGTCGGCGAGTTCAACTTCTGTTTCTGGAATCCTTACCAGTACGAGGCGGGACTGGTGTTCAACGCCTACGCCGCCTATCAGAATTTCAGTTCGCTCGCGATTCATTCGCATCCGGTGCTGACCCGGGGAGGGGACATGCAGATTCAGAATTTCAGCAGCGGTTCGAATCCGGTGCTGCGGGCGGCGCAGTTTCTCTCGAATATGTTTTTCCTGCGGGGAGATGTGACGCCGTCGGAGAAGCTGGTGGCGCTGACGATTCCGAAGGAGTTTCTGGAGAGTGGCGGCAACGGAATGCGCGCCCCCTCCGGCGAGCAGACCAAGCTGGCGCTGATGAGCGGATTTGCCCTGGCGTTCCCGTGGGCGCCGACCCCGGAGGGAATCTCCGCCGGGCGGGTCCCGGATCTCGCGATCCTGCCGTCGGGCGCGGCGGACGTCGAAATTCACGGCTGGTTCACCAATGTTTCCGAGCGGACCGTCGGCGGCAACTTTTCTCTCGACCGGACGGTGCGGGAGATGAAGGAGCGCGGCATTCTGCCGAAAGACAACATCAGTGTTCCTTCGAAGGGAATTTTTCAGAGTGACACCGGTGAGCTTACCATGCGTGTCCGCGAGAAGCTGCTCAAGGTGGTGACGCCGCGCACCGAGGCGGTCGCCATGCCGGGGGGAAAATCGGAGCGGCTCGGCGCGGTTTCGGTGTTGAAGAACTCCACCCGTGGGTGTCTGGGCGTCTCTTCGATCGACGCGCTGCCGCTGCCGGAGAGCCGCCGGATGGTGATTGTCTACGCAACCGAAGTGGCCAATACCAATATGGAGCTGGGTGGCGGCCGTGCCAAACTGGTGAAGCCGGGTACCGGTCCGGCCCTGCTCAAAACCGGCGAGTTCGCCCTCTCCATCCGCAACCGGAACGACGGAGTTTGGAAACTCTACGCTCTCAGTCTGGCGGGGGAGCGGAAGGAAGCTCTCCCGGTGGAAGAGCGGAACGGTGCACTTTTTCTGTCCGTCGACACGGCGAAACTCCGGAGTGCCAATACGCCGTTCTTCGAGCTGGTTCTGGAGCATTGACGTTGCGGAGAACCTTCCGACTGCATCCTGCGAGGAGGTTCGGCCGGGGTCAGAGAGGGTCCGCTCCGGAATCCGGTTCCGGTTCATCTCCCGGTACAAGCTCCGGAGTGGCGATGATTGCAACGTTGTCCGCCCGTTCCGCCGCGCCGGAAATGCGTCTTCGAAGCTCTTCGAGCGCCAGTTCCGCCAGCATCCTGGCGCCCAGGTCGATCGAAGCGGGGCGCGGATAGAGGCCGGCAAGGTATTCCGGCGTGTAATTGCACGAGATGATTCTCGGCCAGCATGCCGGACGCAGGCGGCACAGCGCCCGGTGAAGCAGCGCGGTCAACCGTTCCTCCGGCGAAAAGATTCCGTCCGGGAACGGGACGCGCTCGACAAAAGCCGCCAGCAGGAGCGGTTCCAGTTCCGCCGGAGTGCAGAGCTCGAACTCCCGGGGCGGATGCAGATCCAGTCGCCTGCATTCCGTTTCCCGCGCGAAGAACTCAAAACGGAATCCTTCAATTCGCGAGGCAAATCCCGGATTGATGCTCGGCGCCGCCAGCACCAGCGGATTCCGACAGCCGGAGTCCAGCAGATAGCGCGCGGCGATCCTGCCGGCAAACTCGTTGCCCATCAGAACGGAGTGGCCCCCTTCGCGGAGCTGGTGGCTGTTCAGCCAGACATGGGGAATCCGGGTCAACACTTCCGCCAGTTCCGGAGAGCCGCCGCCGTGTCCGGCGAGAATCAGGCCGGCCAGTTCTCCGTGCAGGTGGCGACTTTCCAGTTCCAGAGGCAGTATCCCGGCCGGGAGCAACTGCAGATTCCATCGGTGCGGCAGGCGCTGCACCAGCGCCGCCCACTTGTTGCCGATGACCCGCGGATCACCCTCCGAACCGGGCAGCAGCAGCATGCCGATCGTTTCGCCGCGCCGCCGCGTCGAACGGCTCCGCTGTGGTGCGCCGAGCCGTTCCAGCTCCGTCAGAATTCTTGCTCTTTTCTCCGGCGCCACACCGCCGGAACCGTTGATCACCCGGGATACCGTGGCCGGTGAAACTCCCGCTGCTTCGGCGATCTCCCTTACTGTCCTGCCCATGTAACCTCCTGTCTGCTGGGGATAATATAGAAACATTTCAGAATATTTCAATGATTTGTTTCATTGATTTTTCATGAAAAATATTGTGCCGTTTCCGGTCGCGACCTATATTGATTCGAATCCAAACAGGAGAGAGATGAAAATGCAGAAAAAACTTCAGGGAATCATCGTGCCGCTCATTACACCGCTGGAAACTCCGGAAACCATCGATCGTGCCGGAACCGAACGGATGGTCAGGCGGGTGATCGAAGGCGGAGTCAACGCCCTGTTCCTGCTCGGCTCGACGGGCGAGGGGCCGGCGCTTACTGCCCGCGCGAGGTGTGAGTTCATCGACGTTGCGGTTGCCGCTGCCGGCGGTGCGCTGCCGGTGCTGGTCGGAATTTCCGGCGCGTCGGGGGCCGAGGCGGTGGAAGCGGGGAAATTCGCCGCGCGGGAAGGTGTTTCCGCCGTCGTGGCGGCACCCCTCTGTTACCTTCCGGCAACGGAGGCGGAGCTGGTCTGCTATTACGAACGGCTGGCCGGTGAGGTCGGTTTGCCGGTCTACCTCTACAACATGCCGGCACTGACCAGTGTGAACATCTCTCCCGAGCTGGCGGCAAAATTGGCCGACAGGGAGAATATTGCCGGATACAAAGACAGTTCCGGAGATCTGGCCGCGTTCCGCCGCGCCGTGAAACTGCTCGGCGGTCGACCGGATTTTTCACTTCTGATCGGACCGGAGCATCTTACGCTTCCGGCGCTGCAGATGGGGGGGGACGGCGGCGTCAACGGCGGAGCCAATCTCTGTCCGGAACTTTTTGCCGCGCTCTTCCGGGCAGTGAGGGAGGGGGCGCCTCAGGAGCGCCTCTCCGCAATCCAGCGCGAGATCGTCCGGTTGGGGGAGCTTTACGGCTCTCTTCCCGGTGCGCCCGGGGTGATTCGCGGTCTCAAATATGAACTTGCCCGGCTCGGCGTGATCCGGAACGTTCTCGCCTTTCCCGCGCTGCCGTTGCAGAATGATCCGCGTTCCGGCCGGCCGGGGTGCTGAGTTTGTCCGGCGGAGGGAGGGGAAAAATGGGTGGGGAGGAAGGAAAATATATGACGAAAAATCCGAAATAGACTTGACAAATTCGGATTATGGTGGTACTATAAATAGAAACGGGGGATTGGATCTTCACGCTGGCGGTCCCGTTCGTCGGACGGTGCTGCACACATTGCAATCTCCAGAAAGAGGCAGAATCCAGTCGGATGGAATTATTCGACTGGGAATTGCGATGGCGTGGGTCCGGATTTTGCGTTCTGCCGGGGTTTTGACGGAGCGATTTGCGGTGCAGTCCGTGAAGTCGGCTCCGGGCTGTTTGCGGTGTGCTCGCACATTCAGTGGGCTGGCTGGATTTCGTTGTGGGGTACGGAAGATGGGCGGTTTTCGGCGATAATTTACCCCGGGGCAACGTAAATCATTCGGAATATATGTTTCAACTTTTGCCCAAAATTCATCCGTTATTTCCCATGTTCTCAGCCTTGTCGTTGCCATGTTTACCTCCATTGTTTTTGCGTGAAGATAATATAGCACAAGGAGCTATTAAAATCAATTTATTAGTTGATAAGCTCTTATTCCCGCACATGACAGAATCGGTAAGAACAACAGCATGAGAAGAAGAAACAAAGCGACATTGCGGAGCGTGCTGCTCTCTCCGCTGCTGCCGTGGCGCATTCTGTATGAAAACCGGGAACTGATTGTGACTCTGGCGTTCCGCAACTGGCAAAGCCGGTACAAGGGGAGTCTGTTCAATTTTCTCTGGGGGTTCGCCACGCCGATTTTTCTGCTGGCGATCTACTACTTCGCATTCGGAGTGATTTTAAATCTGCGCAGTTATCCGGGGAGCGGGGAAGTGCCGTATGCACTCTCAATGTTCTGCGGGATGGCAGTGTACAATCTATTCTCTGAAAGCGTCACGGCGGCGACGCGGGCGGTAGTGTTTCAGCCGGGTTATGTGAAACGCGCCATGTTCGATCTGGAGGTGCTGCCGTTCGCCTCACTCGGAGAAAGTCTGATCTCCGGAGTGATCTGGCTGGCGGTGGCGGTGGCGGCGGGGTTCAGCGCGGGACGGGCGGGGATGTCGTGTCTGTGGCTGCCACTGCTGCTGATTCCGTATGTACTGTTCTGTTTCGGCTGCGCCTTCTTCGTATCGGCGGGGAGCGTGTTTCTGCGGGATCTGCCGATGATCGTGACGCTGCTGCTGCAGGGGTTGTTCTTTCTCTGTCCGGTGATCTATCCGGTTGAGATCATTCCGGCGGCTTACCGGAACTGGATTCTGCTCAATCCGATGGCGTGGTTCATAGAGAGCGTCCGGGGGGCGATTCTCTCGACTGGGATGCCGAACTGGCAGACGGCGGCGGTGCTCTACGGAACGGGGATCACGGTCTTTCTCTCAGGATATTTCTTCTTCGCTAAAACGAAACGGGGGTTCGCCGATGTCCTGTGATGAGATTCTGCTCGAGGCGCGCGACCTCGGAAAAACCTACGAAATCTACTCCAGCCCGGTCCGGCGGCTGCTGCAGACGGCCTTCATGGGACGGCAGCGATTCTACACGGAGTTCAGAGCGCTGGAGTCACTCACGTTTTCCGTAAAGCGGGGAGAGTGTCTGGGAATCATCGGCCGGAACGGTGCCGGGAAGAGCACGCTGCTGCAACTGCTCTGCGGGACGCTGGATGCCACGAGCGGCGAAGTGATTGCGCACGGTAGAATCAGTGCGCTGCTCGAGCTCGGATTCGGGTTCAACCCGGACTTCAGCGGACGGGACAACATCGTGTTGGCCGGTCTCATGCATGGACTTACCCGGGGGGAGATCGCCCGGAAGATCGATTCGATCATCGAATTTGCCGAGATTGGGGCGTTCATCGATTGCCCGGTCAAAACCTATTCGAGCGGGATGTTTGTGCGGCTGGCCTTTGCAGTTGCAGCGCACGTCGACTCAGAGATTCTGCTGATTGACGAAGCGCTTGCGGTCGGAGATATCTTCTTCCAGCAGAAGTGTTACCGTTATCTGGAGGAGCAGCGCGCCGGGAAAGCGGTGATTCTCGTGACGCACGATTTGAATGCTGTTTCGTCGCTGTGCGACCGGGTGCTGGTGCTCGATCACGGGCGGGAGGCGTTCCTCGGTGAAGTCAGAGCGGGAATCGAATGTTACACGCATTTGCTCTACCCCGGGGAAGCCACTGCGGCACCGGCGTCGCAGTCAGAGAAGAGCGTCGCGGGAATGCAGCCGGTGCCACCGGAGAAACGCACGGGGGACGGCGGCGCGATTCTCGACTGTGCCGTAACCGTAAACGGGGTGCCGGGGACGATCTGCAAACCGGGGGACGCGGTCTGCATCACGTCGACGTTCACGCTGACGGAAAGGTGCGAACATCCGATCGTTGGATTCTTTTTCAGCGACAAGTTCGGGCGCCGGATCTTCGGGAACTGCAGTCAGACGGCGAGGCCGCTGGCACGCGGGAGTCACCGGTTTGCGTTTACGATCCACTGGCCGGAGACGGCGCCGCAGGATTACACGCTCACGCTCGGAATCGGGAACGGGCAGGACGTCATGGCGCAGAAAGTCTGCTGCTGGGCGACCGATTTTCTGCCGATCACGTCGATCATGCCATCGGGGATCGTCCACGGCGTATTCAATGCGGAAATCACACAGTTTGAAATATGGGAATGCTGAAGATGGAAAAAAGCTGTCGAAGAGTGGCTGTCATCACGCGGACAAAAAATCGCAAGATCCTGCTGTATCGTGCATTGGATAGTGTCTGCAAACAGACTTTTCAGGATTTTCAATGGGTCATTGTGAATGACGGCGGAGCGCAGGAGGAGGTTGAACCGGTCCTGAAGGAAGCAATGAAGCGCCATCCGGCGACGCTGCTCATCAACCACGAGACCAGCCGGGGGATGGAGGCTGCCTCGAATGCCGGAATCGCTGCGTGCGACTCGGAATACATCGTTATCCACGACGACGACGATAGCTGGGAGCCGGAGTTTCTGGAGAAGTGCGTGCGTTTTCTCGATACGGAGCGGCTCTTCGACGGCGTCGTCACGCACACGCTGCTCGTGAACGAGGAACTCCGAGAAAACGGGCCGCACACAACCTCCTGTTATGGATTCAACACCTGGCTGAAGTCGATCTATCTGATGGAAGTGCTGATGGCCAATTCGTTTCCACCGATTTCATTCCTTTACCGCAGAAGCGCTTACGACGCAATCGGCGGATATGACGAGACGCTGCCGGTTCTCGGCGACTGGGATTTCAATATCCGTTTTCTGGAAAAGTTCGACATCGGCGTGATACCGGAACTGCTGGCGTTGTACCATCACCGTGACACGATCACCGACCCGAACAACGTCTACGGCAACACGGTCAACGCCGGGATTCTGCAACATGTCAAGTACGACGCGATTCTGCGCAACCGTTATTTCCGGCGGCAGGGCGGCTCGGCAAACGACACACTGGGATTGCTGGCGAACTTTGCAGTCATGTCAAACTGGCAAAACAGTAAGATCGACAAAATCGGGGCATCCTCTCTAGGTTGTGTCGTCAATAGATTTGTGCTATATTATGCAAACGTCAAAAAAAG
>ENA-UONW01001813-UONW01001813.1-human-gut-metagenome-genome-assembly--contig:-CS52-NODE-1813-length-23573-cov-7.067608_pt1 | contig 23573 bp, 20 predicted proteins | sample MGYA00242463_ERZ724010 | MGnify/ENA metagenome assembly ERZ724010 | reverse complement strand
TGGTCCTGGTATGGGGCCACGGCGTTTGTGACGGCAATTGGGGCTGGGCCATTGTCCTTATGAGCCTTGTTGTCAATACGGTGATTCTGCCGATTTACATGAAGGCTGAAAGTTGGCAGGAACAAGAACAAAAGCTTCGCTTGGGATTTGAAGCCAAAGAGGCGATGATTAAGCGCGCCTTTCACGGGCAAGAGCGCTTTGCGATGATTTCGACGATGCGTCGACAGGCAGGCTACACGGCCTTCCTTTCGATGCGCTCGAGCGTGGGCTTTTTCCTGCAGATTCCGTTCTTTTTTGCCGCATACCACTTCTTAAGTCATTTCGACCCCTTAAGCGGCGTGAGTTTCTTGGGTCTTGCCGACCTCGGCAAACCCGATGAAGCCCTTCACATCGGGTCTTTTGCCGTCAATGTGATGCCGATTCTGATGACGGTCATCAATATCGGGTCGGCTCTGATTTACACGAAACACCTGGCGCGGCGCGACAAGATTCAGCTTTATGCGATGGCCGCACTCTTTCTGGTGCTCCTATATGACGCGGCAAGCGGACTTGTGCTTTACTGGACGTGTAACAACATCTATTCGCTCGCGAAGAACGTCGTTTACGACGTGGTTCGGAAAGTGTCGCCGGCCTTTAAAACAGAGCGCTTTCGAGCGTTCTTTGCGGTCAAGAGACAAACGACTGTCAACGAGGCAATTTCGTTTTGGCTCTGTATTTCGGGGGGCAGTCTTTGGTTTTTAGGGGCATTGCTCGGTAGCCTTTCTTCGGGGCAAGCAACGTTCCTATCCGAACAGAGCCGGGTGGTGTTGACACACACAGCGAATACGGTTTTTCTTGCCGCCGCTTTCATCGGAACCTTCTTGGCTGCAAAGGCGCGCCTGTATCGGCGGCATTGGGTTTTCTGTCTCTTGGTTTTGGTCGGTCTCTTTTTCACGGTTAAGTTCTGGTACAAGGGCGAATTCGTTTCGATGGCGCGACACGGAGCGACCCTGGTTCTGGCGCTTTTAAGTTTGATTCCGGCTGTCGGGACATCGGCTGTTTTGCTCAATTTAGCGCAACGCATTTGCCCGAAAGTTTCCTTAGAGGGTCTGTATGACCTTTCAACTGCCTGGCTTGTTATATTGATTGCCGGCTATTTGCCGATTCACGCCTTCAATACGGCTCCGGAAACCTTTAGCGCCTTGCCGGTGATTCTGGCGCACTTACTGCTCTTGGTCGGCGTCCTTTTGGGGTCGACCTGGCTCTTAGGGAAGGTTTTTGCCTTTTTCAGAATCCGAAAGGCAATGACGCTTCTTTTTGTGGCAGTCAGTCTTTATTTCACGGTGTACGCCTTCCTTCTACCTTTGGATGCAGGAACGATTGACGGATTTCAACTCTCTAAGCCGACGGCACTTTTCCGAGCTGTTAATCTGGCTGTTGACAGTGCCGTTTTCCTTCTTTTGGGACTCCTCCTGATTTGGGTTTTTAGGAAAGGCTACGTATCGGTTTTAAAGACGGTCTTTACGTTTTGCATTGTGATGGCTTTCGGCGCTTCGCTTTGTGAATTGTGGACGACAAAATCGCAGTGGGATTTGCCGAGTGATTACGTAAAAGAAGCAAAAGCCCCGGCTTGGAACAATCGATTCCTCGGATTTAGCAAAACAGGTCACAACACGGTTGTACTGATTTTGGATATGTTCTCCGGCTTTCATGTTCAAACGATTCTTGAGAACAATCCGGATGTGGCTTTGGCTTGGAAAGATGCAACGTGGTACGCCGATTGTCTGGCTACCGGACCTTCAACACAAGCAAGTTTGGCTTCGATTATCTGCGGGAAAGCCTGTACACCGGAAGCCCTCAATGAGAAGCCTGATGAGAGCCTGATTACCAAAATCAATCGCTCGTATGCCGATGTGGCTAATCGATTCGGGAGCGATGTCGATGTGACGATTAATGAGCGCAACTGGCTCGAGCCGCAACTTGTGTCCCAGTACGCCGAGAATAATCCACTGACACTTCGCTATATGCCGCTTTTTTATTTGTCGCACTACATGGCAAAGCGCGGTATGAAGCATGAGGCAACGAGCGGGGAAGGGTTCCTTGTGAGCGTCAGCCTTTTCTCGTCTGCTCCGTGGTCACTGAAAAACTATATATACAACGGCGGTAGTTGGACCGGTTCCACGCAAGGGCACAATGCTTCTCTCGCGACAGGAAGACTGCGCGACTGGGCCTTCCTTGAATCATTCCCGGAACTTGCCAATGCCGATGCTCGAAAGAGTACGTTCAAAGTCATTTATTCGGAACTGACGCATTGGCCGTGGTTTATGAAACCGGGTAGTTGCGATATATGTGCCAAAGGGTATCCCCTTACCGATGGGCAAAGAATTAATCCCGGACATTTGCAGACGGAAACGTGTGCTCTGCGCTCTGTCGGCAAGTGGTTTGCCTGGATGAAAGAAAACGGCGTGTATGACAATACAACCGTTATCCTAGCGAGCGATCACGGGCACGGTGTCGGTCGTAAAAGCGCCCTGTTGCTCGTTAAGCCTGCCGGTAGTCACCAAGCATCCGTTCGCATGAATCGGGCGCCGGTGGAACTTGCTGATGTCGCAGAAATGATTTTCGGTCGGTATCCGAAAGACGACCCCTTGCGTGAAAGGACATTTCGCACGGTCGGCGCTCGTATGGCTACGACCTTCCGCGACGTAACGACGTATCGCATCAAGGGACCGGTGATGGACCCGAAGAGTTGGCCGAACGGACGAGCTTACGGCGAATAAGAGGGGCTTTTTAGCGGTTTTTCGCGGCCTTCTCTTGCGGAAGGTTTCCGGCAATCCAGTCGATAAATCCGCCGCGATTTCGCGAGCAAACTAGGACCGTTCCCGTTCCCGTAAACGTCAGGACAATGCCTTCGCCTGTCACAGCCCCTTCGATGAGTTTTCCGAAAAATCCTCGATGCGCCGTATTAATCGTCAGGTCATAATTTAAGGACGCATCCCAGGCCACCACGTGTCCGTTATCGACGACAAGGGGTTTGTCGGGGGTAACCGTGAGGGCTCGAATCGAGCCGAACCCGGAGACAGCTAATGTGCCGCTTCCCGTGGCTTTCATGAGAAAAAAGCCGCCCGAGCGGGCAAAGAGGGCTTTGCCGAGACCTTGCGATTTTATTTCAAGCGTCACGCCTTCGGTGCTTGCCAAATACGCTCCGTCCGAGATTAGATAGGTTCGTGTTCCGACCTCAAGGAGGTTGACATCCCCGGGGATGATCGGCGCCAGAAGCACCGTGCCCGGTCCTTCTTTGGCTTCAAAGCGCTCCTGAAAGAAATTCTCATCGTTCAACAGTTTGCGGCCGAGAGAACTTAAAACGCCGCCGCGTGCCACACCCGTAAGCATTAAGGATTTGTCCATGGCTACCATGGCGTTACTTTCGGCAAAAAGGACGTCGCCCTTTTGCATCTGCACGGTAAGGAGCGGATCGACGCCGCCTGTGATTTCAAAGGTACTCATAGCCTCTCTTATCGATGTCTCGAAGACTTAGGGCGTAAAGTGCCCTCGGAGCCCGTCTTCGTGATATCTAATTCCGGAAAGTACGTCCCCGGTCCGATGCGAAGTCGTTGCAAGGTTCCTTGCGGAAGCTCAATGGCAACGGATACCAGGCCGTACGAGTGATGAAGCGTTAAGGAATTAGCGCGCATCGTGTCGGTGTGAAAAACAACACCGGTCGTATCGACAAACGCGATATCAAGGTTAATCAGCGTGTTTTTCATCCAAAATCCCACCGATTCCGGAGGGTCGAAGAAAAACGCCATACCGGTGTTTTCTTTGAGTGTGCACCGCCCCATCAGACCTCGCTCACGCTCGGCTTCGGTGCGTGCGACCTCAAGCTCCAGCGTTTGATCTCTGATGCGAAGAGAAAGAGTATCCATAGCCGTAACCGCCAAAGAGCAACAAAGGATGGCAATTGCCAAAAGGGCTTTTCGGGTGCACGAAGACACGTTAAACAAAAACGCCCTCGCGGTTTTCCGGCAAGGGCGTTTGACTGACACCGTCAAGAATTACTTCTCGGGTTTGATGTGGGCAGCTTGCTTACCCTTGGGGCCGGTCACGACTTCAAAGGTCACCTTCTGGCCTTCTTTCAGGGTCTTGAAACCGTCGATTTCGATGGCCGAGAAGTGGGCGAACAAATCTTCACCGCCTTCGTCCGGTGTAATGAATCCGAATCCTTTGGCGTCGTTAAACCATTTGACAATACCGCTTGCCATGTTTTTTCTCCTAATATCCTCCACTTGAAGACCTACCGCGAATCAACGTGCCCGCTTTGCAAAAAGAAGGTCTCAAGCCCGGTTTGCGCAAAAAAAGGATATATCAAGCGCGCAACCGTCGGCGTCGTAAGCGAGAGGGTACGGAGTCATCAGGAGCGTCCCACCACATCAAGCCACTTCACCCCGTCGGCACATTACCACCATGCTACGCAAATAAGCAATTCCAATTAGATGGGATTTAGGGGGTTATTAGGGAAAACCCTGTGTTTTCGTACCAAAGACTCCCCGAAAGGAGCCTCCCGTTCGCGTAAAAAGTTGGAGGAAATCGCCGTTTTGCTGTACTATGACGCCCTCATTGGCAAAAATACGGGTCGCCTCTTTTAATCTCCCCGTTTTCCACTGGATTAAAAGGTTTTTTAAGCGTTCTGTTTTTGTCAAATGTGAATGCGCGGCGAAGGGGTTTCTTCGTCCGCTTTTTCGTGACTAGGTTTTAAAGCGTCGAACAGACGGCGTAGCGGTATTTTCCTGCGGCTACGCGGCCAAAACAAAAGCGCCATCTTTTGTGAGTTTGATTCTTTGACCGCATTCGTTTAGGTGAATTACAAATGAAGACTTTCTCTGCCAAGCCGCTTGAAGTCAAGCGCGACTGGTATGTGGTCGACGCCGCCGACAAGATTCTCGGTCGTCTGGCCAGCGAGATTGCCTTGCGCTTGCGTGGCAAGCACAAGCCCGAATACACGCCGCATGTCGATACGGGCGACTACATTATCGTCATTAACGCCGAGAAGTTGCGTCTTTCCGGTGAAAAGGCCGGCAAGAAGATGTACTACCGTCACACCGGTTATCCGGGCGGTGTTCGTGAAACGACGTTTGCTCAGATGCAGGAAAAGCATCCGGGCCGTGCGCTTGAAATCGCCGTGCGCGGCATGCTCCCGAAGGGACCGCTCGGCTATGCGATGATCAAGAAGTTAAAGATTTATGCCTCCTCCGAGCATCCGCATACTGCGCAGGCTCCCAAGGCTCTTGACATTTAAGAGGAATACAGATGATCGGTAACTACAACTATGGCACCGGCCGTCGCAAGAGCTCGGTTGCACGTGTCTTTATCAAGCGCGGAACGGGCAAGATTACGATTAACGGTCGTGCTCTCGATGACTTTTTCAAGCGTGAAACAGGTCGCATGATTGTCATGCAGCCCCTGCAGGTCACGGACAATGTCGAGACGTTTGACATCATGGTCAACGTCGCAGGCGGCGGTGAATCCGGCCAGGCCGGTGCCGTTCGTCACGGCATTACGCGGGCCCTTATTGATTACGATGCGGCGTTAAAGCCGACGTTAAGTCAGGCCGGACTTGTCACGCGCGATGCTCGTGAGGTCGAACGTAAGAAAGTGGGTCTGCATAAGGCTCGTCGCGCCAAGCAATTTAGTAAGCGTTAATCGCTTTTCTGGCTTGTGCCGTTTCGCCATTCGGGGATTCCGGGTGGCGAAATTTGTATGGGGGTGCGCACGAGGCTTTCTTGCGCTACCAATACGGTGCAATTGCCCATATACTTACGTTCGAAATTAGGGATTCTGCGTTTTTTGCAGTGTTTACTTTTTATCTATAAAGAGGACTATTGTGTTTTTCATCTCTGACGCTTACGCCCAGGCTGCCGGCGGCGGTATGACCGAATTGGCCATGCAGATTGTTCCGCTTCTTTTGATTTTCGTCGTGTTCTGGTTCTTTTTGATTCGTCCGCAGCAAAAGCGCCAAAAGGAACACATCAAGCTTTGCCAGTCACTCGGTAAGGGCGACGAGATTTTGACGCTCGGGGGCCTGGCCGGTCGCATCGTGAGCTTGGATGATTCGTACATCGTGATCGAAATCAGTCGCGTGGACGACAAGCCCGTCACGATTACGATGCAACGCGGATCGGTGCAGACCGTTTTGCCGCGCGGCACCATTAAGTCAATCTAAGAGACATCTTGTCAAGCGAAAGGGCGCGCAAGAAGTTGCCGCGCCTTTTCGTCTTTTCTTTGATGGCTGTTTTCGGGTGCCTCTGGCTCGCTTTTTCTGGGGTTTTTCATGAACCGATACCCGCTTTGGAAATACATTCTCATTGCCGTTGTGCTGATTGTCGGCTTGGTGTACACGTTGCCGAACTTTTACGGTGAATCGCCGGCCGTTCAAGTCAGTTCCGCCAAATCCACCGTCAAGCTTGACGAACGCGTGTTAACACGTGTGGAAAAGGCCTTGGATGAGGCCAAATTAAAGCCGAACGGCATTTTCTACGAACAAGGGGCCCAGCAAAACACCGTTCGTGTGCGCTTTGACCCGACACAGGCCGAAGAGCAACTTTTAGCGCGGGAAGTAATCGAGAAGGCTTTAAACCCGGATAAAACCGATCCGAGTTTTATTGTGGCTCCCAACCTGGTGCCCAATACCCCGAAGTGGCTCCTGGGTATCAACGCGCTTCCGATGTACTTGGGTTTGGACCTTCGCGGCGGTGTGCACTTTTTGCTACAGGTCGATATGCATTCGGCGATTTTAAAGCGCGCCGAATCGACGGCGGCCGATCTTCGTACGCAGTTTCGTGAAAAGCGCATTCGTCATGCGGGCATTTCGCGCACGGGAACACAAATTGAAATTGCGTTTAATTCCGAAGACGACCGGGCGCGGGCCTTGGATTTAATGCGCACGACGCAGCCGGACTTGACCTTTAAACCTGCGGATGTGGGCGGCAGGATTCTTATTTCCGCCGAGCTCTCGCAACGGGCGATTAAGAACGTTCAGGACTACTCCTTAAAGCAAAACATTTCGACCCTACACAATCGTATTAACGAACTCGGGGTCGCGGAGCCTGTGATTGCTCAGCAAGGGGCCGACCGCATTGTCGTACAGCTCCCCGGTGTGCAGGATACGGCCAAAGCCAAGGACATTCTCGGACGCACGGCAACACTCGAAGTGCGCATGGTCGATGATTCGCCCGAAGCGTATGCGCAGCTTGCGCAAGGCAACGTGCCCTTCGGAGATGAGCGGTATTTTGACCGAGAAGGAAATGCCGTTCTCGTCAAACGTCGTGTGGTGTTAACCGGTGAAAATTTAAACGATGCGCAGCCCGGGTTTGATCAGCAGACCCAAGAGCCGACCGTGAATCTGTCGCTCGATAATAAGGGCGCACGCATCTTCAAAGACGTCACGCGGGCCAACGTGGGCAAGCGCATGGCTATTATCCTGTTTGAAAAGGGTAAGGGCGAGGTTGTGACCGCCCCCGTGATTCGTCAAGAAATCGGCGGCGGTCGCGTGCAGATTTCCGGCCGCATGACGACAGTTGAGGCCACCGATACGGCTTTGTTGCTTCGTGCCGGGTCACTTGCTGCTCCCATGGAAATTGTCGAAGAACGCCTGATCGGTCCGAGCTTAGGTGCCGATAACATTCAAGCAGGCTTTAAGTCGACCTTGTACGGCTTTGCCATCGTGGCCATCTTCATGATGGTGTACTACTCGGTTTTCGGCGTCGTTTCCGCTACGTGCCTACTGTGTAACGTGATGTGCTTGGTGGCTCTGCTTTCGATGCTACAGGCTACGCTCACGCTTCCGGGAATCGCGGCTATTGCGTTAACGCTCGGCATGGCCGTGGACTCGAACGTTCTCATTAACGAACGCGTCCGTGAAGAGCTCCGTGAGGGACGATCGCCGCAGCTAGCCATCAGCGAAGGGTATGACGCGGCTTTCAATACCATTATCGACTCGAACCTCACGAGTTTAATTGCCGGCGTGGCGCTTTTAATTTTCGGTTCGGGTCCGGTGCGCGGCTTTGCAGTCGTTCACTGCATCGGGATTACGACGTCCATCTTTACGTCGGTGACGGTTTCTCGGTCACTCATTAACCTGATTTACGGGCGCGTCAAGAAACTCTCGCACATTCGCGTCGGTCAGGCTTGGGATCCGCACGGCAAGGACCGTACGGCCAAGCACTACATGAAAAAGTAAGAGGGGACAATCATGGAATTCTTTCGTATTCATAAGACAATCCCCTTTATGCGGTACTCGCTCATCCTGAACTTGATTTCAGTCGTGAGTTTCCTTGTTGCCGTGTACTGGATTTTTTTTCACGGCTTGGCGTTTTCCATTGAGTTTACGGGCGGAACACAAGTTGTCGTGCAGTACCCAGAACCCGTATCGGCCGAAGTGGTCCGTAACGAAATTAAGGCGGGTATGGGCGTCGAGGCAGCCGTTCAAAACTACGGTACAGCGCGCGATTTGATGATTCGAATGCCCCTTAAGGAAGGCGCCGATTCCGGCCATCAGGCCAAAGAGCTCATGAAGGTTCTTTCCAAAAAAGACCCCGGCGTGCGCCTTGTTAATAACGAGTACGTAGGCCCGCAAGTGGGGGAGGAACTTGCGACCGACGGCTTTACGGCCTTGTGCCTGGTGGTCCTCGGTATCATGACGTACCTGGCATTTCGCTTTGAATGGAAGTTCTCGGTCGCGGCCATCATCGCGAACTTGCACGATATCATCATTGTGGTCGGTATCTTTGCCGTGATGCAGTGGGAGTTTTCACTACCGGTTCTGGCGGCCGTGTTGGCCGTTCTCGGGTACTCGGTCAATGAATCCGTGATTATTTTCGACCGCGTGCGTGAGCACTTCCGTAAGATGCGTCGCGTGGAAACCGAAGAGATTATTAACTCGGCCATTACGGCAACGATTTCTCGGACGGTCATTACCCATACGTCGACCTTAGCGATGACGCTTTCGATGTTTTTCTTCGGAGGCCCGGCCCTGCACTTTTTCTCGCTTGCCCTGACAATCGGCATTTGCTTGGGTATTTACTCGTCGATTTTCGTAGCGGCGGCGATTGCCATGTATTTGCGTGTGAAGCGCGAAGACCTTGTCAAGCCCATCAAGCGCGACGAAGTCGAGGCGATGGTGCCGTAACGAAAGACTCTCGATCACAGAGCAAAAGCGGGCCTAAGCCCGCTTTTGCGCTATTGGGGCAGAAAGGAATTTCTTTAGGAGCGGAAAGGTACCTGCGGTCGATAGGAAAAGAAGGGGACGAATCATTGCATTTCCTTGAACTTGCTCTTAAGACATTCCTGTTGTGGGTAAAAAACCTGAAAAATTAACTACATCCGATGCGATATGTTAAGCGCTTTAACATATCCTCCGTATTCTGACTGAAGTAGGCAAAATTTGACCGTAAGAGGTAGTCATTTTCCCAACAGGGGATGTCGGACCGTATGGTTAATCCGAAACGGTCGTCGCCGTGCCGGCCGACATTGTCTCGGAAGAAGGGGTTTCACGCGTTCCGATGACTTTGGATATACGTTTCCCGCGTGCTTGCGTTTGTTTGCTGCGGAACGGCTTTTCGGTTGGTTTGGCAAGAGCTAAAGACGACTTCGGGGTCATTGTGCTGTAGTTTCCTGCGGCAATGTCGCGTCGTGTGATGCGCTCGACTTTCACGCGCGCTGTTCCTGCTTTGTGATAGCCGAGTTTCACGGCTGCCGCATAACTCATGTCGATGATGCGGTCTCCGAGAAACGGTCCGCGGTCATTGACACGAACAATGACGCTTTTTCCGTTACTTAAGTTGGTCACACGGGCATAACTCGGAAGCTCCATGGTCGGATGTGCTGCCGTCATCGCAAACATGTCATAGCGCTCACCGATGGCGGTCTTGCGTCCGTGGAATTGCTTTCCGTACCAGCTGGCAACCCCTGTTTGAGAATAGGTATGGTCACCGGACATCGGGTAGTAGCGTTTCCCCATGACGGTGTACGGACGAGAAGCGGCTTTGCAGGATTTTTCGACTTTAAGGACGGTGTGTTCTTGCGCAGTGAAGGGCCGAGATGTTTCGGGCGGACCGTCTTTGTCATAGAACTTGCCGGCCTTGGCCATGGCAGAGGATCCGGTCCCACAGATTAAGACAAAAGTTAACCCAAGACAGGAAAAGAAAAGAATCGGTCGAGCAAAGAACATGAGGAATTTTCCGGCACAAAAGGAATTATTCAGATCAGGGGCGGCGATTCAAAAATCTATTTCCAATGGACCTGACTGCAAACGCTTCATTGTAATGGTTGCCATCGCGACTGACGCTGTGTCTATGGCGTAATCTGTAGTTATTTGTAAACCGAAGACACGGGAATGTAACGCCATGGCTTGGTACTTGACTAGGGCAAGGTACCGTCAGCGATGTCAAAAGAAACCACCCTTACCAACAAGTACACAACGGGGACGACTATCGTGTGTAATGCAGTGTCGAGAGAACAAGTCCCGTTAATGCGTCAGGATTTCTGTTAAGTTTCCCTGCGCTATTGACCGGAAGGTGTTTTACCCAGGCAATCCGTCTCGGTCTCTTGTACGGCGCGAGTTTCCCGACAAGTGCTTCTTTGAGATTTTTTTCGGGAAGGGGCTCGCTCTGAGCCACGAGAAGCGCCGTGACAACGGCGCCCCACGTTTTGTCCGGAAGCCCTAGGACGAGCGCTTCTCGGATTCCGGTAATGCGCGTTAATATATTTTCCACTTCGGCCGGGTAGACGTTTTCTCCGCCCGTGACGATTAGATCCGTTCGTCGGGCGTAAACCGTAAGACTCCCGTCTTTATCAAGTGAGGCGATATCGCCCGTATCAAACCACGCATCCTCGCGTAAAAGTGGGTGTCCCCAGTAGCCGGCCATGCGCATCGGTCCTCGCACGTGGAGTGTCCCGTTTTGAACGGAAAGTTCCGCTAAGGTGTTGGCACGAGCTTTGGCACCGAGAGTCAGACGCTCTGTGTAGGCACTCGTTGCAACATTGCTGGCCGTTTCCGTCATGCCGTATGTCGTCACAATCGGAATCCCTCGCCCTCGGGCGTCATCTAAAAGCGTTCGTGAGGCAAACGATCCCCCGAGCAAAATCGCGCGTAATGAGCTTTCAGGTTTAAAGTTCGGAAACTCCTCCAAGAGCTTGGCAAGCATCGTCGGAACAATCGAGGCCAGCGTGACGGCGTTTTCTTTCAGGGCACAAATAAATTCACGCGCGCAAAAGTGCGGAAAAAGGACGACACGACTTCGGGCAGCAAGGCTTCGCGTGAGAATCGAAAGCCCTCCGATGCGCGAGACCGATAGGCTCATGAGCCAGGCATCGTGTTTTGTTAAGGCAATATTTTGAGCGCTTGACCAAGCACTGGCCGCAAGGGCACTGCGCGTGAGCATCGCAGGCTTGGGAGTTCCGGTTGTTCCCGATGTCATGAGAACGGCAGCTACACCGTCCGGAATCGGGGCATCAATGGCATGAATTTGTTTTAAAAGCGCTTCTTTTTCATGCTCGGTTATGGTCGGATGCAACAGAAGAAAGGGAATCCGTTCTTCTAAAAGCGCATAGAGCGTGACAAAGACATCAAGCCGATTGTCTCCGACAAGAATGTAAGGACGCCCTTTGGCGGGGCGGTAAAGGCCGGCGCGGCGCTTATGCACGAGGGCATTGAGCTTTCCGTAGGTGTAGTTCTTTCCGAAGTCCGTAAGAGCAACGCCGTCCGGACATTCTCGGGCGGCGTCTTCAATAGAAAAGGCCGTATTGACGTACCGCTCAAAAGGATAGGGCATGGCTCTACGGCAGGCGCGTAAATTTGGAGTAATCCGGACGGCGTTTTTCTAAGAAGGCGTTCTTGCCTTCGCGCCCTTCTTCTGTCATGTAGTAAAGAAGCGTTGCATTGCCGGCAAGCTCCTGCAGACCTGCCTGTCCGTCGCAGTCGGCATTGAGCGACGCTTTCAGACACCGAATGGCAAGCGGAGAGTTCGCAAGAATTTCGCGGCACCACTGCACGGTTTCCGCTTCTAAGTCTTTTAAGGGAACGACTTTATTTACGAGCCCCATGTCAAGGGCTTCCTGGGCACTGTAAAAGCGGCACAGGAACCAAATCTCGCGGGCTTTCTTCTGGCCGACGATGCGAGCCATGTAACTTGCGCCCCAGCCGCCGTCAAAGCTACCGACGCGGGGCCCGGTTTGTCCGAATTTGGCGTTGTCAGCCGCAATCGTCAGATCACAGAGCATGTGCAAAACGTGACCGCCTCCGACGCACCAGCCGGCGACCATGGCAATCACAGGCTTCGGGCAGTTGCGAATCTCACGCTGAAAATCCAAAACGTTAAGGCGCGGTGTGCCATCGCTTCCCACATAACCGCCCGTGCCGCGCACACGCTGATCGCCGCCTGAGCAAAACGCCAAATCGCCTGCGCCCGTAAGGATGACAACGCCGATATCGGCATCGTTTCTTGCATCGTCCAAAGCCTGACGCATTTCTTTGACTGTAAGTGGCCTAAAGGCATTGCGAACCTCAGGGCGATTAATGGTGATTTTGGCGATGCCCTCGGCCTTCTCGTAAAGGATGTCGGTGAAGGTGCCGGCAGTCTTCCACGCGGGAATGCGCGGCAGGTTCGATGTGTCAAGCATAGGTTGCATAAGTGGGTTCTCCCGAAAAAGGTAGGCGGATTGTAATGCGCGCCTGGCTCTAGGTACTTTGCTCTAGAAAAAATAAGGTGTTCCCATTAGAGATTATGCTTTTCGCAACAGTCCTTCGAAAAGGTGATATTTCTTTGTTGTCGCGCCCAAATGCGTAAGACTATCTTGTCTCTGTCCCGCGGGTAGTTCCCGCCGAAAAGGACGGGAAAGACCTCGCAACGGGTCTTGAATTTTTCGAATTTGCAACTAGGAGAACACAATGAAAAAGCAAATTCTCGCTTGCGCTGTGGCTGCCGCTTTTGCGACAGGTGCGGTTGCGGCCGAAGTGACAATCTACGGAGATGTCAACACAGGCTTTGTTTATAACTACACGAAGAAAGGCAACCAAGAGTCCACAAATTCCTTCAAAATGGAAAGCGGCATCAGCGGTGCTTCTCGCTGGGGTGTCAAGGGCGGTGAAGATCTCGGAAACGGTTATTCCGTGAGTTTTGATCTGCAGGGCGGATTTGCCTCCGATACGGGTGCTATGGGTGACGGTGACCGTTTGTTCAACCGTGAAACCCGTTTGACGGTTGCCGGTCCTTTCGGTGAATTAAGTTTCGGCCGTATGGGCACGTTGACATCGGCTGCCGGCACCTACGACATCTTCCAGGGTACGGCCGACTTGTTTGACGGCGGCTGGACATACTCTATCGCTCAGAATAACTTCTTTTACGATGTGACCCGTGCGGACAACATGGTGACCTACGCCACGCCGACAATGGCCGGTGTGAAGGGCTATGTCCAGTATTCCTTTAAGGTTGCAAATTATGCTAATGGCGAGGAAGTGGACGGCACAGAAGGCAAAAACTCTTCCAAGCGTTATGCCGGTGTCGGTGTGACTTATGAGAACGGTCCGCTCTCGCTGGTTGCCGTTTACGACTCTGTCTTGAACCCGACAGCCGACCCTGTTGCCAAGAAAGACGGTCATGCCTTTAGCTTCGGCGGTAACTATGACTTCGGCGCTGCCAAACTTTACGCCGCTTACCAGTACGGCAAGAACCAGAACTTTGCCGGTGGCGTTGATGCCTACAAAGATCGCGAAACTCAGGTGAAGGGCCACAACTTCGGTCTCGGTGTGGCCGTTCCGGTTTGCGCCGGTACGTTCAATTTTGCCGGTTACTACACAACGGCCAAATCTGAGAATAACTCCGATTACACGGTCAAGACCTACAACGTGGCTGCGACTTACACGTATCCGTTTAGCAAGCGCACCTCCGTTTACGCCGGTGTCGGCTATCTGCAGATTAAGGACAAGCTCTCCGGAACAAGCGAGAAGACCAAGTCCTTTGACGCGGCCATCGGTTTGGCGCACTCCTTCTAATCGGTCTAAGAAAGTCCTTCGGACTTTCGCGTAACGTAATCAAAACGGGTGGCGAGCAATCGTCATCCGTTTTTTAGTCGGGTCCTGATTTGGTCGGAACGGTTTAGTCCGTAAAGCGTCCCGCTGCAATTGTGTTCGAGAGAGTTGTGAAGCGCGGCTATCGCCGAAGACTGTCGCTGTCGAGTAAAAAATCAAACAGGTCCATGAAGAGCACTCCCTGATTGTTGTAGTGCGGAGCAGGGAAGTCTTTCGTGATTATGATTCTCTTGAAGCCGTCGCGAAGCAAAAGCAAGGGACGCTCCTCTTGATGTTTTTTTTCGGGAGTCGGCAAGCTGTATGCGACCTGAATGTAGTAACGCTCCGATCCTTGATTGCACACAAAATCAATCTCAAGCTGGTTACGGGAGTACTCGCCTTTCTTGTTGCGCTCGGCTTGCTCGATAAGCCCGACATCGACATCGTAACCGCGCATTATCAGTGCATTGAAAACAATGTTTTCTAAGGAATGCGTCTCCTCGATTTGTCAAAAGTTAAGCAGGGCATTTCGTAGACCCGAGTCGGAAAAATAGTACTTTAACGGGGTGTTGATGTACTTCTTCCCCTTGATATCAAAGCGCCTTGCTCCGGTTAGGACAAAGGCATCCTCAAGGTAGTCGATATAGTTTTTTATCGTGACAGGACTCAGGGTCTTTTTCTTAACGCTTTTGAACGTGGCAGACAGTTTGGCCGGATTCGTCAGAGCCCCGATTCCCGAAGCTAATATGCGAATCAGATTTTCAAACTCTTCTCGATGGCGAATAGAGTGTCGGTTGACGATGTCGGAAAGATAAGTCTCTCGGAACAAAAATTTCAGATAATTGCTTTTGTCTTCCGGTTCCGTGAAACTTAGAATCAACGGCAATCCGCCGTACAAAAGATACTCGTTCCAGCCGCTTTGCCGTTCTCCGTCATACACGGACATGAATTCTGCGAAAGAGAGCGAGTGCATGTGGACCGGATCGTCTCGTCCGCGGAACTCGGTAATGACATCCTTGGAAAGAAACCGAGCGTTGCTTCCCGTCACGTAAACATCTATGTTCGGTCGCCGAATCAAACTATTGAGGACACCGGCAAAACTGTCAAGTAGTTGCACTTCGTCAAGAAGCACATAGTACGGGTCTGATTCGGTTAATCGGGGATTGAGGGCCTCTAGGAGCGCAGTCGGATTGCATAATGGTGCGTTTTCGTATGCATCGAAGGCGATGTCGATGATGTGCGTTTCGGGGACACCGCACTCAAGGAGGTGGCGCTTAAAAAGTCGAAAAAGCAGGAACGACTTCCCACAACGACGCATCCCGGTAATCACCTTGATCAGACCGTTGTGCTTTCTGCGAATGAGTCGATTCAAATACAAATCGCGACGGATTTCCGTGGCAACCCCTAGATCGTGAAGGTCTCGCAAAAAAATTTAGTAGAGTCGTGTGTTTTTTTGATTGATGTGAATTATATTGAAGAAGCATGTAGAAAACCCTTTTCTATCATCAAGTTACGCCTATTAAATATTTCTGCAACTTTTTGCAAAAATATTTAGTAGACTAATAGACGCAAGGCCTCAGAGTGCTTTCTCTGCCGGAAAGGACACGTCATCGAGAGATTCTTGTTTTCTTGGTAAAGAAAAAAGGAGCGTTGCAAGAAATCCGGTATTCGGTCCCTTGCAACGCTCCCTTTTGAGGTAGACGTTCGGAATTAGTTCTTCGTCTTCTTGGCAGCCGCAGCCTCGTTCAATTCCTTGTTCTTGGCAGCAAACTTGGCACGGAACTTCTCTACGCGACCCGCTTCGACGATACGCGTCTGGGCCCCCGTGTAGAAGGGGTGGCTGGCCGAAGACGTATCGAGCTTAAAGAGCGGGTAGGTCTTGCCGTCAATCTCGATGGTCTCTTTGGTCTGAACGGCGCTCGAGATGATGAAGGTCTTGTTGACGGAAACGTCAAGGAACGCGACTTCGCGGTATTCCGGATGAATATTGGGTTTCATTTTTCAGTTTTCCTAGTAGTTGATTTGTCGGTCGCCCTGGCGTCCTTGCGCACCCGCCGTCCTGAAAGACGGTCTTATGGCGGGCATGCGCCCACGTGCCCAACCGGGAAGGTTGCCATTATGGACAAGACAGACGGCAAAAGCAAGAAAAATCCGAGGATTTTCAATCCGCAAGGCTCTCCGAAGCTCGGGCTTACGAAGGGGTGCAATGCGATGAGCGTCTTTTCCCACGATTAGGATGCGTTAGGAACCCGGATGTGCCTTGTGCGCATGCCAAGCAAGCGCCAGATTGCTGTGGCGTTTTAGCGACTCGGTTCCCTGTCGAATATAGTTCCAACTGTCCTCATAGCCGCCGAGAACGGCAAAGTCCGAAGACTCCATGAAGCGTTTGAAGCCGGCGGGATTATCTTTAAAGCGCAGGGCAAACTCCAAAGCAAATTTAACTTTTTCACGCTCTCCGCAGTTCAGTTTGTTGTGCAGCACGTGCTCGATATTGCACGACATAAAGAAAATGCGGTACGGAATGCTCCCGAGAACGGTTCGCGTCTTGACGAGTTCTTTCAGACAACTGCTTTTGCGTTTATTTCTCTCGAGAATCGAGCGACGGCAGGGTGTAGTGATGGCCGATGTGCTGTAGCGGATTTTGCCGAACGTCGAGTTTTGATAGACGGCCTCGTCGGGAATAAAGGCACCGTCCGTATCGGTTAATTGAATAACTTCCCGAATGTCGCTTCGCGTCAGGAAGTGATTGCGGGCTAAAAAGGCGTGGACGACCTTGCCGACCTTGCGACGGATGGAAGCGGGAGTGACGCCTGCGCGCGAGGTAATATCGCCGTGCGTGATTTCAACGATTAAATCATCTCGGAAAAAAATCGAGGATAGGCATAGTTCCAAGGCATCCGAATCGGTTCTTCCTTCGACAATCACCAGGAGAATTTTCTTTTCGTATGACCTAGTCATGACGGCCTCCCGCTTCGCGTAACGCCAGGGCAATGCGGGCACTGCTTGTCGGGTTATAAAGCGGCGTGGTTCCCGAAGAGCCGAGAATGAGCATGCGGTAATAAAGATCCCGCAGGTTCATTGCGGCCTGCGAGGCCTTGATATGCACATAGGCATCTTTCGGGTCGGCTGTCGTAAAGGCCACGCAGGCGCGGTCCATTGTCTCGAGCGCTCGCAAATTGTGGGAGGTAAAAATCAGTTGCCCCATGCCGCGCTGCGAGATGATGCGTAACAGTTCCCCAAGGAGGTACTCGAAAACGCCGGAATCAAGTTCATCGATTGCTACCGTAACCGATGCCTCGTTGTAGACACAAATCAAGAGGTTTAAAACGGAGATAATTTTCTTAATTCCCTCCGATTCGTACCGAAGCGGAATGGGCTCACGGCTTTTAAGCGAGGAAAGTTCCAAAACGGCAACGTCTTCCCCCTTCGGACCGAGCTCGGTTGAGATGCGCTTGGCAACGATTGCCAGTCCCGGAATCATCTCCTTAAGGACGAGATTCATTTGCGCGACGAGCTTTTCCAGGGCAGGGAGCTTTTCGACAGACACCTTCACAGGACCTGTCAGCGGCAAAAGAAGGAGCCCTCCGCTTAGTGTCGCCGGTGTGTTTTCACCGATGCCGTCGGTGTGTAGTGTCAGTCCCGTACCGGTCGCATCCGAGACGAACAATTCGGTTTTCCCGTAAGTAACAAGTCGCTCAAGTACGCCGAGGACCTTGCAAAGGGCCCCGTTTTTTTTCGGATTACTTCCTAGGCAATCGGTGAGGGCTTCCTTCAGAGTCGGGGAAAAGAGAAACGACGTTCCCTTTTCTCGCGTCAGTTCCCGAGCAACACTCAGCGCCATACGGCGGCTTTTATCAGGCCTGACAAATTCTTTAAAACGCGATTGCGGTCCGAAAGGTAAATCGTCCGTTGTCGTATCAATTAAGAGTGTCTTGCGGGCTTTTCCGTCTTTGCCTTTTAAAGCCACCGAAAGCTTTTCTCCGGCAAGGACACTTGCCGTGGCGTTGACTAGCCCCGCAGGCGGGCTTTGTAAGAAAACTTCGTAAGAAAGAAGGGTTTTCTCATCCTCGTTTGCAAGACAAAAGTCATAGGTGATGTGGGCTTTTTCAGCATCAATCCGAATGCATTCGGCAAGAGACTTTTCCAGGGCGCGTCCGACAAGAAGAGTTTTAAGCCCGGCTAAGGCGCGGATAAGGGCCGACTTTCCCGATCCGTTTTGACCGTAAAGTCCCAAGACGCTCCCACCGTTTTCCAGTTCCGGGAATGTGAGTTTCCCATGGATGACGTTCTTAAAGTTCTCGAGCGTCAAGGCCGTTAAGCGAACACACGATGCCATAACAACACCTCCGAAACAAGACGGGCTTATTATCCCATTTTAGCGAACTCATCCAAGTTGAAAGCGTGTTTGGGTGCTCTTCGGAAGTCTCCTCTTGACCGCCTGTACCGTATAGCCTTCGGTCTCATGTCCGTATAAACGGGAGAGGGAGCAGAATGCATGGGGTATACGAAACTCTACGGTTTTATACGGCAATATACAGTCGCATACATCCTTGCCTGACGGAGTGTCGCAACTCAAGCATCTGCCTACTTTAAGAAAGAGAGACAGACCGGGTTTATCTAGTTGGATGCTTTAACGGGAATCGGGCGGTTGCTGTCGAACATACGACATACGCTCACAACGGTTTCGATTCCTTTGATTTCCTGCAAGATGCGCTCTAAGTGGGTCGTATCTCGAACCTGAATCATCAGACGGACGGTGTGGGTTTTTCCCGATTCCTGATCGGTAATTCCGACGCCCGTAATCGAAGAGCGCAGTTTGGCAAGTTCTGTAGCTGTTCTCGCGAGTGTGGCTCGCTCATCGGTTGTCACAATCAGAACCGGAACGGCAAAAAGGGCCTCTGTTTGGGATTCCTCTTTCCACTGGGCCGGCATCCAACGCGAAGAATCAAGTTTGCGACCGCGTGAGACGTGATCGCAATCGGCTCTGTGGACACTTAATCCCAAACCGGTTCGCATAAAGCCCCAAATCGCGTCGCCCGGAATCGGGTGGCAGCAGCCGGCAAGCTGGACGGCCACGCCTTCAGTGCCGTGAATCGTTACGGGCACGCGACTTGTCGCCGGAGCTTTTTCCTGCGCCAGACTTGTGATACGCGAAATCAAAACGGCAGCAAAGAGCTTGCCGAGCCCTACGTCTTGTAGGAGAGCCTGTCGATTCGGTTCGTTGGTTTCTTTCAAAATCTTGTACCAAATCGGTTCCGGAACCGTATTGATGTCGAGTTTGGCCTCTAAAGCCGCCTTTTTTAACGCTTCCTGCCCGAGATTCACGGATTCTTCGGGGTTGCGCTCGCGCAAGAATTCACGAATCTTGGCCCGGGCTTTGCCCGTACGCACGAAGCGTAGCCATTCGGGAGCCGGATGTGAGGTCGGATCGGTGAGGATTTCGACCATGTCGCCGTTTCTCAGTTTCTTAGAAAGCGGAGCCTCTTCGCCGTTGACGCGACAAGCCACAGCTCCGTTTCCGATACCGGTGTGAATTTGGTAAGCAAAATCAATCGGGGTGGCGCCTTGCGGCAGTGACAGAATTCGGCTCTTGGGTGTAAAAACGTAGATGCGGTCCGGGAATAGGTCAATCTTGATGTTTTCGATAAATTCCGAGGGGTCCGATGTCGTCCGCTGAATTTCCATTAGGCTTTGGAGCCAGTTGGAAACAAGGTTTTGAATTTCACTTGTGTCCATGCCGTCGCCGTAAAGCCAATGTGCCAGAATGCCTTTCTCGGCAATGCGGTGCATCTTTTCGGTACGAATCTGGTATTCAACCGGGGTGCCTGAAGGACCGATAACCGTCGTGTGCAGACTCTGGTAGCCGTTAGCTTTCGGGATGGCGATAAAGTCTTTAAAGCGTCGATTGACGGGTTTGTAGAGTTTATGTAAGGCCCCGAGCGTTAAGTAGCACTCTTCGACCGTGCGTACGATGATACGAAACCCGTAGACGTCCAACACGTCGGAAAATGAGGCATGCGAATCGCGCATGCGGTTGTAAATTCCGTAAATGGTTTTGTCGCGCCCCTGAATGCGTGCTCGAATGTTGGATTTGGGAAGAGCCTCCCGCGTTTCTTTGAGGATGCGCTCTAAGACGGCACGGCGTTTGTCACGGGTGCGAAGAACATTGATGCGAAGAATTTCGTAGCGTCTCGGATATTGATTGATAAACGCCAGTTCCTGCAATTCCCGAAATAGGCCGTTAAGTCCCAAGCGGTGGGCAATCGGCACATAGATTTCCAGAGTTTCCGTGGCAATGCGCCGGCGTTTTTCCGGGCGCATCACGCCGAGCGTACGCATGTTATGCAATCGGTCGGCGAGTTTTACGAGGATAACGCGTACGTCGCGACTCATCGCCAAAAGCATCTTGCGAAAACTTTCGGCCTGAGCAATTTCGTTGGAAGAAAAGCTTATCTTCGTGAGCTTACTCACTCCGTCAACAAGGTCGGCAATCTGTACGCCGAAGCGCTGGACCATCTCGAACTTGCCCATGCCGGTGTCTTCTAAAACATCGTGCAAAAGACCGGCGCAAATCGTATCGGCATCCATGTGCCATTGGGCTAGGATGGAGGCAACTGCCAAGGGGTGGGTGATGTACGGCTCTCCGGATTTACGAAACTGCCCTAAATGCGCTTCGTCAGCGCACCTAAAGGCGTCTTTGACTTTGTCGATATCCGATTGGGCTAGATAAATCGCGCAGCGATCTAAAAGTTCTGCGCTCGTGACAATCTTGGCCGGTTTAGCCACAGAGAAAAAGAGCGGCAAATCAGCTGAGTCATCGAGCGCGTTTTCAGCACGGTCTAAGTACGCAACGTCATAGTCCTCGTCACGTTCGGAGGATTGATTCGGCGAAGAAATTTTCCTCGTTGCTGTATCCATGCTTGTCCCCGGTCGGGTCTTGTGCCCCGAGGGCTTTCAACAATGGGTGCGAGAGCTCTCGCAACGCCGAAGAATGCCGGTTTTCAGGAGACGCGCTCGAGCATTTCCTTACCGATAAAGCCCTGCTCGATTTCGCGCAGCGCAATGACGGTATACTTGTCTTTGGTATCGACCTTCGGAGCATGCCCCTGAGCGAGCATGCGAGCTCGGTAAGTCGCGCAAAGAACCAGTTCGAAGCGGTTTGTCACCTTTTTCAGGCAATCTTCAACAGTAATACGTGCCATGTGAGTTCAATCGTTTGAATTCGGAAAAGAGAAATTTTATAGCAAAAATCACAAAAAAATCACAGCATCCGAGCAAAAAGAAGTCGTAGCAAGACCAAGTAACGAGGTCGGGACGACGTTCGGATGCATGGGAAAAAACTTCGTGTGTCGCCGCGCGCCTTCTTGCGAAGTTTCCTTGTTCCGTGAGACGTTGCATCAAACGATAGGATGCCTGAACGTTGATTTGCAGCAAGCCGATGACATCCGACCGAGTCATGTCCGCACTTTCCGTAGCACCTCGTAGAACCAGTTCTTCATGCCTCAAGGTTCTGATATCGGACTGGCGCCTGTACTTAATCGTTTGATTCTGCGCCTTGTAGACCGCTCCAGTGAGACTGTATTCCTGAGCCTTGCCGGCGCCGACGGCTTCGATAAATCTCTCTTTGATGAATATCTCTCGATCTGCCGCCGAGTCCGAGTGGAGCCTAAAGGGCTGTGAGCGACTCAAGGTGCCTGGCGATTTCAGAAGTATTTCACAAGCCGAATGAGGCAAAAAGGGCCTTCTTGGCGTTTTTTTGAGCTTCAAACGCCAGTCGCGAGGCTTTGACAATCGTATGGAGCTCCTCGCAGGCCTTTTCAAAATCGTCATTGATGACAATGAAATCAAAGTGCGGGGCTTGACTGATTTCTAAAGCCGCTCCGGCCAGGCGCCTGGCAATCACATCGGGGGCATCGGTTGCTCGTCCCCTGAGGCGCTTTTCCAAAACAGACATCGAGGGCGGAAGAATGAATACGGCCGTCGCTTTCGGGAAAAGCGTTTTAATTTGGCGCGCTCCCTGCCAGTCGATTTCCAAAATGATGTCAGCCCCGAGCGACAGTTCCTTTTCAATCCAGATGCGACACGTTCCGTAGTAGTTACCGTGCACGTAGGCCGTCTCCAGAAAATCTCCGGCTGCCTTTTTTCGGTTAAATTCCTCAAGCGTCACGAAGTTGTAATCGATGCCGTTTGTTTCGCCTGTGCGCGGTGCACGGGTGGTGTAGGACACGGACATTTTTAAGCGCCCGTCTCGGGCAATTAAGGCCTTATTGAGGGAACTTTTTCCGGCGCCTGAGGGGGCCGAAACGATAAAAAGGTGTCCGCGGGGACCTTCGATTTCAGGAGCAGGCATAATTTTCAATAGAACGCAAAAATTCGTTATCAGGGAAACCGACGTCAGGTTTTCCGGACCGGACGGCAAGGCGCATCTTAAAAAGTGGGGTGTGCTTTGCGCTAATATCTGAGTCCTCTTGAAGCGGGCAGTTTAGCAGAGCCGTACTCTGCCGTAAGCCGAAAGAGGCTCGAAGAACACTGATTTTTCTGTGTGCCGGTGCAAGATGTTTCTTGTCCGAGGCCCATAGGTTGGAGACGCACGATGCAGTACCACTTCCCGGTTGTCATCATTGACGAACACTACAACGCGCAAAACGCAAGCGGACTCGGGATTCGCGGTCTGGCGCAGGCACTCGAAGCGCTTGGTATGGAGGTGACGGCCGCGACGGCCTATTCGGACATGGCCAATATCGCAGCACACGCGAGCCGCGCTTCGGCGTTTATCGTAGGTCTTGTGGATGCGGACTTTCCGAAGGCCGGCAAAGAAAACGATACGGTGCACGAGTTGCGCGATTTCGTACGTAAGGTTCGCGTCTGTAGCCCTGATGTGCCGATTTTCCTATACGGAGAAACCAAAAGCGCCGCCGCCGTTCCCAACGATGTTACACGTGAATTACACGGGTTTATCCACATGTTCGAGGATACGCCCGAATTTGTGGCACGCTACATCGCCCGGGAAGCCAGGGAATATTTAGAGAGCCTTCCGCCGCCTTTTTTCAAGGCACTTACCCAATATGCAGCCGGTTCCTCGTATTCGTGGCACTGTCCGGGCCACTCGGGGGGCGTGGCATTTTTAAAAAGCCCGGTCGGGCAGATGTTTCATCAGTTTTTCGGCGAAAACATGCTGCGCGCGGATGTCTGTAATGCCGTTGAAGAACTCGGGCAACTTTTGGAACACACGGGCCCGGTGGCCAAGTCCGAGAAAAATGCAGCGCGCATCTTCGGGTGCGACCACCTCTTTTTTGTCACGAACGGCACGTCGACCTCCAATAAGATTGTCTGGAATTATGCCGTGGCGCCGGGCGACGTGGTCGTCGTCGATCGCAACTGCCATAAATCGATTTTGCACGCCATTACGCTCACGGGAGCCATTCCCGTCTTTTTAACGCCCACACGCAATCAGTACGGCATCATCGGACCGATTCCGAAAAAAGAGTTTTCCATTAAAGAGATTGTGAAGAAAATTCGCGCGAACCCTCTC
>ENA-UONW01001807-UONW01001807.1-human-gut-metagenome-genome-assembly--contig:-CS52-NODE-1807-length-23639-cov-6.974474_pt1 | contig 23639 bp, 28 predicted proteins | sample MGYA00242463_ERZ724010 | MGnify/ENA metagenome assembly ERZ724010 | reverse complement strand
AACGAAGCAGCCGGAAGAGTGACTGCGAGTCAAATTTTGGCGAGATGAGGAGAAAATAAGAAAAAGCTGACAAGTCGAGTTGTCAGACTTGGAGGAAAAAGAAATTATGAAAAAAGGGGGGGAATATGTCTGAAAAAGATATTGCATTATTTCAACACGAAGATTTCTTGGAACTGCGAGATTCCATTCTGCTGGATATTCCGCATGGAGTCCAATTGACCACGGATGAGGTTATTGCCCATCTGCATGGATTACAAAACTTAGTAAAAAGAGTCCCGCTTGCGCTTGAAATTATTTTAAGAGAAAGTAATATTAAAATATCTGGCATTAAGCTTGAAAATGTTTATGTCGAACAGCTCAAGCAGGGATCATGGGTCGACGATATTCGTTCTGCATTTAAATTTTTGGGCAATCGCGAAGAAGTAGAAAATGCAAAAAAGCTGATCATGGATAATAAAGTATTGTTTGGAATGCTTATTGCGGGAACAGTTTCTTATTTTGCATTTAAAAGTTTCTCTCCGGTAGGAATGACAAATGCGGAAAATGGTTTACAAATACAACAAATTATCGGAGTTAATACGATCACGGTTACTCCGGATGCTCTAGAAAAGGGGTTGAGAAAAACAGTTGCTCACAGCGAAGCTGATGGCATAAAATCGACGATTGATTTTACAGCCCCGGCAAAACACCGAAACGCAGGAATCCGTTTTTTTAGCAGCACTCCAGGGGCATTTGTAGACGTCCCGCATTCACAGATAGAAAAGGTGCCGGATATTTATATTCCACCAACCAGACAGGAACAAGTAGACTGTTTGGATGATGTCGAAATCCAATTTAGAGCCTTAGATGTCGATAAAACCGAAAGCGGTTGGGGGGCGATTATCCCTGCAGTTCATCCCACTAAACGACTTCCTCTGAAAATATCAGAAGAGGTGGATCGAAATGTTTTGCTTTCCTCTCCCACAATACGTGGTACCATTGAAGTGACTTATCGATTTTCAAAAGATGGAAAATTTCCCATAAAAGCTACATTGCTGAAAGTAATAAAATAACAACTGGTTTGTGAAAAAAGTTCGTATCTTTCCAACTGGCAATCGAGTAATGTCTTCTTTAAATCAGCTTAGCGGGATCGAATTGGTTTTGGAGCGATTATGCTGGCCAGTTATCGAAGTACAAGAAGCAGTTTTCTGGCTTGGCGTGTTTATGTTTCCGGCTGTTTGACAACAGGAGGAGAACAATGGCTGAGCCGTTGATTCCGAAACACGGCGGATACCGGCGGCTGATTACCTACCGTCTGGGGGTGCTGATTTATGACGCGACCGTTGCATTCTGCGCCCGCTATATCGACCGCCACGACCGGACCCATGACCAGATGGTGCAGGCGGCCCGCTCCGGCGTCGCGAACATCGTCGAGGGGTCCGAGGCCGCCGCCACCAGCAAAAAGACCGAACTCAAGCTCACCAATGTCGCAAAGGCCAGCCAGGAGGAGCTGCTCTTCGATTATCAGACTTTTCTGCGGCAACACAACTTGCCGGAATGGCTCGCCGACAGCCCGGAATCTCTCGCCGTGCGGCAGGCCCGCCCCGCCGATCTGGACCAGTTGCGCAACCTCATGGCTGTTTTAGTGTCGGACCGGTCTGACAAGTCCGACAAGTCCGACAGAAAAGCCGAGGTCGCCGCCAACGTGATGATCTGCCTCATCAATCAGGAGACCTTTCTGCTCGGGCGTCAGCTCGCCCGGCTGGAACAGGAATTCGTCGAAGAGGGCGGCTTCACCGAACGGCTCTACCGCGTCCGCAGCGCCAGGCGATCGGAGCAGGTCGAGTGATGTGTCTGTCGGTTCCCGGCTTGACAACCGGGGCGGTTTCGAGTATAGTAATCCGTACCGGAAACAACAAAGGAGGAGGAGAGCAATGGCTGAACTGATCCAGTGCCCGACTTGCAAGGGCGAATTTTCTTCCAGAGCGTTCAAGTGCCCACATTGCGGAGAACCGCGCCCATGCCTGCGTGATGGAACGCATTACTTCCTGATTGTGACCGGGCTGCTCCTTTTTGCCGTCAGCCTGGTATTGCTCCTCGCAGGGGGAAACGCTTTTTGCCTGCTGCCTCTTCTTGTCGCCGTTTTGTTCTTCGTTATTGCATTCCTGCGCCGCAGATGATTGAACTTGTCACTTCCCGCGATAATCGTGCCCCTCGGCCAGCGCGCCCGGCTAGAACCGGTATCGCGGCGGCCGCTTTCCGGCTTGACAACCGGGGCGGTTTGAAGTATAGTATCCTTGACGCGGCGGAAGTAATGCCGCTCCCACGACCTTTCGAGGCGTGGGATTTTCAGAAAACCATCCGCTATGGTCGTAGGCGACTGCAAGCGCGGGACATCCAGAAAAAAGATGCCCCGCCATATTTTATCTGACCGTCATCGATGATTTGTTACTCCCCGCCGACGATCGTGTAGTCCTTCCCCTCGGTCAGTCTGCCGGGGTCGAACCGGTACCGCGGCGGCCGCGCCGGCCAGTTCGAGAAATACCAGGCCAGCAACCGCCGGACCGTGTCGGCATCCATGCCGGCGGGCGGCTCGACCGTGACGACGGTGCCGCCGTAGGTGGTGTCCGTCTCCACTCCGGCAAGATCCGGTTTCCCCAGCCTCTCCCAGCGCCGCGCGGCCCGGCTGACCGCCTCGGCGGCGCTGAATCCCAGCAGTTTCACAATCGCCAGGCTTTGCTGCAGCTCCGGCCCGATTCGCAGTTTCATGTTGCCTCCCTCGTTTGCGTTTACTATTGTCCCGGTCGAGTGATTTTTCAACCTGAAATATGTAGCAAATCGATTTTTTTATCATTACTTCATAATAAACCCCATGTCACCACTTAATATATTAATAATCAACTAGTTGATTATTAAAAATCGAAATTCGCTGGTAAAAACGGCATTTTCTCCCTATCTATAGAGGACCTTTCATCGGGGGTTCCTTGTCTGGCGAACCGGACGGCGCGGCTGTTCCGGTTCGTTTCTTTTTTGCTCCCGTGGCAGAGTGAGGCACGTCCAGCGCGCGGCAATGGACGGTTTGCAGGGCGAAAGCCGCTGCCGGGAGCGCCATCTTCAAAAGAGTCCACAGAAAGGTCTGACCGTGAGCAAAGAAGATCCGCGTCGCATAGAGGATTTTGACTGGTATGTATTCCTGGGAATCCTGTGCTATGCGTTGAATTCGCCGATCTGCGGCGGCATATCGATTCTCATCGCCTTTTTTATTCTGTGTTGCTCCTGCGGCCGCGACTTGCATGATTCATAGTTGAAACCCTGGTGAACGCACATTGCGAGTGCGTGTGTTCCGGCCCGTTGACCGGATGCAGGCCGGGCCGCTCCCGGCTCAAGCGGTTTTCGGAGTCTCCCCCCCCGTTACCGGGCCGCACCCGGAGGGGGAACCCCCCTTACACATCAGCTGCGACCGGCTTGAATGGTCAATTCTTCTGCATGTGCGCCTTCCCGGTGCGAAAACCGGGAAAATCCTCAACAATCGGAGTTTGCAATGGATTCACTCTACAACACGCTCGTTTCTCTCCTGGGAGGCGGCCTCTCCGGCTGGATCATCGCCTCACACCAGAAGCGGCTCGACCGGCGCGACGAGGAGGAACGCCGAAAGGCAAACGACGAGATTGAACGAATGCGCGAAGAGCGCCGCCGGGCGACTGAAACCGAAATCAGCGAGATCAAAGCGAGCCTCAACGAGCTGTCGAAGAGCCTCAAAGCACACGCGGACAAGGACAAGGCGGACGTCATTTTGAACGAACTCAAAAACATTTCCGGCGAGCAGAGCACACTAAGCGCGATGGTTACGAACATCTCCGGCGAGGTCAAACAGCTGCTCGTCGCCGACGGCGTCCGCAAGGAGAAAATCGACAGCCTCGAACGCTACATCAAAGGGGTTGACACCTCGCTCCGGGAACACAAACGCAACCATCCGGGCGGAAAATAAGGGGGAACAACATGGATAAATACGCCATCCGGCGCGCGATCGTCCGCGCGCTTTTCGATTTTGAAAATCCGCAGGAGTTTTCGGTCGTTCTCGGGCATCATGCGGTCATTCTCGCGGCACAGAAGCTCGCGCTCTCGAACGAGGAGATCCGCGACGTCCGGCACGAGTGGAACTACCTCATCGAAAAGGGCTACCTGATTCCGGTTCCCGGTTACGACGATTACTGCCGGCTCTCGGGGGATCTGCGCAGCACGATCGCCTCGGTCGATCCGCTCTCCGGCATCGACCCGCTGCGTCACGACGAACGTCTCTACGGACCGGCCGCGCTCCGGTGAAAGGGGGATCGCATGGCGAAATCAAAAAACGGGCCGCGCTCGAATTTTTCGCTGCTCCCCTTCGAGCTGCAGTACAAGATCATCGCAATGATCCAGGACGGCGCGACGTTCGCCACGATCGCCGCCGATTCCGAGATCGCCGAAGCGTACCGCAGCCGCGGTTTGAAACTCACCGCCCCGGCCATCTCGCGCCTCAAGAAGAGCGAACAGTACAAGGCCTGGACCGATCAGCGGCTCAAAGAGCGGTCGAACTTCACCGCCGACCGGCTGACCACCGCCTTTCTGCGTGAAAACGACTCCCTCGACACGATCGCCGAGCAGACGAAGGTCGCGCTGCTGAAACTCGTTCAGGAGTGCGTCGCGGGCGCGGAGGATACGAAGGAGGTCGAACGGCTCGTCCGCAGCGCGGCGACGCTCTCGAACACCGCGAAGGACAACCAGGTCGCCGATCTCCGCCGGAAACTCGAACGCGCCGACGCGGAAATCGCGGAACTCAAGGCCGAACTCGCCGAATGCGAGGTCCATTACCGCGAGGAACTCGCGAAACTCCTGAGAAGAGAGAACACCGTCGCGGATCCGGAGCGCGTCGCCGACGAACTCGCGAACATTCTGGGAGTCCGGAAACATGAATCCAATCAATGACTATTTTCTGCCCTACCAGCGCGCGTGGATTCTCGACGATTCGCCGATGAAATTCTACGAGAAGTCGCGCCGGATCGGCATCACCTATGCAACCAGTTTTCGCGTCAACGACAAGTGCCTGCGGCGACGCAATTTCACGCAGTGGGTGACCTCGCGCGACGAACTCACCGCGCACGAGTTCATCACCGATTACATCGCCAGGTGGGCGAAGGCGTCGAACGCCGTCTGCCGGGGACTCCTCGGCGACGATCTGCAGGTCATCGACCCCGAGCGCGGCATCCGCGCGTTCGTGGCGACCTACGAGGCGACCGGCAGCCGCGTCGTCTCGCTCTCGAGCACGCCGGAGGCGTTCGCCGGCAAGGGCGGCGACGTCCTCATCGACGAGGCCGACCTGCACAAGGATTCCGGCCGCGTCATCGACATGGCGCTGCCCTGCACCACCTGGGGCGGGCAGCTCGAAGTCCTTTCCGCGCTGAGCGTGGACGGCGGGCCGAACACCCCGTTCTGCAAAATGGGCCGCGACATCCTCGAAAACGGCAACCCGATGGGGTGGAGTTTTCACCGCACAACGATCGTCGACGCGGTCGAACAGGGATTCGTCGAAAAACTCAACGAGGTGACCGGTCAGCACTACACCCGCGACGCCTGGCTCGCGATGATGCGCGCGAAATGCCGCACCGAGGAGGCGTGGCAGACGCAGTACATGATTGAGCCGTCGAGCGATGGCGCGGCGCTGCTCTCGTATGAGCTCATCTCCGGGTGCGAAATCCCGCGTTCGGAGTGCCGCGACAGCGGCCAGGGCCTTCTCTTCGGCGGATACGACGTCGGCCGCAAAAAAGACCTCGGCGTTTATTTCGAGCTGGAACTTGTCGGCGACGTGCTCCGGCAGACGGAGTACCGGGTGTTTGACCGCGCGCCGTTCCGGGTGCAGAGCGAGTATCTCTACTCGCGGCTGAACAACCCGCGCCTCGCGCGGCTGTGCGTCGATTCGACCGGAATGGGCATGATGCTGGCCGAATACGCGCAGGACCGGTTCGGGAAGTACCGGGTAGAAGCGGTGAATTTTTCGGGGCCGGTGAAAGCGGAGCTCGCGATGCCGCTTCGCGCCAGTTTCGAGGATCGGACGATCCGGATCGCGTCGGATCCGGAGATCCGCGAGGATCTGCACAAGATCCGCAAGACCACGACGGCGGCCGGCAACGTCCGCTACGAGGGCGAACGCGACGAAAACGGCCACAGCGACCGATTCTGGGCGCTGGCGCTCGCCCGGCACGCGAAAGGCGACTCCGCCGGCCCGTGCCGGTTCGAATCGTGCGGCCCGCGGACGCGGGACCGCTTTCAAAACGACAGTTTCAACAATCCGAAACGGGTGATCGAAGATGAAGTATCAAGCTGGCCGTGTTAGACGGCAACGTGCGCGCAGCACGATTCCCGCCCGGCGGGTGGTCATCACGCAGGAGGATCGCTATCGTTACAGTACGCCTGCGAGCTACACCCCGGCGCGGCTTTCCGCGCTGTTCCAGGCGGCGAACTCCGGCGACATCGAGCAGCTCTGCCTCTGCGGCCGCGAGATTCTGGAGCGCAACTGGGATATCATTGGCGCGATGGATCAGCGCGCGGACGCTCTCTGCGGCGTCGGCTGGGAAATCCGGCCGGGCGGCCCCGGTGAGGCCGCGAAACAGGCCGCCGAGGGGTTTGCCGCGGCGCTCGACGAAACCGGGCTCTCGCTCGGCTTCACCGACCGGACCGAGACGTTCCAGGAGCTGCTGCGCAACCTGCTCGACGGCGTGATTCTGCCCTTTTCAGCGGCGGAAATCGTCTGGAAAGAGGGCGGCGCGATCGAGGGGTTTCAGACCATCGAGCCGCATTGCTTCACGCTGCGCGACAGCATGGTTCCGCGCCTCGTGACGGAGGAATTCCCGGACGGGATGGAACTCGTTCCGGATCAGTTCATCATTCACCAGCACCGGCGGCGGCCGGATCCGGCGCGCGGCGGCAAAATCCGTGTTCTGGCCTGGCTGCACTGCCTGCAGAACTGGCCGCTCAAAGACCTGTTCAGCTTCATCGAGCGGTTCGGCATGCCGTTCGTCGTCGCCCGCGTCGACCAGAACACCTGGGAGAACGAGCGCGAGGTGCTGCAGCGGATCATCCGCTCCTTCGGGCCGGACGGCGGCGGCGTTTTCACGAATTCGACCGAGATCCAGCTGCTCAACGCGGCAAACACCGGCGGCGACAACGTCTATTTCCGGGCGCTGGAGTTCTGCCACGACGCGATTTACACGCTGCTGGTCGGGCAGCTCGCTTCGAGCGGCGACTCCGCCGGGATGAGCAACGGCGATGCGCAATCTGCCGTCCGGCAGGACATCCTCGAAGCGGACGCCCGCGCGATCGAATCGACGATCCGCGCGCAGATCGCCGCGCCGTGGACGCGGTTTCAGTTCGGCGACGGCGTGCCGGTGCCGAAAATTCATTTCAAGGTCGAGCCGTCGGAGGACGAAAAGGCGACCGCCGACAAACTGCTCGTCCGCGCGCAGACCATTCAGACGCTCGCCTCCTCCGGATTCATTCCGGAGGTCGAAGAGGTCTCGAAAATCTTCTCTCTGCCGCTGCGTTATGAGCCGCCGCAGACGGGATTCGGGCAGCAGGGCTCGCTCGGCCTGGCGACGGAGGTGCCGGAGGGAGACGGGGGGGCCGGGGGAACGCCCCCGGTGGCGCAAGAAGGAGCGCAAGCGACGAACGCGCCATTACCCGGCAGCGGCACCCTGCCGCCAGATAAGCGCGCGATCATGTACGGAACGCTGATCCGCGGCGGCCTCCTCACGCCGACCCGCGATCTGGAGGAGAAAATCCGCGCGGAACTCGGCCTCGCGCCGCTCCCGGCGGAGGCGCAACGGCTCTGGGACGAAACGGGCGGCGTCCGCAAGCCATTGACGCTCAAAGAGCCGACCCCGCTTCCGGCGGGAAACGCCGTCGGACTCAGTGCGGACAAGTCGGACAAGTCGGACCTGTCAGACCTGTCGGACGCGCTGACCGAATGGCTCGGACCGCTGGCGGCGGAACTCGATCAGCTCTCCGCGGATACGGAGATTTCCGACGAGGAGTTCTCGCGGCGTCTCTCCGCCTGTGCGGAGGGGAGGAAAAACGGTTCCACCGGGAAACTCGAAACGTTTCTCGAGGGGCAGATCTATGACGGCATGGCACGGGGAATGACATCATGACCTACGACGAGGCGAATGAATTCATCAAAAACCGGACCTCAAAACTCACCGGGATGGGTTCGCGCGGAATTTCGCGGCGGGTTCCTCCGAAGATCCGGGCGCACTGCTTCTTCAGCGCGCGGGTGGCGGATGCGCGGGTGCTCGAAAAGATCCGCGAGATCTCGGATGCGTTCAGCGCCGGAAGAATCAATCAGTCGGAAGCGCGGAATCAGCTCCGGACGTGGCTCCGGGGGAATGGTCGGGACGACGGCACGGCGAGTGTCCGCAACCTCGGCAGCAAAGCGCGGGTCGACCTCATCCTGACGCAGAACAAGCGCATGGCGGTCGCGGTCGGGAAGTACGCGAAAGACCGCGATCCGGCGGTCGAAGCGCGTTTCCCGAGCTGGGTTTACCACTGCGGACGCAATCCAAGACCCGATCACAAGGCGCTCGACGGGAAAGTGTTTCTGAAGAGCGACCCGATCTGGCACAAGATTTTCCCGCCCTGGGAATTCAACTGCAACTGCTGGGTCGAGAATTCGGACAAGATGCCCTCCGGCGGGATCACCGCCGCGCAGATCCAGCCTCCGGCGAGCGGCTATCAGTTCGACCCGGCCGATGCATTCGAGGATTACAAGGTCGACAACTATGATTTCGATCATCCGGATCCGCCGTCAGTTCAGCGGGCGCGGGTCGAGGCAAAACAGCTCGAACGCGAGGAGCTGAAACGGATGTACCGCGATGTGGAGAACCGCCAGAAAGGACTCATCGCCCAGGCAGACGAATTCTGGGACGACCTCTCGCAGGAGGAGCGCGACGTCATCACGCGCTACACCGCGAGCGACGAGCTCGACCTCAACCGGGCCAGCCGCGGCATCGAGGATATGACCGATGAGCGTTCCGACGAGATGGATCTCCTGTCAAACGTTCTGGAAAAGGCGCCGAAATACACCGGCGGGAGCGTTTACCGCTGCATCAACCTGCCGTCGGAAGAGCAGTTCAATCTGCTGAAAGACAATTTGAGCAACAGTATTTTCGGGCTGAAAGGATTCAACTCGACATCGGTAAGTATGGATACCGCAAGGCAGTATGCCAATCCGAAGGCGGATTACAAGATCATGTTTCACGTGGTTCGGAGCCGCAGCGGGGCGTTCATCGGGCAGCACTCCTGGATCAATACGGACAAAGAGGTGCTTTTTGACCGGAAATGCAAATTCCGCGCTTTACAACCGTGGGAACCGGGGTATATTAAAGAGGACGTCGTAAACGACGGATTCCGTCATATAGCCATTGTGGAGGTGTGAAAATGCAGGAAGAGTGGTATGAACCGACGCGAAGGGATAAACTTCGTGCCGCTGCGTTTGCCTCCACGCCCGCAGGCCGTCGAGCGCATGAGCGAGACCACGAATTGAACATGAGATGTATCGACTGTAGAGTCAGGAACGTAGGCTTTGTTCCGTCTCCGGAGACCATGAAATCATACGAAGAGTGGCTGGCGAAGCATCCGGAACTCTACAAGAATCCGCACAAGTAATCCCTGAATAAAAACCGGGCGACCGAAGCCCCGTACCGTAACACGCTGGTGAAATACCCCGCGTGTTTTTTCGTGTCTTTTTTTGCAGGAGGGGGGTATGAAAATCCGCTTTTCCGTCGATCTGCGCGACCTGCTCGACGCAGAGGCGAAAATGGCGCTGGAATCCCGGCTCCCCGAATTTGCCGCGAAAACGCTCGAGGTCTCCATGCGCGATCGCGCGGAGAGCAACGCCAGAAGCAAGATCGGCAACGGCGGGTTCGGCCAGGAACTCGCCGAGGGAATCCGCACTCGATCCGACGGTGCGGAGGTAGTCATCGATCACGTAAGCAACGACACAAACCATCTCGCGCAGCACGTGCACGAGGGGGGCGTCATCCGGCCGCGAAACAGCCGGTTTCTCGCAATTCCGATCGATCGTTCCGTCAAGGGCGAATATGCCAGGCTCCACCGCTGGAACACCGACGACGGCAGGCCGCTGTTCATCCGGAAAAAGGAGGACGGGCCGAACGGACGAGCCTATCTCGCGGAACCGAGAGGCAAGCGGGCAAAACCGAAGTTCCTCTATGTTCTCGTCCGCCAGACGAAGCCGCAGAAGCCTCGTCCCTGGTGGCCGACCGACGAGGAGTTCACGGAACTCACCGAACGCGAGCTGGAGTGGTGGCTCAACCGCACGCTCCCGCAAAAGATTTAAAAGCAAGTCAGACTTGTCGGACATTTTCTAACGAAAGGTTTACACATGAACTGGATCGCTTTAACTTCGGAGGGCGTCGACGTCCGGCGTGACGAGCAGGGCGTCCCGGTCGAGTGGACGCTGCTGCGGATCGGCGACAACCCGATCTGCCAGGAGGGTGCGGACGGCAACATCTGTATCTCCCCCGAACAGATGAACGCGATCGTCGAGTATTTCGAGAAAAAGGGCGAGGAGATCCCGATCGACTCCGAGCATTACCTCTACGAACTCGCGAACAAGAACAACGTTGACGAATCCGAGGCGCTCAAATTGTTCCCCGGCGGGGTCGCCGCTCTCGGGTACGGTCAGCTCAAACTCGTCGGGAACGCACTCCGGATCCGCGTCAAATGGACGCCGACCGCGTACAAGTTTCTGAAAGAGAAGATCTACAAATATTTTTCTCCGAGTCTGCGGGGGCTGGAAAACGGTCCGCTCCGGGTCACCTCGGTCGCCATGACCAACACCCCCGCGATCAACAATCTGGATGCCCTCGCGGCATCCGCAAACAAACGGCCCGCAACGGGCGGAAAGGTTAAGATGAGCAAGTTGGAAAATGCGCTCAAACGGCTGCTCGGCCGCGATTCGATCGCGCTCGAAGCGGAGACGGACGAAACGAAAAAAGACCAGATCGCCTGCGAGGTCGAGGAGAAAGCCTCCCTCATCGAACAGGTCAAGCAGCTGCTCGGCCTGGAACCGGCCGCTACGCTCGACGAGGTGATCGCCGCGCTGAAAGCCGAAGTCGACAAGGCGAAAACCGCCGACGAGAAGCAGGAGAAGCTCGACGAACTCGCCGCGAGCGCCGAAAAAGCCGAACACGCCCGCCAGGTCGCACGCGGCCGCGCCGAGGGAAAGATCGTCGAAGCTGATATGGAGTATGTGAACAGCCTCGACAGCAAGGCCCTCAAGGCTCACCTCGACCACACCTCGCGCAAGGTTCCGCTCGCGCGGGTTCCCGCGCCGGCGCGCAGATCCGACTCGACCGCGCTCTCCGCCGTTGACCGTGTCGCGATCGACTGCCTGCGCAACGCCGGGATCGAAAACGCCGAAGCCGAATACCTGAAACAGAAGAAAGGAGAATAACAAACATGGCCGCTCTCACTGAACCACGGAACACCAGAGAACTGCACGTCGGTGCGGTTCATTACAGCTACGAACGCGAGGTCGCCGCGAGCGCGACCGTTTATGCCGGAGCGCTCGCCGCGCAGGATGCGTCCGGAAACGCGGTTCCCGCCTCCGACGCCGCCGGACTGGTCGTTCTCGGCCGCGCCGAGGCGACGGTCTCCGATGGGGGCGTGCTGGTGATCCGCCGCGGCGCATTCCTGTTCGACAACGGCGCGGATGGCGAAGAGCTCACCGTTGCGGACATCGGCGCGGATTGCTTCGTCGTCGACGACCAGACGGTCGGCAAGCTCGGCGGAACCAACAAAGTCAAGGCGGGCAAGGTGCTCGACGTAACCGACGACGGCGTCGCCGTCCTCATCTGAAGAAGGGAGAAATTTCATGAATCTCACGAGTGAAAAATTCGCCGCCATGCGGATCGCCTACGACATGGCGTTCAAGGCCGCGTTCAAGGCCGCGCCAACGGTTTACGAACAGTTCACGATGATCGTCGGAGACTCCGCGCACACGACCGTCAAACTGCCGTTCATGGAGCAGTTCGCCTGCATGAGAAAATGGCTCGGCCCGCGGCAGATCAAGAACCTCGAAGGCAAGATGATCACGATGACCGAGAACGCCTTCGAGGAGACGGTCGGCATCAAATCGCGCGAAATCGAAACCGACAACTGGGGCATGTATCTGCCCAGCATTCAGCAGATGGCGGTCTCCGGAAAGGCGCTGTGGGATCAGCTCGCGATCGACGCACTGCTCTCTCCCGCCGCCTGGATCGACAAGAAGGCGTTTTTCGCCACCGACCGGAAGTACGGCAAGTCGACGATCTGCAACAAGACCACCACGGCGCTCTCCGCCTCGAGTTTCAAGCTCGCGCGGCAGACGATGCTCGCCTATGCCGGGCACGCGGGAGAACCGATTGCGGTCAATCCCGACACGCTGATGGTCGGACCAGCGCTTGAATTCACGGCGCGTGACATCCTCGAGAACGATTTCGAGCTCGATTCCTCCGGCAAGATCGCCGTCCGCAACACCTGCAAAGGCCTGGCGAAGCTGATCGTCAACCCGCGCATCACGGGCGACTGCGCGAACTACTGGTTCCTGATGAGCTGCTCCGGCCCGATCAAGCCGGTCGCCGTCCAGAAGTCGAAGGAGGCGACGCTGGTGAGCAAAAACCGCCCGGACGACGAGGGGGTGTTCATGGAGGACATGGCCATTTTCGGCACGAGCGCCTACGGCTCCGCCGCGGCCGCGTTCCCGCACCTCGTCTACGGCGGAATCGTCGAATGATGAGTTACGCCACGCCCTCCGAGCTGCGCGCCCGGCTCGGCGCAACGATTTTCGCGGAGATCTATCCGGAGGAGACGGACGCCTCCCCGGATCTGGAGAGTTCCGCGGCGGAGATCGACGGCGCGATCGCATCCCGCTACCGGCTGCCGGTCACGGGAGAACGGTCGCTCGCTCTGCTGCGCGACTGGACGCTCACACTCACCGAGGAGCGCGCCTACGCCCGCGCCGCCGGCAGCACGTTCGCGGAAAAGGTCAAGGAGCGCGTCGCCCAGGTGCGCAAATATCTCGAGCTGATCCGCGCAGGGGGATTCAAATTTCCCGATGCCGAAGAGCGCCGCGAGGGTTCCGTGGCGTTCGCCACCGTTCGCGAACCGGTGTTCGGCCGCGAGAACATGAAGGGATTCTAACAGTCTGACCCGTCTGACAAGTCGGACCGGTCGGACAAGGAGATTTCATGAAACTGCAGGAACTCGCCGGGGAGCTGCGGACACAGCTCCTCGAATTTTTCCAGACCGTCCGGATCACGGCGATTCAGAACGCGGACCAGTTCCTCGCCGAACTCGCCGCGATCAATCCGGACAAACTCCCCGGCGTGCTCCTCGTCTACGAGAGCACCATGTTCAGCGCGACGAACACGATCCGGGATGAGCGTTTGACGCTCGTTCTCATCGACCGGTTCCGCGCGAACAGCGACGACCGGGCGCTGCAGCTGTTCACCGCACTCGAACAGCTGCTCGAACTGTTCCCTCCGGAGGGGCGGATGATCGAGGAGGTTTTCGTGCGTCCGGAGGACGTGCAGGCCTCGTCCCCCTCGGCGGATTTCGCCGCGGTGGCGCTGGGATTACTCGTTTCACAGGGGAGTTAATCTGTCGGACAAGTCGGACAAGTCGGACAAGTCGGACTATATTTCAGGAGTTAAGCTATGAGTGACAAAATTGTTTTCGGCCTCGCGACATACAAAAACGCGGTCGCCGGGCTGCATCTTCAGACGGTCACCTACGGCGAGAGCGCCTCCAGCGCGGAGGCGACCGACGAGGAGGGCTACATCGAGCAGATCGACGTCTACGCGAAAAAAAGAACGATTCAGTGCGAGGGCAATGTGACGGTCGATGGCGACCTCTCCGCCCTCACGGTCGGTGGAAGCCTGACCGTGGACGGGAAAACGTATCAGATCGATTCAGTCTCCATCCGCGAGGCGGTCAACGGGCACAAAACGGCCTCCATCAGCGGCTCCGCGCCGATGGAGAAACCCGGCGTCGGAGGCTGATGATGCGCAGAACTCCGGAGGAGCTCCGGCGTCTCGCAACTCCGGAGTTCTCGCAAGTTCTCGCGACGGATCCCGAGCTCATCCGGCTGGAGGCGGAGAAATACGATAAAAACGGTGAGACGCGGCTTCTGCTGGAGGTTATGGGGCTCGGCGATTTCCGCATCGGGAAACTGCCGATCCGGCCCCTGACGGCCGCGAAATGGGCGTTTCTGTGGATGCTGGAGAACCGCTACGCGACCGGCGGCGAGATCCGGGAGATCGACAACGACGTCGCCCTCTACGTGCTCTCGCTCTACGACCTGCGGGATCTGCGGCGGGAGGGCGGTGCGCTGTGGGAGATTCCGGTGCATGCGGCCGGTTACGGATATGCGACCGGGCTGGAGTTCCGCGAACTCTGCCGCGAGCTGGTTTCCTGGCGCGATTCCGCGTTCCGGCCGCTCGAACTCATGCCGCCGGCGGAGCAGGCGGAGGAGTCGCCGCGGTTCGACGCGCAATGGCTGACCAGGATCTGCGCGATCGCCGCGCACGAATGCAACGAAACGCTCGAGCGCGTGATGTATGATCTGACGCTTTCGACCGTCTGCTGTCTCTTTGTCAACTACGCGCAGCGCCAGAGCGCCGAACCGCACCGGTTCCGCCGCCGCCCGGACGCCGAACTCACCGCGAGAATTTCCGCGCGGATCGATCAGCTCTCGGCGGAGTTTCTGTCGGACAATTCGGACCCGTCGGACCGGTCCGACAACCAATGAGGAAGAACCATGCCAACCGTCTGTAAAATCACGCTTGACGCCACCGAGTACCGGCGCGAACTCGCCGCTGTCGTCGCGGAGAGCCGAGAGGCCGCCCGGACGCTTGCGGCGGGTCCGACCGCGCCGTCGGCCGATGCGCCACCGGTCGAAGTGTCCGCGCCGGCCGAACCGGTCAAGGTGACTGTGACCGCCGACACCGCCCCGGCGGAAGCCGAGGTGAAAAAGCTGGAAAACAAAACCGTCACCATCAAGGCAAAACTTTCAGCCGATACGAGCGCCGTTGAGCAGACGACGAAGCAGGTCGAAGAGACCGGCGAGGCAACGAAGAAGGCGGGCGGCTTTTTCTCGCGCTTGATTCCGGAATCTCTGCGGAGCAAGGCATCCCAGGTGTTCGGCGCGATCCGCCAGGAGATGACGAAAACGGAAGGCGGCGCCGGTAAATTTTTAGAGTCAGTCCTGGCGGGCGGCGGTGCAATCGGAATCGTTATGGCCGGTGTTGCATCAATTGTCAAGTTAGTTACCGGAGCCATAGCAGCAGCGAAAGATGCCTGGATTGCTCACGTTGAGACCCTGCAGGCGAATTCGAAGGAGGTTGAGCGGGTCGGCAATGCATTAAAAGAGCAGATCAGCAGAGAACAGGAAGCTGTTTCCACTCTGCGGGAATTGAATAAACAGGAACAGCTTTCCAATACCCAGAAAAAAGCGTCCGCCAAAGCAATTCTCGAGCTGCAGACCGCATACCGCGATTTGAATATCGAGATCGATTCAGCAACAGGGAAAATTAAAAACTTCGACGCTGTCAATATCGCGATCATGCGCCGCCAGGCTCAACGTGAATTGCAGAATGTTGAAGCTCAAATCAGGGAAAACAGCAAGGTAACGGCAAAGACGCAGGAGGGATTGCGCCGCCGGGGAGGGGGCGGAGAATACTGGGAGCAAATCAAACAAACCTTTGGTTTGGGTTCAGCAGAGGAGGATTCCACTGCGTACCAGGAGGCTTCACAACGTAACATGGAGTTGCGGAAGCAGCGGGCGGAGTTGCGTCGAAAACAACGCGATGCAGAAAATCAATACCGAATGCAGCGTCAGGCGGAGAACGCCGACATGGCCGCGGAGGTCAAAAAGCGCACCGACGCGTTTGCACAACGCAGAAGCGACGACGCATTCAATACGGAAACAGATTTCAACCGCCGTCTGGCGAACCGGGAATCCCTCCGTGTTGCCGAACTGAAAAAACGGCAGGAGATCGCCGCGGCGCTCTCCGGCGCTCAGCGCGACTACGACGCGGCGCGATTCTCCGGAAACCGGGATGGCATGCTCTCCGCGGAAACCCGCCTGCTGCAGGAGAAACAGCGCCTCCTGGCGGCGGATGAACGGATCCACGCGATCAACCAGCAGATCGATTCGCTCTACCGGCAGCAGGATGAATCGTATAACCGCCTCTTCGATGCCGCGCAGAACGAGATCGATTACAACGCTTTGATTCTCGCCGGAGAGCAGGAGAAGGCGGCCGCGCTGAAACTCGAACAGGAACTCAAGGCGCAGAACCTTAAAATTTCAAAAGAGGAAATGCAGATCCTGCTCGAACAGCGGCGGAAGCTCGGAAGCCAGAACCTGCAGCGCAACCTGCAGGATCAGGCGTACTCTCTCTTCGGTCAGGCGATGAGCAGGGCCGGGCGCGGCCGGGAGTTCGAGGAGCAGAAGGCGCTGCGCGACGCGGAGCGGACGAAGGGAAGCGCGCTCTCCAGCGAAGAACGCGAGCTGGTTTCACGCCTCGCCGCGGCGAGCTTCTCGTTGTCCACGGCACGCGATATGCAGCTGGGCGACACGTCGATCCGGACAAATTCCCTGACCGCCCGCGGCGGCTTTGCCGGCGGCGCGAAACTGCCGGAAACCGACAAAATCAACCGGGAAATCGCCACCACCGGCAAGCAGCAGCTTGAGCAGATGAAAACCATTACGCAGATCTGCGAGAAGCTGGGGGTCTTTTAACCAGTCCGACGGGAGGAACACACATGGGCGTCAAATTTCAATCGAGAATCGTCGAGAAGACATCGACCGAAATCGCGACGACGATCGTCTGGATCGGCACTCGCGAGGAGATGATCCAGTTGCAGCGCGACACGCCGATCAACGGGCTGACCGACGACGGGATGGTGAAAAGCGTCCGGGTCAACCAGGTCAGCCCGCTGATCTGGCAGTGCGAACAGCGTTTCACGCTCGCCGCCGATGGCGAACTGACGGAGAAACCCGACAACAGCTACGGAAAGAAATCCGCGCAGCTGCACGGCTCGATGCTGTCGATGCCGTTGGAAACGCGCCAGAACTATCTCGCCTGCTGGAACAACTATCTCGCGGCGGCTCCCGGCGTGAATTCCGTTCCGGCCTGGTGGGCGAGCGCGCGCGACACAGTGCTCTCGCACAGCGACTCGCAATCCTACGCCTGGATCAAGACGCCGGGCGAACTCCCGAACGACCAGAAGGGGAGATGGCACATTCTGCGCGGTCCGGTCAAGCCGGGATATGAATCCTATGACATCGCGACCTATTCGGTTACGGAGACGGCGCGGTTCCGTTCCGCCGCCGCGGCCGGGAAGATGGTCGCGAACAAGCTGAACAGAATCGGCTCTCCGGAGAACGATTTCGGGATCAGCGACGGCAACTGGAAATGCGACGACGCAACCGTGTCGTTCAACGGCAGCGACTGGCTGGCGACGTTGACCTGGACGCTCTCCGGAAACAGTCTCGGCTGGGATAAGGAACTATACGGGTGAGTGAGGTGGCGAATGATTCCGAGAAAACTTCTCCGCGGCGACAAATTCGTCGCACTTTACGATCTCTGGAACCAGCTGATCGATCATCTGCATGAGATCCGGCCGGTCGCCGGGCCGGGGATCCGGCTCCAGCGGATGCCGGCGGGATTGACCATCTCCGCGACCGTCCGCGGCGGCGGGACCTCCGGCGGCGGCGGTTCGCCTTCGTCCGGCGGTCCGTTCGCCGTGACGATCGAAGATGTCGGCAGCGGCGATCAGCCGGAATTCGTCGTCAAGCTGCAGAATACGGCCAGCTTTTCCGGCATCGCCGGACTCGTTACAATCGGGAGTTTTCGCGAGGAGGTTCCGGATCAGCAGTGGACGCCGAAAACCGGAGTGGTGTTCTGCGACATCACCTACGACGACGAGTCGGAAACCTATCTGGTGCTGTTCGCCCTGGAGGAGACGCTCCCGCAGACGGAGGATGAAAAGCGATACCTCGAACGGATCGCGGAAATCAGCTACGACGCCGATACAGCGACCTGGACCGCCGCACAGATCCGGCCGGTCGGGGATCTTGAGGTCGGTGGCCGCTGGGTAAAGTAATTGTCGGACCGGTCCGGCAGAGAGGAGCACGCGATGGAGGAGTTGAACTGGCAGGCGTTCGGGTTTCCCGGAGTCGGTTTTCTGCCGCCGTGGAAACCGGCGGAAGGGCTGCGGAAGGCGCTCGCGGAACGCCGGCTGCCGTTCGCTGAAACGTGGGACGCCGACGCGATCGCCTCGACCGAATCACTCCCGCTGTTCGGGGAATGCGGCGGCGGCAGAGAGTTCTGCCGGTCGTTCGACCAGGAGCTCCGCTCCGTCGCGGAACGGTACCTCAATCATACGAAGCTCGACCTCGCCGATCCGGAGGAATGGAGCGATCCGCTCTGGACCTGGGAGGAGCTCCTCCTCGCCGCGGCGGAGGGGGAGGAGAGACGGATTGCGGATCCGGAGAAGGGAGACCTTTCCCCGGAGTGGAACCTCGACTGGGCGCTGCAGCGTATGCGGGCGATCAACCTGCTCCGCTATGCGCCGGTCGACTACCAGTACAGTTATCTCTCCGGCAGCACGCATGACGGGAAACCATCGAGCCCGTCGGCGTCGATCGCCTCCGCGCTGAAGGGGGCGAGCTCCTCGGTGAGTTCCGGGGCTCCGGCGAGTTACGTCACGAATATCTACGGACCGGACCACGGCTGGCGAAAGGGGTCGTACTGCTGCGACGTAACGATCTGCAAACAGATTTTTGCGGTTCTTCCGGAGAATTTCACCCCGGACGGCAACGTCTGGCTGTTCCTGCGGGTTGCCGGACCGGGCGGGGACGACGCGAATTTTTCCGGTTCCGGCGTGTCGCTGGGGATGAACCGATTTCTGGCGGATGCGGACGGGGTGTTCGTGACCTTCCCCGACAATGACATCGGCAGCGGCGTCGAATGGCCGACGACGGATCACAACACCTATGGCGGCTGGGTGTCAACCTGGTGCGGGGCATTTGCGGATTACTCGAGTTTATTTCAATTCAAAGAGGACGACGGGGACGAACCATGATTTTGTGCTACAACCTCACGCGACAGCTGATGGTTGATGCGGACAACTGCCGCATCAACACGAAGCCGTCGCTCTGTTTCGGCGAGCGTCCGGTCTGGGAGATTCGTTTTTTCGAGGGCGAGCCGGGCAGCGCCGGCACCGCGGCGGACCTGTCGCACATCGTTTCGTACCGTTCGGCGATTGACACCGACTGGAACAGTGAAACCGAGCCGATGTGCCGCACGGTCGAGGGAATCGACAAGAGCCGCGCGGCGGAGGGGATCCTGCGTATTCCGATCAACGCGAATACGCAGAACTACCTCGCGAAAATCGAAGGCAGGGAGTCGGTCAGCGCGACATTCGAGCTGCGCGGGTTCGACGAGAGCGGCTTTGTCGTGCTGCTCGTTCAGGTTGCGATCACCTGCCGCGGCGCGGTCGATCCGGAGGGCGGCGAGGAGCCGGACGAGGTCGAATCGGATATCGCCAGCAAGGCGTGGACGAAGGGCGTATTGGCGCAGCCGTTGATTTTCGAGTACAGCGTCGACGGCGAGACGAACTGGCACAGCGTCTGTGCAAACCATGTCGACCGGTTTCAGCGGGTCAAGCACGGCGCGGACGGCACCTGGAGCGAGGCGCAGGTGATCCCCTACGGCGAGGACGGCATGACCGTCGTCCCCGATACCGTTTCCCCGATCGCCGACCGGCCGGAAAGCGCGGACGAGGGGAGCTGTTTCGTTTCGAGCGACGAGGGGAAGGTCTACTGGTTCATCGGCGGGGCCTGGACCTCCGGCGCGCCGCTGGCGACGATTCCGGGTCCGGAGGGACCGCAGGGGCCGGAGGGACCAGCCGGATCAGTCGGACCGACCGGTCCGCAGGGAGAACGGGGACCGCAGGGCATTCAGGGAAACGACGGCAAGCAGGGGCCGGAGGGGCCGCAGGGGCCGCCGGGCGACGGGTTGATGATCGACGCGACCGGCACGCTGGCGAACCGGCACAACTACGACGCGGCCGACCGGGGGTTCCGCTATCTCGCGACAGATCTTTGCTGCGAGTCGATTACGCTGGAGGGGGCCGGCACGGTGTTCGCCAGGCTCGACTCCGCGGACGAGGAGGAGTCATTCGCCTGGAGCGACGGAGAAACGACCGTTTATACAGAATCCGGCGCGCCTGACATTCTCGCTTCGGTCTGGTCCACTCCGGCGCGAGGCGACGCCGATTTGATCGACCGTGTTGTTGCAACTCCGCAGAAATTTCAGCTCTACTACCAGAAAACCGACGCCTCGCTCGGCGCCTGGAGCGCCGGGATCCGCGTCTACTGCGGGCCGCAGGGAGAAACCGGGCCGCAGGGGGAAACCGGTCCGGAAGGTCCGCAGGGGCCGCAGGGCGAAAATGCGGCGATTGCGGCGCCGGTCGAATTCGGGACCGGCTCCTCCGGCGCGGTGGAGATCATTGCGAACGCGGTCACGCTTTCCGGCGTCCGGCCGATCGCGTCGGTCGAGCGCTACTTCGACGATCCGGATGATCCGGGCGAGGTGAAGTCCGAATCCATCACGCACCGCGTGACGATTCACTACTGCGATACGGACAACCGGACGCACGTCTATCTGACCGATCAGACGCTCGACACATCGCTCGGCGGCCGGATCCGGTTCGCGCAGGGCGTCGCGGGCATGACGCAGTATCACGAGTACATCGCGCAGGGCGGAACGCTCGACTACAACTCCTGGATCAGCGCGGTCCGGAACACGATGGAGGAGGCGCCGCAGGACGGGAATTTCTATTGCCGTCGCAACGGCCGCTGGGTTGCGGTCGCGGTCATGGCGCTGGAGGACGTCACCTTGTCCGGGACGACCGGGTACGACGAGGAGACGCCGGTCGGCGCGCCGTTCTCTATCGTGTTCGACGTCGTCGCGTCGAACGGCGCGGACGTCGAATTCTCGCTGACGGGGGGGACGCTGCCCGCCGGGATAACGCTCTCCGGACGGACGCTCTCCGGCACGCCGACGACCGAGGGGAGCGCGGAGCTTGTATTCACGGCGCAGGCGACCGGGGTGACGCTGGAAATCAGCGTGAAACTGACGATCACCGCGGCGCGCACGATGTATTACGGGTACGTGATGTCGAGCGATGAGGTCTACCGCGTGACGGACATCACGGCGGATATGCTCGACGTATCGACGGTAAAGAGCGCGAACGCGGCGGCACTCGGGAAAACGAGCCTCGGCGATGCGCCGTCGGCGGCGATGGTGTTCGTCCTGCTGCCGAAGAGTTCAAATCTGCGGGCGTTGAAATTCGACGGAATCTCCGGTTACCTGGAGTTTGAGGAGAACAACGGCGGGATCACCGGATCCGGAGCGAACGGAGCGGAGGTCACGCTCAGCGGGGCCGCATACCGCGCGTATGGCGAGATCCGGCTGGTTTCCGGGGAAACATTCATCAAGGTGGAGGAAATGTAGTAATGGCGGATTTTATCGATCTCGCGAGACCTCTTCAGCTCACGACGCCGGGGACGGCGCCGATCGCGGGGCTGACGGTGGCGGACACCGCCGCGCTGGAGGCGATCGAATCTCCCTGGCCCGGCATGTTCGTCTACGTCCTGGCGGACGGGAAAACCTACCGCGTGACGGAACTGAAGGAGGTCACCGTCGGCGTGTTCACGAAAAAGGCGGTCAAAACCTACGAGCCGGTGCCGGACAATGCCGCGCTGGCGGAGGCGGGGGCGCGGCCGGCGACGATCGCGCTGCCGGTTCCGCGCGATGCGGACAACGAAAACGTGACGCTGGTCGTCGATTTCTCCACGACGGGAGAATTCATCGAGGAGCCGGTCAATTACACGCGCGTGAAAATGTCCGATTCCTACGAAAAAATGCGGGTGTTCTGCAACGACTCCTGGGAGGCCGTTCCGGGGCCGTCGCTCGGCGTCCCCTACTACCAGGCGACGGTCGAATTCACGCTCGACCAGGAGCTGTTCCCCGGATACGTTGCCGGGAACAAATACTACGCGAGGTTCTGCTGGGTTGACGCGAGCGGCAATGCGAGCGACTGGACGGGGTTCTCGTTTCGGACGGACGTTGCAATTGTCGCGCCTGTGATTCCGGAGGAGGACGATACGCTGACCATCGCGGACAACGCGAGCGTTTCCGGGGCGATTACGCTCGATTACCTGAACGGAGAGGTACAGAACCTCACGTTGACCGCAGACGCGACGTTGTCGCGCGACAGCATCGCGAACGTACCGTTTGGCCGTGCGCTGATCGCAACTGTCTCCCTGTCCGGGCACACGCTGACGGTCAACGCGACCGGGACATACACCGCTACCGGAAACAAAACCTACATAGTAACCGCCATAAATTTCGGCGAGTTGAATATTATTGTAACTGAAACAGTATGAGGAGGTAACATGTTCAACATCAAACGGCTCGTTTTTTCTATCCTGATGGGGATTTCTCTCGGCGCGATGGCATGTTTCGATGTGAATCCGGGGCAAATCATTATGCCTCATCGCATTACGATTGTAGGGACATCCGGGAGCATTGTCGAGGTTCAGCATCAGCAGTCGCCCGGATTCAGCGCGAGCGACTGGCTCTCGCAGTTCACGCCGCCGGCAGAGGATGAACGTCTCACGAAAATTGTCCCGACTGCGGTAATTCGCACTGCGACTCCGTTTACGCTGAATATTTCGTTCAGCGGGTTTCTGAGCAGTCAGGGTGAGCAGGCCGACGAGGAGGTAACGCGCGCGACAATTTTCTATTATGCGAAGGGGGGCGGGTGGACCATCCTGCGCGACATCAAAAATCCGGGGTTCGTCGTGATCGACGATGAAAAACCTCGGCCGCTGTTTGGAAAAAACACAATCCCGAACCAGCTCGGCTACACTGCGGGGGAATACATCCCGGTTGTCGTCTATTTCGAGAACTCCGCCGGGCAGAGCTCGTTCAATCTCAATACGTTTCTGAGTTATCGCCGGTATTTGGGGGCGCCTAATTTCACATCCGGGGTGCAGGTGCTGGCAATTGTCGTGAGCGGAAACACGAGGCCGCAATGAAACTCATCCGATTGGTTCCGATTCTGCTGACGGGGGTTCACCGTCACAGATTCGTCGACAACGGCGCCGGGTCGCACACCTGTTCCGTGTGCGGCGGCGTGTTCGCACATACTTTTGTCGTTTCCCCGTCCGGGGACCGGTGCCGAGTGTGCAGCGGTTGTGGTGCAACGACCGGGCACAGCTGGCAGAACGGCGCCTGCACCGTCTGCGGTCAGGGGCACTCCCCGCACAGCTGGGCACAGCGTTCCGATGCGCATTATTGCACCATCTGCGGCGCGGCGGTTGCGCACTCCTGGCAGAACGGTGTCTGCACTGTCTGCGGGTATGCGTGTACGCATCCGTCGTGTGAGCAGCACGAACTCTCGCATCAGTGCAACGTCTGCGGGATAGTCGAGGAACATAAGCAAAGTTGCATAAATTTATATTGTAATATTGAAAAGGTGTGGTATGTTAT
>ENA-UONW01001797-UONW01001797.1-human-gut-metagenome-genome-assembly--contig:-CS52-NODE-1797-length-23760-cov-10.330184_pt1 | contig 23760 bp, 23 predicted proteins | sample MGYA00242463_ERZ724010 | MGnify/ENA metagenome assembly ERZ724010 | reverse complement strand
GCCGCCGGACGGCAGACGCAGGTGAGCATCTTCTGCGACATGAGCGGACTGATGTACTACAAGGCCATGCTGAGCGCCAATACGGAGGTGTCGCTCGAGATGAACACGGAAATCAAGATAGCCCGTGCCGGCAATACAACCGACCGCCAGGACGAGATAACGGCCTATCCCATCGAATACAAGGACGTGGCGCTGTACAACCCCACCAACGGATTTGCCGCCTTCCTGATTCCGGCCGTGCTGATACTGATTATCCAACAGACACTGCTGCTGGGCATCGGCCTGTCGGCAGGAACAGCCCGCGAGAAGAACCAGTTCCGCGACCTGGTGCCCATCAACCGCCACTACAACGGCACGCTGCGCATCGTCATGGGCAAGGGGCTGAGCTACTTCCTGGTGTATGCACTGGTGTCGGCCTACGTGCTGTGCGTGGTGCCCTGGCTCTTCAGCCTCAACCAGATAGCCCTACCGGGCGAACTGATACTGTTCACCCTGCCCTACCTGAGCGCCTGCATCTTCTTTGCCATGACGGCCTCCATCGCCATCCGCAACCGCGAGACGTGCATGCTGCTGTTTGTTTTCACCTCGGTACCGCTGCTGTTCCTGTCGGGTATCTCGTGGCCGGGCTCGGCCATTCCACCCTTCTGGCGCTATTTCTCGTACCTGTTCCCGTCGACATTCGGCATCAACGGTTACGTGCGCATCAACAGCATGGGAGCCACACTGAACGAAGTGCAGTGGGAGTATCAGGCCCTGTGGCTGCAGACCGGCATCTACTTCCTGACCACCTGCCTGGTGTACCGCTGGCAGATTATCCAAAGCCGCCGGCACGTGATCGAGGCTTACAGGCGGTACAAGGAAAAAGGGACGAAATAACGGGAGACTGCTTCCCTTTATTTTCAGACACGGACAATATGGAATATAGACACATCCCCGGTACAGCAGGAATCGCGTTCATTTTAGACTAATTAACAATATATCCTTTGTATTGTTACGACGGTTACGTAGATTTGTAGAGAATTCAAACTAAAAACTATATTCCATGGAAAAATTAACAAAGCAAGAAGAAGAAGCCATGCTGTACATCTGGAGTCTGGAGTATTGTTGCATCAAGGAAATTCTAGCCAAATATTCGACTCCCAAACCGCCCTACACAACGGTAGCCTCGATTGTGAAAAACCTGGAACGGAAAAAGTACGTGAAAGCGTCGCACGTAGGAAACACCTACTATTACAAACCGCTGATTCCGGAAAGTGAGTACAAGCGGACGTTCATGAGCGGCTTTGTACGCAACTATTTCGCCAATTCGTACAAGGAAATGGTGTCGTTCTTCGCCAAAGAACAGAAGATTTCGGCCGGTGAGCTGAAAGACATCATCGACATGATAGAACAAGGGAAGGAAAAGGAATGACAAATGACTCAAGTTTCGGTAAAACCGAAACTTGCAGGAGTTAAAGAAGTTAGAGGAAGTTAGAAGGAGTCAGAGGTCGATAGGAAAAAACAATCGGTCTCCCTTTGCGGGACTATCGGCTTTAACTTCTAAGGGAGCGCAGCGAAGTGATAACTTCTATAACTTCTTAACTCCCAAAGGAACATTAAATCCGGAACATTAACCATTAACCACTCAAACCATGGTCTACTTCCTGAAAATCAATGTGGCGATTGCCTTGTTCTACGCCTTCTACAGGCTGTTCTTCTACAAGGATACGTTCTTCGGCTGGAGACGGACGGCACTGCTGTGCTTCTTTGCCGTATCGGTTGTCGTACCGCTGCTTGACATCCAGAACTGGATAGAGCAACAGGAACCCATGGCAGCCATGGTGGACCTGTATGCATCGGTGGTTCTGCCGGAAATCACTCCGGCCATACAGGAAGGAACAGACTGGAAACAGCTGGCGGCCGACAGCATACGTATCGTTTACTGGCTGGTGGCAGTCCTGCTGGCGGCGCGCTTCCTTATCCAACTGACAGGCATCATCCGCCTGGCACGCTGCTGCCCCACACAGAAGATAGACGAAACCACCGTACACCTGCTTCCCGACGCGGAAGGACCGTTTTCCTTCTTCCAGTGGATATTTGTCTGCCCCGACGCACATACCGACGAAGAGCTGAAAGAGATACTGGCACACGAAAAGACCCATGCCTGCCAATGGCACTCCATCGACGTGCTGGTCGGCGAACTGGCGTGCATCTTCTGCTGGTTCAATCCGTTTGTCTGGCTCATGAAGCGGGAGATACGGACCAATCTGGAGTATCTGGCCGACGAAAAGGTGCTGGAGACCGGTCACGACTCGCGTACCTACCAATATCACCTATTGGGCCTGGCACACCAGAAGAGCGCGGGTACCCTCTACAACAGCTTCAATGTCCTGCCCCTCAAAAGGCGCATCATGATGATGAACAAACGGCGGACCCGTGCCATCGGAAGGACCAAATATGTAATGTTCTTCCCACTGGCCGCCCTGCTGATGGTTGTGAGCAACATCGAGGCCGTAGCACGTGCCACGCAGAAGATTACAACCGAAGTCATCGAAGCCGTCACTCCAGCCGAATCTCAGCTAAAGGCCCCTACTTTCCCAACCCCGCAAGATCCTGATGCTGTCCCGCCGTCACTGAAAAGCAACGGTAAGGTGAACTACAAAGGAAAGGTAGTGGACAAGTACGGCCAGCCGATTGAGGGCGTACAAATCGTAACCCTGTCACAGGATAAGTCGGTGGGATACCGTCTGCTGAAAGAACGTAGCCAAGTGGACGGTACTTTCGTCTTTGAAGCCGCTCCCGATGACCGGATCGGATTCTTCCACGTAACCTCCCAAGGCACCTACATCGAATCGGTCAATCCGGAAGAGTGGAACCTGTCGAGAGAAAAGATTGTTGTCATGGACGACGAACCGACTCCCATGTTCCGCGAAAAGGAGAAAGACAGCACAGAGGAGGATATTTTCGAAGTCGTGGAAAAGATGCCCCGCTTCAAGGGAGGCACAACGGCCTTGATGCAATACTTGTCCAAAAACATCCATTACCCCACAACAGCCATGGAAGCAGGTAGACAAGGACGCGTCACCGTGCAGTTCATCGTGACCAAGGACGGCAACATCGAACAGGTAAAAATCTTGCGCGGCGTCTCCCCCGAACTGGACACCGAAGCCATCCGCGTCATCAGCAGCATGCCCAAATGGATACCGGGCGAACAACGGGGGAAAAGGGTTAACGTGAAATATACCGTTCCCGTGATGTTCCGCCTGCAATAATCCGCCAGCCACCCCCCGAACAAAAAACATTCACCACCGGTTACGCAGATTGTCACAGATTATAAAACAGCTGTGCCAATCCGGGTAATCAGTGGTGAATCAGAAAACGCCTCTATTACTCGGCAGTGAATGGTTATTTCTTTACCTGCACAATTCGTGTGGGTTCCATCTCGATATTGCGCTTGTCTACCTGACGTACCACGGCAGCAGCCAGCTGCAGGAAGGCACGACCGGTAACGGTATCCGAATCGAGAGCTACGGGCGTACCCTTGTCACCGCTCTCGCAGATGCTCTGCACAATGGGAATCTGGCCCAGCAAAGGTACCTTCAATTCCTCGGCCAGCTGCTTGCAGCCATCCTTGCCGAAGATGTAATACTTGTTTTCCGGCAGTTCGGCGGGAGTGAACCATGCCATGTTCTCCACCAGTCCCAGGATGGGTACGTTCACCTTCTCGTTGGTATACATGTCCACGCCCTTGCGTGCGTCGGCCAGGGCTACCTGCTGCGGCGTGCTGACGATGACGGCACCCGTAATGGCAAGTGTCTGGAGCAGCGTCAGGTGGATATCGCTCGTGCCCGGAGGAGTGTCGAGGATGAAGTAGTCCAAGTCGCCCCAGTCGGCGTCGCCCACGAGCTGTTTCAGGGCGTTGCTGGCCATACCGCCACGCCACAAGGTAGCCTGTTCGGGGTTGACGAAGAAGCCGATGGAAAGGAGTTTCAGGCCGTACTTCTCGATGGGAATGATGAGGTCGCGGCCGTCGATGCGCTCGGCATAGGGACGGGCGTCTTCCACCTGGAACATCTTGGGGACGGAGGGACCGAAGATGTCGGCGTCGAGCAGGCCGACCTTGTAGCCCAGCTTCACGAGGGCCACGGCCAGGTTGGCGGCCACGGTGCTCTTGCCCACCCCACCCTTGCCGCTGGAGACGGCGATGACGTTCTTCACACGGGGCAGCATCTTGCCCGGTTCGGGACGGGCGGCCTGGCGGCTTTCGGTCGTAATCGTCACTTCCACATCGGGCGACACGTAGGTATGGATGGCCGTCTCGGCCGATTTCAGCATGGATTTCATGAAGGGGTCGGTGGGCTTCTCGAAGATGAGCGAGAAGCTGACCTTCATGCCGTCGATGCGCAGGTTGTCGGCCACCATTTCGGCTTCGACAAGGTTCTTGCCGTTGCCCGGATAGCGCACGGTGGCCAGTGCGTCGAGAATGAGTTTCGGATAGAGAGTCATAATTTTTATTTATAAGGAGTTAAAGAAGTTAGAGGAAGTTAGAAGGAATTAGAGGCCGATAGAAAGCATATGGAAAGAAGTATCGGCTTTTAACTCCTTAGCCCGCCCAAGCGGGCGATAACTCCTTCTAACTTCTTTAACTTCCAATTCATATTATTTACTTGTCTGAAGTCCGCTCCGCTTGCTGCGGTTGTAGCTCCGGTAGTCGTCCAGCTCGATTTCCACGTCGGGCTCGGTGAGCGTCCCTTCGTGCGGCAGGCGGAAGCGGAGGTACTTGATGTTGAGCCCGCGGTCCAGCCATTGCTGTTCGTAATAGGTACGGATGCCGAGTATCTCGTCGGCCAGGCCGGAATGGTAAAGATCCTCGGTCATCACTTCGACGGGCAAGTGGTTGTGCTCCACCATATACCGGGTGTAGGTGAACATGAAGTTACTGTCCGTCTTGAGGTGCACCAGTCCGCCATCCACGAGGAAGCGGCGGTAGCGTTCCATGAAGTAGGTGGACGTCAGGCGCTTGGTGGCCTTCTTCATCTGCGGGTCGGAGAAGGTGAGCCATATCTCGCTCACCTCGCCCGGTGCGAAGAAGCGGTCGATGATCTCAATCTGAGTGCGCAGGAAGGCGACGTTGGTCATGCCTGCCTGGAGCGACTCGGTGGCTCCCGTCCACATGCGCGCGCCCTTGATGTCCACCCCGATGAAGTTCTTCTCGGGGAAGAGACGGCCCAGACCTACGGTGTATTCGCCGCGGCCGCAACCCAGTTCGAGCACGATGGGACGGTCGTTCTTGAAGAACCTCTCGCCCCAGTGGCCCTTCATGTCGAAGGGTACATCGTCTACAACCGAATAGGGGTATTCAAACACGTGCGGGTAATCCCGCATATCTGCAAACTTGGCTAATTTTCCTTTTCCCATAATTTAGAAAGTCTCCACCCAGCCGGTGTAGTTGTAGAACAGCCGGCCGGCGAAGATTTGATGAAACAATGCATATTGGTCGATGCCCGTACAATGGCACACGCCCAGCCGTTGCGGCAGGTGGTCGGCCAGGTAGCGGGCTATCACTTCGTTCTTCCCTGCCCCACACGTGCGGATGTGGAAACCACCCAGCACCAGCCTCAGATTGGCGTCGGGGAAGGTGTCCAGCACCGTGCGGAGGATGTTGGTGATGCCGCGGTGCGAGCAGGCACTCAGCACGGCCACGTCGCTTCCGCGCTTCAGCACCAGCGCCAGTTCATCGTGGAAACGGTCGGGGCGCCGTTCTCCGTCGGCCAGCGTGTAGAAACGGTCGAAGTGGGTATCTTCCTCGTCAGCTATGGGCAGACGGGGAAAGACGAAGACACCCGGCAAGAGTTCCTCCACCTCGTCCACAAAGCGGAAGCGAGTGGTGTCGAGGGTTTCGGGGTGCATCAGGCCGTTCCCGCGCTCGTCCTTGAACTTGGGACGCAAGGCTTCGCGCTTGCACACCACCGTGGCGCGTTGGTTCAGCCGCAGGAAATGGTGCAGACCGCCCGTATGGTCACGATGTCCGTGCGAAAGGACCAGGTAGTCCACCTCGCGCAGGTCGATGCCCATCAGCCGCGCGTTGCGGATGAAAAGGTCGGACGCTCCCGTATCGAACAGCACCTTGCGGCCCCCTACCTCAACAAGCAGGGAAAGCCCGTGCTCTCCCTGCAATCCCTTGCCGTAAACAACGTTCTCGACGAGGGTCGTTATCTGGATGTCTCCGTTCACGTCTGTCATTCTACGATGGTTACCCAGCCGTGTACGTCGGGCTCGTCGCCATACTGGATGGCGCGCAGCTTGTGATAGAGCTTGGAGCTGATTTCACCCGGCTTGCCGTCCTTCGAGATGACGTAGGAACGGTTGTTCTCGGGGTCGTCGATGCGCTGGATGGGGCTGATGACGGCAGCCGTACCGCAGGCACCGGCTTCCTCGAACGTAGCCAGCTCTTCTTCGGGGATGGGACGGCGTTCTACCTTCAGGCCCATGTCCTCGGCCAGCTGCATCAGGCTCTTGTTGGTGATGCTGGGCAGGATGGAGGTGGACAGCGGCGTGATGTAGGTGTTGTTCTTGATGCCGAAGAAGTTGGCGGCACCACATTCGTCCATGTATTTCTTCTCCTTGGCGTCGAGGTAGAACTCGGCAGAGTAGCCGCCCTCGTGGGCTTCCTTGCTGGCACGGAGGCTGGCGGCGTAGTTGCCACCCACCTTGAACGTACCGGTACCGAGCGGAGCCGCACGGTCGTACTTGCGCGTGATGACGTAGGGAGTGGTGGCAAATCCGCCCTTGAAGTACGGACCTACGGGCGTGACGAAAATCAGGAACAGATACTCATTGGCGGGTTTTACGCCTACCTGTGCCCCTGTGCCCACCAGCAACGGACGGATGTAGAGCGACGCGCCGCTCTCGTAGGGCGGGATGAAGCGTTCGTTCAGCTTCACAACCTTGAGCACCGCTTCGCGGAAGCGTTCGGTCGAGAGTTCGGGCATCAGGATGCCTCGGCAGGTAGACTGCAGACGGGCGGCGTTCTCCTCCAGACGGAAGATGCGCACCTTGCCGTCCTTGCCACGGAAGGCTTTCAGGCCCTCGAAGGCTTCCTGTCCGTAGTGCAGACAGGTGGCTGCCATGTGCATGGGGATGGTTTCCTCGCTGCATACTTCCAGCTCACCCCACTGACCGTTACGATGGTAAATTCTCACGTTGTAGTCTGTCTTCATGTATCCGAAGGACAGATTTGACCAATCAATTTCTTTCATATCTTTTGTATTTTGAGTATTCCTATAGTACAACTTGCAACAAAAATACTCTTTATTCTTCACTTTCTTGCTTTTCGGCCAGTATTTTTTCGATTTCCCGGTCGGCTTTCGTCAGTTTGCTCTCGCAGAAGGCGATGATTTCGTTGGCTTCCTTGATTTTTTCGGCCAGCTGGTCAATCTCCAGTTCGTTGTTGTCAATCTGGTTGACAATCTTTTCCAGGCGGGCCATAGCCTGCGAGTAGGTTTCTTTTTTCTTGGGTACGGGCATATCTTGATTGCTATTTGATGTTTTTTACAATGGAGGTGAATGTTCCCTTATGAACCTGCGTCACCAGCACGTCGCCCTCGTGCAGCCGGGAGGCGTCCTTCACGGCACGCCCGTCCTTCAGCGTCAGGCTGTAGCCACGGGCCAGGAGTTTCTCGGGCGAAGCGTCAGCCAGGCGTTGGCGGAGCAGCTCCAGCCGATGACGGTGGCGTGCCAGCAGCGTCTCCACGGAGCGGTGCAGGTCTTTGCGGGCAGTGAGCAACTCCAGCTTGGCGGACGACACGCGGCGGACGGCCGACGCGGGGATGCGGTTGCGGCATTGGTACAGACGCCGGCGCTCCTGCTCCAGGCGGGCGGTCACACCTTCGTGCAGGCGGACGGCCAGTTCGTTCAGGCGGTCGGCAGCCTCATCCATACGGGCGATGAGGTATTCGGCGGCGGCGGTCGGGGTCTTCACGCGGACGTGGGCCACGGAGTCGAGCACGGTGTCGTCGCGTTCGTGCCCGATGCCGGTGATGATGGGCAGGGGGAACTGGGCGCAGGCGGCGGCCAGCAGGTAGGTGTCGAAGCACGAGAGGTCGGACGTGGCGCCTCCGCCACGGATGATGACCACCACATCAAACTGCTCCACCCGGCTGTTGATGGCATCCAGCGCCTCGAGAATGGATGCCTCCACACGGTCGCCCTGCATGGCGGCGGCAAAGAGGGTCACCTGGAAGGCATAGCCACGCGGATTGTGCTCCAGCTGATGGCGGAAGTCGCCATAACCCGCCGCCGTGGGCGAAGAGATGACGGCCACACGCCGGGGCAGCACGGGCATGGGCAACTCCTTGTTCAGCGTCAGCACGCCCTCGTCCTCGAGCTGCTTCAGTATCTCGCGGCGGCGGCGTGCCATGTCGCCCAGCGTATAGGTGGGGTCGATGTCATGCACGGTCAGGCTGAAGCCGTAGAGTTCGTGGAAAGAGACGCTGACCTGCACCAGCACCTTGATGCCCGCCTCGAAAGCCTGCCCCGTGCTCTCCTCGAAGTAAGGACGGAGCAGGCGGAAGACGTTGCTCCAGATGACGCCGCGCGCCTTGGCCACGAGGTTGTTGCCCCGCGGGTCCTTCTGCACGAACTCCACATAGCAATGGCCCGTGGCGGGATGCGTACGTACCTCGCTCAGCTCGGCCTGCACCCAATATTCATCGGGCAGACACTGCTCCAGGCTGCGTCGCACCAGGGCGTTGAGGTCGTATAGGGATAAAGCTTCCGGCATATTCTTTCAAAAAAAGATTACTTTCACAAAAAAAGTTTCAATAGTTGTCATTACAACGAAACTAGTAGTTCCAAGGTAGTTCCATTTTATGAAACTACTGGTTTCATTGAATGAAACCGGTAGATTCATTGAACGAAACCGGTGGTTTCATTGGATGAAACCATTTTGACCCTCCCTGATCATTTATCGGGATATTGGCGAAGGTATTCCTGATAAGCCTTCCAAAGGTCGGGCACGCCATAACCATAAATATTGTCAGGATAAGCGGCGCGGTCGCCCGAACGGCGTACCAGTTCAATCACTTCTTTGGCCGTCAGCTTGGGGCAGGCCTGCCACAGACAGGCCACCATGCCACACATGATGGGCGAGGCGAACGAAGTACCGTTGGCCTGGCGCAGGTTACCGTCGGTACCCATCACGTCGGCCTTGTAGCCCACAGCCACCACATCGGGCTTGACGCGGCCGTCCGCCGTATTGCCGATGGACGAGAAAGAGGCCAGCACGCCATTCTTGCCCACAGCTCCCACGGTCAGCACGTTGTCGGCATCGCCCGGAGGGGTGATTTTCTTCCACGGACCGGCTCCCGCATTGCCCGCGCTGCATACCAGCACCATGCCTTTGTCGGCCACGTGCGAAGCCTGGCGCGACATCAGCGCGAAACGGCCGTCCAGCTGGCGGTATTCATAGTTTTTCTGCTTGTCGTCGAATTCATAGTAGCCCAGCGAAGTGTTGATGACGTCCACGCCCACACTGTCGGCAAACTCGACGGCGGCCGACCAGTAGTCCTGCTCCACCAGATTCTCGGAGTAGTCGTCCTCGCTGCGCAGCAGCCAGTAGGAAGCCTCGGGAGCGGTGCCCACCATCACCTTCGGACGATTCAGCCCCATACACGACCATACGGCCATGCCGTGGCTCTGCTCGGCAAAGATGTCGGCACGGGGGTTGACAAAGTCCTTTGTACCCAGCACACGGTTCATATCGAAGGCTGTGATGCGGTCGGCGTTGTGATAACCGGCGTCGATGACGGCGATGGTCATCCCCTGTCCGCGGAAACCCGCCTCGTGCAGCTTGTCGCCATGACTCAGCTGAATCTGTGCAGCACCTGCACCGTAGTAACTTTCAGGATGCTTCTCGGGACGGTTCACCAGCGAATCGCGTTGGGGCGTCACCACCTCCTTGGCAGGGCGCATCCACACCCGTTCGGTGGAGCGTACGAAAGGCAGGGCGGCGATGCGGCCGATGGCCGACGAGTCGTTGCACGACACCGTCACGAAGTTCTCCCACTTGCCCGTCACCACGATGTTCACTCCCTGCTGCCGTATCTTGTCCACGTAGCTGCGGCACACAGGCAGGTCGGTAGAGTCCACCTCCAGCCCCTGACGGTGGCGGCGTTCCAAAGCCTTCGCAGACAAAAATTCTTCAGGACGTTGCAAGGAGTACTCTGTAGCCGCCTTGTCCTTCAGACAGATGCGGAACTTCAACGTATCCTGTTGCGCACCCGCCGACAGGACGGCCAGGGTGCAGACCAATAAACCAATCATTCGTTTCATATCATTTTCAATTATCAATTTTCAACATACATTCCAATTCCCCGTTGCGAAGCGATGAACGCTCCGCCCACCACGCGGCGACCGATATAGAACACCGCCGACTGGCCGGGTGCGATGGCCGACGCCTCTTCCTGGAAATGCACCAGCAGGCGTCCGTCTTCCAGACGGCTCACCGTGCAGGGAATGGGACGGCTGCGATAGCGGATGCGCACCGTCAGGCTGTCGCTTCCGAAGACCTCCGCCTCGTCCGTCAGGCAGTCCTGCTCGGCCAGCATGTAGCGTGTCTTCAGCTGCTCGGCGTCGCCCAGCATCACGGTGTTCTTCTGCGGATTGATTTTCAGCACGTAGGCCGGCTTGCCCAAAGCTATCTCCAGTCCCTTGCGCTGACCGATGGTATAGTACGGAAAGCCTTTGTGTTCGCCCAGCTTCACGCCCTCGGCGTTCACAAACCACCCCTTGCCCACCTCGGTATCTATCTCGGGGCTATGCTCGCGCAGGAAGTCACGATAGTCGCCTTTGATGAAACACACTTCCATGCTCTCGCCCTCGTCGGCCTTCAGCGTGTAACCCTTGTCGCGCAGGTAGTCGCGCACCTTCAGCTTGGTATATTCGCCCAAGGGGAAAAGGCAGCGGCGCAGCACGTCCTGCCCCAGCCGCCACAGGAAGTACGACTGGTCCTTCTTGTCGTCGTCACCCGCCACGATGTAGCGTTTGCCGTTCCTGTCCTCCAGGCGCGTATAGTGGCCCGTGGCGATATAGGCACAGCCCAGGCGGTCGGCCCACTCCGTCAGGATGCGAAACTTGAACAGCGGGTTGCACATCACACAAGGGTTGGGCGTGCGTCCCGCGCGGTATTCGTCGATGAAATATTGTACGATGGTGCGGCGGAAGCCTTCGCGTTCGTCGGCCACGTGGTGCTCGATGCCCATACTCTCGGCCAGGCGGCGTGCCTCCACCGGCTCGTCGCCCCACACCCACATGGTGAGACCCACAATCTCGTAGCCCTGCTCGCGCAGCATCAGGCACGTGGCGGTACTGTCTATGCCGCCGCTCATGCCCACCAAAACTCTCTTTTCAGGTACGTTCATAAACTGTAGTTTCTATTATATGGAAAGCAAAGGTACGTTTTTTTGCCCATTCTTCCGCATACCCCATTCACAAAATGGTCAAAGCAATGCAGGCACAGGCCTCGGCATCGGCCAGGGCATGGTGGTGGCGCGTCAGGTCGTAACCGCATCGGGCAGCCACCGTCTGCAACTGGTGGTTGGGCAGCTGCTTGCCGAAAGTGCGTCGCGAGGCACGGCAGGTACAATAGAAAGTATAGTCGGGATAGCCCATGCCGAAAGCCTTGAAAGCTGCCCGCAGGCACCCCTCGTCGAAGGGGCTGTTGTGAGCCACCAGCGGAAGGCCCTCCAGCCGCGGAGCCACCTCCTGCCAGACGACGGGAAACTCAGGTGCACGGTCGGTATCTTGTCGCGTCAGCCCGTGCACCTGCGTATTCCAATAGCTGTAATAGTTGGGAAAGGGGCGTATCAACCGGTATATTTTCTCCCTGACCACTCCGTCCCTCACAATGACGATGCCCACGCTGCACACGCTGCTCCGTTCGCCGTTGGCTGTCTCGAAATCGATGGCTGCAAAATCTTTCATCGGAATATTCTCCTCTTTTGTTTCGGGCAAAAATATAAAAATATCCGCACTCTCATCGTTGTAACACAAACGAAATACATCTGTCACACCTTCATAACACATATTTCCGAGCTTTGCACCCGAAAATCAATGAGCAAAACCATTCAAACGATCAAGATGAAGAAAACAATCCTCCTGCTGGCGGCCGTGCTGATGGCCGCGTCCACCCTCTCCGCCCAAAGCGCGGGAAACGATGAAGACGGGAAGAAAATCGACAAGGAAAAGCTGGAAACCAAAGACTACCTGCCCAAGGTGAACGGAACCATCCGTGCCAAGTACGAATACCAGACGGGCATGGGAGCCGGCCGATTCGAGGTGCGTAACGCACGCGTCAGCCTGACGGGCAACATCCTGCCCATCGTGGCCTACAAGGCGGAAATCGATCTCTCGGACGAAGGACAGATCAAGATGCTCGATGCCTATGCCCGTATCTTCCCTGCCAAGGGACTGACGGTGACGGCCGGACAGATGCGCGTGCCTTTCACCATCGACGCTCACCGCTCACCCCACCAGCAATACTTCGCCAACCGTTCGTTCATCGCCAAGCAGGTGGGCAACGTGCGCGACGTGGGCCTTACCCTGGGCTACGAGCTGCCTACCACCCTGCCCGTCAAACTGGAAGGAGGACTCTACAACGGCACGGGACTGACCAACCAGAAGGTGTGGCACAAGGAGGTGAACTACTCTGCCAAGGCCGTCGTCCTGCCCACCGAAGGACTGAACCTCACCCTGAGTGTGCAGGGCATCAAGCCCGAAGACGTATGGATGCGCTCCTACGACATCGGCACCTACTATGAGGCAGGCCGCTTCCACATCGAAGGCGAATACCTCTACAAGCAGTATTCGGACAACGCTTTCAAGGACGTGCACTCCGTCGACGCTTTCATCAACTACGACCAGCCTCTGAAGAAAGTCTTCCAGAAAATGTCTTTCCTGGCCCGCTACGACATGATGACCGACCAGAGCGACGCCAAGACCCGCGACGAAGCCACGGGTGCCCTGACCATTACCGACTACAAGCGCCACCGACTGACGGGCGGCATCACCTTCAGCCTCAGCAAGGCCTTCCGCACGGATATCCGCCTGAACTACGAGAAATACTTCTACCCCGAAGGCAGCATCGCCAAGGAATCGGAGCAGGACAAAGTGGTGCTGGAGCTGATGGTTCGCTTCTGACGAAATGACACTTTGATTTCCCGACCGCCTGAGAATCGCGTATTTCCGCCCAAAGGCAAGGCTGTCGCCAAAGAACGAAGTGTTTTTCCGTATCAAGCTATCCATCAGAAGGATAGCAAAATCTTTACATTTAAAAGAGAAGAAAACAACCGCCGCCAGAGAAGAAAACAACAGAAATGTGGCACTTTGGCGGCGTAACTATGGACTTCAGCGGCGTAAAGTGGCACTTCAGGAGCAGAGAACATACACTTTTCCGATGCAGAACATACACTTTTCCTGCGGAAAACATACACGCTGACGAGGGGAAACATGCAATGGGAAGCCCACAAACAGACTTCCATCCCACAGAAAAGCCGCATTCAGCCCCGTTTTTCTTTCTATTTCAAGCTCTTTACAAAAAGCACGTGTCAGCAAAAAAGTCCATCCGGCAACCTTTTGCCTATATTCAGCCACAATCTGCGACACTTTGTCCTTTACCGAAACGACACTTACCTCCTGCTTGACCCTCACTTTTCCTCCCGAAGGCTTGCTTTTTTCAGAAAAAATCCGTATCTTGGACGAAAGAAAAAACAGCTTATGGCCCAACCTAAACTACCGAACCTATCGGACAACGAACAGGCCCTGCTGTACCAGAAACTGAACCTGTACAACCGGGGCAGAGCCTCCTACAAGGAGGCCGGAGCCTATCTGGTCGTGCTTCCGCGCGAGGGAAAACCGCAGTACACCCTGTGGGTCTACTCTCCCCTGCCCAGCCGCCAGTCCATCTTCTACCTCTGCGACCTCTCGGCCGACGTCCACGAAGCCCTGCGCATGGCCAGCACCCTCTGCTTCTACTCCACCCGCAGCCTGTATCTGACGGAATACAACGCCAAGCGCATGCAGAGCAGGGGCGACGACCTTATCCCCTTCGGCAAATACCGTGGCCACTTCCTGCACGAGATACTGAACATCGACCCAGCCTATCTGGGGTGGATAGCCTACAAGTTCGAACCGCGCATCCCCAAGCAGGCACGTTTCGTGCTCATCGCCCGCATCTACCACTCCGCCTACCTGGACATCCAGCGCCGCAAGATGCACCAAAAGCCCACCGGCTCTTTCCTGGGCAAGGAAGGCGACAGGCTGGAAAACCTGACGCTGAGGGTCACCACCGTGCGCGTGGAAGACAATCCCTACAAGACGCAGGTGCGCAACGGCACGGCCTTCTTCTACGTCCGCCAGCAGCTCCGGCTGAAGGACGCGTCGGGCAACTGCGTCGCGCTGACCGTCAATGCCCGCACGGCCAGCCGCCACTCCTGCACGCTACCCGCCGCCGAGCACGCCTATCAGGTGGGCGAAACCATAAAAATAGCCTCGGCACGGGTGGCCCGCACCTATATGGTGGGAGCTACACCCTGCACGAGGCTGCATTACGTCAGGCTTCAATAAACGATTATTTCTTCACAAAACTGTCAGGATAGGTCGAACGGTTCACCTGCTGTCCGCCGGCCAGGTCAATCCACGTATCAAACGTACGCTGGCCTTCCTTCAGTACGATGACACGGGCACCGTTGGGCAGGTGGTTGTAGACGGTATTTCCGCCCGTATAGCGTCCGTAGGCCAGCAGGATGCCGTGCCACATCACGGCATAGTCGTTGTCATGGTCGTGGCCCACGAAGACGCCCATCACATCGCCCGCTTCCTTCATGGCGGTGAACATACCCGTATTCAGGGCAGGCGCACAGGCTTTCTCCATACGCGTACCTATCAGAATGGCTCCTTCGCTGGAGGCAGCCTGGTTGTATTCAGGCAGCGGAATGTGGAAGAAAGACAGGGCAGGCAGCGGTTGGCCCCCGTTGGCCTCCGTAAACGCAGCGCTCTGGCGGCGGTAGTTCTCCACCTGGTCGAACGTCAGCCAGTCGTATCCCTTCACATCCTTCAATTTGGAATAGGAATGGGAGTCGAAGAAATAGAGTGCGGCCGCATGGCTTCCCTTGCCGTCGGACGACTGCACCGTCAGGGTATAGTCCGGTGAAGCCTGCTCTCCACGGTCGGGCATCAGACAGCCGGGTACGGAGCGGATAATGTCATACAGCTGTGTGCGGGTCATGCCCTGCTCGTCGTCATGGTTTCCGAACGTTACGACAAACGGCACGTTGTGGGTCGCTACCCGTTCGAGCACCGTACGCATTCCCTTGTCGGCCGGCTTGGCATAAATCACGTCGCCTGTAAAAACAACTAAGTCGGGACGTTCGGCCTTCAGCACTTCATCAATACGCTCCAGCGCAATGTCCGAAGCCGGATTACCATACTTGAAATGAACATCTGTAAACTGTACAATCTTGAACTCACCCGCCTTATTGAACTTCAGGGCGGCATTCTGGGCATGCAGGGCAACGAACCCCATACCCATCAAAAACAGAAAAAACAAAATACGTTTCATGGAGAATTAAACCAAAGATATAAATTAATGAATAATGAATGCTTAATGCCTGATATCTACTCCCTGACCACCAGCACCGTCGCATAGGCCGAAATGCCTTCTTCGCGACCGGTAAAACCAAGTTTCTCGGTTGTGGTAGCCTTGATGGACACATCGTCTGCATCCACTCCCATCACACGGGCCAGTGTTTCCTGCATTTCCGGAATATGCACCTTCAGCCTGGGACGCTCGGCACAGACGGTCGCGTCGATGTTGCCCACCGCATAACCTTTCGTAGCTATCAACTCCACGGTCTTCTTCAGCAGCACCTTGCTGTCGATGTTCTTGAACTCACCTGCCGTATCGGGAAAATGGTAACCGATATCGCGCATGTTGGCCGCCCCCAGCAGGGCATCGCAAATGGCATGTATCAGCACGTCGGCATCACTGTGCCCCAGCAATCCTTTTTCGTGTTCCAGGCGGATTCCGCCCAACCACAATTCACGGCCTTCCACCAGCTGATGGACATCGAAGCCGAAACCTACTCGTATTTTCATCATTGAAAATTAAGAATTGAAATTATTCAGTCCCTACTCCGGAACTATCGGATATGGAAGTCAAGCAGTTTCTCGTTGCCCAGATAGCCTTCCAGATGTTGCCCTATGCTCACAGGTCCTACCCCCACAGGCGTACCGGTAAAGAGCAGGTCGCCAATCTTCAGCGTCATGAAGCGGCTGACGTAGGCAATGATGTCGTCCACACGGAACAGCATGTCGGCCGTATTTCCACGCTGAACGGTCTGCCCGTCAATGTCGAGATGGAAATCCAGCCGCTGCACCTCTCCTCCTGCTTCGGCCAGCGGCACAAACCGGCCGATGGCAGCCGACCCGTCGAAGCCCTTGCACAGTTCCCACGGATTGCCCGTCTCGCGGAACCGGCGCTGCATGTCGCGGGCAGTAAAGTCGATGCCTACCGTCACCGCATCGTAATAGCGGTGGGCGAAACGCGGAGCAATGCACTTGCCCAGGCGGCAGATGCGTACCACCACTTCGGTCTCATAGTGCACCTCGTTCGAAAAATCGGGAAGGAAAAAAGGTTTGCCGTCCTTCAGGATAGCCGAGTCGGGCTTCAGAAAAATCACCGGCTCCTTGTTTTCCTGCTCATGCCCCAGCTCACGGTTGTGCAGGGCATAGTTCATTCCTACAGCTATAATCTTCATTACTTGATTTCGTTAAAGTTAAGGCGGTTGAACATTACCGCCAGATGGGCATACAGCGAAGTGTTCTGCACAACAATGGACTCCGGCACACGGATGCGGAAAGGCGTAAAGTTCCACACAGCCTTGATGCCGCCCTCCACCATATAGTCCGTAATCTGCTGGGCAATCTCAATGGGTACGGTCAGCACCCCGATGTTCACGTCGTACTCCTGCATCTTCCGGCTGAATTCATCGGTATGGAAGATGGGAATGCCGTTCAGCTCCGTACCTACCAGCGAGGGATTGACATCGAAGGCTGCCACAATCTCCAAGCCGAAATGACGCAGACCCGAATCGTGTAGCAAGGCTCCTCCCAGACTACCTACACCAAACAGGAAAGCCTTGTGCAGATTGGTGAAGCCCAGAAAGTCTTCGAGCACGGCAATCAGCGTATCCACCTCATAGCCAACCCGCGTACGTCCCGAGATATTGACATACGACAAGTCCTTGGCTATCTGCGAAGCGTCGATATTGATTTCCTTGGATATTTGGGTGGAAGAGACGAAGCGTTCCCCTCTCTGTTTCAACAACTTGACATTGGACAGATACCACGGCAAGCGTCGCAGCGTAGGCTCCGGCACCCGCAAAATCTCCCTGTCCTGCAACAAACCGCTCATTGTATTCTCGCTATTATCAGATTTATGAAAGACAAAAGTACATTATTTTTTCCAATGTCTCGCAGGAAGAGTCGAAAAGGTTAACATAATTTCTACGTCGCATTGCAAAACTCACCGTAAAGCTGTACTTTTGACAACAGATTCACCAAAACAATGATTCCTTATGGCAAAAAATACGAAAAACAACGACTGGAAAGACCGCCTGAATGTGGTCTATTCCACCAATCCCGACTTCCGTTACGAAACGGCAGATGAAGAGGAAACTGCCACCCTCCCTCCTGCCCAACAGAAACTGCGGGTACAGCTCGACCGCAAGAACCGTGGCGGGAAGGTTGTAACCCTGATTACCGGCTTCGTCGGTACCGACGACGACCTGAAGGAATTGGGACGAATGCTGAAAAGCAAATGCGGCGTGGGCGGTACGGCCAAAGACGGCGAAATCATCGTACAGGGCGATTTCAAACAGAAGGTGCTGGAACTGCTGAAGAAAGAAGGCTATACTCAAACCAAACCGGTTGGTTAAAAAAAGGCAGGGCGTGCTGCCACGCCCTGCCTACAACAAGCTCATTTTCCATATTATCTACCCAACAATTGTACAAGCGCTTCCTCGGCAGGAACGGCCCATCCGTAATCGGCTACCTTAAAGATAGGAACGGAAGCATCGGGGTTGATTGCAATGATTTTCCTGGCTCCACCAATGGCCGATGTATGTTGAATCTGTCCGCTAATACCGATTGCAATATAAACATCGGGAGAAATGGTGTGTCCCGTCTGTCCGATTTGTAAATGTGCATCCACCAATCCGGCCTCTACAGCAGCACGCGATCCGGCCACAACAGCGCCAATCCGGTCGGCCCACCGGTGAATCAGTTCCAGGGTCTCTTTCTTTTTCACCCCACGGCCTACTCCTATAATAACGCGGCTGTCGTTCAGCGAATCGCCTGAGGTTTCCTCTTCTTCCTCACCCAGTAACCGGATACGTGTATCGGTTGCCAGTGAAGACATGTCATGACGGACCACCTCACCCGTTTTCCCCCCATCGGGAACCAACGGTGTCATGATACCCGGACGGACCGAAGCCATCTGAGGTCTATGGTACGGTGTCGTGATTGTTGCCATCAGATTACCTCCAAAAGCCGGACGTATCTGCAGCAACAGTCCTTTCTCCGGATCAATGTCCAAACGGGTACAGTCGGCCGTAAGTCCGGTATGAAGCAAGGCGGCCAGCCGGGCAGACAGTCCCCTACCCCGCGGAGTGGCCCCCACCAGAAGAATGGCAGGATGCAGCCTACGCACCAGTTGTGCCACAGCTTCCGCATAGTTTTCTTCAATAAAAGCCGCCAGCCCGTCCGACTCCAGCAGATGGACCCTGTCAGCTCCATAGGCCACCAATTCCGACGCGACTTCCGACGAATGCTTACCGACCAGCACAGCCTCGGTTTTCTGCTGCAACTTTGCAGCCAGTTCCGAAGCCTTTCCCAGCAATTCTTTTGTCACATGAGACAGGCTTCCGTTCTCTGTTTCGGCCAGTACCCACACTCCCGCTGCCGGTTCTTCATCTTTCTGTACGCCCACAGCCTCATCCATTACCCATGCACCGACGGGACAAATCTGCACACACGTTCCACACAGACGGCAATCAGATTCGTCCAACCGGGGATATCCGTCCATACTTATCACTCCGAAAGGGCAACTTTCGGCACACAGTCCGCACTGTGTACATATATCTCTTCGTAAATGAAGCGTAAAATTATCATTCATTGTCACTACACTTTATTATTTCTGATGCATACAGGATTCTATCACTTGCATTACCGCCCGACCGTCGGACAGCCATTCCAATGTCTTGTTACTTTGGGGCACTTCCGTCGAAACAACCTTGGTAGGCGAAGCTTGAAGTCCCACGGTAGCGGGATCCAGGTTCAAGTCATGCTCGTTCCAACGGACAATCTCCTTTTCACGGGCTGTCCGCCATCCGGCCAATGTAGGAGGATCCACTTCATAATTTTCCTTGCTGACCATCACAGCACAAGGAAAATCGACCTCAAAGTGTTGCCGACGGTCACCCGCCTTCTTCGTAACCCGTATGCCGGAAGCGGAAATGGCGTCGATACTGACCAGTTGGGTAATTTGGGGAATGTCCAGCTGACCGGCCACACCAGGGCCTACTTGAGCCGTATCTCCATCGATGGCCATACGGCCAAAAAACAACAGATCGTAATTCCCGATCCGGCGCACGGCAGCAGCCAGTACTCTGCTGGTACACCACGTGTCACTGCCGGCAAATGCCCGAGAAGACAAGAGAACCGCCCGATCGGCTCCATGCTGCAACGCTTCACGCAAAACAGCTTCAGCCGATACCGGCCCCATACTGACCGCCCATACTTCGGCTGCGGTTTTCTTTTTCAGTTCCAAAGCAGCCTGCAAGGCACACAAATCATCAGGATTCGTCTTGCAGAGTGCAGAGGCCCGTTTCAATGTTTTGGTTTCCGGATCAATCCCTACATGAGTGGACTGAGGAACCTGTTTCAAAAAAACAATATACCGTTTCATCATCTTTACTTTATCACAGATATTACACAAACATGGACGTCCCGACTCTCAACCGCCTTTCTTATTCGAACGAGCATCGGCACAGCGCTTCTGAAATTCCAAGGAGAAAGGATCGACCACTCCGAAGCGGTCCGGAGAAAACAGGTCCGGATTAACAAAAGGTTTATTGCCCATTATCAACTCTGCTGCCAGGCGTCCCATTCCGCCGCCAGCCGCAACCCCGCCACCACAACATCCGGTCACCGTATACAATCCTTTATAGGACTTTATCGGACCAATGATGAACTTGGCATCCGGTACATAGCAGGAAGGACCAGCCATATAATGGGCTATAGGCAGTGTGTCAATATCTTTCAGATACTTTTTCAACAAGGGAGCACATTCATCGAGCACCGTCCACTCTGCATCCTTATGGAAATCGAAGTCTTCCAGTCTGTCTGTCAGTGTAGAAGGATCGAAAGCCTGGCATTGACTCTCACGCAAACCTACAATCAGTGCCCCTACATCCGACCGGGTGAAAGCCCGGGCATCGGGAATGACCGTAAACGGATGGTTGGCAGGGAACCGTTTCTCATCAATGGAGGTAATCCAGAAATGACTCCGAACGGGTGTGAAAGGCAAACCAACCTGTAAAGGTCTCATCAAAAGATTGGCCCATGAACCGGCAGCATTGACAACGACAGATGCAGTCAGAACCTCTCCGGACATCAGCTCCACACCTTCTACAGCTCCATCCTTGACCCGTATTTCCTTGACCTTGCAGTTGGAGCGAAGCACCGCCCCCAACTTACGGGCAGCCCTGGCATAACCGGAGCATAAAAGTGCCGAATCAATAAAAGCGTCCGTAGGCATGTATAAGGCCTCGTCTACAGCTTCCGCCTCTATCCAGGGAAGCAATTCTTTCACACGTTCCCGGCCAATCCGTTCATTGGGAATTCCGAAACGTTCCGCCGCTTCTTCCAAGGCTTCGGAAGAGGCAATGGTAACGCTGCCGCACATCTGCAGCTCAAGCGATTCTTCCAGCAACGCCTCCATCTCATGGATACAGTCATAGGTTTCCTGGACCAGTTCCATCAATGCCGGTTTGGTGCGCGCCCGTGTCAACAGACATGCCGCACGTGACGAAGCCTGCGACGCAATCTCGTTTCCTTCCACCAACAGGATGTTTCCTGCATTCCGCTTTGCCAACTGGTATGCAGTGGCACAGCCCAGCAGTCCGCCTCCTATAATGATAATGTCATAATCCGCTTTCATATTCTTAAATTGCATTATATTGAAAATTCATATAATAATCTACACGTTCTGTCTTCCGGCTCTGCATATACTTCCTGTAAATCAGCACTCCGGCTATGACAAACAGAATCGAGCAGATTCCTCCAACAAAACAAGCGATATGGTTGAACCAGACGAACCACTCCAAATCGATATCCAGCAATTCCTTCACAGAAAGCAAGGACACCGTTCCCAGATACCCGATGAAATCAATCAGGGCGATAAAGAAACCTACATTGCCCTTTATCCTGAAACAAGCAATGAAACGGTCGAAAAATATAGTCTGGAAAGTCAGGTACGCAATATACAGCGACAAGCTTTGTATGAACAGCCAGGTTATCGGTCTGGACACAAACGCTTCGTATTGAAACGAGACATAGGTCATTGTCAGACACCCCGCTATCACCAATACCATCAGAGACAGCAGAGCCTTGATATTACTCCGGCAGAAAATGAACAAGGCAAAAATTCCTAAAATAACGAGTGTAACAATCGTATCGATGCGGGCAAACAGCCAGGACGACTGGTTGCTCATATCCAGAATATTGACCAGAAAATCTTCCTTGATGTCACGCAGAACCAGCAACATGAAATTGCAGGCAAACAGCAGCGACAAAATCGGAGCATACTTCCTGAACAAGGCAATCCGCCCTTTTCCGTCGAGCACCACCCTCTCATTACGCAAAGCTATATCTTCGGCCGTCGGCTGGGGCAACCGCTTCAGCATGTAGCCCGTAAACGTCAGAACAGGAAGTGCCAGACCTCCAATGACAGCCGGCATCCAGAACGGATCGACCTGCATTTCGTTCATGACAAACAACCCAAGACTTTTGGCCAGCCCGGAACTGAACACCATACTCACCCCCAACAGACTGGCCAAAATATCGGTCACTTTCCTGCCTTCGATAAAACTGAAGATAACTCCCCACATGCACCCCAAAGAAAGCCCGTTGACAAACATCGCAACCACATTGTAGGGTGCGCTCAGCAGACCGAACCCGATCAAAGCCGCTTCCGCAAGTATTGCCGAACCGACAAAGAAGCGGAAACGGTTTTCCTTTTTCAGTTCCGAAATGATTTTGATTCCAAAAAACTTGGCAATGACATAACCCAAAATCTGAATGGTCGTTACCGCCACCTTATAATCGGTCCCCCCAAAAGTCAGCCCATCGAAAGAAGCCGCCGTATAAGGTTTGCGCAATGCATATACCAAGGAATAAGAGAGCAAGGCTGCCCCACCGGCCCAAAGTATCAACAACGTATCGGATAATTGTTTGTTACCTGTTGTCTGTTTCATGTCTTTAATCTGTTAGTTCATTTTTTCCGGTGCGAAATTAAAGGAGCCACAACTCTGAAAAAATTAATTCATCATGTATAATAAGGCCCGAAAAAGCGCCTCTTATAATGTCATATTTATGTTTCCTTTATGAAACAGATTTGTAAAAACAGACATACGGATGTAACAAGTATTACCTATCTTTGCCCACAAACAACAAGGCTCATGGACAAACTGATACCACTCTACGAACGAATGAAAAAACTCCGTGAATCCGGAGTCAAACTGAAAGATATTTCCGAAAGAACGGATATCGCTTCCAGCGTATTATCCTCCCTCTATTCTTCCGTACTGCCTACCTATATCAACCTCGTCTCGGAAGGCGAAAAGCCGGAAGAAGCACTGGACAAGGCCCTGCAACAAGTCAACAACGTCTCCAAGCGAAAACTGCTGGGATGCCTGGACGAACTGTACGAAAAGGTATGCCACATAGATACGCGGCAATTCCTGAACCGGAACAATGAAAAACCATTCCTTGACGATATCGAAAGGGAAGCCGCCAAATATCTGCCCAATGCAAAAGCTTATACCGGCCTGTATCTGGCCTATAGTTCTTCGTCTTTTTCCAAAGGGCTGAAGGTTGAACCCTACCTGTTCGCCTCCATTTCGGACGGAGACATCCTTCCAAAAGTTTACAGCCAGAATATGGCAGGCGACTATTATGCGGGAATCGGTCTCTTTACACCGTTCCAGATAGGCTATCTGATGTTCAATGAACAAAAGAACATGCAGTTAGCCTTGAAAGTCATCTATCTGCAACTGCCTGCCATCGAATCTCCCCATTTTATCAAAGGCATCTACATAACCCATGACTACAACAGAAACCCCATCGCCCGCCGCATTCTCTTCGTCAGACAGCAGGACGAAATTCCTTTGGAAGAATTCTCCCATCTGTGTACCAAAGTAATTCCCCAGGAAGAGCTTTCGCCGGACGAGCAGGAGTATTATGACTATACCTGCCACCCGGAAGACATTATAAAAAGCATGATGCTGGTTTCGCCGGACAAGAACATAGAAGAGCTGAAACGGGAAAAGAAAATCCTGGAATTCTTATAGAAGATAAACACATATAACAATAAAAGGGGCTGTCCCGGCAATGTACTGCACCCCAAAAGTTAGACACAAAACTTTTGGGGTGTTTTTTATGAAG
>ENA-UONW01001792-UONW01001792.1-human-gut-metagenome-genome-assembly--contig:-CS52-NODE-1792-length-23816-cov-122.775094_pt1 | contig 23816 bp, 21 predicted proteins | sample MGYA00242463_ERZ724010 | MGnify/ENA metagenome assembly ERZ724010 | reverse complement strand
TATATTATATTAATAGGTGTAGCTTTCTATCTCTACCGTAAACGCATGCTCGAAAAGCAACGTGTAAAATTCGAACTCCAGAGCAAGGAAGACAGTATCAAGAAGACCAAGGAGTTGAATGAACTCAAACTCAACTTCTTTACCAATGTGAGCCACGAACTCCGAACTCCGCTCACCCTGATTATCTCGCCGCTGGTCAATATGATTAGAGAAGAAAGAGATGAAAGTAAACGCAGAAAGCTGGAGATGATTCATCGCAATGCTACCCGTTTGCTCAATCTGGTAAACCAGATTCTCGACTTCCGCAAGATAGACCAGAATAAGGAAAAACTTACCCTGTCGCATATCGACATCGTGAGCTTCGTTGACAATATCTGTACTTCGTTCCTTACTTTGGCAAACAGCAAAGTAACGCTTGCCTTCGATTCTACGGTGCCTAGTCTGCAGATGTCGTTTGATGCTGATAAGGTAGGAAAAATCGTGAATAACCTCCTGAGCAATGCTTACAAGTTTACGCCAGATGGAGGATTTATCACCGTTTCTCTGAGTGTTGCACTCCGCCAGCGTGTAGGAGACAAGGATTCGGATATGCTCCGCATCTCAGTATCTGATACTGGCAAGGGCATCAGCGATAAGGAGAAGGAACATGTGTTTGAGCGTTTCTATCAGGTCAATGGCACTGAAATGCAACCACAGGGTGGTAGCGGAATAGGTTTGAACCTGGTAAAGAAGTTTGCCGAACTGCATGGCGGTAAAGTAGATGTTACAGATAATCCAAGCGGAGGAACCATCTTTATGGTAGACCTTCCGATAGAGAGCAGTACCACCTCTAATTCTACGGCACATCTCGGTTCCTTGCGAGCAGCACCTATCATAACCACGGTGCATCAGGCTACTGATGAGGATCCGGATGCAGGTAAGAACGTTCTCTACGGAATGAGTAAACGTGCGCATCAGCCTGGAGAATCGATGATCAAGAAGCCGGTAGTGCTCCTCGTTGACGACAGTGAGGACTTCCGTGAGTTTATGAACGAAGTATTGACAGACTATACGGTTGTTGAGGCTGTCAATGGTCAGGATGCCTGGAACAAGATCATCGACCGTCGTCCAGACCTCATCCTGAGCGATGTGATGATGCCTGTGATGGATGGTAACGAACTCTGCCGGATGTGTAAGGACAATGACGAAACAACAGCCATACCTTTCATCATGCTCTCAGCCCGTATGGGAGATGAGCAACGCAAGGAAAGTCTGAAGTGTGGTGCTGACGAGTATATTGCCAAACCATTCGATATTGATATGTTGAATCTCTGTATTCTGAACCTCTTGAAGAAACGCAAGAATGTGAGTACAGAATATGTAATAACAGAGGCCGACCGCAAATTTATAGATGAGGTGAATGCTTATATCCGCGATCATATGAGCAATCCTGAAACATCGGTAGAATCGCTCAGTACTCATCTTTGCATTTCACGCGTACAATTATATAAGCGCATGATTTCGCTGACGGGTATTACACCTTCTGAGTATCTCAGAACCAAGCGTATCAAATTTGCAGAGCATCTGCTGCGCTCGGGCGACTTGAACATCAGTGAAATAGCCTATAAGGTGGGATTCAATAATCCACGTTATTTCACTAAATACTTCCAAGACGCGTATGGCGTTACGCCGTCTCAATATCGTAAAAATCTGTCAGAATCAGAGTAGTTTACGCTTCTAGTTAACATTTTATACACATACAGATAACATTTGCGCACAAAGATACGGGAAATTTCTCGTATCTTTGCCGCAGATTTTTAAACTTTCCTTTAAACATATAAAATGAGACTAACTAAAACATTATTGATTTCAGCAGTGCTGCTGATGAGTGCCACAGGTATGCAGGCAGCTGGTTTCAACCAGAATGGTAATTATCTCACTGTTCAGTTGAAGCAACACCAGAATTTTGGTCCTAGTCAGATTCGCCTCCAGGTGGTGAGCGATAAGATTATCCGTGTTCAGGCTACAGCCGAACAGAGTTTCCGTAATAAACAGAGTCTGATAATAGTGCCTCAAAACAGCAAGGCAAATTACAAGGTGGAAGAGCAGGGAGACAATCTCATCATTACCACTGCAGCTATGCGTGCTGTCATGAACGAGGCTACGGGTCAGATTACCTTCTATGACCTGAAAGACAATGTCCTTCTCAATGAGGTTGCTCAGGGCGGAAAGACTTTCAAGCCGTTCACTGTGCCTGACCGTGAAATCGGTGTAGACATTGCCAAGGTTCCTGAAGCACAGAAGCACGGATGGTCATGGCGTGCGCTCTTCAACTCTCCTGATAACGAGGCGTTCTATGGTCTCGGTCAGCATCAGAGTGAGGAACTCAACATGAAGGGCAAGAACGAAGACCTCTTCCAGTATAATACTAAGGTGAGTGTGCCTTTCGTCATCTCTAATAAAAACTACGGCATCCTCTGGGATTCTTATTCTTATTGCCGTTGGGGTAATCCGGAAGATTATCTCCAGCTGAACCGTGCCTTCAAACTCTATGATAAAGATGGTAAGGAAGGTCAGCTGACAGGTACTTATGTGGATAAGAATGGTCAAAAGATTGTTCGGGGCGAAGATAGCATTTACTTTGAGTATGCAATGCCTGAGGCTTCTGAGATTTGCAACAAGACAGATAAGGGCGGTATTCAGAACCTGCCAAAGGGTTTTGCACTGAATGGCTCCAAGGTGGTGTATGAGGGTTATGTGGAAGCTCCAACCAACAGCTTCTATCAGTTTATCCTCTATTATGCCGGTTACATGAAGATTTATATCGATGGCAAACTGGTTGTGCCTGAGCGCTGGCGTACAGCCTGGAATCCGAACTCTTATAAGTTTGAAACTCCTATCAAGAAGGGCGTAAAGACTCCTATCCGTATCGAGTGGCAGCCAGATGGTGATGTTTCTTACTGCGGACTTCGCGTAGCAGCTCCTCGTTCTGAGGCAGAGAAGAACCAGTTGAGCATCTGGAGTGAAATGTCGCCGGATATGGACTATTATTTCATCGCCGGTCAGAATCTCGATGAGGTGATTTCCGGTTACCGTACGCTTACCGGCAAGGCTTCGCTTTATCCTAAGTGGACCCTCGGTTTCTGGCAGAGCCGTGAGCGCTATCAGAGCAGCAAGGACATCGAGGACAACATGAAGAAGTTCCGCGACCTGCATATTCCTGTAGACAATATCGTTCAGGACTGGAACTACTGGAAGCTGGATTCATGGGGAAGTCATGAGTTTGAGGCTGCCCGCTATCCAAACCCACAGGCGATGCTCGACAGCGTACATGCGATGAATGGCCGCTTCATGATTTCCGTATGGCCTAAGTTCTATGATACTGTCAAGAATTATAAGGAACTCGACAGCAAGGGTTGGATGTATCATCAGGCTATCAAGGATGATATTCACGACTGGCTCGGCTTCCGCGGATCTTTCTATGATGCCTATTCTGATGGTGCCCGCAAGATGTTCTGGCGCCAGATGGACGAGAATCTTTATACCAAGTATAAGTTCGGAATCGATGCGTGGTGGATGGATGCATCAGAACCAAACGTTCGCGACTGTACCCCGATGTGGTACCGCAAGGCTCTTTCCGGTCCTACTGCCCTCGGTACATCTACCGAATATTTCAATGCTTACAGCATCGTGAATGCTGATGCTATCTATAACGGACAGCGCAGTGTGAACCCTAACCAGCGTGTCTTCCTCCTGACCCGTTCCGGTTTTGCCGGTGAACAGCGCTACAGTACGGCTACCTGGTCTGGTGACATTGCTACCCGTTGGGAAGATATGCGTGCCCAGATGACAGCCGGTTTGAACTATTCTATGGCAGGTCTGCCTTTCTGGGGAATGGACCAGGGCGGTTTCTGTGTTGAGAACCGCTATGTGGCTGCCCAGCAGGAGTTCGATAAGACCGGTAAGGAGAATGCTGACTTGAAGGAATGGCGCGAGTTGCAGGCGCGTTGGAACCAGTTCGGTTGCTTCGTACCTCTTTATCGTACTCATGGCCAGTGGCCTACCCGTGAGGTCTGGAACATTGCTCCGGCAGATCATCCGGCTTACAAGACCATCGTGGCTTACGATAAACTCCGTTACCGTCTGATGCCTTACCTCTATAGTATGGCTGGTATGGTTCATTTCAAGGACTATACGATGATGCGTGGATTGGTAATGGACTTCAACGGCGATGACAATGTTTACGACATCAAGGATCAGTGGATGTTCGGTCCTGCTCTCATGGCTTGTCCTGTAGGCGAGTATCAGAAGTACAGCCGCAATGTTTATCTTCCGAAACAGAAGGGCTGGTATGATTTCTATACCGGTAAGCACTATGCCGGTGGACAGACCATCGTAGCCGATGCGCCTTTCGATAAGATTCCGGTCTTTGTTCCAGAGGGTTCTATTCTTCCTGTGGGTCCAGAGATGGAGTGGAGCGATCAGAAGAAGGCTGAGCTCATCGACCTCTATGTCTATGCAGGCAAGGACGGTTCTTATACACTCTATGAGGATGAGGGAACCAATTACAACTACGAGAAGGGTAAGTATGCTATGATAGACTTCAAGTATAATGATGCTCAGAAGACTGTTACTATCGCTGCCCGTAAGGGCGCTTTCGATGGTATGCTGCAGAAGCGTCGCTTCAATATCGTACTTGTTAGTGATAACAACCAGCAGGGTATCAGCCTCGCCAAGGCGCCTAAGGGTAAGATGGTGAAGTATGCTGGTAAGGCAGTTACTGTAAAACTGAAGTAATATGAAGAAAATATTTGCTTTAGCAATCTTTCTATTGGGCGCTCAGTCGTTGAGCGCCCGTGATCGCCAGTCTTTTGATAAAGGCTGGCTTTTCACTTTAGCAGATAGTGCCGGAATGTCAAAGTCTGATTATTCAGACCGGCATTGGCGAAGTTTGAATCTTCCTCACGATTGGGCGATAGAGGGCGATTTCTCTCCTTCGAATCCTTCGGGAGCCAGTGGTGGTGCATTGCCGGGTGGCATCGGATGGTACCGTAAGCACTTCTCGGTGAATCCGAAGGAAAAGTATGACCGGTTTACCATCACCTTTGATGGAGTATATATGAATTCTACCGTGTATATCAATGGGCATAAACTCGGAACCCGTCCTTATGGATACAGTACATTCGAGTATGATCTTACACCTTATATTAATAAGAAGGGTGATAACGTCATTGCGGTGAAGGTAGACAACAGCGACCAGCCTAACAGCCGCTGGTATTCCGGTTGCGGTATTTACCGCCATGTCTGGCTCACCAAAACCATGAAATCTGCTTATATTCCCCAATGGGGACAGTATGTAGCAACTTCTCCACAGGGTGATGTCAGGGTGAAGGTAGATTTCGCTGCTTCCGGTAATAAGATGAAACTCTCTGTCCGTAATACAATCTATGATGCTGCCGGAAAGATTGTAGCCAAGAGTCAGGGTGTTCGGGAACAGAAACTCAAGGTGAAGAATCCGCATCTTTGGGACATCGGAAAGGGATATCTCTATACCGTCAAGAGCGAGCTGTTAGTAAATGGGAAGGTAGTGGATGTTGCTACGTCAACTGCCGGTTTCCGCGATGTGAAGTTTGATGCAAAGAAGGGTTTCTTTCTCAATGGCAAGAATCTCAAGATAAATGGTGTCTGTGAGCATCATGATTTCGGTTGCCTGGGTGCTGCTGTCAATGAAGATGCGATGCACCGTAAGCTTACCATCCTTCGCGATATGGGCGTGAACGCTATCCGAAGCAGTCATAATCCTCCGGCACCAGAACTCCTGAACATGTGCGATTCGATGGGTTTCCTCGTGATGGACGAGAGTTTCGACATGTGGCGCCGCAAGAAATCGAATGGCGATTATGCCCGTTTCTTCGATGAATGGCATAAGAAAGACCTGTCTGATCTCATCAAGCGCGACCGTAATCATCCAAGTATCATCATGTGGAGTATCGGTAATGAAGTTCTCGAACAATGGTCTGATGTGGCTGCTGATACGCTCAGTCTGGAGCAGGCTAACCTGATTCTGAATGCCGGTCATGATGCTTCAACCTTGGCACATAGTGATGAACTGAGTGTCAATTCGCTTCTTACCCGGCATCTTGCCAAAATCGTGAAAGAGTATGATCCTTGGGGCACACGCCCTGTTACTGCTGGCTGCAATGAGCCCGATCCGAAGAATCATCTCTTTAAGAGTGGGGCTATTGATGTTATAGGTTTCAATTATCACCATCAGTGGGTGAAGGATGTGCCAAAGAATTTCCCTGGCAAGCCTTTCATTCTGTCGGAGAGTGTTTCAGCCTTGCAGACTCGTGGCTACTATATGATGCCTAGTGACAGCATTTATACTGCGCCAAAGGAATGGTGGTTGCCTTATACCGATCCATCGTTTATGTGTTCGGCTTATGATAATTTCCATGCCTCATGGAGTAGTACCCACGAAGAAACCTGGGATGTGGTGAAGCACAACGACTTTGTGGGCGGACAGTTTATCTGGACCGGTTTCGATTATATCGGTGAACCTACTCCTTATGCTTATCCTGCCCGTAGCAGTTATTTTGGCATTATCGATTTGGCGGGTCTTCCAAAAGACAGCTATTATATGTATCAGAGTGAGTGGACTCAGAAAGATGTGCTTCATCTCTTCCCTCATTGGAACTGGCTGCTGGGACAGACCATCGACATGTGGTGTTATTATAATCATGCCGATGAGGTAGAACTCTTTATCAATGGCAAGAGTCAGGGCATCCGCAAGAAGACAGTCTACGGTGCAAAGAACGAAGGCGATGCTTTCAGAAAGAGTACTGAATATCATGTGATGTGGCGCGTAAACTTTGAACCGGGAGAAGTAAAGGTTGTAGCCAGAAAGAATGGTAAAGTTCTTAGAGAGCAGGTCATAAAAACAGCAGGATCTCCTCATCATCTTGTGTTGAAGAAGACCTATCAGGGGCATCAGGCCTATGGCACTTCAGATCCGACTACCTTTGTAGAGGTGAATGTGGTAGATAAAGACGGCAATCTATGTCCGAACGCAGATAACCAGATTTTCTTCTCTGTTTCAGGAGAACAGGAGGCAAGTGGTCATGGTTTCCTGAAAACGCCAAAGATTCTGGGAACAGATAATGGATGTCAGACTTCTTTGGAGCGTTTCACCGATTCACATCGCAAGGCTTTCTTCGGAAAATGTGTCGTTGTGATAAAAGGAAAGGGAACCCTCAAGGCACAGGCAGTAGACTTAAAGGATGCTTCTGTAGCTTTGTAATTATAGTAATATTCTGAAAAACAAAACATTAAGGATTTATATTTCGAAGAAGGATACACTCTTTCGGTGTATCCTTTTTTCGCTCTTAAAAACGAAAAAGGTTTTGAAGCATTGGGACCCAAGGGATTTGGGTATCTCTATTATACTAGTAATAGAAATTTAGCTTCAAAACCTGCGGCAAAGATACATCTTTTTTTCGAATAAAAAAACTTTTTCGAATAAAAAATATAAAAAACTTGCTCTTATCAAAAAATATACGTAACTTTGTAAACGATAAGGCGTCAAACCCAATCAGCAATCATGAAAAAAGTAATCTTTGCAGAATTTTCTCACGATGCTGGAGCATGAAAGAAATAACAATAATAAAACAATAAAATAAAAACAATATAATGAAAATTCAAATAGAACAGGCTACACCTGACAAGGCTTCGCATATCGCATCGCTTATCATGGAGGCGATGAATGCGCAGTGTTGCCAAAATTTTGCTGGTCCTCAGCATACATTGGTTGATTTTCACCGTATGATGACTAAACTTGTAGAGATGGAGGACAGTCAGTATAGTTATAAGAATACATTGGTTGCTATGTCTACTGATGGCATTCTTGTTGGCATCTTGGTTGCATACGATGGTGCTGACGTCAAAAGATTACGTAAGCGCTTTATTGAGGCTGCGATCGTGGCTTTTGGAATAGACTATTCGGCTATGGAGCTTGAAACAGAGGAAGGTGAGTTCTATTTGGATAGTTTGGCAGTTTCTAACCAATACCGTGGAAAAGGTATTGCATCTAAACTGTTGGATGCTGCTATCTCTCGCGCAAGAGAATTAGGACTTCCTGCTGTAGGTTTGCTTTGTGATAAAGGCAATCCGAAAGCGGAGCGTCTCTATACGAAGGTTGGTTTCCAATATGTCAATGATACCACTTGGGGTGGTCATGCAATGAAACATCTTCAGTATAAATTGTAATCTGATAGGGCAAACTGTGCAAACGTTTGCCCAATAAAAAGTATAGAAATCAACAGAAAATGTGCTGTTTATTGCGCAAACTGTAGTATCTTTGCACCATAAGTTCATAGCGAATAGGTTTTTTGGTTTTTAGAAAAGATATTTTATTAGTTTTTGTTGATTTAATAATAAAAGCTCGGTCTGCAGTGATGCAATACCGAGCTTTTGTATTTTTACTCCCATTCTGGGTATTTTCTTTCTGTATCTTTTATTCTAATTCCTCTATTTCTTTTTCGTCCATGTCTTTATCTAACTGGTCTCTCCACAGATACTTTCTGGTTTCATGCACTATGATACCACTCAGGCAGAGCAAGGAGATCAGGTTTGGTATGGCCATTAAAGCATTCATGCAGTCGGCAATGTTCCAAACCAGTCCCAGACTGATGACACTACCCAGGAAGATAGTAGCAATATAGACTATGCGGAAACAGAGCATCCACTTTTTGCCTTTCAGATATTCTACACACCGTTCTCCATAATAACTCCATCCCAATGTCGTACTGAATGCAAATGTTGCCAGTCCGATGGTCAATATCGGAGCTCCGATATATGGAATCTTACTGAAGGCAGCCTTGGTGAGTGCTGCTCCGTTATGATAGTCGATGTCTGGGTATGCTATGATACTTGAGGTGATGACGAGACCTGTAAGGGCACAGATGATGACAGTATCCCAAAAGGTACCGGTAGATGAAACCAATGCCTGACGCACAGGGTTACGGGTTTGGGCTGCTGCAGCAACGATAGGTGCCGAACCCAGACCACTTTCGTTAGAGAACAATCCGCGGGCTATACCATAGCGGGCTGCAATCATCATGGTACTTCCAGCGAAGCCGCCACCTGCAGCCTTTGTTGTGAATGCAGAGTCAAAGATTACGTGGATGGCAGGCAATAAATAAGCATGATTTACACAGAGAATGTAGATGCAGCCTAATACATAAAAGAGTGCCATGAAAGGTACCAGCATGCCACAAACCTTGGAGATACTTTTCACGCCTCCAAGAATCACTGCAGCTCCTAAAGCCGTAACGATGGTTCCAGTAATGTATGGAGAAATGCCGTATTGGTTTTCTACCAGGGTAGAGATGGCATTTGCCTGTACCGTACTACCGATTCCGAATGATGCCAATGCGGCAAAGAGGGCGAACAGAATTGCAAGCCATTTCCAGCCCAATCCTTTTTCCAGGGCATACATAGGACCACCCAACATCGTGCCTCGCTTGGTCTTTACGCGATATTTTACGGCGAGTAATCCTTCGGCATATTTGGTAGAAATACCAAAGACACCGGTTAACCAGCACCAGAGTACGGCTCCTGGTCCGCCAAGAGCGATAGCTGTAGCCACACCGATGATGTTACCGGTACCAATTGTAGCTGCCAGTGCTGTTGCCAGTGCTCTGAACTGTGAAACATCTCCTGTGGCATTCTTGTCTTTCTTTACAGACAGTTTGATTGCCTTGAAAATCTTGCGTTGTGGAAAGCGCAAGCGGATGGTCAGAAAGATGTGGGTTCCCAACAGCAGGATAATCATAGGCCATCCCCAGAGGAATGAACTAAATGCGGTGAAAAAATCGTTTATTGCATCCATCTCTTAAAAATTTTATGTTTATCTTATATCTATATTTTTTATACCTGATAACGCAGTTACTTGTGTATTATAACCTTGTTATTTCTCAAATTCTATCTTTACGTTTTTGAATCCCATTGCTTTCAGCATCTCTCTAAACTGAGTCTTGGCATTCGCCTGTGCAGTATAGATATTGGTGCGGTTGAAGCAACGTTTCTTCATGGCTTGATAAGCACGCTCATACATAGCCTGTCTGTCGCTGCCTGTCCATTTGCCTTCTTCAAAGAAACTCTTGGTCTTCGCTTCGTCAATGAAGTTATGGTCCAGCAGTTTGATAGGAGGTAAAGTGCAAACGATGCTGTCCTGGCTGGCTTGTAGCCATCCTTTTTTTACATCCTTCATATCGATACCCAAGCGCAACGTTCCGTAATAGATACGTACCAGTTGGTCGTCGCCCCAAAAGCCACGGCGTATAGTATCTATCAGTTCTTCATCACTTACAGATAGAAATTCCCATTGGCCGATATTCTCGATGCTTTCTACCTGAGTGGGTGAGAGGGTTGTCTTATCTTCCTGTACCACGCTGACCTCGTTGTCTTTGGTGAGCCAATAGAAGGCTCCACCCAGAATAAGGATCAGTGCTAATAGTACGATGATTTGTATTCTTTTCATATCATTGTTCTCCTCGCTTAGTGATTCTTTTCGATAGTTGTCTTATCCAGAAGAGTCTTCAGATCGTTGAAAGTGAATTTCTTCCTGAAACTGATTTTGATATTCTCTTCTGCGAATCCCATGTCCTGTAGCATCGGAATCAGGGTATTTGCTGCACTTTGGCGTGCCTGTTCAAGAATATCTAGGTTCGGGATATCGCGAATGATACTTTCCCTGCCTTGTTGTTCGAATTGTGACAGTTCTGCATCACTGTAGTTTCTTCTGGTGAGTGAAACGAATTGTCTTACTCCTTCATGATTGATTTTACTGCTGGTGAGCATCACTTTTGGGTCTGGCAAGATGATTTCTATCTTGTCACCTTGTCGGTTAACATTCTTAGCAGAGAATCCTGAAAAGTCTACATAAGCTTTTAATGTCGCATCCATCGGAATGGCCACCTTGCGGTTTGAGCCGGGAACATGAATATTAAAGTCTTTCTTGAACAGTGAACCCTTCAGATTAAGCTGGTCATCATGAGTTATAATCTTATGGACATGAGCTTCTGCTGTATATAAGCGATTGCATTTCTGTATCTGCATCACCATCACAGGTATTGTGTCGATGACTTGCTCCTTCTTTTCTGTTTGCTGATGCGAACATGAAACGAAGGCAAAAAATACAGAAATGATAAATATTAACCTATTTTTCATACTTAATGTCTTTATTATGCTGCAAAGGTACGGCAAATTGTTCGAAAAACAAAACAAAATCGTGTTTTTTGATGTTCTTTTGCTAAGAAATGAAAAAAAAAGCAGAAAAAGCACTTTTTTTTATATCTTGATTAAACCTTTTCATTTTCTTTTCGTCAAAGTCACGATTAGAATTCATAAACTGAACTTTTATTATATCGTGTAAGATTCAATAGGAAATTTATTAGTTAGTATTTAGGTATGTTAAGGCGTCTGCTTGTGAAAGTAGGCGTCTTTTTGCATCTGATTTTGTGTAAGAATGTAGATTTCGGTTCTTTTCTTTGGCTATTTCAAAAGAAAAATGTACTTTTGCAGTAAGAAAAAATAACGGAATGAAACGAATTGATTATATATTAATAGGTCTTTTGGCTATTTCTAGCTTGACGGCTTGTACAGAAAAGAAGAAGAGTAATATCATTATTGCTCCTAAACCGGTGGCTAAGGTTGTGAACAAAGCTACTCAGAAAATGAGTGATTATGAGCAGACCAGAGAGGCTGACTGGGTTGGTTCTCATTATAAAGTGGTGGTGAAGCGTAGTTCTGACAAGGAACTTCCGGTTCTCCAGTTGGACGAAAACACCAAGTATTATGATAACAGAATTTCGGTTAAGGTATTGAGAAGCGATGGTTCAGAATTCTTTAGCCGTACTTTCACAAAGAAAGATTTCACATCCTATATTGACAAACATACACAGGACATGGGTGCTTTGCTTGGTATTGTGTATGTGAAAGCAGAAGGTGATTATCTTTACTTCGCAGCAAGTGTTGGGTCGCCTGATGTTACCAGTGATGAATATGTACCTCTGGTACTTAAGATTTCCCGAATGGGTAGTATTTCTATTTCAAAGGATGAGAAGTTGGATACCAACGCTTCTGCTGAAGATGAAGAAGATGAAGAAGATGGGGTATAAAGCGGTTCTTCCGTTGATTCATAATGAGAAATTTATGGCAATTAGAACTTTTTGGATTAAATTCCATGCTTGATAAGCAGATTTCTTAGAAAACATTTGGAGATTCCGACAAATATAGACAGAACTTTCGCATGTGGTTTAAGTACGGGCTGAAGGCCCAAAAGCTCCTAGCCCAGGGCATCGCCCTGGGTTATTACGGATGCAAACCTGTCGCCCTGTAAGGGCAAAAGCTTTAAAAAACTCACAGATAATACATAAAGCTTTTGCCCTTACAGGGCGCCTTGCTGATTGCTATTATACCCAGGGCGATGCCCTGGGCTAGGAGCTTCTGCCCTTTCAGGGCGTGTGGGATGTGGCTTATGACACACCCTCTTTTTTCTTTTGTACAGAACTTTCGCATGCAGGCTCCACACACCTTGAACCAACGGACACCGGCTAAAGATTTACACAGATTCTGGGCTTGAATAGAGTCTGAAAACGTTAAAGAATACTAACAAGGTGTCGCATTGCTCACGAATGAGACACCTAAAACCAAAAATTCATACCTGAAAAAACAAATATTACCCCCCCCACTTTCATATAAAACCCTTAACTTTGCACCAGGATTTTTACAATCTGTATCATGAAGGATTTAAAATATTGTAAATTATAATCAAAATATAATAGATATGAAGAAAGTTTTAACTAAGAAAAAAGTATGTTGCTCTTTGGAAAAAGACAGTATATTTTCTATAAAAAAAAGATCAATATGAGAAATTACTTAACTGGAAAAGAAAGATTGCTGGTCGCATTGCTTGCTTTTATTCTTCCTTTTTCTTTTGCGAAAGCAGAAGTAAAAGAAGATGGAAAGACGGGGCAGCAAGGCTGGTATATAGGAGTAGAGGGTGGAATGCCTTTCGGTTTCTCTACTTTCTCAAGCTTCGGACATGACAAGACGCACCTCGGTTGGGCTGCTGGCTTATATGGGGGCTATCGTTTCAACTCCATATTCTCGGCTGAGTTATCTGCCAAGTATGGAGAGATGAACTTGTCTGCACAAGACTGTTGCGTAGAACGTAACTATTGGTTGGGTAGCGACGGTGTGCTTTACAACGCAGGTGTCTTAGGCATGGACAGTTGGGAATATGCCAATCTGAAAAGCCATGTCAGAATGGGACAATATGGGGCAAGAGTGAACGTTAACCTCCTTGGGTTGTTCCATCAAACAGCTGACAGCCGATGGGATTTGGCTGTTTCACCTCATATATATGCAGTAACGACCAAGGCTGATATCCAGACTATAGCCGATGATGCCAAGGTGATGAAAGGTTCTACCAATTGGCATTTGGGTTATGGTGCAGATTTGCAGGTGGGCTACCAACTGACCTCATGCCTGAAATTGGGCATCTATTCCGGTTTGACCCGTCTTACTGGCGAACGTATGGATGGAATGCCGGAATATCAGCATAAGAACAACTTCTTGTGGGAAAGTGGCATAAGATTAGGAATCAACTTGCCCTTTACCAATCATAAGTAACCCATAAAACAAGATAGAGAATGAAAGCAAAAAGAAGATTTAATATTTGGTTATGGGTGCTGCTATGCGTCCCATGCCTCTTGGCAAGTTGTGACCATGATGTTCATTCTGATGAGGAAGAAAGTGGCTTGTCAGTATCGCTCACTTGGGCAGATGAAGCCGACCAAGGTACGGAAGTGAAAGACGTGAAGCTCTGGATATTCAATGCCGATGACGGTTCGCTTGTAGAGGAAAAACATGGTGGTAGTGCACAGGAGGTAGCAAGCCAACGCTTCGCTCTTCCTGAAGGGCATTATCAGATATTGGCTATTACCAATCTCATAGAGCCATTCTTCACCACTGACCAGACCCGGGCTTTGACTAACTGGAACAATATTAAGATAGGTTTGACCAATCCCAAGAATGTAAGGAACAATGCCTATTTCGGAGTTGCCGATGTGAAGATAGATAACAAGGAAGGCAACTATGTGGTACAGAATCCTGTTAAAAGCGTGCTTGCCGAACTGACCATCATCATAGAGAATGTACCTAAAGGTACAGAAATGAGTGGTAAGGCATTAGATGCAGCCTGGTGTCTGTTCCCTACACAGAAGAATGGTGATGGCGACTATGGGTTGCCGAGCATAGAGCCAACGGAAGTGGAAATGCCTACTATCCTGGCTACGGAATCAACCCTGAAATCGGAAGTCATCCGGCTGATGCCGACCATACAGGGAAGCCCCGCCTCTCATGTCTATCTCCGCCTCTTGTTGCCTAACGGGACATTGCAAGAGTATGACATCACCGCTCCTGCGATGAAGGTTGGAGGAAAGTATGAGTTGCGACTCAACTACAACCAAATGCAGCCAAAGATGAATCTGGAAGCTAACATCAACGGTTGGACGAACCTCAACAATGAAGTAGAAATAAAATAATAATAACTTTTAAAATATTGATAAAATGAAAAAGATGACGAAGTTTTTCGCCCTTGCACTCTTGGCAGGTGCAATGGTTTCATGCAGTACAGAAGACACCGTACCTTCTACCCAGAACGATAAGGTAGCCGTGCAGTTTACTGGTGGTATCAGCGTAAACACCCGTGCTGCTGGTGTAGCTTGGGCTGATGGTGACAGGATCGGTATCTTCATGACAGGTACCAAACAGCCTCTCTCGGCAGATGCTATCCAAGAGGGTGTTGATAATATTTGCTATCAGTCAAATGGAAGTATAGCCTTTTCACCTATTTCTGGAGGTAAGACTATTTTCTTCCCGATAGATGGAGATGTGGACTTCTATTCTTACTATCCACAGACCACTGTCAATGACTACAAGGTAGCACTTGATGTAACAGACCAAACGAAACAAGAAGCTATCGACTTCATGTATGCCAAGACAGAAGGCTGCAACAAAGCTACGCCACAGGTTGACTTGAAGTTCTTCCATAAGTTAAGCAATCTTGTTTTGGATGTTCAACCAGGTAACGGTCTCACGCAAGAAGACCTTAAGAATATGACTGTGACAGTGAAAGGTCAGAATACCAAAGCCACTTTCAATCTTGTGGATGGAACTATCTCTGGTGAAGAAAATCCTGCGGACATCACGATGAAAACTACCGAAGCTGGCAAGCAGTATGAGGCAATCCTGCTCCCTACAGAAGAAGCAAGCCGAGTGATAGAGTTTGACCTCAAGAATGGTTACGACGCTCCTTTCGTATGGACAATGCCTGTAAAACTTGAGGGTGGCAAAAGATACCACTATACAGTAGTAAAATTGAGTCGTTCTGCCGTTGAGATTTCTGGAACCATTGAGCCTTGGATAATGGCAGGAGACAATAATGAACATATAGCACAATAATAACTCTTAAATAACAAGAGATATGAAGAAATTTAGATTCTTATACATTGCTGCCGCAGCATTGCTGTTTGCAGCTTGCGCCAACGAAGAAGACGGTATTGGCAACAATGGTCCTGTTGCAGCCACAGTAAAGGCGGATATTTCCAACAATATCAAAACCCGTGGAACTGCAGACAACGACAGATGGACAACTGGCGACGCTATCGGTGTGTATGTCACTTCCGCAGGAAACACAAAAGGAACAAATGTTAAGTATGAATATGACAGATATGGTGAATTCGTTTCGGCAAATCCTATTTATTTTAGAGATAACGCGGAACAGACATTCAGTGCGTATTATCCATACATTGATGACCCCAATAATGACAAATTCGATGAGGATGGTTGGTTAAAAAATGATTGGACTATTGATTACAGCAATCCAAGTAATACCTTATTAGCAAACGATTTTCTCTTTGCCTCGGGAGCAACAGCCAGCAAAGCATCTCCAATGGTTAATTTCACTGACTTGAATAATGAGGGTGAATCCTTGCCAGAGAAAGACCATCGCTTTAAGCACAAGATGAGTATGATAGAATTTACGGTCTGTGCAGGAGAAGGTATTGAGAGCAGCAAGAGCAATCTTCAAAGTATAACATTGGACAAGATAAAGACACAGGGTAAGATAAATGTAAAAACAGGTGCGACAGAAGTCACAGGGACTTCTTCCCTAAAAACCTTACCAGTAACAGGTCTTTTGACCGATCTCAGGGTCTGCAAGTTCATACTCTTCCCGCAACAGTTCGAAAACAAAGAATTGACCATTAGTTGTAGTGTGTTGTATAACGAAAATACTATTAACAATTATACAACAAAGATACCCCTACCAAATGGATTCGAAGGTGGTAAAAAATATACTTATACTATCTCTGTTAGAAATAATAGTATAGTAATAGGAAATGCAAGCATAACGGGTTGGGGTATTGGCGCAGACAATGAATTTCTCGATGCAGAAATAGAATAATAAGGTACTGAAAATAGGAAATACAGGGTTAGTGAGCTTGGCCGCTCACTAACTCACTAACAATAAAAAACTGAAGATTATGAAGACGATAAAACAAAGAATTTCCTATGCGGTAATGGCTCTTATCACTATGGGCTTTACTGCATGTACGCAAAATGAAGATATGGCTCCAACGCTGAATGGGCAGGAAATCAATGCCACTTTCACTGTTGGAGGTATGCAGACTCGTGTCAATACATTGGGACACGGTGACAATTGGGAGAATAAGGACCTAATAAGTGTACTGCAAATTTTCGGTGATGAAACTACTAAAACTGGTGAATATAAATATGTGGAAGAAAATGGGTTATACCGTTGGGAACCTACCGTAAAACTTCGCTGGGAAAAAGAGGGAAAGCGTGATTTGATTGCTTGGAATCTTTCTGATATGCCCAATCCTTTTATCTATAATTTGCATACAGATCAAAGTGATGAGACTAAGTTGAAAGCTGCAGATTTAATAAACGGATACTGGTACGATGTCCCTAAAGATTATGTAGATATTCCAATGAAGCATCGTATGTCTATGGTTACAATAGTATATCATGTTGGTACTGCAGATTATCCTAATATGGATATGAGTGAACCACAAGTGTATTCTAAACACAACAGTGTTAGATTTGGCAGAGACCAAATCCATGGGCAATTTGAAATGAGTACACCTACAGGTAATCCAGATTGGGTACAAGCCTGTAAGCATGACGATGGTATGTTTTCTGCAATCGTTATCCCTGGTTCATACAAAACTGGCGAGATTTTCTTGAAATTCAAGATAGGCGACCAAAACTTCCATGCAAAAATGAGGTCAAATACGGAGTTTCAAGAGGGTAAACGCTACACCTACAAACTCGATGTAGGAAAAGACAAAGTGGACCTGACCAGAATCAGCATAGATAATATGACTGGTTGGACAAATGAAGAAGAACTCAAATAAACAATGGAGGATATAACTATGCGCAAGATATTTCAATACATCATGCTGGCAGTCGTTACTATAGTAATGGCGTCATGCACAAGTGATATAGAAGAAACAACCGCAACAACAGGCAAAAACAACGTACAGTTGGTTGTTGGTGAATTTCCGGCATTCGGAGATTCGCAGACTCGTACTATAGGTACACCTGATCCGGGCAAGACTTCATGGGCAAAAGGAGATGAGTTGCTTCTGGTGATAGACAACACCTTTTATGGAAAACAGTATGCAACTTTTACATATAATGGCAAGAGTTGGAAATTGACAAGTGGTGAATTGGTTTATCGGGAAGGAGACCCTGCATACATACCTCATGTATATTATGCCCCTAATTACAAATGGGAAGCTGGCAAATTAGTTTTGAAAGAAGGCAAGGCTGCTGGAACCGATGAATACATCGAGGGAACAGCACAAATAACCCCTAATGGTGAGGCTATAACCGTAAAATTTTCCGAGGCAACACGCAACTATTCACGCCTCCGCATTGCAACTATGCCAAATAAGCCAATAACAGTAACCATCGATAGATACACTCCTGCGGGCAGCAGCGATATGAAATGGGATCAAAAATATGCCCTTACATCTGATGAAAAGGGCAATGCCTATTTATATGGTACTTTTGAAAATAATTCCGAAGTAACAGTGAAATATAGAGAAGCAGCTTTGACAACTCATACATTCTCGCAAGCAACAGAGAGTGCTAAGAGTTATGCTCTGGATGCTACTGTTGTTTCGCTGACTGACGAAGGTATCACTTACGATCAAATTGTGGAAGACGTCAAGAAGGAATTGTATGCGGGCAAGACTTACATCAATCTCCTTCTTGCTCCCGATGTGGATGAAGAAACATTGAAAGCAATAAATATCGGACTTAAAGATGCAAGGGATGGGAGTATAAACCTTACTTTGATAGGATGTAAGAAGATTCCTTCAAGAGGATTTTTGCAATTTGACATGCTGAAATCCATAGTCCTCCCAGATGTTACAGAAATCGGGGAAAATGCTTTTTCAGATTGTCCAGGGCTTCAAAAGGTAGTTTTAGGCAATCTTACAAAAGTATATGGTAATATCAGAAATAATGGTATCTTTGATGGTTGCGAAACCCGATCCATCGATTTGGTTTTGTCAAAAGACCAGAAAGCTATGAATGATGGCGAAGCCGAAGGTAGGTATTGTTGGACTGCTGATATTATTACAGATTATGATCTTAGTAATGAACATGTCAGCAAAAAATTCCTTGGGTATGAATTTAAGTCCATAACGTGTAGATATAGAGTTGAATAATAAAGTAGATTGTTTAACTCCTAAGCTGGGCAGGAGTATAAGTTGCCCAGCAATTATATCCCCCGCACTTCAAGGTAAAACGACAAGGGTCTATATGCCACGATGAAAAGGTGGCGTATAGACCCTTCATTTGTGGCATGGAATGGCTATCCTTTACCTTATAAAATACGGGAATCCAAATTTTCCCGAAACTTTTCTCCCGTTTTCTTTGCGTTTTCAAAATAAAGTCGTAACTTTGCAATCAAGATAGATTAAAAAAGGAGGTTGCGATGCCAAAGAATATAGTTGACTGAAGTTTCGCAAGTTTTGCCCCACACGCCCTGAAAGGGCAGAAGCTCCTAGCCCAGGGCATCGCCCTGGGTAATTACGTACGCAAACCTGTCGTCCTGTAAGGGCAAAAGCTTTAAAATACCGGGCAATATACAAAGCTTTTGCCCTTACAGGGCGCCTTGCTGATTGCTATTATACCCAGGGCGATGCCCTGGGCTAGGAGCTTTTGGGCCTTCAGCCCGTACTTAAACCACTTGCAAAACTTGAGTAGTTGATAAATGGGTAAACTTCTTTATTTATAAGAAAAGAATACGTTCAACTAAAATAACGAAGAAATTATGAACTTAAGTATCGTTTCTGCAAAATATGTGGCGCCATTAAAAGTTGAATTACACTTTAATGATGACACCATTAAGACGATAGATGTAGGTGCTTTTATCAGAAATCACCCACATCCGCAATATAATTCTTACTTGAATGAAAACAAATTCAAAAAGTTCAAGATAGAGTTTGGTAATATCGTTTGGGGAAAGAATTGGGATTTGATATTTCCAATAGATAAGTTATATGCTGGCGTTTGCTGCTGAACAAGAAGAGGGCGTCATAAGTCCATAATACAGTGCCTTTTACCGCACCTCACAGGAAACACAAGGGTCTATATGCCACGATGAAAAGGTGGCGTATAGACCCTTGATTATATGGTGATATTCGTAATCTACATCTCCGCTTTCAGCAGCTTTATCTCCTCTGCCGTCAGCCCCGTCATATCCATGATAGACGCTTCATCCATACCCTTTGCCAGCATCTTTCTGGCAATCTCAAGGCTTCGCAGGTTCATGCCTTCAGCTCTGCCTTCTTCTCTACCTTTCTCCATACCTTTTTCCATACCTTCCTTCATACCAATTTCCTTACCCTCAGCTATACCTTCACGCTTGGCGGTGTCAACGAAATTCTTGATGTCGCGATATGCCATCTTGCTGGCTTCAAAACTGATATATCTTTCTTCTACCTGCTTCATAATCCGTATGTTATTAATATTTCTATTGCATCAGCAAAGTTACGGTTTTATTTTCAAACCCGCAAGAGATTTCTGGGAAAAGTTGCTGAAAAAGTAAGAGATTGTTGAATGTTGAATGTTGAGTGTTGAATGTTGAGTGTTGAGTGTTGAAGGGTCTATATGCCACGATGAAAAGGTGGCGTATAGACCCTTGATTATATGGTGATATTCATAATCTACCTGGCATCAAACCAAAGTAGTCATTTTCAGAAAATCTCGCAGATGAATGTGCTTAATGCCATCAATATTGGTTTGACTGATCACGCAACTCTTGCCGACACGCCTCTGGCCCGTCAATGCAATCATCATCCCACGTCCAAACATGCGTTCGATACGATTGGAATACCCTAGTCTTTCTAATATTTTTTGTTTCATACGAGTAAAACTTTTCGCAAAGATACTCTTTTTGTTTCACATAAGTAACAAAAACGATAGATTTTTTGTTTTTATTACTTATAATTAACAGGTTTGGTACACATTGCGCCTCACGGGAAACGACAAGGGTCTATATGCCACGATGAACAGGTGGCGTATAGACCCTTGATTATATGGTGATATTTGTAATCTACATCTCAGCTATTATATTTTTTATGTATTGTTCAGATTCTTAATGATTTCCAAAGGTAGCTGGGTAGCTTTATGAATTGCTCAGATTCTTAATGATTTCCAAAGACAGCTGGGTAGCTTTGGCAACCTGTTCGGCAGAAAGTCCCATTGCCAGCATATTCTTAGCTATTTCCAAGGCTTTCTGGTTCATACCTTTTTCCATGCCTTCAGCAATTCCTTCTTCCTTACCTTTTTCCTTACCTTTCTGGTAGCTGTCATCTATGAGGGTTCTTTCAACACTTACCGAATCCCAAAACTTGTCATAGGCTCTGAGTTCGGCATCCGAGAAACCGGAAATCTCCAGCTCCTCTACGGCTTTTCCAATCTCTGGGTCATTGAGCAGGTCGGCAGGAATATCCTTCGTATTGGAATTTATTTCTGTGAGGAAACGGAGCCACAAGACCATCATGCGCTTATCGGCAATGGAATGAGGAGTGAACTTAGGGAGTTCAATGAAGGTGAAATGCAAGCCCTCGATGACCTTATTGCTATCCTTATCGTGCACGATGCGGTAGTTGTGGATGAAATCCGGAGTATCATGCGCAAAGATATCATTTATCAGGTTGAGAGAATACACGGGTTGCAATTCGCTGTATCTTCCTCCCTTTTTAGCCTGACTCACATAGAGCTTGGATGCATTGAACAGTACTCGCTGCTGGAATGCGTCAGACCATTCCATCTGCATTTCCACGCAGAACTTCCTGCCTCTGACGTCGGTGCAGAGTACATCAACTATGGTGTTCTTGCCCCCTTCGAGCTGAGGCACAAGTTCTGTAGGCAGATACTTTATCTCGTGTATCTGCTCTTCTTCGCTGAGTGGCAGGAGGGCGTTCAGAAGACTGATCAGTCTTTTAGGATGATTGCCGAATATCTTCTTGAACGTAAGGTCTGCCTTAGGATCTAAGTACTTCATAACCATCTGTTTTAAAATTCACTACTGCAAAGTTACGACTTTATTTTCAAACCCGCAAGAGATTTCTGTGAAAAGTTTATGAAAAAGTAAGAGATTGCGTTTCTTATGTGACAGGACAAGGGGCTATATGCCACGATGACAAGTGGTGTATAGACCCTTGATTATATGGAGATTTTCGTAATCTACATCTCCGCTATTCTGTATTTATGATATGGCGGATGGCATGCAGGCGGTAACAATGCCGTTTACAACCCTTTGGGGATATGATACGGATGCTGACAGAGTCGGAATTTATGTGTTTTATGTTGTTTTCTTCACGAATAATTTGGTGGTTACAAAAAAACAACGTATCTTTGCAGCAGAAGTGCTACAATCGGCAATTTGAAAACAAGTTTTCATTGTGCCTGTTTGCATTATCAATAAATCAAATAACAAAAATTCTGCTTATGGGAAAGATAGTAGATAAAACAGAGACTAAGATAGTTACGCTTGATGGAGTTGAGATTATCAAGCAGGTAACGAAGGTACTTATGCCTAATGGTAAGTACCGATATCCTACTGTGTATTTTACGGTTAACGATGATGTCAAGGCTCTGACAGCAGAACAATTAGACAAAATCCGCATCCCTGTCTATAAACAGTTAATTTGAAATTAATATGGAAGAAAGTGAAGGTTATCCCTTCGTCTTTCAAATGATAGACAGGGATAGTGCAGATGAATGGCTGATTGAAACTTTGCAATATAGATTCAAGTCAGCTAAATCTCATCATTCTTATATTGTAAGAGTTGAGCGTTATCAGGAACATGCTTATTGCGTGAAGTTCTTTGATAAGGCCAATATGAATAGTAAATTGAAATTTAGTCTTCGTACTAACACTTTTGAGCCAAGAATCATTTTCTATACATTGTTCCATATTATGCTTGATGTATTGAAAAGAGATAGCAAAGCCTCATTCTTCTTTGTTGGTGCAGAAGATGAAAATGATGAATTAGGAATGGCGACAAGACGATTTCGTGTATATAAGAAATTCACTACGTCTGTGGTATCTGAAAGATTATTCAAGCATTATGCAATAGAAAATGAGTCTTTGTATATTCTGATTAATAAGAACAGTTGTTCTGATTGTGATGATTTAGCCAAAAGAATTACTGTTGCAGTAAAAAAACTATTCTCTCGTCATTAAAACATAATTAGGTTAACAGTATATATCTGATTACGGGAAACGACAAGGGTCTATATGCCACGAAGAAAAGGTGGCGTATAGACCCTTGGTTATATGGTGATAATCGTAATCTACATCTCCGCTTATGAATTGCTCAGATTCTTAATGATTTCCAAAGGTAGCTGGGTAGCTTTGGCAACCTGTTCGGCAGAAAGTCCCATTGCCAGCAATCGTTGTGCTGTTTCTGTGTTGGCCTCGTGCTTGCCTTCAGCTCTACCTTTCTCCATACCTTTTTCCATACCTTTCTGATATCTGTCATCCAGAAGGGTTCTTTCAACACTTACCGAATCCCAGAATTTATCATAGGCACGGAGCTCGGCATCTGTAAAGCCGGAAACTTCAAGATCTTCTGTTGTCGGCAGATATTGTTGCTGTCGTATCAGTTCATCTTCATTAAGTGACTGAAGGGTATTCAGAAGGTTTTTCAATCGATCGGGATGATTGCCGAATATCTTCTTGAACGTAAGGTCTGCCTTGGGATCTAAGTACTTCATAACCATTCTGTTTAAAAATTCTATAGCGCAAAGTTACGGTTTTATTTTCATTTCTGCAAGAGATTTCTGTACGTATAAGTTAAATATTGCAAAATTTATTTCTTTTCTTGCGAAAAGTTCTCTGTATCGAGAACTTTTCGCTATTTTTGCAGCAAAAATAAACGATTATGAAGATATTAAAGTTCAAATTGCTGAAAGATTTTGCAAGGAAACATTAATAACTGAAATTTCGCAAGTAAGCCCCAAACGCCCTGAAAGGGCAGAAGCTCCTAGCCCAGGGCAGCGCCCTGGGTTATTATGGACGCAAACTTGTCGCCCTGTAAGGGCAAAAGCTTTCAAAAACCAAGAATTTATAAGGCTTTTGCCCTTACAGGGCGCCTTGCTGACTGCAATTATACCCAGGGCGATGCCCTGGGAGGGCACTGAAAAAGTCCCTTCATGGGTTA
>ENA-UONW01001783-UONW01001783.1-human-gut-metagenome-genome-assembly--contig:-CS52-NODE-1783-length-23881-cov-7.290775_pt1 | contig 23881 bp, 25 predicted proteins | sample MGYA00242463_ERZ724010 | MGnify/ENA metagenome assembly ERZ724010 | reverse complement strand
ACCGATTCAAAAAAATCATACCGACCGAGAATATCATCGTTGTCACCAACGCCCTCTACGCCGACCTTGTGCAGCAGCAGCTCCCCGAACTGAAAGCCGAACAGATTCTGCTGGAACCGGCCCGCCGGAACACGGCTCCCTGCATCGCCTGGGCCTCGTACCACATACGCGCCATCAACCCCAACGCCAACATCGTGGTGGCTCCCTCGGACCACCTCATCCTGAAGGAAGAGGAATTCCTGACCGCCATCGAGAAGGGACTGGACTTCGTGGCCGGAGACAACAAGCTGCTGACCCTCGGCATCAAGCCCAACCGCCCCGAAACAGGATACGGCTACATACAGATAGCCGAACCGGCCGGAGAGAACTTCTACAAGGTGAAGACCTTCACCGAGAAACCCGAACTGGAGCTGGCCAAGGTGTTTGTGGAAAGCGGTGAGTTCTACTGGAACTCGGGCCTGTTCATGTGGAACGTCAACAGCATCATCAAGGCCGGTGAAGAGCTGCTGCCCGAACTGGCCGCCAAGCTGGAGCCGGGAAAGGATGTCTACGGCACGCCGGACGAGAAACGCTTCATCGACGAGAACTTCCCCGCCTGCCCCAACGTGTCCATCGACTTCGGCATCATGGAGAAGGCCGACAATGTCTACGTGTCGCTGGGCGACTTCGGATGGTCGGACCTCGGCACCTGGGGCTCGCTCTACGACCTCTCTGAAAAGGACGAGGAAGGAAACGTGACGCTGAAGTGCAACTCGCTGTTCTACAACAGCCACGACAACATCGTCGCCCTGCCCGCCAACAAGCTGGCTGTGGTCGAAGGCCTGGAGGGCTACCTCATCGCCGAGTCGGACAACGTCCTGCTGATTTGCAAGAAGGACGAGGAGCACGCCATCCGCAAGTACGTGAACGATGCCCAGATCAAGATGGGCGAAGACTATATCTAAGGGAAAAAGAACAAACCGATACCTACAGGAAAGGGGCGGCCCTCATGCGGGCCGCCCCTTTTTTCGGTTATCGTCGAAGGAGGTTAGGAGTCTCAGAACGCTGTGCGGATGGCCTCGGCCACAGCCTTGAACTCTTCATCCGTCAATGTCAGCTTGGGGTTGGAGAAGAGCATGTCCTTCTCGCTCTGCATGGGGATGAGGTGGATGTGTGCGTGAGGCACTTCCAGTCCCAGTACGGCCATGCCCACCTTCTTGCAGGGGAACGCCTTGCCGATGGCCAGCGCCACCTTCTTGGCGAAGACATGCAGGGCGGCCAGCTCCTCGTCGGGCAGGTCAAAGATGTAGTCCACCTCCCGCTTGGGGATGACCAGCGTGTGTCCCTTTACCAGCGGATTGATATCCAAAAATGCGAAGAAGCGGTCGTCCTCGGCCACTTTGTAGCTGGGTATCTCACCCGCTACAATTCTACTGAATATACTTGCCATAACAATACTTATTTATAAAAAACAAGGCAAGCCATCTGCATGGCCTGCCTTCCGTTTAAAATGATATGTTCACAACTTCGAGTTCGATCATGCCCTGCGGCACCTTGATCTGGGCAACCTCGCCCACCTTCTTGCCGAGCAGTCCCTGTGCGATGGGGGTGTTCACCGAAATCTTGCCTTCCTTCAGGTTGGCTTCGCTCTCGGACACGATGGTGTAGGTCATCTTCATGCCGTTCTTCACGTTCTTCAGTTCCACCTTGTTCAGAATCTGCACGGAGTCGGTCTTCAGCTTGGACTCGTCGATGATCTTGGCGTCGGCAATGACAGCCTTCAGCTTGCTGATCTTCATTTCGAGCAGTCCCTGCGCCTCCTTGGCGGCATCGTACTCGGCATTTTCGGACAGGTCGCCCTTGTCGCGTGCTTCGGCAATGGCTGCCACCACCTTCGGACGTTCTACCGTCTCCAACTGTTTCAAATCGGCCAACAGCTTGTTGTAGCCTTCTTCTGACATATAAGCCATACTTTTTCCTCCTTTTATTATTCTAAATTGATAGTTTGGTTTTATTAGGTATCATATAAACAAAAAAGAATTCCAACATGTTTGCCATGCTGGAACCCTCTTTTCCTATTTTCTTTGCAAAGATAGTGCTTTAAACAATATGCGTCAAGTCGTAAACGCTGTTTTGTAACATATTTAATGGAGTTCTCTCCATTTTATAACACATTACAACAGCTTCTGTACAGCCGCATCCAGGTCCTTGATGGTCTCGCCGCGGGCGCTGAGCTCGTTGTTGCGGTTGATGAGGAACAGCGTGGGCAGGTTCTGCACGTTGTAGGAAGTGGCGATGGACGAGTAGATGCCGTTGGCGTCGCGCACGCAGATCCAGGGCAGGTTGTCGGCCGTGGTCTTCCAGTAGTGTTCGTCGGCATCGAGCGACACCTGGTAGATTTCCAGTCCGCGGGAAGCGTACTTGTCATAGAGGTCGCGCAGCATGTAGTTGTGGCTGGCCGACACGGCGCTCTGGTAGACGGTGAAGTCCAGAATCACCACCTTGCCCTTGAGGTCGGTCAGCTTGTGGGCGTTGCCCTTCATGTCGCGCAGGTTGATGTCGATTACACCGGTCTCGGTCACCTGTACCTGCTCCGGCAGTTCCACCGTCTGCTGCTGGGGCGTGCGCGTGTTCTTCATGCCCTTGATGACGATGTTGTAGAGGTTCTTCGAGCGGTCGGCGTGCGGATAGAAGTTGTTTAGGCTCGTGGCTACGGCGGCGAAGCACTTGATGTCGTCGCGGCTGTTCAGCGGGTCGAATATCAGGTAGTTGTTCACCTTCTGGAACAGGGCGAAGTAGGCGGCTGCCGTGTTGGGGGCCGCAAAGATATAGCCAATCTTCACCTCGTCCTTGTAGCGTTTCATCAGCGACGTCAGGCTGTCCTGGAAGACGTCCACGCCCAGCGTATGGTTCTGCATGGCCCGGTACAGTCCGTCCACCTTGTTCTGCAGGTCCAGCTGCTTGAGCGACAGTTCCTTGATCTTCTCGCTGTTGGCCGAGCCCTCTACGGTGTAGCCCGTGGCGAAGTCGGGATAGGCGGCGTGGATGCGGATGGTCTCGGTCGAGTCGACGGAGAAGTTGATGATCTTGTCGTCTATGCGCAGGCGGTAAAACTCGGGCGACTCGGGACGGGCTCCCTTGAAGCTGAAGGAACCGGCCGAACCCAGCTTCACTGAGTCGAGCGGCACAATTCCCTCGAGAGCCGAAGCCTCCAGATAGAGCATTTTACCGTCGGCGTCCTTCACTTCGCCTTCCACTTTGAATTTAGGTTCAGAATCACAGGCACCCAGCGCAACGGCTACGAGTGCCAACACGAATAATTTCTTCATATAGTCAGTGTGTTTATTTTCTAAATCAACGTGCAAATATACTTGTTTTCGCCGTTAGTCAAAGCATTTTCGGCCCATCTTCCGCTCCAAAACCTTAAAAAAAAGTAGAAATGCAAACTTTTATACTCATTTCCACCGCGTTAAGTGAATTATTTCACTATCTTTGCGCGAATTTTGAAAGAAAATAGATATAAAAGTTTTTTTATGATTAACCCAATTGTTAAGACGATCGAGCTTCCTGATGGCAGAACCATCACGCTCGAAACGGGAAAGCTGGCAAAACAGGCAGACGGTTCTGTAATGCTCCGCATGGGCAACACCATGCTGCTGGCTACTGTTTGTGCCGCAAAAGACGCAGTTCCCGGAACAGATTTCATGCCGCTTCAGGTAGAGTACAAAGAAAAATTCTCCGCATTCGGACGTTTCCCCGGCGGCTTCACCAAGCGTGAAGGACGCGCGTCGGACTACGAAATCCTGACCTGCCGCCTGGTAGACCGTGCTCTCCGCCCCCTTTTCCCCGACAATTTCCACGCCGAAGTATATGTGAACATTATACTTTTCTCGGCCGACGGCGTAGACATGCCCGACGCACTGGCCGGTCTGGCTGCTTCGGCCGCACTGGCCGTATCGGACATCCCCTTCAACGGCCCCATCTCTGAGGTACGCGTAGCGCGCATCAACGGAGAGTTCGTCATCAACCCCACCTTCGAACAGCTCGAACAGGCCGACATGGACCTCATGGTAGGCGCCACTTACGAGAACATCATGATGGTGGAAGGCGAGATGAAGGAAGTGTCCGAACAGGACCTGCTGGCTGCCCTGAAGGCTGCCCACGAGGCCATCAAGCCCATGTGCAAGGCACAGATCGAACTGGCCGAAGAGGTAGGTTCCACCGTAAAGCGCGAATACTGCCACGAGGTGAACGACGAAGACCTGCGCAAGGCCGTACACGATGCCTGCTACGCCAAAGCCTACGCCATCGCCAGCGAAGGCAACCGCGACAAGCACGCCCGTGAAGACGCCTTCAACGCCATCTGCGAAGAGTTCAAGGCTCAGTTCACCGAAGAGGAGCTCGAAGAAAAAGGCCCGATGATCGACCGCTACTACCACGACGTGGAGAAAGAGGCCATGCGCCGCTGCATCCTCGACGAAGGCAAGCGTCTGGACGGCCGCAAGACCACGGAAATCCGCCCCATCTGGTGCGAAGTGAGTCCCCTGCCCGGCCCTCACGGTTCGGCCATCTTCACCCGCGGCGAGACGCAGGCGCTGGCTACCACTACCCTGGGCACCAAGCTCGACGAAAAGATTATCGACGACGTACTGGTTCACGGCAAGGAACGCTTCCTGCTGCACTACAACTTCCCCCCGTTCTCTACGGGCGAAGCCAAGGCACAGCGCGGCGTAGGCCGTCGTGAAATCGGCCACGGCCACCTGGCATGGCGTGCGCTGAAGGGACAGATTCCCGCCGACTATCCGTACGTGGTACGCGTCGTTTCCGATATCCTCGAATCCAACGGTTCTTCCTCCATGGCTACCGTATGCGCCGGCACGCTGTCCCTGATGGACGCCGGTGTGAAGATCAAGAACCCCGTATCGGGTATCGCCATGGGCCTCATCAAGAACCCGGGCGAAGAGAAATATGCCGTCCTCTCCGACATCCTCGGCGATGAAGACCACCTGGGCGACATGGACTTCAAGGTAACCGGTACGAAGAACGGTATCACCGCCACCCAGATGGATATCAAGGTGGACGGTCTGTCCTACGACATCCTCGAGAAAGCCCTGCTGCAGGCCAAGGAAGGCCGCGAATACATCCTGGGCAAACTGACCGAGTGCATCGCCGAACCGCGTCCCGACCTGAAGCCGCACGCTCCGCGCATCGAGACCATGACCATCCCCAAGGAGTTCATCGGTGCTGTCATCGGCCCGGGCGGAAAGATCATCCAGGGTATGCAGGAAGAGACGGGTGCCACCATCACCATCGAGGAAGAGGACAACGTGGGCAAGATCGAGATTGCCGGTACCAACAAGAAGTGCATCGACGATGCCATCCGCATGATCAAGGCCATCGTTGCCGTACCCGAAGTAGGCGAAGTCTACAAAGGCAAGGTACGCTCCATCATGCCCTACGGTGCGTTCGTTGAATTCCTGCCGGGCAAGGACGGTCTGCTCCACATTTCCGAAATCGACTGGAAGCGCCTCGAGACGGTCGAGGAAGCCGGTATCAAGGAAGGCGACGACATCGACGTGAAGCTGCTGGACATCGACCCGAAGACGGGCAAGTTCAAGCTGTCGCACAAGGTGCTTATCCCGAAACCCGAAGGCTACACGGAACGTCCCGAAAGACCCAGAAGAGAAAAGAAATCCAACAACTAACCATAGAATTCCTTTTCTATAACCCAACGCAAGAGGGTGCCCGCTACGGCGGAGCACCCTCTTCTTGTATAGGCAATGTCCGCGGCATCCCCAAGTCCGGGAAATCATCAAATTCAACCGAATTTAGCGATTACAATCACCAAATTCGGCCAAAATTGGCGATTATATCCGAAAAAGACCTATATTTGCAAAAATTGCCAGCCCATGATACAAAGAATTCTTGAAGACAAAATCATAGCGGACTTCCGCCGGAAGAAGGTCATTGTCATACTCGGAGCCAGACAAGTGGGTAAAACGACGCTGCTTTCCCGACTGCACAACGAACGCCAAAAGGTTCTCTTTCTGAACTGTGACAACATCGACGACGTGATGGATCTTGAAGGTAAAACTTCAACGGAACTGAAAATGCTGTTGTCGACATACGACATTGTATTCATAGACGAAGCCCAGCGTGTGAAAAACATCGGACTGACCCTAAAAATAATCGGTGATCTGAAAATGGATACGCAAGTCATCGTAACCGGCTCTTCGTCGTTAGACATGGCCAATGAAATCAACGAGCCCGCAACCGGAAGATTGCTGGAGCACAACCTCTATCCTCTTTCTCTGTCCGAATTAGCCCAGAGTTCTTCGGAGAGAGAAGAACAGCGACTGTTGGAGCAACGCATGATTTATGGTCTGTATCCCGAGGTGGTGAACGAACCGTCGGACGCCAAGCGGACACTGGTGACTTTGGCCAACAATTACCTCTACAAAGACCTGTTCGCCTACAAAGGCATCAAAAAGCCGGACGTCATTCAAAAGCTGGTAAGGGCACTGGCCCTGCAGCTGGGCAGCGAAGTCTCGTACAACGAACTGGGCAACCTGCTGGGCGTGGACAAAGGAACCGTCGAGAATTACATCAACCTGCTCGAGAAATGCTTCGTCATATTCCGTCTCGACTCCTTCAGTCGCAACATGCGGAATGAAATCAAAAAAGGAAAGAAGATATACTTCTACGACAATGGCATCAGAAATGCCGTCATCTCCAACTTCGCACCACTGGAGCTAAGAACAGACGCAGGAGCTCTGTGGGAGAATCTGATGGTCAGCGAAAGGGTGAAGCACAATTCATACGCCTCCAACTTTGCAAATCTTTATTTTTGGCGTACCCACGAACAACAGGAAATCGACCTGATCGAAGAAGAAGACGGCAAGCTGCGCACGTTTGAATTCAAATGGAATGCCCATGCCAAAAGTTCTCTGCCAAAATCGTTTGCAGCAACCTATCAGCATGTCACCTACGAAGTGATAACCCCCGGTCATTTTTGGGAATTTGTGAGATAGACGACCACACACTCCCCCTAAAATGACGTTCCCCAAACTGCAAGAGCGGCATAGTTCCTTCCCCGAACAAGGCCGCTTCCTGCCAAGAACAATCCCGCTTCCCGGACAAAACTATGCCGCAACAAAGAGGAGAAACAGACGGCCGGATTCTCGAAGTTATCATTTTTTACCACCCGCAAGGGAGAAAACAGGCGTATTTGGGTTCTACTCTTGGTCCAGGGTTCTTTTAAACCTTCCCGAGCGGGCAAATGTCCATTCTGAAAAGCATTAAATCGTTAATATTCAGACGCTTAATGAATATCACCACGAATATCCTCCCCAATAGCCATGGGTATGCATGAACCTATAAAAAATCAATGGAAGCGGCTGATGAATGTAAACAAATATTCATATCGTTCCCGCTCTACCTCCCATACGGAGCCGTCTTTCTCCCATATCTTTCGCTACCCATTCTCATCCACCCTCCGATTCAAAACAACCGGAGTACAGACCTGCCACAACATTCCTTACTGCCAAACAGCTTCTCCCAAGAAAGAAAAGATTTTTCTTTACACAAAATCATTTTCCGAAGACTTTTTGCGCGAAAAACAGGGTTTAAGTAAACCCATGAACCTATTTGAACCCTAACCTTTAGAAGAAAGCGTCCAATACCACGATATAAATCTGTAAATCATATATATACGAAATCATCACAGTATTTTCTCTTGTTGAAAAACAAAATGGGATGTCGGGGAGTTCCACACTCGTACCATTGGAAACAGGAAGTAATTTAAATAAACATAATAGGTATATATATATCCGCTGCCGTCCAAGGAAAGCCACGGCTTCAGTATCTCAAAAACAAAAGCGGATACAGCGTCGGGGAGTCTCAAAATAGAGGTCTCTGCAACGGGGGGGGACAAAATAGGGGTATCTGTGGCTCTCCTCCTTCCGGAAGGAGGAGTACCCGATAGGGGAGGTGGTAGGTGAATACATAACGCGTTGATTGATAACCTTTCGAGAAAACCTACCACCCCGCCCTTTGGGCACCCCTCCTTCCGGAAGGAGGGGAGTTGAATAGCCTCACTTCATTTTGACACATCCTCGTCGCAGAGACCTCTATTTTGTGACATTCCCCCGTGTTTTTCTTTTGCTGGTGTGTGCTGGATCCCGCATCGAGTGCGGGATGACAAAAGGTCAGCGGCTCGGCAGAGTCAACCTGAAAAACTTTGTTTTTCGTTTGCCTCTGCTCTCGCCTTTCGCTATCTTTGTCCCCAAAAACAGACAGAGACCATGATCAAGCTACTCCTGGTAGAAGATGACCCCAACCTGCGCTACGTGGTGCAGTGCGGACTGGAAGACATCATCGGCGGCTACGACGTACAGACGGCCACCAACGGCGAAGAGGGCCTGCAAGTGTGGGCCTCCTTCAAGCCCGACATCATCATCAGCGACATCGACATGCCCGTGATGGACGGCTTCGAAATGGTGCGCCGCATCCGCGAGACCGACACCGAGACACCCATCCTGTTCGCCTCGGCCCTCACCTCGCCCAAGGACGTAAGGTACGGTTACCAGGTGGGCGTGAACAACTACGTGAAGAAGCCCTTCATCGCCGACGAACTGGATGCCCACATCCACGCCCTCCTGAAGATGACGCAGGGCACACACATGCGCCCCGAGACCGGTTTCTGCCAGTTCGCCCCTACACGCTCAACACCGAGCACAACACCCTGCGCGACGACCGCACCGGCCGCAGCCAGACGCTGACCGTCACCGAGGCCAAACTCCTGCACATCCTGGCCCAGAACAAGAACGAAACCGTGCGCCGCGAAGCCATCCTGAGCCGCTGCTGGAACACGGAAGACGACTACTTCGCCTCGCGCAGCCTCGACGTCTTCGTCTCCAAGCTGCGCAAGCTCTTCGAAGCCGACGCCGACATCGAAATCAAGACCGTCCGCGGCGTGGGGCTGATGCTAGTAGTGAAATGAAAAGAAACAATCTGTTTACCCTGCGCAAACCATTCGTTTGCCCAGCCCAAACAACCCGTTTGCCCAGCTTAAACGGTTCACTTAAGCTGGGCAAACAGACGCTTTAAGCTGGGAAAATTCCTTCTATTGATACACCTGCACCTCCAGCTCGCCCCGCAACGCGCCCAGTGCATTCAGGGCCAGGGCTTCCAGCTCGTCTTCGCCGGGATAGACGCGGACGGGCGCCAGGAAGGACACACGCTCCTGGAGGCGCGAGGTGATGTAGTCCGAATGGGCGATGCCGCCCGTCAGCAGGATGGCGTCCACCTGTCCGTAGAGCACGACCGCCGCCGCCCCCACACTCTTCGCAATCTGATAGATCATGGCGTCCAGCACCAGCCGGGCATGCTCGTCGCCCTCCTCGATGCGCTTCACCACGGCCTGCACGTCGGTCGTGCCCAGATGGGCCGCCAGACCCGCACGGCCCGAGATGCGTTTCTTCAGCTCGCTCTGCGAGAGCTTACCGGAGAAACAGAGGTCGATGAGGTCGCCCGCAGGCAGGGTACCGGCCCGCTCGGGCGAGAAGGGACCTTCGCCGTCGAGGGCGTTGTTCACGTCCACGCAGCGGCCCTTGCGGTGGGCTGCCACGGAAATGCCGCCACCCAGGTGGCAGACAATCAGGTTCAGGTCTTCGTAGCGCACGGGGCTGTCGGGCTGCTCCGCCGTCCGCTCGGCGGCATAGCGGCGGGCAATGGCACGCTGGTTCAGGGCATGCCAGATGGTGATGCGGGGCATGAGGGGCGAACCCGTGACGCGGGCCACCTCGTCCAGCTCGTCCACCACGCCGGGGTCGGCGATGAACGCCCGGCAGCCGGGCAGGGCATGGGCCAGTTCGGAGGCTATCAGGCAGCCCAGGTTGCAGGCATGGGTACGCATGGCGTGCATGCAGTCGTTGATCATGGCATCGTTCACCTCGTAGACGCCGCCGGGGATGGGCTTCAGCAGGCCGCCCCGCCCGATGATGGCGTCGAAGGCAAAGGGAATGCCCTCGTGCTCCAGCTCGGCGAGCACCAGGTTCTTGCGGAACTCAAACTGGTCGATGACACGCGGAAAGTGCACCAGCTCGTCGACGGAGTGGCGCAGCGTCTTGACAAATACAGGCTTTTCGTCCTCGAAAACGGCCATCTTGGTCGAGGTAGAGCCGGGGTTGATGACTAATATCTTCATAAGAATGGTGAATGTTGAATGACAAATGCGGCAACGTGAGTCACTTCCTATGGTTCATTCATGTCCTGTCCGCTGCTCGTGAGGCATGCCATGGCAAGGCTGTAATACTTGGACAGGCCGCTGTCGCTGCGCGAGGGCAGCACCACGGGGCAGACGGGGCCCTGGAGTAGTCCGGCCATGTCGGCATGCGAGAAGAGGGAGACGGCCTTGTAAAAGGCGTTGCCCGACTCGATGTTGGGGAAGATGAGCACGTCGGCCTCGCCGTTGATGGGTGACACAATGCCCTTGATGTCGCCGCTGGTCTTCTCGCAGGCTGTCTTCACGTCCAGCGGACCGTCGATAATGACGTTGCCGAACTCGCCCGCCTCGGCCAGCTCGACGATGTTCACGTAGTCCAGCGAGTGGGGGAACTTGGCGCTGACCTTCTCGGTGCAGTGTATCAGGGCGATGCGGGGCTGTTCGATGCCGAAATGGTGGCACGCGCGGATGGCATACCAGATCATCTCGATGCGCTGCTGCAACGTGGGCCGCGGGATGACGGCGGCGTCCGAGAAGAACAGCAGTTTGTCGTACGTCGGTATCTGCATCACGGCCAGGTGGGTCAGCACCTTGCCCTTGGGCAGCAGGCCGTGCTCCTTGTCGAGGATGGCCCGGAGCAGGTTGTCAGTGTTGATGATGCCCTTCATCAGGATGTCGGCCCCTCCCGCACGCACGATGCGCACCGCCTCGCGGGCCGCCTCGTCGGAGTCCTCGATGTGGATGGTGCGGACGTAGTCGGGATACCGCTTCAGCGAGGGATATTTCTCGAGAATGGCCGAATCGCCGATCATCAGAAACTCGGCAATGCCCTCTTCCAGCGCCCGGGCGATGGCATACTCGGTATTGGGATCGTTGGCGCAAACCACGGCAACGCGCTTCCTGCGGTTCAGTGTCTTCAGGTGTTCCGTCAGTTGGTTAAAGTTTCGTATAGGTTTCATGACGTTAGATTTTCAGCAAATATCTGAAAAAATGTCGAGAAATCCAGCATCTGTTCACCTGTTTTTGCAGTTGCTACATAACATTTTGACAACAGCCTCTCTTTTTCACCTCAGAATTTGCATCAGGAATGACCACAGATTACACAGATGGACACAGACTTTACTTCCCCAAGCATGCTATGCATAAAAACAATCTGTGGAAATCTGCGTAATCTGTGGTAAACAAAAAATAGATAAAATCGGAGGCGGCTCGGGATAGTCAAACTGAAAAACTGTGTTTTTCGTTTGTCTCTCCGCTCGCCTTTCGCTATTTTTAAATAAAATAGGATACGGCTCGGGATAGTCAAACTGAAAAACTATGTTTTTCGTTTGCCTCTCCGCTCGCCTTTCGCTATTTTTGCAGCGACATAGATTGATGAACGTATATGGACAAGCTGATTATTCCCCCTTACCTGCACGAAGGCGACAAGGTTGTCATCCTGTCGCCCTCCAGCAAGATAGACAAGGCATTCCTGAAGGGAGCCGTCAAGCGGCTGACCTCGTGGGGACTGCGCCCCGTACTGGCACGCCACGCGGGCAGCTCCCACGGCACGTATGCAGGCACCGTCGGCCAGCGGCTGGAGGACCTGCAGGCAGCGATGGACGACCCGGACACGCGGGCCATCCTGTGCAGCCGCGGCGGATACGGAGCGGTGCACCTCGTGGGCAAGCTGGACTTCAGCCGCTTCCGGGAGTCGCCCAAGTGGCTCATCGGCTTCAGCGACATCACCGCCCTGCACAACCTGTGGCAGCGGGAGGGCTTCGCCTCGCTGCATGCGCCCATGGCACGCCACCTCACCGTGGAACCCGAAGATGATTTCTGCACCCAGGCCCTGCGAGACATACTGACCGGAGCCATCGTCGCGCCTGAAGGAAGCTTCAGTTATACCTGCGACGCCCACAAGCTGAACCGCCGCGGTACAGCCGAAGGCACCTTGCGCGGAGGCAACTTCGCCGTCTTTAACGGACTGCGCGGCACACCCTACGACATCCCCGCCGACGGCACCGTGCTCTTTATAGAAGATGTGGGCGAACGGCCACACGCCATCGAGCGCATGATGTACAACCTGAAGCTGGGCGGCGTGCTCGAACGCCTGTCGGGCCTCATCATCGGCCAGTTCACCGAATACGAGGAGAAAAAACAGCTGGGCAAGGAACTCTACGGCGCCCTGGCCGAGCTGGTGAAGGAATACGACTACCCCGTCTGCTTCAACTTCCCCGTGGGTCACGTCCCGATGAACCTGCCGCTCACCAACGGCGCGCCCGTCCGGCTGGACGTCGACAGGAAGGGAGTGAAACTCACCTTCGAGCTGTAGCCCCCGTTTTTTCTCCAGTCAGCCAACAAGATTTCCCCAATCAGAAAAAAAGAATATCCCAAGATGAAAAGAAAACAATGCACCCTCGCCTCCCTGCTCCTGCTCATGGTCGTGGCCGCTGTGGCCTGCGGCAACAAGAGCAACTCCGGCAGCCGGAACGAAGATACGGCCGAGACCTCTACCGTCAACGTCCCCCACTTCAACGCCGACAGCGCCTACACCTACGTACAGGCGCAGGCCGACTTCGGCCCCCGCGTACCCAACACCGACGCCCACCGGGCCTGCGGCGACTACCTGGCCACCAAGCTGGAGCAGTTCGGCGCCAAGGTCTACAACCAGTATGCCGACCTCGTGGCCTACGACAATACCATCCTGAAGGCCCGCAACATCATCGGCGCCTACAACCCCGACAGCCGCCGCCGCGTGCTGCTCTGCGCCCACTGGGACAGCCGTCCCTATGCCGACGAGGACAAGGACCCGGCAAAGCACCAGACGCCCATCCTGGGTGTGAACGACGGGGCCAGCGGCGTGGGCGTGCTGCTCGAAGTGGCCCGCCAGCTGCAACAGCAGGCACCGGCTATCGGCATCGACATCATCTTCTTCGACGCCGAAGACTATGGCACACCCACCTTCTACAAGGGCCGCTACAAGCCGGATACCTGGTGTCTGGGTTCGCAATACTGGGGACGCGTGCCCCACGTGAACAACTACAACGCCCGCTTCGGCATCCTGCTGGACATGGTAGGCGGCAAGAACGCCACCTTCTATCAGGAAGGCTTCTCCAAGCGCACGGCCGGCAAGCAGGTGAAGAAGATCTGGGACGCCGCCCACCGGCTGGGCTTCGGCAGCTTCTTCCCCAAGGAAGACGGGACGGAGGTGACGGACGACCACCTCTACGTGTACAACCTGCGCAAGATTCCCTGCGTGGACATCATCAACTACGACCCGAAGTGCGACACGGGCTTCGGCGACTTCTGGCACACCACGGACGACAACATGGACGTGATAGACAAGAACACCCTGATGGCTGTGGGACAGACCGTACTGGAAGTGATTTACAACGAAAAATAATCTCTAAAAACTGAAATATATGACCATCAACGAAATGCAAGACGAAGTCATCGCCGAGTTCAGCGACTTCGACGACTGGATGGACCGCTACCAGCTGCTCATCGACCTGGGCAACGAACAGCAACCCCTTGACGAAAAGTACAAGACCGACCAGAACCTGATAGAAGGCTGCCAGAGCCGCGTGTGGCTGCAAGCCGACGAAGTGGACGGTAAAGTCATCTTCCAGGCCGAAAGCGACGCCCTGATTGTGAAAGGCATCATCGCCCTGCTCATCAAGGTCCTTTCGGGACACACTCCCGACGAGATACTGGAAGCCGACCTCTACTTCATTCCCCGCATTGGCCTGCAGGAGCACCTCTCGCCCACCCGCAGCAACGGCCTGCTGGCCATGGTGAAGCAGATGCGCATGTATGCGCTGGCGTTCAAGGCGAAGGAAAGCTAAAAATAATGAAGAGTGATTAGGAATGAGGATGTATCAAGATAAGAGTTAGCTTTCTAATTGATATATCCTCATTCTTCATTTTCCCTGTACTCCAACAAATCCCCCGGCTGGCAGTCGAGCACCTTGCAGATGGCTTCGAGGGTGGAGAATCGGATGGCCTTCGCCTTGCCCGTCTTCAGGATGGAAAGGTTGGCGGGAGTGATGTCAATCTTCTCCGCCAGCTCGCCCAGCGTTATTTTCCGGCGGGCCATCATAATATCCAAATTCACTACAATCGGCATAGGCAAGGGAAATTAAATGGTCAGGTCCTGTTCTTCCTTCAGCTTCACCGCATGGCGGACTATCTTGCCGACAAACTGCAACAGGAAACCGAACAGCAGGATGGTCATCCAGTCCAACGAATAGTTCCAACTGTCGCTCAAGGCATCACTCTTGCGAACAATAAAGTTGCGTATCAGCATCATCAGAATGATGAAATAGCCGCTGAAATCCAACGAATTGGCCGTCTTATGGCTTAACAGATTGCGGCAATCCAGCCGCAGAATGTTCACACAAAGTACCACCAAAGCCAGCAGGTTGCAGACATACGCCCAACCCAACAGCCGGTCATCTCCGCCTGCCTGTATCAGGTTGACTACCGGAACGGCATAATACACAATCACTGAAATCAATACGATACCTACAATCCAAGGCAAACTTCCCATGCCCTTGTAACGTTGATACAACATCTTTAATCTCTTCATAACTGTTGTTCTCCTTTTTTATCATTCCAACCACGTGGTGCGGCGCCTCACCCAGCGGTGATACAGATACGACCAACCATAAATCCAGGCCATCCACCCGAGAATACGAACAGACTTGGCATCTTTATCTACCCACAAATTCATCACCAGAAAAAACACGAACGCCGCCACCATCAACGTCAACAGAAGAAAACCGACGTAGCAGAGACCTGCCACCCATTTGCGGTCTGTATGAAAAATACTGCTCATGCGTGCCTCCTACTTTAAATGGTCAAGTCCTGTTCCTCCTTCATCCGTATGCCGACCTTGAACAGGCAGGCGATGAAAAGGAAGAATACGCCTAACAACAGATAAATCATCGGAATGGTATTCCCAGCCTGCGTATCGGACAAAAAGGCATTGAATATCATCTGCAAGATGCCGTTGCATTCCAGCACTACCCCGATGGTCATAATCAGATTTGAATTCCGTTTGGTGAAGACCAACCCTTTCTGCACGTTGCGCAGCATCAGATAAATGAGTACGCTGCATACAGCCATTGCCAACAACGTTACATTTTCGGGCAGCAGCTTTACAATCAGACCCTCAGTATCGTCCTTCCCCAAATCATAACATAAGTCCAGATTACGGAAAAAGACGAAAAGCAGACAGCTGACACACATTATTATCAAGCAATACATCACAAACTCCAGTTCTTCTTTCGAAGTTTTCTTTCCAAATATATTTTTCATATTCCTATCTTCTTATATCGTTAAATCCTGCTCCTCCTTCATCTTCAGCCCGATGGCAAAGACTTCCGCCACGATGAGAGCAATCAGGCCCAGCAGCAGATTCGTGACCTTGACCGAATCGGAGAGTATCAGGTCATAAGACTCCAGCGCGAAAGCCTCGCGCAGGCTGCAAAGCGACAGGTATTCGGGCAGCAGCACGCAGACAAAGCCCACAATCAGCAGTACACCCAAGCGGCGCAGGCGACGGACGTTGCGCCAGTTGAAGATGTCCGAACGGTTGACCGACACCACCAGACGGATGAACAGTACCAACGCCCAGACGTTCGCTACCAGCACCAGGAGACCCATCAGCGTAGATACCACCTTCTGCCAGGCAGGTGTCTCCACCGGGACGCTGACCATCAGGTTGGTATAAGCCATCGGGACGTAGCGACCCGTCTTCTCGTTGCGTACCGAGTCGGTGAACAGGTCTCCCTCCCATTCATCCAGAAACTTGGGAAGCACGGAGACCGTCTGCAGGTTGCTCACCCGCTCCAACTGGACGCTGTTTCCGCCTTCCAGCTTCTCGCGCGCAGCGTCCATCCCCATCTGGACACCCTTTGTCATGCCCAGCCCCATGTAATAGACCGACAAGCCCACCGACCAGCCCATCACCAGCAGGACGATGGCACAGAGTATGTTCAATCTTCTTTTCATAATTCCTCCGGTTTAAAATGATTCTGCCTGCGCAACAGCCAGGCCATCGAAAGTATCAGCACCACTGCCGACACAGCCAGCAGTACCGCATAACCCGTAGTGCCCAGTAGCTCGCCCGCCGTCTCCACTTCGGGATACGTGCGCATCAGATAGACCGACAAGCCGTTGTTCAGGATGTGAATGAAGATACCCGGCAGAATGCTGCGTGTACGGGCGTACAGCCAGGCAAAAAAGAACCCCGAGATGCAGGCTCCCACCACCTGTGCCGGATTGATGTGAATGATGCCGAACACCAGGCCCGAAACCAGTATGGCCGTCGCAGGCTTATAGCGTTTCAACAATTCGCGGGTCAGCACGCCGCGGAAGAACACTTCCTCGACCACCGGTCCCAGCACCGCCATGCAGAGCACGCCCAGCCAACCGGCCTGAAGCGTCTGGAACGTCTGTTCCATCCAGTCGGGCAGGAACGTGAGCTGCGCCACCAGGAAGTCGGCCCACACGATGAGCGAAACACCCGCCAGTACGGCGCCTGTCGTCCAGCCCGCAGAGACGGGCGAGAACATCCGGCCGAGGTCCGTCAGATAGCCCGCCTTCCACACAAAGACGGCAATGAACACAAAGCCCAGCAGCATGGCCGGAGCCATCACCTGAGCCTGTGCCGCAGCCATATCGAGCGTGCCGGTCGTGGCAAAGTCGTAAATCATCACGCAGGGCGCGGCCACCAGCGAGCCCAATATCTGCAACAGATAATAAATCAGGATTAATTTGACAACGGTCTTCATGACGTATTTCTCCTCCATCCGTTATTAAATGCCGGCTATCAGCCCGCTGACAAACGCTACCAAAATGGTGAACAACATAACCAAGACCGTGATACACATGCTGACTGCTTTCATAACTCAAACCTTTTTTAGATGATACAATTTCTGTTTTTCAATAAGCATTTATCGTTTTTCGATATGCAAAGAAAGAATGTTTTTCTGATACTACCAAATAAAACGATAAAAAATTATCGAAAAACGATAAATCCAATTTCTGCCACTCCGACGAAGCACTGCATGAGGATGTAACGAAGCACTGCGTGACATCCTCAGGAAGCACTGCATGACGACCTGACGAAGCACTGTGTCGGACCCTCACGAAGCACCGTATGACAGCGCCACAACACACGCTCTGAAACGTCAACGGGAAAGGGAAAGCAAGGCACGGGCCTCGGCGGCATCGCGGTGAAGCTGTGCGGCCAGTGAGTCGAGCGAGTCGAACTTGCGTTCGGGACGGATGCGCTGCACGAAGGTGAGGCGCAGGGGATGATGGTAGATGTCGGCATCGAAGTCGAAGATATGCACCTCGATGGTACGGTTGGCGCCGTTGTCCAGCGTGGGCCGGCAGCCGATGTTCAGCATGCCGCCGTAAGAATGTCCGTCCACAAGTACCTCGACGGCATAGACGCCACGGGCAGGAATGAGCTTGCAGGGGTCGTCCACTTCGAGGTTGGCCGTCGGGTAGCCCAGCTTGTGGCCCACCTGAAAACCGCTCCCTACCGTACCGTTCAAGAAGTAACGGTAGCCCAGGTAATCGGCCGCACGGGCCACATCGCCCTCGTGGAGCAGGCGGCGGATGCTGGACGAGCCGATGCGCAAGTCTTCACCGACCTCACCCGAGATGCCCAGCGACGAAGGCAGGCAGGCTTCGCCCGGCAGCACCTCGATGCCCAACTCGCGGCCATAGCGCACGTAGTCGTCGAAACCCTCGCGACGGTCGTGCCCGAAACGGTGGTCGTAGCCGATGAAGAGCACACGGATGTTGTAGCGTCCGGCCAGCAGCTCCATGAACTGACGGGCGGACAGGGCGGCCAGTGCAGGGGTGAAGTCGAGCAGCAGGCAACAGTCCAGCCCCAGCCCGTCGAGCAACGCCAGCTTCTCGGAGCAGGTAGTCAGCAGCTCGGCCCGGAAGTCGGGCTGCATCAAGCTGCGCGGATGGACGGGAAAGGTAATGACCGTCGAAGCCAGCCCACGCTGCGCCGCCGCAGCCTGTACCTGACTGAGCAGGTAACGGTGGCCGCGGTGCACGCCGTCGAAGAAACCGATGGTCGCCACACTGGGGCGAATCCGGTCTGCGGGTATATCGGAAATCTGCTGCACGGTCTTTCTCAGTTTTTGAACAGGTGGCTCCAGTCTTCGTGGGCCTTGGGGGTATAGGTGCGTATGCCCAGCGTTTCGGCGGCCCGGCAGTTGGCCTCGGCATCGTCGATGAAGAGCGAGCGGGACGGATCGGCCCCTGTCTCGGCCAGTACCTGCCTGAAGATGGCCACATCGGGCTTGGCCAGCTTCATCCGGTAGGAAAGGAAGATGCGGTCGAAGAAGTCGTCCACCCGATGGCCGTTACAGGAGAAGGCATGGCGGAGCGACCACTGCCAGTGGATGTCGTTGGTGTTGCTCAGCAGATAGACCTTGTAGCGGCGGCGGAGCTCCAGCAGCAGGTCGAGCTTATACTCAGGAATGCCCACCAGGAAACTGTTCCAGGCATCGTCTATCTGGGCGTCGGTCACGAAGACGCCCGCCATCTTCCGGATGTTGTCGCGAAACTCCGCATCGGTAATCAGTCCCTTCTCGTGGAGCAGGAAGAAGCCCTGCTGGTGGCACACGTCGAGCATGGCCTGCACGTTGGGAATGCCCAGCGCGTTGAAGCGGTCGAGGCATCGCTGACGGTCGAGGTCGATGAGCACACCGCCAAAGTCTACAATCAACGTATCTATTCCTTGTAAATCCATCATTCTTACATTTGTTGTTCGTTATTTCTTCCGCAAACGCTGCACCCAACGCACCAGCTCGCCTACCCAGAGTACCAGCGACGAGGAAACCACAATCAGCAGCCACGTCTGCCCGTCGAGCGGCTCGGTGCGGAACACGGCCCCGCCAAACTGCACGATGAGGAACTGTCCCACCAGGATGGCCAGCACGATGAACTCCATGCCGTAGGACTTGGAGATGCCCTTGAAGGCCGAATCGGTCGTGCCGAACACACGGGCATTGAAGAGGTTCCAGAACTGAAGCATCACGAAGAAGGTGAAGAAGATGGTCAGCTCGCGCACCGTCATGCCGTTCCCTTCGAAATAGAGCAGCATGCCCATCAGCACGCAGGCAAAGGCCAGGCCCACGCCGAATATCATCCGCTGCATGGACCGGGTGATGATGAAGTCGGTCGGCTTGCGGGGCCTCTCCTTCATCACGCTCTCGCTGGGCGGAATGGAGGCCAGTGCCAGGGCGGCAAAGGTGTCCATGATGATGTTGACCCAGAGAATAAGCGTCACCGTGAGGTGCAGGTCGGTGCATACAAGCGAACCAAGCAGCACGATGAAGAGGGCCACGAAGTTGATGGTGAGCTGGAAGACGATGAAACGCTGGATGTTCTTGTAGAGCGAACGGCCCCACATGACGGCGGTGCCGATGCTGTTGAACGAGTCGTCCAGCAGGGTGATGTCGCTGGCTTCCTTGGCCACGGACGTACCCGTACCCATGGAGAGGCCCACCTGGGCGTGGTTCAAGGCAGGAGCGTCGTTCGTTCCGTCGCCAGTCACGGCTACCACGGCTCCTTTCTGCTGGAGCAGCTGCACGAGGCGCTGCTTGTCCGTGGGGCGGGCGCGCGACATAATCTTCAGGTCCAGTACACGTTCCAGAGCCTCTTCGTCACTCAAGGCGGCAAAGTCGGCACCGGTAATACGGTTGCGTTCGGTGTCTTCGGGCTTCCACAGGCCTATCTGGCGGGCAATCTCGGTAGCGGTACCCGGCGTGTCGCCCGTCACGATCTTCACGGCAATGCCGGCCGACTGGCACTTCTGCACGGCGGCAGGCACATCGGGACGGATGGGGTCGCTGATGGCTACCACGCCCACAAACGACAGGTCGCCGTCGGCCACCAGCGAAGCGCAGTCGCGCGTATCGTCGTCGGCCACCACCTTATAGGCAAAGCCCAGGGTACGCATGGCCATGTTCTGATAGCCCAGCAGCTGGGCGTCGACCGTGGAACGGTAGGCGGCGGCATCGGTGCGCTTGCCGTCCAGCACCACGTCCTTGCACTTGCCCAGCACAATCTCGGGAGCACCCTTCACGTAGAGCACTTTCCTGTTCAGCAACGGAGACTGCACCAGCGTAGCCATGTACTTGCGTTCGGTCGAGAAGGTCAGCTGGTCTACCACCTGCGCCGCCTCACGCAGCTTCAGGTAGTCCTGTCCCTGCTTGTTGAGCCACAGGAGCAGGGCCACTTCGGTGGGATTGCCCACCCCCTTCACCTTGCCGTCGGGCGCGGCTTCTTCGAGGAAGGCGGTAGAGTTGGCACTGATGCCTTCCTTCACCACGCGGCTCAGCTCGTCGTCGGCCAGCTCGCCCCGGTTCTTCAGTCCGTAGAAGCTGGGCTCGTACACCTGCATCTGGTTCTGCGTCAGCGTACCCGTCTTGTCGGTGCAGATGACGGTGATGGCACCCATCGTCTCGCAGGCATGCATCTTGCGCACCAGGTTGTTGGTGGAGAGCATGCGGCGCATGTTCAGCGCCAGGCTCAGGGTGACGCTCATGGGCAGGCCCTCGGGCACGGCCACCACAATCAGCGTGACGGCCATCATGAAATACTTCAGCGTGGCCTGCAGGGCGGGCAGCCAGTCGGCAAAGGTATGGAAGGAAGAAAAGTCGTAGAAGAGGATGACATCTTTCACAAAGAAGATGACGAAGGCCAGTCCGGCAGCGGTAAAGCCGATCTTGCCGATCAGGTTGGCCAGCTTGGTGAGCTGTATATTAAGAGGTGTAGGCTCGGTGGTCTGCTCCGTACTCTGACGGGCCACCTTACCAATCTCGGTCGCATCGCCCACAGCCTCGACACGCATCATGCCGTGGCCGTCGACCACGGTCGTGCCGCGCAACACCCGGTTGGAGGCATACGTGGCCTCTTCGTCGAAATCGGCCTCGACCGTCGTTTTGGAAACCACCGGTTCGCCGGTCAGATTGGACTCGTTTACCTGCAACGAAACAGCCTCGAGCAGCGTGCCGTCGGCCGGCATCTCCTCGCCCGTCTCCAGGAGGACAAGGTCGCCCACCACCACATCCTTGCGGGGCACTTCCTGTACATGCCCGTTGCGGATCACCTTGACCAGCGTCTCTTCGTTGACGGCGTTCAGCAGGTCGAACTTCTTGTTGGCATCGTATTCAAAGAAGAAGCCGATACCCGTAGCCAGCAGGATGGCGGCGATGATGCCGATGGTTTCGGCGTATTCGTTCTCGACAATCGAAATAATCAATGATAACAGGGCGGCCACCAGCAGTACCTTGACCACGGGGTCCTGGAATTTCTCCAAATAAAGTTTGAAAAGAGAGGGACGTTTGGGAGGAGTCAACAGGTTCACTCCATGTTCGGCACGACTTCGGCGCACCTCTTCGTCGGTCAGCCCGACATGACTGGCATTTTCTTTCATTGCGCTCATGCAGATTGTTCATGTTTTAATTAACTGAGCACAAAAATACAACAATAATTCAGACAGTTAAGCAGTATTAAATCTTTTTAGGAAAGAGGAGGGCAGGTCCGCATGAACAATTCGAGCCTCATCCGTGTTTATTATACAGAGAGAAACAGAAAACAATCATCCACCCTTAAAAACGAAAAAAGTATGGACAAATACATCTGCACCGTATGTGAATACATCTACGACCCCGAGTTGGGCGACCCCGAAAACGGCATCCAGCCCGGCACTGCCTTCGAAGACCTGCCCGACGACTGGGTATGCCCCCTCTGCGGCGTAGGCAAAGAGGACTTTGAGGTGACTCACTGATTTAAAAGAGACAAGGGGAAGGCTTCGTGATTACGAAGCCTTCTTTTCTTTGATGTCGCAGCTGGCCTCCACCACATTCACCACGTAGTCGCCCAGCTTTTCGCATTCGGCGATGATGTCCATGTAGTAGACGCCCATCTGATAGCTGTATTCCTTATTGTTCACATCGATGATGTTCTGGTTCTTCAACTGGTTGCGGTAGTTGTTGATTTCGTTCTCCAGGTTATAGGACTTGTTCACGTCTTCCGGATGATGATCCGTGCGTTCCACGACCGAAATCATCTGCGAGAGCGCCTCGTCCGTCAGCTTCATCATGCAATGGATGTGGTCGTACTGTTTCTCGGTAAAGTCCTCGTTGGCCTGCCGCTTGCGGCTCATCGTACGCGCCAGGTTGTAACAGCTGTCACCGATACTCTCTATCTCGGTCACCTCGCGAAGCATGCCGCGTATCTGCAGCTTACTTTCCGAGCTCAGACGGCCTTCGGACACCTTGTTCAGGTAGTTGGCAATCTCCAGCTCCATGCTGTCGCTGATATTCTCGTACTTCTCCACCCGGCTGAACACGCGGTTGAAGTCATCGTCCTTCTCCGTGTGAAGCAGGTCGCGCACCATGCCGAACATGCGGTGCGTACGCTCGGCAAAAAGATGGATTTCCTTACTGGCCTGCAGGATGGAAAGTTCGGCCGTAGAGAGCATACCGCCCGAGATGTAGCGCAGACGGTATTCCTCGTCCTGCTCCTTGAGCGGGATGATGGCACAGACGGTGCGCTCGATGAAGGGCACGAACCATATCAAAATCAAGACGTTGCAGATATTGAAAGCCGTGTGGAAGGCGGAAAGCTTGAACGAAACGGCCACAGCCGGATCGGTAGAGCCCATCACGTTCTCGACAAACCAGGACACAGCCTCCGTGAAGGGCACAAACAGACAGAGCACCCAGATGACACCGAAGACATTGAAGGCCAGGTGGGCCAACGCCGCCCGTCGGGCCTGCGTGTTTCCCGTCAGTGCCGCCAGGTTGGCCGTAATCGTGGTACCGATGTTCTCGCCCAGCACCAGAGCGGCACCCAGCTCAAAGCTGACCCAGCCGTTGGCACACATAATCAGCGTGATGGCCATCGTGGCGGCCGAAGCCTGCACAATCATGGTGAGGATGGTACCGATAAAGACAAAAAGCAGGATGGACAGGAAGCCCATGTCCGTATAGTTCTGTACGAAGGCCAGCATGTCGGGGTTCTGGCTCAGGTCGGGAGCGTTGTTTTTCAAGTAGGAGAGTCCCATGAACAGGAAGGAGAAACCGAAAATGAACTCGCCGAGAGACTTGCGGTTACTTTTTTGGGAGAAGAGGAGAGGAATGCCGAAGGCCAGCAGCGGAAGGGCGAAGGCGGCAATGTCGACCTTAAAGCCCAATGCGGAAATAATCCACGCCGTGACCGTCGTACCGATATTGGCACCCATGATGACGCCGATGGATTGGGAGAGGGTCAGCAGCCCCGCATTCACGAAACTCACCACCATGACGGTCGTTGCGGAAGAGGACTGCACCAGGGCGGTAATCAGTACACCGGTCAATACGCCCGTCACCCGATTGGTGGTCATCGCTGTCAGAATTTTCCTGAGCCGGTCGCCGGCAAACTTCTGAAGGCCTTCACTCATCACCTTCATTCCATAAAGGAAAAGAGCCAAGGAGCCGAGTAGCTTTAAAAAATCATAAAAAGAATACTCCATCTTTAATTATTTAAGGGGTTTCTTTGCTCCATCTGTTATTCCGACTATCTTTAATGCCGTCTAAACCCAAAAAAGAAAGCTCATGAAACACATGTTACAAATCTGTTGCAAAAATAATAATATTTATAAAGAATTCC
>ENA-UONW01001782-UONW01001782.1-human-gut-metagenome-genome-assembly--contig:-CS52-NODE-1782-length-23892-cov-9.956580_pt1 | contig 23892 bp, 11 predicted proteins | sample MGYA00242463_ERZ724010 | MGnify/ENA metagenome assembly ERZ724010 | reverse complement strand
TTATGATGGGATTTTTTCAAGGTCGTCCTGCGATATGTTCATGCGTGCGCATCCGAGGATGTCGAGCTGGACGATGATTTCCTGGCTGCCGTCTTTGTGCTGGATGATGTTGCCTTCAAGTCCCATGAGCTTGCCTCTTACGACACGGACCTTGTCGCCCAGGCGCAACGGTGTATTCTCTATACTGACATGTGAATCTGAGTTGTATAGGATGAAACGCAATTTCTCTATCTGTGCTTCCGGTACGACTGCCACCTGACTGCTTCTTGATGTTCCTGCACTTTTTGCACGGTCCATCATGAACCGTTTGACGAACGGGATTTTCACTATTTCGTTTCTGCGTTCCCGTTCCGTGCATCTTATAAAGACGATGGAAGATATGACGACGCGGTCTACAATCTTGCGTCTGCCGTTTTTCCAACGTCGCATTTCACGCTGTGTAGGAACGTATATTTCATAGCCGGCCTTAGCCAGCTTGTCACCGCATGCCTTCTCCGTATTATGATTTACAATGGCTACATACCAATGTCTTGGCCTGAGAGAAGCAACATCGTCTGATATATCCCCAACTGTTTCTGTACAATCTGCTTTCTCTTCCATTGCTGTTTTTTTATGTTTATCTTATGAATATTTCTTTTCCTGTCGCCTGTACCATGTTCCGTATTCTTTAATGGTGAAAGTGCCTGCACGCGCTTCCATATAATCGTCACGCCGCTTGCTGAAAGCCAGGCGCTTGTCGTGTGGCAGGGATGAATACGGCACAAAAGCCATCATAAGGTGCTGCAGGGACTTTTCCATGTTGAAAAGCATGGTCCCGCAGGACGGATACAGCTTGTACAAAAGGAATGCAGACCTCTCGAATGCCACCCAATAGGTCCCTGTACTGTAAAGGTAGATGCTTGACTCGTTCTGCATCTCCCTGTCGGTGATTTCTTTCAATCTGGTTGTAAGCAACTCTATGATTCGCTGGCCGGAAAGCAATCCATCAGTCTTCATATAATGGTTGGAATGTGTGATTATCTGTTTGGTTTGAAGAGCCATTTTGTACGCCAAAAGTTTACTTTATTGTACGCCTACGGCGTCGCCAGCGCCTATCGCTGTCGTAACTCTTCGTAAATATATACACTGATATTCATAACGAATTATCATATATATTGTGCTCCATGTCTTGGCAAGACATGGAACGCTTTGCAAAAGGTTGAAAATCAGTAGAATATAGATATTGCCTATTGCACAATAATTCATTATCTGCATCGTGTAATGTTAAAAAGCTTCAGATTTTGTATTTAAAAGGTCTTTAGGTCGTATAAAAGGTTTATCTTTGCAGGTGAATCCATGTCTTGCCAAGACATGGATTTTGTTTTTTTGTGAAAACACATTTGCAAATCGTTCATTATCAATCCGTTTGTCTTGTTTGTAAAACCGTTTTTCTGAGTTGTTATATAAGTATTTATGTAGTGCTTAGGGAAGTTGTGCCATTATGTTTGGGCTTGTCTTGGAGATGGAGCAAAGCCGGATTTAGGAGACTATGAGCCCGTGGATAAATATTTGCGGGCGCTCGCAAGAAAAGTTTCGAGCGCTCGGAATTTTTGCCGCGGGCGCTCGCAAAATTTGTATTGCATTACCGGATGTGAAGTGCGACAGTTGCTTTTGTGATACCATTTTCCTATTGTTTTCGCATGATTTGTCGATAATGTGCTATCTTTTGACGATAAAATTCAACTATGGGTGTATTTAAAACAGATAATTTTGCAACATAAAGCATATGTATATGCACTGACAAATCAACATTATTATGAAAAATATGAAATCCATTTCAGGCTCTTTGCTGCTTTCACTCGTTTTGGCGGGCTGCGGCAGTGTGAAGAACAGTACTTCAGGCCTGACTTACGAACTCGGACCTATTCCCGACACTGGTGAAGTATTGCCTGAGGGCAGTGTGCCTATGGGCGACTCGAAGACATTCGAGGAAGTAAAGCTCGACCTCGACATCACCAAAGGGCCTTTTGCTCCGACGTGGGAATCAATCGAAAAGAATTACCCTGGTACTCCCGAATGGCTCAACGATGCTAAATTCGGTATATGGGTGCACTTCGGTCCTCAATCGGCTGGCGAGAGCGGCGACTGGTATGCACGCAAGATGTATGTGCAGGGTACACCGGCATACGAAAACCATCTGAAGCGCTACGGCCATCCGTCGCAGTCGGGTTACAAGGAGGTGCTCAATTCCTGGAATCCTGTGAAGTATGACCCTAAGGCTCTGGTGAAGCTCTATAAGGAGGCAGGTGCGCGTTTCCTCATCATACAGGCCGTTCACCACGACCAGTTCGACATGTGGAATTCCAAATATCAGCCTTGGAACTCGGTTAAGATTGGTCCTAAGCGTGACTTCATGGCCGAGTGGGAGCATGCCGCACGCAAGGCTGGCATTCGTTTCGGTCTCACATTCCATCACGAGTATTCTTGGTGGTGGTGGCAGACAGCTTTCCAGAGCGACAAGGAAGGACCTTATGCAGGAGTGCCATACGACGGCAATCTCAAGCTCAGCGACGGTGCCGGAAAATGGTGGGAAGGACTTGACCCTCGTTATCTCTACGGTGTAAATCTGCGCGAGTACGAAACTGTAGCCGAAGCCGCCAACTCGAGATGGTCGCCTCCAAAACCGGGAATATTCTCACGCCACCTCAAATATGCCGAGTGGTATGCCAAGTGGTGGGCACTGCGCATGATGGATGCTGTCGACAAGTACAACCCTGATTTCATCTACACCGACGGTACCGACCAGCAGCCTTTCAGCGGAAGCGGTACAGGAACCGGATACAAGTGCGATGCCATGCAGCGTGTCATTGCAGATTTCTACAACAAGACTCTCAGCCGTAGGGGTAAGGTCGACGTGTTCAGCATCGTGAAGTTCAGAAAGAAGACCAACGGTACTGTCAACACATGCGAGACAAGCATACCTGGAGGCATCAAGGACGACCAGGCATGGATTGCCGAAACACCTGTCGGCGACTGGTTCTATGCTTCTGACTTCACATACAGCTCGAGTGCCGTAGTTCGCTACATGCTCGAGGAAGTTGCGCGCAACGGTGCTTTCGGTGTCTGCATCTCTCTGCGTCCTGACGGTTCGCTCGATGAGGCTTGCGTAAACATGCTTAAGGAAATAGGAGCATGGATGAAAATCAACGGTGAGGGTGTCTACGGAAGCAAGGCATGGAAAGTGCTCGGTGAAGGCAAGGACGGAAAGCTCAACGTGATGCCTGGAGGAGGCATCGGCAAATGGCAGGCCGACCATAAATATTACAACACCGACTTCCGTTTCACTGTCGGCAAGGACGGTTCTCTCTACGTATGGTGCATGACTGTTCCTGAAAATGGCGACGAATTGAATGTCTCTTCTTTGGGTAGAAACAGCAAGCTGCTCGACAAGGAAATAAAGTCAGTAGAACTTCTCGGAGGTAAAGGCAAACTGGAATGGGAGCAGGGGGAAGACGGATTGAAGATTGTTTATCCGGGTTCTGACAAGATTCATTCGGTTGCCGGATTCAAGGTTACGTTCAAATGATTTTTTCAGCAGCATTCATGAAGTCTTGCATTGACTGCATGTTTGACTGAGATAAAGAAAAACGTCAGATGCCTGATTTTGAGGCGCCTGACGTTTTTTCTATGTATAGGTATTTATAAAGGTGTGAATTTCTTTATGCGGTTTTTATCAGAAAGAAATACGCACAGCCGCATATACGTTGCGTCCCGGTGCATTTATTCCTGAAGCAAAGACCCGGTACTCCGTGTCGAGAATGTTTTCAATGCCCGCCTGCAGTGTGAAGTTGCGCGAGAGGTTGTAGCTTCCCTTCACGTTGAGGGTGAACCATGCCGGCATACCTTCGCCGTCGGCACCTTTCACAGTGGCATAGTCGATGTTGTCCTCGCCGTCCATGTTGTAAGTCGATTTTGCCTTCTTGCCGTTATATATCGTGTAGAAGTCGAATCGTCCCTTGCCGTCGCGTGTGAGATAGGCTATGCCTGCACGTCCGTAGATAGGCGGAATATGGTCGAGAGGCTGATGAGCCTCGCCACGTGTGATGCGTCCGTATGTATAGTTGAACGTTGCGTTCAGCTCAACCTGGTCGATAGGTTTTGCGATGAGGCTTGACGAGAATCCCCAAAGCACAGCCGCCTTTGCATTTGTGTATGTGTAAACGTCGCACATCTCGCCCTGATACTCCATCTGCGGATTTCCGAAGAACGTGCCTCTTCCCGTAGTGATGGCATCGAAATAGTATGTGCCGAAAAGCACATTCTCCCAAGTGAGGCGGTCGCTTATGTGCTTCGTGATGTTGAGGTCGACAGATACCGTCTTCTCCGGACGTATATCCGGATTAGGTATGGTCACCGTACTTACTTTCGAGTCGAAAACCTTTGACGTGTTGTCGATGTTAGGCACGCGGTATGCCGTCGAGGCCGACAAGGCGATTTTCCAAGTCTTCGACGGGAGATAGTTCAATCCCAGCGAAGCACTGTATGTGAAGTTGTTCTTTCTCTGGCTCTTTCCTCCGAAGAACGGGAAGGCCTCGGTGTCGAGCACGCTCGAGTAAGTCGTAGCATATCCGAGGCGTATTCCGTCGTGAAGGCTGAGCTTGTCGCTGATTGTCCATACGTGGGTTGCGAAAGCCTCGATGGTGTGCATGCCGTTGTTGCCGTCGGGATAGCGTGTCGTGTTTGGTGAAATCTCACCCGTAGCCACATTCTCCGTCTCGGCAGTCGATTTCAGATAACTGAGCATTCCGTCAACTCCCAGGTGCAGTTTGCTCGAGCCGAACCGCTTTATCCAGTCGGTGTTGAGAGTAATCATGTTCACGTTTTCCCACGTATGGTACAGTTCCTCGCGTCTGAACTGACGGTCGTGGCGGCTCTCCTTCACGTTCTGGTATGCCAGTGTCAGTTTCACGTTGTCAGCACCGAGCTGATGACGTCCGTCGTAGGTGTAGGCCGTCATCAGCCGGAACTGAGGACCGTAGTACCATTCGGCAAACTTCGGCTGCATCTGTCCGTTCTTCTCCTGCATGACGCTGAGGCGGTCGTATCGGTTGAACTCGTTGGTGTTCGAGAGCTGGAAGTTTATTGAGTGGCTGGCATTGTTGTTCGGTTTGTAGAGAAACTTCTGCATGATGTCATACTGAATATATCCCGAACGCTTCTGCAGTTCCGGTTTGTCGTTCTCAATCATCTGGTCGTCGGCACCGTTTTGCGGTTTCACGTATATGCCGCAGTTGATGTAGCTGTCGTCGTCGGGTAGGAAAGGGTTGCGCGTCTTTCCCGACCTCAAGTCGCCGAAGCTGCTGAATGTCACCGACGTGAGCGAAGCAAATTTCTCAGTGCCGTAGTTGAGGTCGATGTGTGCCGTACCCTCCTGATTTGCACTGCCGTAGCGCACAGCCGCATTGCCTTCGAATATGCTCTTTCTGCCATCTTCGGCAAGCAGCGGTGCTATGGTGTTGAACGTGATTACGCCTCCGAGTGCGTCCGAGCCGTAATTGAGCGATGCAGGTCCGTTGAGCACCTCAATGTTCTGAAGAGTAAACTGGTCGACGGTGATGCAGTTCTGCAGATGCCCGTTTCTGTATATAAGGTTGTTCATGCGCACACCGTCCACCACGAGCAGGATGCGCGAAGCCTCGAATCCGCGCAGCATAGGGCTTCCGCCTCCCTGCTGGCTCTTCTGCACAAGCACCTGTCCGCTTTCGTTGAGAATGTCGGCCACCGACTGCTTGTTGGCATAGTCGATGTAGTCCTTTGACAGTATGGCGATATGCTGGGGCGAGTTTATTTTTCTTGTATGGTCGCGGTTGACGGTCACGACGACCTCATCCAGGTCGATGTTTCTGTATGTGGCAGTGCTGTCGGCCTCGAAGGCGTGTACTGCATTCGAAAGGCCGATGGCCATGCACATGCAAAATGTGATTTGTCTCTTCATTGAAGTTATGTTTCTCTATGTAATTATTCAGGTATACCCGTTTTTCTTTTTGTGTATTGTAAGCATAATATGCATCCTTCCTCTGCAGCTTTGCACAAAAGAGGATGCACCTTCTTTTTCGTAATGGTGCATCCTCATAAGGAACATTTTATATAGCTTCTTTGTTCTTTCAAAAATCATCATCCTCGAAGATGCTGTACCTTGTAGGTCTTGCAGGTCTTCCTGGTGATGATGGCATCCTGTCCATACCGAACACACTATTCGTACTTGCTGCTAGTATCGTCTCTGTCTCAATCTGTACCACTGTAATTGATGGTGAAATGTAATTTTTTTTCATCGTCATTATAGTTTTGTATTTTGTGTCGGCAAAGATATAATATAATTTTGTAATGAGAACAACTTGAATATGGTTTTAGATTTTATTATGTATTTCCAGTCAACTTGTAAAGTTTTGTATAATGTATATATGCAAATAATGGTGAATTTATTATTTATTTTACCAAAATAAACAAGTTCCAAGGAGCATTCTGTTGACATATGCTTTGTCGGCAAATGAACAGATTGTATGCACATTTGTGTACATTGCAAAATGGAAGTTCTTGTTTATGAACGGTGTACGACCGACACTCTTTAATCCTCTTCCTGTCGGAGTACAGATTGTCCTGCCGACAATGCCGACAGCAGTTTTATGTTTATTTTACATATTCTGCGGTTTTCTGAAATATGTTGTAAAACAGAAAAATAATTAAAATAAGAATTTTGTATATGATAAATGTTATTTAATCGGTGACATATTGTAACTTTGTCGGCATACAGCTGAAGATTTCAGTTTGGGTGACAGGAAAATAACAAGTAATAGCAGAACAAAAATTATGGTAAAAAGAAATTTACTGGGATTGTTTGCTCTTTTGCTGCCGGCCTTTTATATGCAGGGTCAGTTGACTGACGGCACAAAGTCGGCCAATAAGAAAAAAGACAAAATGGAACGTGCAGTTTCCGCTTTGCCGGAGTCTGCATATGAGCAGGTCAAGAAAGAAGACCTGCTTAAGGACGAGGTTTATATGAAGTTGGCGAGGGACGGGTGGTATCCGCAGGAAATCACGCGCATAATGGACCGTTACGTCAAGGCGAACCGCAAGAATGTAAAAGGCTCGCGCGAGTACGGCATGTATGCAAAGCAGTGGCTTCCGGTTTACGGACATACCCCTGGCAACGATACGATTTATCAGTTTGTCGACACGACATACTACGGCGAAACGATGAAATCAATCAGAAGCCTGTACTCATCACAGCTGGACGATTATTATACACTTATACCTTATACTCCTGACGACAGGTTGAAGGGCATCCGCAACACCGGATATTTCCGTCCGGTACAGCAGAAGCCCTACACCGGCCGTATACACTGGATTGTCGTTCATCCCACCAATCCCGATGCCCTGATGGTCATACCCGACGGAGCAGGAATATTCAGGACCGACGACCTCGGCGAGACATGGGATTGTGTGACGGACAGGATTCCAGACCGCGAGTTCCGCAAGATATGCTCGCATTCGGCCATTCCTGTCGATCCTGATGACTGGAACCATTTCTTCGCCTTCATGAAGAACGGCAACAGTAGCGCCGTATATGAAACGACCGACGGCGGACAGAGCTGGACACGTGTTCAGGGAGCCACCCACAAGTCGTTCAAGCGCGGCTACGGATTCAAGGACAAGGCAGGCAACCTGAAGTTCATCGGTGCCATACAGTCGGGAGCCAACTATCTCGGAAGCCAGTTGTGGTACAGCGACGACAAGGGCGTCAACTGGAAGCAGATTGTTCTTCCCGACAGTCTGAAGGAGGTCCATCCCACCACAGGCATGAAGGGTTCCTTCTTCCAGAACTTCGCTTTCGACCCTGAAGACAGAAACAAGATATACATCATCACTTCACGAAGCATATATTATTCCGAAGACGGATTGACACCTCATGTCGGTGCCGACGGAAGCACGACGTTCAACATCAAGCGCATGACGTTCGACGTCTACAACCAGGACGGCACACAGCTGCGCGAAAGCCAGGTGCAGGAATTTCCTTTCAAGGCCACCACTCAAGGTTTCCTTGAAGTAAATCCCAACAATCCCAAGCAGATGTGGTTTGCAACAGCTTCGCGAAACGTCAGCTACGGAGTCTATTCGGCCGTATACCGTTCCGACGACGGCGGCAAGACATGGCGCACCCTTCAGGAACCTATGAACGGAATCGGCAGCGGACTTGCCTTCGGAAACGAGTCGCCGTGGGGATGGCTCGGAGGTTTCGGAGTCAACTTCGCCGACCCTCAGTGGCTCTACGGATGCTCCATGAGTTCGGCCATAAGCAGCGACGGAGGCTTCAACTTCAAGGAGTTCGGATGGGGCAACCGTCTGAAGGCCAAATACGACGACGGGCTTTATTACCCCACCACCAGCGCGCGCCACAATGCCGACAACCACTGCATCGTCTCGCACCGAAGCGGACGCGTCTTCCGCGGTTCCGATGCCGGACTTCTCGTCAAGGACAAGAACATAAACAACCACGAGTGGACAAACATCGACGGAACCATGGGCAATCAGCTCCACTATTCAATCAAGGTGAACGAGTTCGGCGACCAGACGATGCTCGGCAACACGCAGGACGTCGATGCGCAGACCTACCGCTACGGACGCTGGGGACACTGGCGCGGATATGAAGGCACCGAAGCCTTCATCAATCCGTATGCCGGCACATGCTACTATTCTGGAGGCGGAGGCGGATTGGACAACATCTCCATCAATTCCTGGTATGAAGGCTACACGTGGGCAGACGTGTTTACGGGCAACTGGTATCTCATACACAATCCCGGCAACAACGCCATGTCCTTCTTCCGCATCGAGGACTTCGGACGCAAGACGGTCAACATCTCTGCCAACACCGTCGACGAAACAGGTGCAGGTGTCGGTGCGCGCGACATGGCCATCACCCGCGACGGCGACAGAGCCACCATCTTCGTGCTCAACAGCAACAACACCATCGTGCGCTCGACCGACGGCGGAAACACCTTCACGACAGTGTATGTCAAGTCAAACGGCTCTATGGTGCCGGCCAAGTTTACCGGTGCATGGATAGCCGCCGACCCCGACGACAGCAATGTCATATATATAGGTCAGACGGGCAAGCTCTTCAAGTACGACCTCACGACGGGCGAACCTGAGAACCTTGCCGAGGGGCTTCCGGCTGTGTCGTGCGAAGACATATTCTTCCACGAGGGCTCGGGCGACATATACTTCTACAGCGCCGCATCGGGCATGTATATGCGCGACCACACAACCGGCCAGTGGTCTTTGTGGATGAAGGGATATAATCCTTTGACGTCGAAGCGCAGTGCGCTCAACTATACTACCCAGGAAATGGTCATTGCCGATTACGGACGCGGAGTTTGGGCCGCCGACCTCGAGCACCCTGCCGACCGCTACTTCAAGGACGGTTTCGCGCTCAGGGAGCTCTCCAACGTCGACGGACGCCGCACGCTGGGCATCGACACAAAATGGACAATACCTTTATATTATGACTATTCTTGGTACGTCAACGGTCAGGACGTAAGCAACCCTTACCAGTACCTGACAAGTAGCCTGAAGGCCGGCGACAAGGTGAAGCTCAAGCTCACCCTCCGCGAGTCGCCCGACGTGAGCACCACCTCGGCCGAATACACGGTCAAGGCCTCTTCGTCCGAAACGGCCTATTCGCCGGCGCCGGGCACGGCCCTTTACAGCGACGGCAGCGGACGCGTCGACCTCGGATACGTGGACTGGTTCTTCAACGATTTCACAATCGAGTTCTGGATAAATCCCGAAAAGGACGGAGTGATTCTCTGCAACCGTCCTGTCGAGCAGCAGCGCGACACCCGCGGATGGGCATTGCTCCTCGATCAGGGCAAGCTGAAATTCCGCTACGCACCGGCACAGCTCTTCGACCGCGCCACCTATGATGCCAACATAGCCCAGCAGTCGGACCTTGTCGGGACGGTGCTGCCGACAGGCAAGTGGTCGCATGTGGCCCTGACCAACGACCGCGACGGCAATGTCGTCCTCTACGTCAACGGCACCGAAGTCGCTTCGGCACCGCGCATCGTGCAGTGGGCGCCGCTCAACAGCGCCGTCTATCTCTCGCTCTTTGCCGACGGATTCGAGAGCATGGCCATGAAGGGAGCCGTCGATGAACTCAAGATATGGAACAGCGCCCTCAGCGGCGTCGACGTGCGCCGTGCAATGTTCTCGCACGACACCTCCCAGCCGCAGTCGTTCGTCTACTGCAACGACTTCAATGCCGGCAGTTTGGACAAGGAGCACGAACTCTTCTCGCGTGCAGGCATGGCACCGCGCACCCAGGCAGTGACATCCTACGTGAAGATGCCGGTTGCCGTAGCCGCCGTCAAGTCCGCCGTCAAGGTCCCTTCAGGACGCACCGCATACGACATCGGCGACGGACGCACCGTATACCTCACGCCGGCAGAAGGCCAGGCTCCCGAGATGGGCGTATACCGCTATGCCGGGCTTCATCCCGACAGCATGGGCGTCAACTCCCAGTACTACAAGGCCGTTTCCGATGTCTTCCAGATACGTCCGTTCGCAGAGCCCGAAGGCATGGCTGTCGACATCGAAATACCGCTTGCCGTAGAGCGTGGCATGCAGTATCAGCTCTATGCCTGCGGCCTCTACGACGAGCAGAAGGTATGGCTGAAGGTGGCCGACCTGAATCTCAGTGCCGACGGCCGATACCTTGTTGCCCGCGGCGTCAAGCTGGAGCTCCTTGCCGACAAGATGCTCGCCGTGCTTCAGAACAAGCCCGCAATCGAAGCGTCGCTCGACGGAAGCTGGGACAGCAACGAAATAAATGTCTACGATGCCGGTCAGACAAAGTACAGCATCAATGCACATCTTGTCGGAGGACTCGATGAGCCGACAGGCATCTACGAGATAAGTTCGGCAACAGGACTCTTCAAGATTGCCGACAACATGAAGTTTGTCAACGGCCAGGCATCAGCCTCGCTCCTGCTCGACATGGACAAGCTGATGGCGGCGGAGTCGCTCGTCGACACCCTTGTCGGCAGGAACGACGGACGCATGGTGCCGCTTGCCGTGAAGGTCAACAACCGCCTTCTTCCGCAGGTGTCGGGCAAGGACCTCCGCTTCGAGAATGGAGGAGCCGCCGTGTCGTCGTCCAAGATAACCGACAGGCTCAACGGACAGGAGTCGCTGACAATCATGGGATGGGTGCGCATCGACAGCGAAGACCTCCTCAGCGGAGTCAAGCCGCTGATATTCTTCCGCGGAAGCAACGGCGCTGTGTGCGGCATACATCTTGCCAGCGGCAACCTGCGCTTCCACTGGAACGACGGCTACTACGGATGGTCGACAACCCACTATTTCAAGTCGACCGACATCGGACGCTGGATGCACGTCGCGCTCGTTGTCGAACCGACCATGTTCAGGGTCTACCTCAACGGAGCCGAGTATTCGCGTGCGGCCGCACCGGGAGCTGCGAAAATCAATTCAGCGCTGATGTTCGGCCAGAACTATGCAGGCGACAAATGGTTCAATGGAGCCGTCGACCAGGCGGCGCTCTGGAACCGTGCACTTACTGCCGACGAGATACGCCGCTTCATGACCGACAACCCGCGCCTCGACGACGCCTCGCTCGTGTCGTTCGTCGACATGGACCACATAAACGACGACGGCAAGATATACGACGTTGTGACAGGAGCACCGCTGACAATGTACGGAGTGACCTCGAACGACGACTATTCACACATGCCGTTCCACCCGTCGAGCACGTTCACACAGAACAGCCAGGCGGCGGCCTCAGACAACATCGTCTTCATCGAGTCGCCTCAGGGCGTCAGCGCCGACTACAGGCTGGGAGTGTTCAACGGAACGCCTTACAACCATGTCAACCCTGACCATGCCAACCTGACCCCTCTCTACGGAGCATACTTCACACTCACCATGAGCAAGGCATCCGTGTTCTCGTCGGGCCAGAAGGCGGTGATAGGCTTCAACATGCCGCAGACGGCCGTAAGTTCAGGCGCCGTGCTGGCCCTGCGTCCGATAGGCTCGACACAGCCGTTCAGCACATATCTGCCGATGACGTCGCTCGCCGACGGCAGGATGCGCTTCGAGGTCGACGGCACACTCCTCAATGGCGGCGCCGAGTTCATGCTCATGTACGACGGAGCCGAAGGCGAACTTCCGGTCAGAGTGCTCATGTCGGTCGACAACTACGCCGAGGGCGACACACTCATCCTCGATGCGGCGACCGACCGCATAACGGTCAATGCACGCATAGCCAGCGCCAACCCGGAGAGCCGGGTGCACGTGTCCGTCGTAGAGTCGGAGTACGCCTCTGCAGACATCGCCGAGCTGCCTCTCGACGGCGACGCCGACAAGAAGATTGTCATCGCCATCGACAAGGAGAAACTCAGCAAGCTGGCCGTCAACCCCGTGACGGTGACCCTCTCCGGAGTGACCGACAACAGCGAGCTCAAGCTCAATGTAGCCCTCGAACCGATAGTCGAACTCAGTCTTGCCGACAACAACGGCGGCGAGAACACAATCGTTGCCGCGACAGCATATACATCGTTCGGAGTGAATGCCAGACTTGTGCAGGGCGTCCTCTCGGGAGGTATCAGAATCAAGACCGACACCGAGGTGCCTAACCTCGTCAACACGGCCGTCGGAAGCATGCTCAGCAACACCGGTGCATCGTATGCCGACATTCTCGAGTACTATCCGTCGGCAAGCGAGCTCGACGCAGGATGGAACCTCATCGGCAATCCGTACCTCTCCAACATCAACCTCACCAAGCAGCAGAACGTTGCCTTCAGCGAGGACGAAGTCGTGAAGTACCTCTACCAGTACAATCCGGAGAGCGACACCTACACCGCCTGGGACATGGTCGAGAACTACGACGAGACGCAGAAGCTCATGCCGTTCCAGCCGTTCTTCGTGCAGACACGTCAGACAGGCGCATCGCTCGTCATCACCCCTGAGGCCAAGAACACCGCCATCAACCGCCGTGTCTTCGCCCACTACATGCTCCACGAGAGCCGCATGCTACGCCTCGGCCTCTACGCCGGCACGTCCGACAAGCTCGCCGACCGCACCGAGATAAAGATTCAGGACGGCACGTCGTCCGCATCAGTTCTCGGCGAAGACGCCGTGAAGATGTGGGGCGGACTCAACGACGACCAGACAAACGAGATGGCCACCGTTGCCGGCGATGCCTACCTCTCCGTCAACGTCCTTCCTGAGAAGCGCGTCGAGATACCTCTCTACCTCTACCTCGCCGCACCGGGCAAGTACCGCATCGAGCCGATAGCAACCTACGGCTACGGATTGAACGACAACGCCGAACTCGTCGACAAGGCTACCGGCGCACGATGGAACCTCCTCGACGGCGGCGCCTACGAGTTCCAGGTCAACGACCTCGAAGCCGCGTCATCGCGCTTCTACGTATGGATAAGCATACGCGAAGACGCCGCAGGCATAGGTGGCGCTGACGGAGTCAAACCGACGGTCAGCGTAGATGCAGGCACATGCCGCATCGAAGGTCTCACAGGCAAGTCAGTCGTCGAGATATTCGACACCTCCGGCCGACGCGTGGTCTACACCACCGTTTCCGACGAGAGCTTCACACGCAGGCTCGTTCCCGGAACCTACGTCGTGCGCGTGCGTACATCAAACAAGGAATTCTCAAACAAGATAAACGTAAGATAAAATAATGATGAAGACCAGATATATATTCGCATCCCTGAGCATCATGGCTGGAGCACTCCCGCTCAATGCGCAGCAAATCGAGATAGCCGGCATACTCCCGAGCCCCGACGGCGGGCTCGACGGGCGTATGATAATAGCCAAGGCCGACGGAGGCACAAAGCAGATAAAGGCTCTCGACCTTGTCTGCTTCAGCCTTCGGGACGGAAAAAACGCCAAGTACACCACCGGCATCCGTCCTATGGCCGACGGCTACTACCTGATTCAGATACCGGCCCTCGACCGCAGTTTCCAGGTGCCGCTGCTCGACACGGCCGACCGCTATGCGTATAGGGTAGGGCTCACTACCGACGACGACGTCAGAATCGTCTCCGACATGATTGAAGACAACGGGCGCGAACGCTTCCGCTGGCTGGGCTCCGACGTCAAGTGGACATCATACACCCAGGGCGAGATAGGCCCCAAGGTTGACGTTTCCCTCGGCAACGAATCCAGTTTCCCTGTCGACGGCATTTATTTCTACAAGAGTTTCAGCGTTCACGGCAAAGGCAGTTTCACATTCGATTTGCCGGCCGATAACCCATATTCAAGGTTCTTCACATACTACGGCATACAGGACAACAAGCCGGGAGGCGATGTCCGCTTCTCGTTCATCGTCAACGGCGAAACGCTAGAGACACACGACATGTATGCAAAATCGAACCCCTCCAAGCCTGCCGGCTTCGACGGCATATACCTGCGCAAGTTCGAAGTGCCGGTCAGCGGGGCCGCAAAAATCGTGCTCGACGGAGGAGTAATCGACGATGCCGCCTACGACCACATGAACTTCCCCATGGGGCGAATCTACCTCAAGCCCGACACCCGCAGGGAACAGAAGGCCGGATGGCCGTCGACCGACATACTCGCGTCCGACAAGCCGTTCACCCAGACGCTCGACGCCGCATTCTCTTCCGGCGGACCGGCCTACTACGAAATCCTTTCCGGAAGCCAGTATGCCACAGTAAGCGGCGGCGAGCTTAGCGTCCACACCATACCAGAGGACAAGTCGGCCTACATCGAGGTCAGGGCCTACCAGTTCGGTACAGACGATTACCTTCCAGCACCCCCGTCGACATGCCGCTTCTACATACGCAACAATAAGACCGTTGCACGCGACGAAAAGCTCGAGCTGGCCAGCGGCGACGTAGTCGACGAGCTCACCGTCTATGCCGACCCGTCCTCGCGCGGACAGGTTGTCGTCGGAGGAGGGGGAACAGCACAGGTCAAGAAGCTCATACTCAAGTACACCTTCACCCCCGGCAAGTGGAACTTCATCACTTTCCCTGCCAACCTCAACATCGACCGCGTCAGCAACCTCTCGCAGCTCGGCTACCGTCTCAACGACAACGCCAAGGCCTATTACATCTGCGAGTACAGTACGCGCATGAGAGCCGAGAAGCCTGATGCCGAAGCATGGGCGAAACTCCCAACGGCCGATGTCGTGCGCAACAAAGGCTACATCATGGGAGTATCGCGTTCGGCCGACAATCCCGACAACACGCCCGTCGAGGTCACCTTCGTGCTCGAGAACACCGTTCTCGGTGTCGACGACTCCGGCAGCGGCTCGCTCAATGTCGAGCTCAACATGACGAACGTCGAACCCGGTACAACCGTCCCTGTTTACGTTAGTCCCGACGGCGTCAAGGGTGCACCCCTCAAGGTCATGGTCACATTCTCGCCCGACGACCTCTCATCGCTGCCCGTAAACTACACCGCCGCACTCGACGAGGCGCGCATCACCTTCCTGCCCGACGATTCCGGCATACGCCTGACGCTCCCGACGCAGGACCCCGCCAAAGTCGTCATCTTCGACCGCAAGGACCGCATCGTCAAGGCCGTCAACTACGTCGCACCGTACGCCATCGACATACGTACACTTAAGCCGGGCGAATACAATGCATACATTCAGTACGGAAACGCCACGGCTGTAAAGAATTTTACGGTGGAAAAGAAAAAGTAGGGATGTCCTGCCTCCGGCAGAGTGCAGGCACTGAATAAATGGACATATACATAACGAGAGCAGAAAGTACTCCAGCACTTCTAATTTGTGCGTACGGAGGCTTTCTGCTCTCTTCCTTTTTTAAGATACCGTGAAAACTTGGTTGTCGTGTGGCGGTGTTTTTACGGGCGTATTCCTTCGAGCTCGTCGGCAAGCATCGAGGCGTATTGCTGGCCTATGGGGAGGACTGTTTCGCTGTCGGCGAGCCATACTTGTGTACGGCTGAAGCTTTCCACTTTGTTTTTTGCTACCATGTAGGAGCGGTGTATGCGGACGAACTGTTCGGGGGGCAGTGCGCCCTGCATGGCTTTCATGTTGGAGCGGGTGAGTACGTGGGTGCCGTCGGTGCGGATGATTTTCACGTAGTTGCCCAGGGCTTCGATGTAGACGATGTCGGACAGGCGTATGCTTACGTTGGAATATTCCTGTTTCACGACGATGCTCTTTTCCTTGTCGGCTGCGGTGTTTGCCGCTTCGCGTGCGTTCATGCGTCGCACTGCTCTGTCGACGGCTTCGGCAAAGCGGCTGTAGGCGAAGGGTTTGTGGAGGAAGTCGACGGCGTCGAGGTTGAAGCCGTCGATGGCGTACTGGGCGTGGGCGGTGGTGAAGATGAGGCAGCACTCCGGTGGAAGTGTCTTTGCTATCTCGATGCCGTCGGTGCCGTCCATGCGTATGTCGAGGAAGACGACGTCGGGCTTTTCGTCCATGATGGCCTTGAGGCCTGCGTGGGGTTCGCTGAAGGTTTTCAGCGATATGCCTCCCTTGCGCGAGCAGAAATTCTCTATGACGAGGAGAGCCATTGGCTCGTCGTCGACAGCTATGCAGGATATTGTTTTCATGTCAGTTCAATTTTCAGTTCAGTCTTGAATGTGTCGCCTTCTCTTGCGGTCTTCAGCACGAAGCGTCCGGGATAGAGCATTTCGAGACGCTTGCGGCAGTTGGCGATGCCGATGCCCGTCTTTCCGTCGGTGCGCTGGTGCATGACTGCGTTTTCCGTCTTCATGGTTAGCACACCGTTTTCTGCATGGATGTATATGAGGATGCGGCAGTCGTGTTCGGCGGATGTGCCGTACTTGAAGGCGTTTTCGACGAAGGTGATGAGCACCATTGGGGGGATGCATCCGCAGCTTCCGTCGGAGGCGGTGTCGAGCTGTACGCGGGTGTGGGCGTTGAGGCGGAGCGACTGGAGTTCGGTGTACTGCTGTATGTACTTCAGTTCCGATTCTACCGACACCATGTCTTTCACGGTGCCCGAGTACATGTATCGGAGTATGTCGGAGAAGAGTACGAAGGCCGACTCTGTCTTTTCGGAGCCGGTCACCACTAGCGCGTAGAGGGTGTTGAGGGTGTTGAAGAGGAAGTGGGGGTCGATCTGCGCTTTGTAGAGCGCGAGTTCGGCCTTGTTCTTCTCGGCCTCTATCTCCTGTTTCGACAGAATTTCCTTGAAAAGCTCGAAGGTCAGTTCGATGGCGAGGGTGAACCCTGTGACCATGAGGAAGAAGAACCATATGGTCTGTGTCCTGATGTTTATCCTGGCTTCCATCTTCTTGGCGTCGTCGATGATGCGTTCGGGCGGCATGGGGAAGTAGGTCAGCATCACCGTGGCCCCTATAAGCACAGCCATGAGCAGGGCTATCTTTGCGTATTTCCGCTGCATGAACATCTGCGGTATCTTTGCCCAGCGGTAGGCGAAGTAGAGCAGGTAGACGTATGCCACGAGCGTAGCAAGGAAGGCCGTGTTGTTGACTATCCATCTGTCTACGGGCAGGAGCATGATTACCAGCGGCATGATGACGAGGCAGAAGAGCAGGTCGATGTAGAGTGCTATGCGGTTATGTTTCATATTATTCTTTTTGGGGGCTTGAAAATTCCTTTCTGCTGCAAAGATAAGCCTTTGTGTCCTATATTGTCATCAGGGTTCATTGTGTTCGTCACCGCTTTTTCGCTCTTCGTCACCACTCAATATTATATTACGCGCATTCTCTATAAGTTTGCATTGCGTCAGGCGATTTGACCATTTTCACATTTTCTTCCCGACAGACTTGTCCATACATGCAAACGTGCGCCTGAACGCCGAATGCGATTGAAACTTAAATATAAATATCGAATCACATGAAAAGGAAAAGATTGGTTTACCTCATGCTGTGTGCCATGCCTTTGTTTTTCAGTTCCTGCAAGAACAACAATCAGGCCATGCCCGGCGAAAAGTACAAGACACTCACCGTGACCACCGGCGACCGCACGCTGCAGACGGCCTATACGGCTTCGCTGCGCGGACGTCAGACAGTTGAAATACGTCCTCAGGTCAGCGGTGTCATCACCGACATTCGTATCAACGAAGGCGACGCCGTCCGCAAGGGGCAGGTGCTCTTCGTCATTGATCAGGTGCCGTATAAGGCGGCTCTCGAAACTGCACTGGCCGACGTGAAGAGTGCGCAGGCTAAGCTCAAGACTGCACGCCTCACTGCGCGCAGCAAGGAACAGCTGTTCAAGGAGAAGGTGGTTTCGGACTTCGACCTGCAGACGGCGCACAACTCGCTTCTTGAGGCCGAGGCCGCACTGGCGCAGGCAAAGGCTGAGGTGACGAACGCGCGCAACAATCTTTCCTATACGGAGGTGAAGAGTCCTGTGGACGGCGTTGCGAGCATGATTCCTTACCGCATCGGCGCTCTCGTGAGCAGTGCCATCACCGAACCGCTCGTGACTGTTTCCGACGACTCGGAGGTGTATGCCTACTTCTCTATGGCCGAGAACCAGATGATTGACCTCGTGCAGCAGTACGGTTCGCTGGCTCGCGCCAAGACCGAGATGCCGCCTGTCGGCCTCACCATGAGCAACGGCGCGGCATACGGCTCGAAGGGACGCATAGACGCCATAAGCGGTACTGTCGATCAGGGAACGGGCGCCGTTTCGCTGCGTGCCGTTTATCCGAATCCCGACCATCTTCTGCGCGACGGTTCCAGTGCATCGGTCATCGTGCCTACTGTCCACAAGGCGTGCATATCTATACCTCAGGCGGCTACCTACGAGCTCCAGAACAAGATATTCGTATGGAAAGTTGTCGACGGCAAGACCAAGTCGACGCCTATCACCGTATACAAATATAATGACGGAGTGAGCTACATTGTCCTTTCCGGTCTTAAGGCCGGCGACGTTATAATCTCTGAAGGTGCAGGCCTCATGCGCGAAGGCACGGCCGTCGACACCGGGTCGTCAGTCAAGTCTGATAAAAAATAAGCCTGCCCTATGAAGATAAGAACATTCATCGACCGTCCCATACTGGCCGGAGTCATCTCCGTGCTCATACTCATCTTCGGACTCATAGGTCTGTCGCAGCTCTCCATCGAACAGTTTCCTGAGATTGCGCCGCCGACAGTCAGCGTGTCTGCCACCTATACCGGCGCCAACGCCGAAACGGTGCAGAAGAGTGTCGTCGTGCCGCTCGAAGAGGCTCTCAACGGTGTGGAGAACATGATGTACATGACATCATCGGCCACCAACACCGGTTCGGCCAAGATTACCGTATATTTCCGTCAGGGCACCGACCCGGACATGGCTACCGTCAACGTGCAGAACCGTATTGCCACTGCACAGGGTGTCCTGCCGGCTGAGGTGACCAAGAGCGGTATCACTGTGCGCAAGCGCCAGACGAGCAACATCAAGCAGCTGGCCGTGTACAGCCCTGACAACTCTTTTGACGAGAGTTTCCTCACCAACTACATGAAGATAAACATCGAACCGCGCCTCTCGCGTATTGCCGGTGTGGGTGAGGTGAACGTGTTCGGATATGACTATTCAATGCGTATATGGCTCGACCCGCTGAAGATGCAGAAGTATGGTCTCATGCCGTCTGACATCTACACGGTGCTCGACGAGCAGAACCTCGAAGCGGCTACGGGTACGCTCGGCGCCGAGTCGGACAACACTTTCCAGTATGTGCTCAAGTACCGCGGACGTTATGAGAACGAGGTGGATTATGAGAACATGGTCATCAAGTCGCTGCCCTACGGTCAGGTGCTGAGGCTCAAGGACGTGGCTACCATCGAGTTGGGTTCAAGCGGCTACGGCTACATCAACGAGGTGAACGGACATCCTGGATGCAACATCATGATTGCCCAGACTTCTGGTTCGAACGCCAACGAAATCATCGAGGAGATCGACCGTACGGTTGCTGAGATTTCAAAGACTCTGCCTAAGGGCATCAAGATTGCCGACCTCATGAGTACGAAGGACTTTTTGGACGCTTCTATACACAACGTGCTCGAAACGCTTGTCGAGGCCATCATACTTGTCGTGCTCGTCGTATACGTATTCCTCCAGAGCTTGCGCTCGACATTCATACCGGCTGTGTCCATCATTGTTTCGCTTGTCGGTACTTTTGCCTTCCTGTATTTTGCTGGCTTCAGTCTCAACATGCTTACGCTCTTTGCCCTGGTGCTCGTCATCGGTACCGTCGTCGACGATGCCATAGTGGTCGTCGAGGCCGTGCAGGCAAAGTTTGATGAAGGATACAAGTCGGCCTACAGCGCCACCATCGATGCGATGGACGGCATCACGTCGGCCCTCGTCACGACGACCTTCGTCTTCATGGCCGTCTTCATTCCTGTGAGCTTCATAGGCGGAACGACTGGTACGTTCTATACGCAGTTCGGTCTCACGATGGCCGCCGCCGTAGCCATCTCGCTTGTCAACGCCCTTACGCTGAGCCCTGCGCTCTGTGCGCTCATCATGACGCCGCACCAGACGGCCGAGGACGGCGGAAAGCTCAGTTTCTCGTCGCGTTTCCACATTGCCTTCGACGCCACTTTCCACCGTCTGGTTTCAAAGTACAAGGTGGGTGTGCTCTTCATGCTCAAGCGCAAGTGGCTTGCCGGCACGCTGCTCGTCGTTGCGTGTGCAGGTTTGGTGGTGCTCATGAGCACGACAAAGACCGGACTTGTGCCTAACGAGGATATGGGAACTGTGTTCGTTGACGTGCGCACCGCTCCTGGAAGCAGTGTCGAGGAGACGAAGATTGTCATGAACCAGGTGGACAGCTGTCTGCGCACCATTCCGCAGGTTGAACTTTATTCCAACACCACCGGCAACTCGCTTCTCAGCGGACAGGGTGCGTGCTACGGAATGTTCACTATACGTCTGAAGGACTGGAGCGAGCGAACCGACAAGGAGGATGCTGTCGATGCTGTCATCGACGAGATTCACCGGCGCACGGCTTTCATATCCAGTGCCGACATCATGGCCTTCACCCGACCGATGATTCCTGGATATGGCGTAAGCAGCGGATTTGAGCTCTATGTGCAGGACCAGCACGGCGGTACGACGGAGGATTTGCTCAAGTATACCCGCCAGCTCATCGACGAGCTCAACAAGCGTCCTGAGATAGGCCGTGCGACGACGTCGTTCGACACCAAGTTCCCGCAGTATCTTGTGGAGGTCGACGCCGCACGCTGCAAGCGCAACGGTGTGTCGCCGTCGGATGTGCTCAGCACTCTTTCGGGATATATCGGCGGAAACTATGCTTCCAACATGAACCGCTTCTCGAAGCTCTATCGTGTCATGGTACAGGCGTCGCCGGAGTACCGTCTGGACACCGAGGCTCTCAACAACATGTTTGTGCGCAACGACAAGGGCGAGATGACTCCTGTGAGCCAGTACCTCAAGCTCACACGTGTCTACGGTTCTGAGATACTCAGCCGTTTCAACCTCTTCTCGGCAATTGCCGTCAACGGAGCCGCCGCTACGGGGTACAGTTCGGGACAGGCCATCCAGGCGGTGCGCGAAGTGGCTGCCGAGGTGCTGCCTACGGGCTACGGATATGAGTTCGGAGGTATGTCGCGTGAGGAGTCGAACACGGGCAACACGACTACGCTGGTATTCGTCATCTGCGTTGTCTTCATCTACCTCATTCTCTGTGCGCTCTACGAGAGCCTTTTCGTACCGCTCGCCGTCATTCTCTCCGTACCGTTCGGACTTGCCGGCAGTTTCCTCTTTGCCAAGATTTTCGGCCTTGAGAACAACATATATCTGCAGACGGGTCTCATCATGCTTATCGGACTTCTCTCGAAGACGGCCATACTCCTTACCGAGTATGCCACCGAGCGACGTCGCCGTGGCATGAGCATCATGCAGGCGGCCATATCTGCCGCAAAGGTGCGTCTGCGACCAATCCTGATGACTTCGCTCACCATGATTTTCGGTATGCTCCCGATGATGTTCTCTACGGGTGTGGGTGCCAACGGCAACATCTCCATCGGTGTTGGTACTGTGGGCGGTATGCTCATCGGAACCATTGCGCTGCTGTTCATCGTGCCGCCTCTCTTCATGGTGTTCCAGTATCTTCAGGAGAAGTTCATGCCTGAACGCAAGCGCGAGCTTCCTGCCGGAGACTCAGCACGAGAGTAGGCGTGTGGCAGGTTCAGTATGTACACACACTCTCTCACATACACATGCATATTTTACATATAAATAGATGAAACAAGATAAAGAGTGAAAATATGAAACTATACAAGATGATGGCCGCCGCAGTGCCGGTGCTCCTTCTGAGCGGATGCGGCATCTACTCTACATACAAGCGTCCCGACAGTGTCGCCGCTCCCGACAGCCTCTACAGGCTTCCGGCCGATGCGTCTGCGTCTGACACGCTTTCGATGGCCTCCCTCTCGTGGCGCGAACTCTTTTCCGACAAGTGTCTGCAGAGGCTCATCGACACGGCCCTCGTGCACAATGCCGACCTGGCCGCCGCACGCCTCAAGGTTGACGAGGCCGAGGCTCTGCTCATGACTTCGCGTCTTGCCTACCTTCCTTCAGTATCGCTTACGCCCGAAGGTTCGCTCACAAGCAACGACGGCGCCAAGACGGTGAAGGCCTACAATCTCGCCGTGTCGGCCGACTGGGAACTCGACATCTTCGGCAAGTTGCGCAACAACAAGCGCGGTGCACAGGCCGCTCTTGAGCAGTCGGAGGCTTACCGACAGGCGGTGCAGACACAGCTGGTGGCAACAATGGCCAACAGCTACTATTCGCTGCTCATGCTTGACACTCAGCTCAATATAGCTCTCCGTACATCGGATACATGGAGCGAGAACGTGCGTACCATGAAAGCGCTCAAGCGGGCGGGACAGACAACAGAGATGGCCGTAGCACAGACGGAGGCTGCAAAGCTTGCTGTCGATGCTTCGGTGGCCGACCTGCGCAGGCAGATTGCGCAGACGGAGAACTCCATATCGGTGCTTGCTGGCACGGTGCCAGGTACCATCGAACGTTCAACGCTCGATGCACAGCATTTTCCTGATACGCTGGCGGCAGGCATACCGATTCAGCTGCTTTCGCGCCGTCCCGACATACGTCAGAGCGAGGCCGCTCTCGCCGTGGCTTTCTATGCTGAAAATGCTGCCCGTTCGGCTTTCTATCCGAGCATAACGCTCAGCGGTTCGGCGGGATGGACAAACGGCTCAGGTGCAACTGTGACCAATCCCGGTCATTGGCTCCTATCGGCCGTCGGCTCGCTGGTGCAGCCTCTGTTCAATAGGGGTGTCAACGTGGCCAACCTGCGCATAGCACAGGCACAGCAGAAGCAGGCTCTCGTGGCTTTCCAGCAGAGCCTACTGCAGGCCGGTGCCGACGTCAACGACGCACTGGTGCAGTGGCAGACGGCACGTCAGCGCATACAGCTCGACAGTCTTCAGGCACAGCGGCTGTCGTCGGCACTCAACAGTGCCGAACTGCTCATGCAGTACAGTTCGCAGAACTATCTTGAGGTGCTCACCGCGCGTCAGGACCTGCTTGAGGCTGAACTCTCGCTCGCCGAATCGCGTTTCGACGAGATACAGGGTGTCATAAACCTTTATCATGCGCTCGGAGGTGGCACATTCTGAAGGCAGACCTTGCAAAATAAAATATGAAGAAATCTGATTGACAGGCGACAAGGCGGATGTGTTCCGGATACACGAATCTCTTTTATTCACGGATTGTTGATTCCCCAATGTCTCTTTTTTAGTTTTTTCACCGGACATGCATACGCCTTGTACGCCTTTTTTTGATAAATACGAGATACATTTGCCTTAGGCAAGGTTCATATATAGTTGATTTTTTTGATTTCCGCAAGCGAAAGA
>ENA-UONW01001778-UONW01001778.1-human-gut-metagenome-genome-assembly--contig:-CS52-NODE-1778-length-23937-cov-8.896952_pt1 | contig 23937 bp, 15 predicted proteins | sample MGYA00242463_ERZ724010 | MGnify/ENA metagenome assembly ERZ724010 | reverse complement strand
CTAAAGAACGCTTATTTCAAACAAACAACCCCATCCCTTCAAGCTTGCCGGCTTGGAGGGATTTTTATTTTCCACTCCTTCCCCAACGCCCCATCAATGTCAGAATAAATAACCACTATTTCGTTTTTGAAGAGCAACGGCTCCTCAAGGACGGGAAAAGTGTTTCCGGGGAATGTTTCAAACATAGAGGGGGTATGTTTGAAACATAAACCCCGAATGTTTGAAACATACCCCCTCTGGGGTTCAAACCCATTTTCTACACGCATCAGCGCCACTCTTCCGGCAGGAGCCTCATCTGTAATCATATTTCGCAATTCATAATTTCCTTCACCCTGCTTGAACCATTTGGGAGGAAGACAGGCTGCACCTCGGAAGTAAAAGCCGAAAACTACGTTTTCGCTTTGTACTTCTCTCGGTTTGCACTATCTTTGCCCCGCTAATTATAAAAACCATAAAAACAATGAAAAGACTTAGTTATCTGCTCGCTGCAGCCGCTGTATTGGCAGCTTGCGGCGGAAATCCGGGTTACACCGTAACCGGTACCGTAGAAGGAGCCGCCGACGGCGACACCGTATATCTGAAGAAAGTGGAAGGCCGCAAACTCGTCAGCCTCGACTCAGCTGTCATCAGCAACGGAACATTTACCTTCAAGGGGGTACAGGATACCGCAGCCAACCGTTACATCACCTACGCAGCCCAAGACAAGGAACCGCTGATGATGGACTTCTTCCTGGAAAACGGTAAAATCAACGTGAGCCTGACGCGCAACAACGACTCGGCTACCGGTACTCCCAACAACGACGCTTATCAGGCTGTACGCAGCCAGCTCAACGGGCTGAATGCACAAATGACTGCCATCTACGAAAGCCTGTCGACAGACACAACCCTGACGCAGGAACAGCGGGAAGCCAAAGGACAGGAAATCGAAGCACTGCAGGATAAGTCCATCGCTGTCATGAAGGACGCCGTAAAGCAGAACATCACCAACGCCGTTGGTATCCATCTGCTGAAGCAGAATTTCTACTACATGGATGTAGAAGATCTGGACCCGCTGATGCCCCAGATACCGGCCGCATACGACAACGATGAAACCATCGCCAAAATCAAGGCCAACGTCGAGAAGATGAAAGCTACGGCTGTCGGCCAGAAATTCACCGACTTCGAGATGCAGACTCCCGACGGAAAGAGCGTCAAGCTGTCCGACTACGTTGGTAAGGGCAAGGTCGTATTGGTAGACTTCTGGGCAAGCTGGTGTGGTCCCTGCCGCCGCGAGATGCCCAACCTGGTAGAAGCCTACAAACAGTATAAAGACAAGAACTTCGAAATCGTCGGCGTATCGCTCGACCAGAACGGTGACGCCTGGAAGGGTGCCATCGAGCAACTCAACATCACCTGGCCGCAGATGTCCGACCTGAAATACTGGAACTGCGAAGGCGCCCAGCTGTATGCTGTAAGCAGCATTCCCCACACAGTTCTGATTGACGGCGAAGGCACCATCATCGCCCGCGGCCTGCACGGCGACGGCCTGCTGGAAAAACTGGCAGAAGTGCTGAAGTAACAACATCATCCCCTATAGTAAAGAGGTCTCCGATGCACATCCGGAGACCTCTTTTTATTTCCATCAGTTTTCACTACACAACAATCGTCAGAAAACGAAAGTTTTCCAAAACGCAAACAACATCATCTGATTATCACCAACTTAACAAATTTTACAAACCAAAAAGTTTTCCAAAATAGAAAACTTCCAGATAAGTTTGATAACTTTGCATCACCAAAAAAGAAGATAAAAACAACCCCAAACATTCATTATTGTATGATACAGACTGTTATCAAGCGCGACGGCCGCATCGTCGGCTTCAACGAAGAAAAAATTGCGACCGCCATCCGCAAGGCCATGCTGCATACCGACAAGGGCGAAGACCTGCAACTCATCCATCAGATAACGGACCACATCGCCTTCCGCGGTGCGGCACAGATGACCGTAGAAGCCATTCAGGACATGGTGGAACTGGAACTGATGAAAAGCAGCCGCAAGGATGTTGCCCAGAAATACATAGCCTACCGCAACCAGCGCAGCATTGCCCGCAAGGCCAAGACGCGCGACATGTTTCTGGAAATCATCAATATCAAGTCCAACGACATTACCCGCGAAAACGCCAACATGAATGCCGACACACCGGCAGGCATGATGATGAAGTTTGCCAGCGAAACCACCAAGCCGTTTGTAGACGACTATCTGCTGAGCGAAGAGGTCCTGAATGCCGTGAAGGGAAACTACCTGCACATCCACGACAAGGACTACTACCCCACCAAGAGCCTCACCTGCGTACAGCATCCGCTGGACCGCATCCTGACCCACGGCTTCTCGGCAGGGCATGGCGAATCGCGTCCGGCCAAACGCATCGAGACGGCCAGCATCCTGGGCTGCATCTCGCTGGAGACCGCCCAGAACGAGATGCACGGCGGCCAGGCTATTCCGGCCTTCGACTTCTACCTGGCTCCCTACGTGCGCTACAGCTTCATCGAAGAGGTCAAAACCCTCGAACAGCTGAACGCCGCCGACTATTCGCACCTCTATCATAAGGAACTGGACGACTATCTGCAACGTCCGCTCGAAGGGCTGCAGGGCGAAGAACGCCTGGTACAGCATGCCGTCAACCAGACCGTGGCACGCGTGCATCAGGCGATGGAAGCCTTTATCCACAACATGAATACCATCCACTCGCGCGGTGGCAACCAGGTGGTGTTCAGCTCCATCAACTACGGTACCGACACGTCGGCCGAAGGACGCTGCATCATCCGCGAACTGCTGAACAGCACCTATCAGGGGGTAGGCAACGGCGAAACGGCCATCTTCCCCATCCAAATCTGGAAAAAGAAACGCGGCGTCAGCTACCTGCCCGAAGACCGCAACTACGACCTCTACCGGCTGGCCTGCAAGGTGACGGCCCGGCGCTTCTTCCCCAACTTCCTGAACCTGGACGCCACCTTCAACCAGAGCGAGGACTGGAAGGCCGACGACCCCAAACGCTACCTGCACGAAGTGGCTACCATGGGATGCCGCACGCGTGTGTTCGAGAACCGTTTCGGTCCCAAGACATCGGTAGGCCGTGGCAACCTGTCGTTCTCGACCATCAACATCGTCCGCCTGGCCATCGAGTGCATGGACATCGTCAACCAGGAAGAGCGCATCGCCCGTTTCTTCGCCAAGCTGGATGCCATGCTCGACATCACCGCACGCCAGCTGCACGAACGTATGGAGTTCCAGAAGACAGCTTTTGCCAAGCAGTTCCCCCTGCTGATGTCGTCCTTGTGGCTGGGATGCGAAAAGCTGAAGCCCAACGACACCATTGCTCCCGTCATCAATCAGGGCACGCTGGGTATCGGCTTCATCGGTCTGGCCGAATGCCTCGTGGCGCTGACGGGACACCATCACGGCGAATCGGCCGAGGCGCAGGAACTGGGATTGAAGATTGTGACCTACATGCGCGACCGTGCCAACGAGTTTTCCGACCGCTACCAGCACAATTACAGCATCCTGGCCACGCCGGCCGAAGGCCTGTCAGGCAAGTTCACCCGTGCCGACCGGAAGAAATTCGGTTCGCTGCCCGGCATCACCGACCGCGAATACTACACCAATTCCAACCACGTACCCGTCTACTACAAATGCAGCGCACGCCACAAGGCCGAAGTGGAGGCTCCCTATCACGACCTGACCCGCGGCGGCCACATCTTCTATGTAGAAATGGACGGTGACGCCACGCACAATCCGGAAGCCATCATGCGTGTAGTCGACATGATGGACCGCTACAACATCGGCTACGGTTCCGTGAACCACAACCGCAACCGCTGCATGGACTGCGGATACGAAAATGCCGCCGACCACCTGGATACCTGCCCCAAGTGCGGCAGCACGAACATCGACCGCCTGCAACGCATCACCGGCTACCTGGTAGGTACCACCGACCGTTGGAACAAAGCCAAGCTGGCCGAACTGAACGACCGTGTCATCCACCAATAAAGCACGACGCACATGTTGTCCATTCTTGACATTCTTGAAGAAACAACCGCAGACGGCCCCGGTTTCCGCACTTCCATCTATGCGGCGGGATGCCCCAATGCCTGCCCCGGATGCCATAACCCCGAGTCGTGGGACATCCGGCGCGGGCATCCGATGAGCACGGAAGAGATTCTGCAAAAGGTGCTCGACGATCCTTTTGCCGACGTCACTTTCAGCGGAGGAGATCCGATGTTCCAACCCGAAGGTTTTGCCGAACTGGCACGTGCCATCAAGGAAAACAGCGACAAGAGCATCTGGTGCTACACTGGCTACACCTTTGAAAAACTGCTGTCCAATCCGCACCAGCATCAGCTGCTGCAATACATCGACGTGCTGGTCGACGGCCGGTTCCGTGAAGATCTTCGCGACGAGTCACTCTATTTCCGCGGCAGCAGCAACCAGCGTCTGATAGACGTGCAGGCCTCGCTGAAAAGCGGTAAAGCCATAGCCTACCAGTACAATCCCTGACAACGGGCGTCCTACACGCTGAGACATAAAAAAAGACACCCGGAATGTTTCCTGTTTCCAGGCCAACATTCCGGGTGTCCTATATCCAGAAATCAGCTACACTATCCTTACCATTCGATAAACTTGCCACGCTCGCGGCGCTTCTGCAATTCTTCGGCCAGGAAACGCTGACGGTCCTTGGCTATATAGCGTCGGGCAAAAATATTGGGCACGGCTACACCCAAAGAGATGCACAAAATGATGAGCGAGGCATTGATGCCGTTGGACACAACGGTTGTCACCTCTCCTACCACTCCGTTCATGTTGATCAGCGCCACCAGCGAACGATACATCAGTACACCGGGAATCATCGGTATCACCGAAGGAATGGTCAGCACATGATTGGGCACATGAAACCAATGCACCGCCTTGACAGCCACCAGGCTCACCACAAGAGCCCCCATAAAAGAGCCCACCACCGGACCGAAGCCCAGTTCAAAATTCACAAAGTTTCTTGTGCAGACAGCCAGCATGCCACCGATGGCCACCACCCACAACAGACGGCGCTGTATGTTGAATATCATCGAGAAGCCCATGGCCGAGATAGCAGCCGCCACGGCATAGGTCAGATACGTATCATGCGGCACAATGCTCAGCTCACTGAACTTCTTGTCAATCACCACATCCTCCATCACCAGGACTCGCATGGCCAGCACAATACCGAACGCCATGGCCACCACCATCAGCGCCGTATTGACGGCTCTTACGATACCCACCTGGATATAGTTGTCTATCATATCGTCCACAAAATTGATGAGCGGAACACCCGGCACTATAAACAATGCGCAGGCCAACAATGGATGATACGGAGTCGCAGACAAGCCGGTAAAGGTCGTCACGTAGGCCAGACAGGTAGAAATAAAGGCCGCAATGGCAATACTCATGTACAGATTGATGCCGAATTCGATGCAGCGCGCCCTCACCCTGAAACCGGCGAAAGCGCAGATGGAGGCAAAGAGGAAAGCAATCCAGTCGCCTCCGAACAATTTGCAGAATCCACCGCAGGCAAATCCCGCACCTATCGCCACCACGTATGGCAGATAATTGCGTTTCTTGCAACGGATGCGTTCCAGCTCTTCCTCATACTGGTCGAGCGAATAGTCGTTTTCGATGGCCCTCCACGACAATTTGCTGATTTCAGAAATCGCAGTCATGTTGATGCCATGCTTCTCGCATTTCTGAAACTTGGAGAACGAATGAGAGCCGTCGCTCACGTTCACCATCAGCATGGTATAACTCACGTCGATATGCAGCTTCTCTTCGGGGAGTCCCAAATAGGCTGCCACACGGTTCATGTTACGGACGATACGGTTCGTATCGGCTGCACTCTCTACTAATAATTTTCCTGTACGGAGTAACAAGTCGAGTTTCCTTCTCAGCAAGGCGACTTCTTGATCAGTTAACGCTTTAGCCATCTTCCAGTAATAGTTGTTATTTTGGACTGCAAAGATAGTGCAAACTGAGCGAAGTACAAAAGGGGGGAACGAAGTTTTCACCGCTTGTGCTCCAGAAGCATCTCAGATGTGCAATAAATCGAATCTGAAAAATTGTCTTCCTTTTCCTTTCCCTTTGTCACCACATCCCAGAATGACTTTCCGCTCTTCGTCTACCACAATGCCGTCTATATACATGTCCAGCCGGTAACGGGCTTTCAGATTACCTTCCCAATCCAGGACCAGGATGTCACCGTGCGGTTCCGGCCGGTCCAGCTTCTGTTCGGGATTGATGGTGTAAATATAACGGTCTGTAACGAAAGCACCCATACAATGCCCAAATCTGCGGTCGTAATCAAGCTCCACCAGATGGTTGTTGTTCGGTTCATAGTCCAAATGCAGAGCATGGCGCAAATCTCCGTCCACACCATAGATATGAATGCGCCGTACACCTCCGTATGTCACAACAAAAGCGCTTCTGTCCGGCTTTACGAAAATGGAATGGTAATAGGCTACCTGGAAATCCTTCAATCGTTTGAAGCGTGCCGAAGAAGGTTCAGGAAAGGTTCCTCCCGATGTCCATTTGCCTGTTTCCAGATTAACAATATGATATTCGTGGGTCCCGTCAATATCGAACCCGCCGGTAAAGATGTAAGTGTCTTTTCCCAAAGGCTGAACTTTTCCCACACTATAAGGAACATCTACCGTTCGGAACGAACGGGCCAGGACCAGTGAATCCGAATGGTCCAGCCGGTAGACATCCACTTTGCCTTGAGACTCCAAATAGAGTTCATCACCCATTACGCTATGTGAAGCGAATGGAGGCAACTGGCAGGAACGGACGAGACGTAAATCAGGATAGGTATAAAGATAGGCGGTCTGGTAACTGCCCACCACGACCAACCTGTTCCCCAATCTGCAAGGCAAGGCTGGAACCGTAGGCATTTCCATCGGAATCTCCTGCAAAATGATGGCTGTATCGACAGGGAAATCACGTTTATACTCCACCGCTACGATTGGAGCCTGTTGCTGACGGCAAGACACGACCGACAACAATACCGCCGCAACAATGTACAAAAGCAAACTGTTTCTACAATTCATATTTCACCAGCATATAGTCAGGGTTCAAGCCTATGCCATAAAGCGTATTGCTACGACGGTCCGAGGCGATGCGTACCACCGGCATACCCAGGTCCACCACCTTCACCAAATGGGAATCGTAGTCGTAGAGATAGACCAGATGAGGGATAAGGCGTTCATCCCGTCCCTGCACAGGACCATCCAAAGGTTCATTCTCCCAATCGCGATGCAGGGAAACAACGTAGTCCCTTGTCAGTGAAAGGCCGAAGATACCGCCAATGCGCTGGTCCGGCACAATCTTCCCGCGGGATACCTCATAGCCTATTTCGGCCTCTTCCTCCCACAGCAGTTTGAAGGTATCACCCTGCTTCTGATACAAAGATAAGTAAGGTATCGTAAACGAAGCGCAAGCCAGCATGCCGCTGACAGAGTCGTAGGCCAAGGTCGTACCGAGATGCTCGCGTACATCTTTCACCGGATAGACACCAAACGAACTTTCATGCCCCCGGATATTGGCTTTGAAATAAGCTTCATCGCCATCCTCCGTCCGCTTCACGAAAACACCATGTTGAAGTTCGGTCATCTTCGGACGCGCTTCCCGTTGGGCGACGTCCAAAGGCAGGAACGGTTCTTTGCCCGCCACCAGACTGTCTACGGAAAGGAATCCCCGGTTCTGCCCGTTGGCATCCGTGGCAAACAGACGGCCTCCCACGCAATGGACACTGATACCGCCGGTAATAAATTCATTAGGCCCTTCGCCCACCTTGCCCATCTTGCCCACCAACTTACCGGTGGACGCCTCGTGGACATTGACAAAATAATCACGCGCAAACGGATCTTCCCACACCACATAGTCTCCCACTACTACCATCGTACCCGGCATACGGGTCATAATCTCATTGTGTAGCACTTGGGCTGTTGCCTTCTCACGGACAACTTCCCGTTCCTGTACAGAATGGCAACCGTAGAACAAAGCCACCAATACGAAACAAATAAAATTCTTTCTCAACATATACGTCTGTTTTTTCATATTCTATTCCTATCAAAGCCATTGTTTCACCCGCTGCTCTGTAAGGCTCCACAATTCATCGGCCTGCCTGTGATGAAGATACTTGTCCGACAACGGTTTGGGACGGCAACTCACGTTCAGTGTTCCCGTCCGCCTGCCAGCCTCTTCGTCCAGCAGCAGGCTGACGGCTGTGGCTGCCCCCTGCCTCGGCGTACGGATGAAGGGGCGGAACAGTATGTCGGTCAGCGGATCGAACCACATGTGCATCGTGATGATGTTGGTCGAAACGATGCCCGGGTCAGCCGCGTTGACCACTATGCCACGCTCCTTTACCCGACGGGCAAGTTCTATAGTGAACAGCGTCAAAGCCAGCTTGGTATTGCTATATATGGGAATGCGCCAGAAAGCCCCTTTCTTGCCCCGAAGGAAGAAGTCGGGAAAATCGAGCCGCCCGATGGCGTAGGTGCACGACACCATATTCACCACCCTGCTTCCCTCCCCCATCAGCGGAAGCAACTTGCGCGTCAGCAGATAAGGACCTACATAGTTGACGCTGACCGTGCGCTCCAGCCCGTCTTCGGTGATATGCCGCCCCGTTTCCATCGTCCCGGCATTGTTCATCAGCAACGCCAAAGGGGTACCCTCCTGCAACAGACGGTCGGCAAAAGCAGCTACCGAAGCCAGCGAAGCCAGGTCAATGCCCCGCACCTCGATATCCGTATTTTCCGTATCCTCAGCCAGCATCCGGCGCTTGGCTTCCGCCTTTGCCGGATCGTAGCAGGCCATGATGACACGATAGCCCGCCCGGGCCACCGCACGGGTGATTTCCGTCCCCATCCCTCCGTCGGCCCCGGTAATGACTGCCAGTTTCTTTTCCATACGCATCATCCTTTCCTTTCAATCCGTTCAATTTCTTTTTTCAGGCAAGGCGGCAATTCTTCCTCCAGCCGCTGGTGGCAGGCCATGTCGATGGAATACATGCGGGCAATGCAATAATTACTGTGCTTGCACGAGCAGCGGGCATTTTCTTCGGCACGCATGCGGTTGACAAAGCCCGGTTCGTTGAGCAGGGCGCGCCCCATCTGCACGGCTTCGAAACCATGGTCGAGTACCTCGTCAATCTTCTGCCGTGCCACCAGACCACCCACATAGACCAGCGGCATGTCCAAGGCTTCGCGGAACTTCAAGGCGTCTTCCAGGAAATAAGCCTCCTTGAAAGGCACGGTGGGAATCATCCACTTGCCTACCATGCGCACTCCGTACTTCAGCCACCAGCAGGTCATGTAGTGGGTCATGGTGCGGATAGGCATCTCTCCACGCATCACGTACATGGGAGCCTTGCTGACGAAACCACCGCTCAGCACCAGCGCATGGGCACCCGACTGCTGCAGGCGGCGAGCCACCTGCAACGACTCGTCCAGCTCCATGCCGCCGCGGAAACCGTCGCGCATGTTCATCTTCACCAAAACGGCCATGTCGTTGCCGGCAGCCTTCATCACCTCGTCCATCACCCTATCCATGAAGCGCATGCGATTCTCCAGCGAACCGCCGAACTCGTCCCGGCGGTGGTTGGTCGAAGGCGAAAGGAACTGGCTGATGAGGTAACCGTGCCCGGCATGTATCTCGACGGCATCAAAACCCGATTCACGGGCCAGGTTCACCGCACGGCCATAGGCACGAGCCATCTCCGGCAGTTCGTCGGCACGCAGGCCACGCACGAAAGTCGGCGAATAAAGGTTGAAACCGCTACTGGCTCCTACGGGCGTACAGCCGCAGATGCTCTTGTGCGACATGTTGCCGCAATGTCCCAACTGAATGCTGGCAGCCGCACCTTCGGCATGCACGGCATCGGTCAGCCTGCGGAGGCCGGGTACAATCTCGGGCCGCATCCACAACTGGCGGTCAAAAGAGAGGCCACTGCGGGTAACAGCCGCATAGGCCACCGTCGTCATGCCCACACCGCCTGCGGCCACAGAGCGGTGATAGTCGAGTAACTGCTCCGAAGGCTCATTGCCCGGACACATGCTCTCGAAGGCCGCTGAACGGATGGTACGGTTGCGCAGCGTCAACGGCCCTATGGTTACTGGGGTAAACAGTTTTGAATTCATTTATCTCATATTTATTGGAAACTTAATATATAAAAGGTAGGATTCTCTTTCTGCGACCCACCGCCTCATCGCCGAACTCCTGCCGGTAGCGTTTGTGGATGGCATCGGCACGGGGCACCAGATTGGCCGCCGTCCACCAGACAAAGACCCATGCGGCAGGCGAAGCGGTCAGCACGGCAAAGCCCGTCCACTCCAGCAGCTCACCAAAGTAATTGGCCGAGGTGACATAACGGTACATGCCACGTGCCGGCAGGTAGTGCTTCGTGTCGCCCGGCTTGCGCAGATGGCGGATGACGTGGTCGGAATGCAGGTTGATTCCCATTCCCCCGAAGAACAGCAGAATACCCAAGACCGACTGCGAACGAAGCAGAAAGCTCCATCCCTCATCATACAGTCCCTGGGATGGATACACGAACAGGCCGGTAGCGATCAGCCAGGCATTCAGCACATTGAACACGATGCCCATCCCCATGATGCTCACCGGCATGCGGCTTTTCCCCTTCATCAGCAGGGGGAAGACGAACGAACGCTGGAAGTAGTGCAGCAGGAACAACAGAGCCATTGCCGACTGGGGGGCCACCATTCCCGCCCCGCTAAGCAGCCAGCAGACCAGCATCCCGACAAAGGCCGGTGCTTCCATCAGTACCCACGCCAGCTTGTTGTCGAGCGACAATCCCCACGACGAAGTGCGGAACATGCCATAACCGGCCTTGACAAAATAGAGCGCCACGAAGACCAGCACAGCCACTCCGCTCATCGCCCACAGAAAACTATGAAATTGGTACAGAGACATAAACCTTTCGTTTTGATATGCGCAAATATAGGCAAAAACTCTGAAAGGTTGTAGCGTTTTCTGCAACAAAAACATTCACAAGTTCCGCCAGAATGCCTACCTTTGCCCTCATGAAACAGGAAAAAGAGACAAACAGCCCCAGCCTGCACCTCCAGCAACAACAGTTGCTGCTGCGCATGGAGTACGAATACGAGAAGGAAGAGTTCCGCCGGCAGACGGAAACCATGGGCGTGGCACGCAAGGTGAAGCGCGGCATGTGCTGGTTCCCCGTCACCAGCGGGCGCAGTTACTACAACTCGCTGAACCAGTTGGTGCTGGAGGTGACCCGCACCGAAGATACCGACATCGAACACAACTTCGAGTACGGACGGCCCGTCTGCTTTTTCCGACAGACGGCAGACGGCAGCCTCAGCTACTACAACTTCCAGGGTAGCGTCAGCTATGCCGACGAGACCCGTATGGTGGTAGTGATGCCCGGCGCCGGTGCCATCCTCGACGTACAGGCAGCCGACCGGCTGGGCGTGCAGCTCTACTTCGACGAAACCAGCTACCGCACGATGTTCGAAGCGCTGGCCGACGTGCTCCGCGCCAAGGGCAACCGGTTGGCCGAACTGCGCGACACGTTGCTGGGCACCCTGAAGCCCGGCTTCCGCGAACTCTACCCCGTCCGCTTCCCCTGGCTGAACTCCACACAGGAGTCGGCCGTCAACAAGGTGCTCTGTACCCGCGACGTGGCCATCGTCCACGGCCCTCCCGGTACGGGCAAGACCACCACACTGGTCGAAGCCATCTACGAAACGCTGCACCGCGAGCCGCAGGTGCTGGTGTGCGCACAGAGCAACACGGCCGTCGACTGGATTTCGGAGAAACTCGTGGACCGCGGCGTCAGCGTGCTGCGCATCGGAAACCCAACGCGTGTCAACGACAAGATGCTGTCCTTCACCTACGAACACCGCTTCGAGTCACATCCCGCCTACACCGAACTGTGGAGCATCCGCAAGGAGCTGCGCCAGCTTCATGGCAAGGCCCGCCGCGGAACCTACGAGGAACGCGAAGGCGTGCGCAGCCGCATGTCACGCCTGCGCGACCGTGCCACAGCCCTGGAAGTACAGATCAATGCCGACCTCTTCGACTCGGCCCACGTCATCGCCTCCACCCTCGTCAGCAGCAACCACCGTGTGCTGGCCGGCCGACGCTTCGGTACCCTCTTTATCGACGAGGCGGCACAGGCCCTCGAAGCTGCCTGCTGGATAGCCATCCGCAAGGCCGACCGCGTGGTGCTGGCAGGCGACCACCAGCAACTGCCGCCCACCATCAAGTGCTACGATGCGGCACGCGGCGGACTGGAGCGTACACTGATGGAGACCGTCGTGACCCGCAAGCCCGAGACCGTCTCGCTGCTCACCACCCAATACCGCATGAACGAAGCCATCATGCGCTTCTCGTCCGACTGGTTCTACGGCGGGCAGCTGCAGGCCGCCCCTGAGGTGCGCCATCGCGGCATCCTCGACTGGGACACCCCCATCTCGTGGATTGACACGTCGGAAATGGATTTCAAGGAAGAGTTCGTGGGCGAAAGTTTCGGCCGCATCAACCGCCAGGAGGCCGACCTGCTGCTCAACGAACTGGAGAAATACATTGCCCGCATCGGCGGACAGCGCATTCTGGACGAGCGCATCGACTTCGGCCTCATCTCGCCCTACAAGGCACAGGTACAATACCTGCGCGGCAAGCTCCGCGGCAGTGCAGCCCTGCGTCCCTACCGCCACCTGATGACGGTCAACACGGTCGACGGCTTCCAGGGTCAGGAGCGCGACGTCATCTTCATCAGCCTCGTCCGCGCCAACGATGAAGGCCAGATAGGTTTCCTCGGCGACCTGCGCCGCATGAACGTAGCCATGACCCGTGCCCGCATGAAGCTCGTCATCCTGGGCGACGCCGCCACGCTGGGACGGCATGCCTTCTATCGGAAGCTGCTGGAGCACATCCGCGAACTGGCCTCCCCCTCTGCATGATGTTCCCCGTTCAAGCTGGGGAAAGCAACGATTTAGGTTGGGAAAAGTATCCGTTTAAGCTGGGCAAAGCATTAGTTTGTCCAGCTTAAAGTACCGCTTTCCCCAGCTTAAACCGAGATCCGAAAAGCGACATGGATTATCACCCCGCAAAAGGTAGGATGTTTTGCCCCAAAACAAGGAATGTTTTGAGGCAAAAGCGGCAATGTTTCAGGGGAAAACAAGGGATGATTCAGAGGGAAAGAACCAAGTCTACCAACAAGACAGCCGTTTCCGACTCTGTCTTCGGTGCATCTTTAGGCTTCCATGCTACCACAAACCGTACGGAAGCAGCAGTCACAGTATACCCTTTCGCTTCCCATTCCTTCATCCTCTGCTTCATATCAGACGACAACTTGGCCACAGCCTTATGGGTGGAAGTCTCATACAAAACTGCATCACGGTATTCCAAAGCATCACCACTCCTCAATGCCAGAATATCTCTTTTACGGTCCTTGAAAAAGTCAAGATACACATCCCGATGAGAAAGTTGCAACACCACTTCTTCGGGCATAGAATATTCGCGCTCATCGATTACATAACGGTCTGCAAACTTATTCTGAAAGCAATGGAGATTGGTATGTACAAACAGGCGATTCCTCGCTCGGGTTATACCCACATAATGACGGCGGGTAGGCCGGGCTTTTTCAGGTTCTTTATCGGCTATCAGCAGATACACGTCATCGAATTCCCGACCTTTGGCCTTGTGGATAGTCGACACGACCACTTCTGCCCCTGACACGTCACAAAAATCTTCCACCGACGATTCAAAAACAAATTCCTTAAAGTCGCTGAAATACTTTACCTTATTGGTTTGTTCGAACAGCTCCATACAACGTTTCACATACGGCAGACTCAGACTACCGCTGTATGTGTCAAAGGTGGCTTGCCGGGCTTCCTCCCACAATGCATCAGAAATCAGAGGTATCCCTACGTGATTGTCCATATACTTCAGAAGGAACCTCACCTCAGCCATATTCCAAAAACGGATTTTCCCCATAGACTGCACCAATTTGGCATCGATGCCACGCCTCCGCAAAAGTGCCACGAGAATACCGGCTTCTTCGTTCGTCTGAGTGAGCACGCACGTACTTCCCCCTCTTCTGTTGCCCTCCAATTCTTCAACAAGTGGCAGATACATATCCTTCGACCGATGATAGGTTACACCAACCCACCCTTCTTCGTCCCTCATGGAAACAATCGGTGTCTTCTTCAGCCTGCTGCCGAGCCCCTTCAAAAACTCATTGGCAAAACCTACCAGATGCCGCGAACTGCGATAGTTCTCAGTCATCTCAATGAACCGGCTGCCTGATTCCTGCTTCAACCGGTACATGTTCGAAGAATCGGCCCCACGGAACTGGTATATGTTCTGATCATCATCGCCTACAACTATCACGCGCATTTCCTCGTTACGGGTCACCAGTGCCTTCACGAGTGCATACTCTTCATCCCCCATATCCTGCGCTTCGTCTATGACCAACACCGTCTTACCCAATTTGTTCGGTTCTACCTCGCCTCGTTCAATCATTGCAGCAGCTTCTCCTACGACGTACTCCACCCCTTCAAGGTTTCCGATACGCCCCAACAGATCGAAACTATAGGAATGAAAGGTTTTGATTGTAACGAAATGAGCCGCATTGCCAATCAGCCCCATCAGCCGCTGCTTGAACTCCGTAGCAGCCGCCCTCGAAAAAGTCAGCATCAGCAGTTGTTCGTGTTTCACGTCCTCGAGCAACAGAAGTGACGCGAGCTTATGAACCAGCACACGTGTCTTTCCGCTACCTGGTCCTGCTGCCACAACGATGCAGCGCGCCTCCTTGTCAGAAATAATCTCCATCTGGCATGGCGACAACTGGCCAAACAGCTGCCTGTATTTTTCAGGCGTCAGGTTACGTTGTATCTCTACCAGTCGCTCACCTTTGAAGTACTTTGCCACAAACTTCCTGTAGTCCATCTGAAAATAATCCTGAACATATTGTAACGCCGCCTGATAATTCTTCACCATCAAGTTGGCATACTCGCCTACAATATGTACCTGTTGTATCTTCTGCTTGTAGAACTCATTGAGCATCCGGTAATCATCCTGCCTATACCTCGACTTATTATCCTTTATCCTACGGATATCCATCGCATTATAAAGTACCAGGAAACCACCTTCGAGCTTCAATGCACCGATTTTCGACAAATAAAGCAATACTTCTTCCACATCTTCCAGTTGCAAATTGTCAAGCCCGCCAAAAAGTGACTGAGGACTCGACTTGATGCGGTTCAACAGTTCGACTACGGAGAAGCAGATGGCCTTGTCCTGCGAATCTTCTTTATCAGCCTCCGCAGCCTGCTTGTATAACCATTCCACCGTAAAGCGACTGACCTCCAATCGCTTTTCAAAACGGCTGAGAGTAGTATATTTGTCAGCCTGCCGGCATATTTCTATATTATGGGCAGCATCTTCCTTTTTACGGGTGTATCCTTTTATTGTAAGGAAATAGAGCAGAGTCCGTATATCTTTCTCTCCCGATGCCGTAATACCCGCGTTCTGAGCATCGTCATTTAACTGCTTGCACGAGATGCGTAACGTCCCATCGGGTATTTGTCCAAGAATGTATTGTTCAAGTTTCGCAAAACGTTCAAGAATGTTTCGCGACTTCCTTTCCGAATCGCCTGCATCCTGCAAATAGGCTGATATATCCTTGCTATCCGCCAATATACCTTCCTGTCGCATCCGTTCTACAGCCGACACAACCTCGGCTTTACTCAATCCCAAAATATCCGCCAGATAATCTATTCTGGATTCCGCTTCCGCATCCTGAGCTTTAGAAATATGTTTTTGAGAAATCAGTGACTTGATAATCCGCACAGCCTTCTCTATCTCGTCGTTGCTAAAAAATACCGATTCCGAGATGCGTTTCCTCGCTTCATCCATATTCTTCACTGTAATGCCAGTGGCATACACGTGGGGAACGTTATTCCCCCGCTCCAGATAACCACCCTGCTCCAAAGCAGCCAAGGCTGTCCGTACACGAGTTTCTATATCTGACACAGAATCGTCCCAACCTGCCTGTCTTGCAATTTCCAAAGCAGAACAGCAAACCCTGTTCCGCAGTCTTGTAAAATCTTTCACAGCCTTCCAGACCTGTTGTATTTCACTGATACTCAACTTTGTCTGATTCAACAGAATGAAATGTTTATCCAAGTCACTGTCACTATAAAGCACATAGCAACGCGCACTCAAATGAGGATCACGTCCTGCCCGTCCTGCTTCCTGAACGTAGTTTTCCAACGAGTCGGATATATCATAATGCACTACCAGCCCTACATCTTTCTTGTCCACTCCCATACCAAAAGCCGATGTGGCCACGATGATGCGTACGCAATCGTTCATAAAAGCTTCCTGATTGGCTATTTTCTCTTCCGACTCCATTTTACCGTTAAAAGGCAAAGCTTTATATCCGTCACGAGTCAATTTGGCAGCCAAGTCTTTCGTACGTTTTGTACGCGAAACATAAACAATCGTCGGACAATCGAATTCTGCCACTAACCTTCGCAGTATCTGATATTTTTCATCATCTGTATCAGCATGCAGAACGGAGTAGTGCAAATTGGTTCTAGAAGCAGCTGATGCAAATAATTCCAAATCCAGATCCAAGGTCCGTTTGAAATAATCACAAATGTCTTGTATAACCTTCTGCTTGGCTGTAGCCGTAAAACACGATACAGGAATCGGCTTTTTACACCCCTTCTTCCGCTGATACTCCCGAATAAACTTACCTATATAAAGATAATCTACCCTGAAATCCTGCCCCCAAGAAGAGAAACAATGTGCTTCGTCTATCACAAATCGCACAACGTGCCGCGCCATCAGAATTCTTTCAATTGTTTTTGAGCGAAGCATTTCAGGGGCAATGTACAGAAGCGAAGCTTCTCCTTCCAGTACCCGTTGTATAGACAATGACCGTGTAATTGGGTCCAGCAATCCGTTGATGGTAACAGCCTCAGTGATTCCCCGTTCAGCCAAGTTATCCACCTGGTCTTTCATCAGCGACTGCAAGGGAGATATGACCACAGTCAGTCCATGTACAGCCCGACCTTCCATCAGTGCAGGCAACTGAAAGGTAAGCGATTTACCGCCACCCGTCGGGAAAATAGCCAACAGAGATTTTCCTTTCACGGCAGCTTGTGCTGCCCTTTCTTGAAGCGGTTCGCCTTCGTACGTACGAAACTGGTCGTAACCAAAAAAAGTTTTTAGATTGTGATGCACATCCAATAGGGTATCACAGTAAGTACAACCTTCACTACAGCGGATATAACGTAACTCATGCACAACCCATTCCACCTCAGGATAATTATGCAATACCCATCCTGGAGTGATAGAACGATAATCTGTCGTGTCGACCAGCGCCAAGGCATAAGCCAGTTCGCATGGATGCTGATGAACCAGCATCCCGAAATCGGCATGACTACACACCCTTCCTTCATAAACATTTCTGATCAAATCAGGTAAATCTTCACCAGCATATTCCGCATTCACCAAACTGAGAAAACCTTCAAACTCCTTTCTACCCTTCAACAACGAAGCATATATCCGGCGTTTCAGCACTGGCAAAGCATGCCATCGGGCTATTTCATCCAAAAGCAAATCTTTTGCTTTTGTACAATCATTCACCGGATTATTCATCTGGTCACTTACCAGTTTGTCATCCTTCACCAGTCTATGGTAAGGACGTTCCGGAAAAAGTAAGGGAGACAAGTAAAGGGTATCAACCAAACACCAACGGTTATTCTCACCGCCAAACAAAAATTTGGCATCGTGATGAATAATATTATGTCCACAGACATAATCTACGTCGTGAAGAAAATCGAACAACTCCGCTTTAGACACTTTATGATATACTGCATCATCCCAACGCAACGCCCCTATATCATGAATCTTCTGATCCTGCAAGCCGACTTCCACGTCTACCACGGCATAACGGAGAATATTCACATTATGCTGACCGATACTATCTTTTGTGTTTCCGGTATTCTCTATTCCTGTGAGTCTATCCATACTGACTGCTTCTATTACGCATTGACTACTTTCCTGCTACACTTATCTGCGGATATGCAAATATAAGCAAATCAATCAAAAAGAAGAAAAATCTTTCAATTTATACCTAAGAACCAACAAAAAGGGAACGCACCGCCGTGCCAAGCACGCCGATACGCTCCCTTATGGTATCTTCAATCAGTCAGATCGATCAGTTGTTCTCCGGGCGGAGCTTGCGGACGGTAACGGCCGTCTGCCACATTTCGCTCTCGCGCAGAGCTTTCAGCTCGTCGTTCAGCTTCTCGCGATAATCGGGTTTGGAATTGCTGTCGATGGAAATCTGAGCTTCGTTACCACACTTCACGCTTTCATACAGTTTCTGCATAACGGGCTTGATGGCATCGTGGAACGGGCCCATCCAGTCGAGAGCACCACGCTGAGCAGTAGTAGAGCAATTGGCATACATCCAGTCCATACCATTCTTGGCAAAGAGAGGCATCAGCGACTGAGTCAACTCCTCAACGGTTTCGTTGAAGGCTTCGGAAGGCGTGTGGCCGTTCTCGCGGAGCACTTCGTACTGAGCCAGCAACAGCCCCTGAATAGCGCCCATCAGCGAACCACGCTCGCCGGTGAGGTCGGAAGTAGCCTCACGCTGGAAAGTCGTCTCAAACAGATAGCCCGAACCGATACCGATACCCAAAGCCAACGTACGGTCCATAGCCTTGCCTGTAGCGTCCTGGTAGATAGCGTAGGAGCTGTTCAAGCCACGGCCTTCGAGGAACATGGTGCGGAGCGATGTACCCGAACCTTTCGGTGCTACCATAATCACATCAATATCTTTGGGAGGAACCACGCCTGTACGGTCGTTCCAAGTAATGGCAAAACCATGAGAGAAGTAAAGCGCCTTGCCAGCCGTGAGGTGCGGTTTCAGCGTGGGCCATACGGACATAACAGCTGCATCGGAGAGCAAGCACATCACGATGGAGCCTTTCTCGGCAGCTTCCTCGATACCGAACAAGGTTTCGCCGGGTACCCATCCATCGGCAATCGCTTTCTCAAAAGTCTTGCCAGGACGCTGGCCGACGATGACGTTGAAGCCGTTATCGCGCAAGTTACAGGCCTGACCAGGACCCTGTACTCCATATCCGATTACTGCAATAGTTTCGTCTTTCAAAATCTCACGTGCCTTTTCCAAGGGAAACTCTTCGCGGGTCATCACATTTTCGATAACACCGCCAAAATTCAATTGTGCCATTGTTGTTATTGTTTTTATTTGTGGCTTTCGCCCGGTTAATATATTTCTTTTATTCAAATATCAGTTTTGCACGGCATACGGTTTCATCGCCATTCTTCTTCACTTCCACGCCGTAGACGCCGTTACCGTCGTCGTCGAGGTAGAAAGAAAGGGTGTCGCCATAGTAACTCTCGGCCACGTAGGCCATCTCGAAACGGCGGATGCGCTGCGTCCGATACTTCTCCAACGGGAAGAGGTCGAGGATGTGCTCGATGTAGCGGATACTGTTGACATGGCCGTTGATGTCAATGTCGCTGTACTTGGCCGTGAGCGAAGCGACCGGCTCGGTGGCCATCACCTTGATGCGTGAAGGCTTCTCGATGGGGCAAGGTTCGTCGCACACGTAGTTTACAATATCGCCATCGTTGATGGCCAGCAAGTCGATGGGCTTGCGCGTCTGCATACTGATCATCGCCCACACGGAACGTGCATAACCAATCTTGCGGCCGTCCTTGTCGAGGATGGCAAAGTTACGGTCGGTAAAAAGGCGGTAGACGTTCTCCACCCACGTCTGTACCGAGAAGGGTTCATATTGCAAGGGCATCTCGTCCATATCAATAGCCAGACGGGACAGTACCCACGTATAGTTTTCTTCGTTCAGCTCGGCCATGCCGAAACCACGTTCGGTGGCGTGGAAACCCGCACAGTTGAGCAGGTGATTGCCCAGCACCCCCAACGTCAGCCGTCCGGTAAAGTCTACATGGAAAGGCTCGGCCACGAAGTTATAGGTTCCTATTTTGTTGTTCTCACTCATTGTCTTTCTCCTTTTTATCTTTCAAATATTTTGCCTCCCGTTCGGCCAGGTACTCGTTGACCCGCTCGAAGCAGCTGGTAGTGATGGCCACACGCCCCGAACGCACAAACTGAAGCACACACCCGAATGCCTGAAGCTCCTGATAAAGGTGAGTGATGTCGTCACTCACGCCGTTCATCTCGACAATGGAGAAGACAGGGTTCACCTCGACGATGCGGGCGTGGTTCTTGCGGATGACCTTCGACACCTCGGGCGTCTGCTCCAGCGCAGGAGTCTCTACCTTGTAGAGGGCTATCTCGTGCTGGTAGATTTCGTCGTCGGTGAAGTAGTGAGCCTGCAATACATCCATCTTCTTGGTAATCTGCTTCACGACTTTCTCGATGGTGTCCTTATCCGTCCACGCAGTAATGGTGTACTTGTGTACACCTTGAATGGAAGAAGCGGACACGTTCAGACTCTCGATGTTGATCTGCCTGCGGGTGAACACCGCCGTCACCTGATTGAGTAAGCCGGCAATGTTTTCCGAATGGACGATAATGGTATATAATGTCTTGTCAGTCATAGTCTGTATCTTTTAGCATTCCAAAAGCATCTGGTTCACCGAACCGCCCGGAGGCGTCATCGGCATTACGTTACCCTCTTCTTCCACGCAGGCCTCGAGCAGGAAGGGACCGTCCGTGGCCAGCATTTCGCGGATGGCATCGGCCAACTCCGAACGCTCCATGACGCGGCGCGAAGGGATGCCGTAGGCGGCGGCTATCTGCATGTAGTCGGGGTTCAACATAGGGGTGAACGAGTAACGGCGGTTGAAGAACATGGCCTGCCACTGGCGCACATTGCCCAGGTAGTTGTTGTTCAGCAGAATCATCTTGACGGGTGCCTTCTGCTCCATCACCGTGCCCAGTTCCTGCAAGTTCATCTGCAGGCCGCCGTCGCCCATGAAGACGCAGACGGTACGGTCGGAGCGACCAAAGGTGGCACCAATGGCGGCAGGAAGGCCGAAGCCCATCGTGCCCAGTCCGCCGGAAGTGACGATGCTGCGCTCACGGGTGTACTTGAAGTAGCGGGCAGACATCATCTGGTTCTGGCCTACGTCGGTCACCAGGATGGCTTCGTTGTTTGTAGCTTCGCTCACAGCACGTACCACTTCGCCCATGCTCAGTTCGCGGGTCGTGCGATGGAGTTCGGGACGGATAACCTTCTCTTCCTCCACTTCCTCGTAGGTGCGGAAGCTGTCGAGCCATTCCTGATGGGTGGCGGAATTCAGCAGTTCGGTCACAGCAGGGAGCGTCTGCTTGCAATCGCCCAGCACGGCTACGTCGGTCTTGATGTTCTTGTCTATCTCGGCAGGGTCGATGTCGAAGTGGATGATTTTAGCCTGCGGGGCATAAGTAGCTACGTTACCCGTCACACGGTCGTCGAAGCGCATGCCCACAGCTATCAGCACGTCGCACTTGTTGGTATTGATGTTCGGCCCCAGATTGCCGTGCATGCCAAGCATACCTTTGTTCAACGGATGGTCGGAAGGAAGGGCCGAAAGTCCCAGCAGGGTACGTCCGGCAGGCAATCCGGCTTTCTCGATGAAGGCCCGGAGTTCGGCCTGAGCATTACCCAGTTCTACCCCCTGCCCCACGAGTACCAACGGGCGCTCGGCGGCATTGATAAGGTCGGCTGCCTCGCGGATGGCTTCCATATCCATGTCGGGCACGGGCTGGTAGCTGCGGATATAGTTGACCGTCACGGGAGCATATTCCATCTTGTCCACCTGCGCGTTCTTGGCAAAGTCGAGCACCACGGGTCCCGGCCGACCGCTACGGGCAATGTAGAAGGCACGCGCCACGGCCCAAGGCACATCTTCGGCCCGACGGATCTGATAACTCCACTTGGTGATGGGTTGCGTGATGCCTACAAGGTCCACTTCCTGAAAGGCATCCGTACCGAGGAAACCCGTACCCACCTGCCCGGCAATAACCACGATGGGCGTACTGTCTATCATGGCGTCGGCAATACCGGTAATGGTATTGGTGGCACCCGGTCCGCTGGTCACGAGGCAGACACCTACCTGACCCGACACGCGGGCAAAGCCCTGTGCGGCATGGGTAGCCCCCTGTTCGTGGCGCACCAGGATGTGGTTCAACGTCTTCCGATGATCGTATAAGGCATCGAACACCGGCATAATGCTGCCGCCCGGATAGCCGAATATAGTCTTTACCCCTTCGTGCTCCAAGGAGCGCATCAGGGCTTCTGCGCCTGTAATTGTATCTTTCATTTCTTTAATGGATAATGGAGAATTGAAAATGGGAAATTGCCAGCGAAATCACAAGACTATTAATTTTCAATTCTCAATTTTCAATTATATAATTCTCACCGCTCCCTTGTCTGCCGAGCTCACCAGGCTGGCATAGGCCTTCAGCGCCTTGGACACCTCGCGATTGCGGGTGACGGGCGTCATGGGGCGTGCCGCCAGTTCAGCATCGGTCAGCCGGACGTTGATGGTGCGGTTGGGGATGTCTATCTCGATGATGTCGCCGTCCACCAGCTTGCCGATGTTGCCGCCGGCTGCCGCTTCGGGCGAGATGTGGCCGATGCTCAGGCCCGACGTACCGCCGCTGAAGCGCCCGTCAGTAATGAGGGCACACTCCTTTCCCAGGTGACGAGACTTGATATAAGAGGTGGGATAGAGCATCTCCTGCATACCAGGACCGCCCTTGGGACCTTCGTGGGTGATGACCACCACGTCGCCGCTCTGCACCTTGCCGCCCAGGATACCTTCGCAGGCAGCTTCCTGCGAGTCGAAGACTTTGGCAGGACCGGTGAACTTCCAGATACTTTCGTCCACACCGGCAGTCTTTACCACACAGCCATCCTGTGCGATGTTTCCCTTCAACACGGCCAGTCCGCCGTCCTTGCTGTAGGCATGCTCTAGGTCGCGTATGCAGCCTTCGGCACGGTCGGTGTCGTATTCCTTATAGCTGTTGTCCTGCGAACCCAGCTTCAGGTTGAACTTGCCGCCGGGAGCGCTGGCGTATTTCTTCAATGCCTTCTTGCAAACGTTGGGGCTGGTGATGCAATACTGGTCAATCTCTTCGGCCAGCGTCATGCCGTCCACGCGCTTCACGCTGGTATCCACCAAGCCGCCCTTGGCCAGCTCGGCCATGATGGCCACGATGCCGCCTGCACGGTTCACGTCTTGCACATGGAACTTCTGCGTGTTGGGCGCCACCTTGCATAGGCAGGGCGTCTTGCGCGACAGCATGTCGATGTCTTCCATCTTGAAATCGGCTCCCGCCTCGTGAGCCACGGCCAGCAGGTGGAGCACCGTGTTGGTAGAGCCGCCCATGGCAATGTCCAGCGTCATGGCATTGAGGAAAGCCTCGCGAGTTGCGATGCTGCGGGGCAGCACACTCTCGTCACCGTCCTCGTAGTATTTGTAGGCGTTCTCCACAATCAGCTTGGCGGCGTCCTTGAAGAGCTTCTTGCGGTTCTCGTGCGTAGCCACGATGGTACCGTTGCCCGGCAGGGCCAGGCCGATAGCCTCGTTCAGGCAGTTCATGGAGTTGGCGGTGAACATGCCTGAGCAGCATCCGCACGTAGGGCAGGCATGCTGCTCAATCTTGGCCACGTCGTCGTCGCTCACCGTTGTGTCAGCCGACTTGATCATGGCGTCTATCAGGTCGAGGTGCTGTCCCTTCCATTCGCCCGCCTCCATCGGTCCGCCCGAGACGAAGACAGTGGGGATGTTCAGGCGCATGGCGGCCATGAGCATGCCCGGCGTTATCTTGTCGCAGTTGCTGATGCACACCATGGCGTCGGCCTTGTGGG
>ENA-UONW01001777-UONW01001777.1-human-gut-metagenome-genome-assembly--contig:-CS52-NODE-1777-length-23946-cov-5.439161_pt1 | contig 23946 bp, 18 predicted proteins | sample MGYA00242463_ERZ724010 | MGnify/ENA metagenome assembly ERZ724010 | reverse complement strand
AACGCCCGCAGGGAAGGTCGCGCGCCGAGGGCTTCCTATCTTTCGTGGAAAAATACCGCCGGTTCCTGCATTGCAGAAATCGGCGGTTATTTTTGATCTCTTCGATTTACTTTGATTTCGGCAGAGACGCATGAGCACCCCGGGAAGTGTCGACAATCTTCATTGCGGACGCAATCAGCGTGCTCATGTCGGACATGTTCCCCGGGACAATCAGCGTGTTGTTCGTGCGCGCAAGCTCGCTGAACGCCGCGACATACTTTTCAGCCACCTGGAGGTTGACCGCCGTGAGGCCGCCTTCCTTCTGCGTTGCTGCAGCGATGCGCTCAAGCGCCTCCGCAGTGGCGTTGGCGAGCGCAATCGTTGCGGCTGCCTGACCTTCGGCCTTGTTGATCTCCGCCTGCTTTTCGCCCTCGGACTGAGCAATCGCCGCCTCTCGCGCGCCCGTAGCCAGATTGATCTGCTCGAGCTTGCGGCCTTCCGAAGCCGCGACCACGGCGCGCTTTTCGCGCTCAGCCGTAATCTGCTGCTGCATGGCCTGAAGGATCACTGCGGGCGGCGTCAAATCCTTTATTTCATATCGAAGCACCTTGACGCCCCAGTTGAGCGCGGCTTCATCGATCGAGGACACCACGGACTTATTGATGAGATCGCGTTCTTCAAAAGTCTTGTCGAGCTCCATCTTGCCGATCACGCTTCTGAGCGTCGTCTGCGCGAGCTGCGTAATGGCGATGATGTAGTTGGAGGTGCCGTAGCTTGCCCTCTGGGGATCGGTCACCTGAAAGAAGAGCACGCCGTCGACCGTGAGCTGAGTGTTGTCGCGCGTAATGCAGACCTGACTCGGCGTATCGAGCGGAATTTCCTTCAGGGAATGACGATAGGCAACACGATCAACAAACGGAATGATGAAATTCAGGCCGGGCGAGAGCACTGCATGGAATTTGCCGAGACGCTCAACCACCCATGCGGTCTGCTGAGGCACGACCTTAATGCCCTGACTAGCGAAGAGAATGGCAAGCAGGACGAGAACAAGCGTGAAGATGAAGAAGCCGCTCACAGGAAAGTCAATCAGCATGATGGCGCAGGAAGTAAAGAAAAATTTGAAAAGGAGAGGTTTCTCGGCTAAGAGCCGCGTCGAAAGTCAGTCAGCCGCCGCGTCGTTCTCCGAGAACAAGCTGCGTGCCGTCAACGCTCTCAATCGTCCAGACGCCGGGCGTAAGGTTCGAAGCTGAACCGGGACGCGCGATCCACGTGGCTCCCCGGTAGGTAACGACAGCAAGACCGTCGGAGCCGACGGAAGCGACGCGCACGAGCCGCCCTTCATCGAGATTCTGCAGCCGCATGGAATCATCCTTTCTGCCGGAGACTTTCTTTTTGTAAATGAGGACGGCCACGCAGCCGAGCGCAACAGCTGCGGCGCAAGCCAGAATCTGTCCGGAAAAATCAAGTCCCGCCCAGGCAGCTATTGCCCCTGCAGCAAGACCCAGGCTCACAGCCAGCAGATATGCCGTTGTGAGGAAGAGCTCTATGGCGAGCACCAGCGCTGCCGCGATGAACCAGGCAATCGTTGGAGAAATTGATATCACTGAGGACTCCTTGATTCCGCTTCGGGGAGAAAAGAAAAAAGTTTTCCCGAGGATCTCATTATGCGATTCAGTCTATCACGTGCCCGGGCAGCACCCGGAGAGAGACTTCTCAGCAGCACCGGCCCAAGTTGCAAGCAAATTTCACAAAATTCGCCGTGATGCGAAGCGCATAAAAAAACCTCTCCGGACACTGAGCCCGAAGAGGTTTTTTGAGTGCCGGAGCATCAGTGCTGCTCTCAGAAAAGCAGCCCCTCAAGCTTCATCAGCAGCGGCCGGAGGCGAGACGGCGCCAGGTATCGACGACCGTGTCGGGATTGAGCGAAATGGACTCAATGCCCTCATCCATCAGCCACTTTGCGAGATCGGCGTGGTCGGACGGTCCCTGACCGCAGATGCCGACGTACTTGCCCTTGGCGCGGCAGGCGCGGATTGCCATCGAGAGCAGCGCCTTCACGGCATCGTTGCGTTCATCAAACGTGGCGGCAACAAGGCCGGAGTCGCGGTCGAGGCCGAGCGCGAGCTGCGTCATGTCGTTCGAACCGATCGAGAAGCCGTCGAAGTATTCGAGGAACTGGTCGGCCAGGAGCGCGTTGCTCGGGATTTCGCACATCATGTTGAGGCGAAGGCCGTTCACGCCGCGCTTGAGGCCGTGGCTTTCCATGATTTCCGTCACGCGGCGGGCTTCATCAACCGTACGCACGAAAGGAATCATGAGCTCGACGTTCGTCAGACCCATCTCATCGCGCACGAACTTCATCGCGCGGCATTCCATCGCGAAGCATTCGGCAAACTGATTGGCGATGTAGCGCGAGGCGCCGCGGAAGCCGAGCATCGGATTTTCTTCCACGGGTTCGTAGTTGACGCCGCCGATCAGCTTTCTGTACTCGTTGCTCTTGAAGTCGGAGAGACGAACGATGACCTTCTTCGGATAGAAGGCGGCGGCAATGGTCGCAACGCCTTCGGCAATCTTGCGTTCGTAGAACGCCTTGGCGGAAGGATAGCCCGCGGAGAGGCGCTCGACGGCGTCGCGGAGTTCGCCCGGAACGTTCGGGTACTCGAGCACGACCTTCGGATGGATGCCGATGTTGTTGTTGATGATGAACTCAAGACGGGCAAGGCCCACGCCCTTGTTCGGAATCGACTGGAAGTCGAAGGCGAGCTGCGGGTTGCCGACATTCATCATGATCTTGACGGGGATGTCGGGCAGCGCGCCGCGGGTGACTTCTTCGGTATTGATCTGAAGAAGCCCTTCGTAGATGTTGCCCGTATCGCCTTCAGCGCAGGAGACCGTGACCTTGTCGCCTTCCATGATGCGTTCGGTCGCGTCGCCGCAGCCGACAACCGCCGGAATGCCGAGTTCGCGCGCAATGATGGCGGCGTGGCAGGTGCGGCCGCCGCGGTTCGTGACGATGGCGCTCGCACGCTTCATCACCGGTTCCCAGTTGGGGTCGGTCATGTCGGTGACGAGCACGTCGCCCGGCTGCACGCGATCCATTTCAGCCGCGCTCTGAACGACGCGGACTTCGCCCTGGCCGATCTTCTGACCAATGGCGCGGCCCTGCGCAAGGAGACGCCCCTTGGAGCCGAGCGAATACTTGACCTGGACCTCAACGCTCTTCTGCTGCGACTTCACCGTTTCAGGACGCGCCTGAAGGATGTAGATCTTGCCGTCGGTGCCGTCCTTGCCCCACTCAATGTCCATCGGGCGGCCGTAGTGCTTCTCGATGATGCGGGCGAACTTCGCGAGCTCGATCACGTCGTCGTCGGTGATCGCAAACTTGCGGCGGTCTTCAGGCGAAACATCGACCGTACGGACCGTGCGGCCTGTCGAGGCGTCGGTTTCGAATTCCATGCGGATCAGCTTCGAGCCGAGCGACTTGCGGATGATCGGGAACTTGCCTTCGTCGAGCGTGGGCTTGAAGACGTAGAACTCGTCGGGGTTCACCGCGCCCTGCACGACCGTCTCGCCGAGGCCGTAGGAAGCGGTAATGAAGACCACCTTGTCGAAGCCCGATTCCGTATCGAGCGTGAACATCACGCCGGCAGCGCCCTTGTCGGAGCGGCACATGCGCTGAACGCCCGCGGAAAGCGCGACTTCAGCGTGCGTGAAGCCCTTGTGAACGCGGTACGAAATGGCACGGTCGTTGTAGAGGGAAGCGAAGACTTCCTTCATGTGACGGAGAACCGCATCAATGCCGTTCACATTGAGCACGGTTTCCTGCTGGCCGGCAAAAGAAGCGTCCGGAAGATCTTCCGCAGTGGCCGACGAGCGCACGGCGACGGAAATGTCGCGGCCGTCGCGCAGCCACTCGTAGAATTCGCGGATTTCCTTTTCGAGCTCAGCCGGGAAAGGCGCATTTTCGATCCAGCCGCGGATTTCCGCACCGGCAGCGGCAAGCGCCTTCACATCATCAACATTGAGCGTCTTGAGGCGTTCATGAATGCGGTCCTCAAGACCGCCTTCGCGCAGGAAGAGGCGGAAGGCCTCAGCCGTCGTGGCGAAGCCGTCGGGAACGCGGATGCCGGCGCTCGTAAGCTGGCTGAGCAGCTCGCCGAGCGAGGCGTTCTTGCCGCCGACGCGATCAACGTCCGTCATGCGAAGCTGGCTGAAGGGGAAAACGTAGCGACCCTGTACCATTTTTATCCTCTGGATGGTCCCGCCCGTGGGCTTCAGGGCGGGGTCGAGTTTGGAAAAACAGGCGCATTCTAACCGCTTTAAGGGCTTTTCCATACCCGGAATTCCCTATAGACGCGCAGAGAGGCATCGAAAGGCAGAATTTTTGACGCATTCTTGACAAAAACAACCCTCTGCGGAAGCGTCTAAAATTCTCTTTTTTCCATTTCACCAGCGCTGCGGCCCCTTCTTCCTTCTTCTTGCGGCCGCGCCTTTTTCATCAAGTGCCAGGAGCTTCCCACATGACCGATCAGGAACTCGATCCGCAGAAAGCCGAGAAGACCCGCCAGGTATTCATCGTGAGCGACGGCACGGCCATTACCGCCGAAACGCTTGCGCATTCGATCCTCACGCAGTTCCCTGATCTGCACTACCACCAGACGCGCATTCCCTTCGTCGACACGATGGAAAAAGCCATCGACACTGCGCGCCGCATCAATGCCGTTGAAAAAGAGGACGGCCTGAGGCCCATCATCTTCACGACCTTCGTTGAGCCCGAAATCATGAGAAGCTTCAACGAAATGGTTTCCGGCCACATCATCGACCTCTTCCGCAAGTTCGTTGGACCGCTCGAAACCGAGCTCGGCATGAAGAGCGCCCACAGCATTGGTCAGACCCACCGCATCCGCGACGACGAAAAATATCAGCGCCGAATTGCCGCCATCGACTACACCCTGCAGCACGACGACGGACAGACGAACCGCGGACTCGACGATGCCGACGTGATTCTGGTCGGCGTGTCGCGTTCCGGCAAAACGCCGACCTCGCTCTTCCTCGCCATGCAGTTCGGCATCAAGGTCGCCAACTATCCGCTCATTCCGGAGGATTTCGACCGCGGGTCGCTCCCGGAAGCGCTTCTTCCCCTTAGAAACAAGCTTTTCGGCCTTTCCATTGCGCCTGAAAGACTGTCCGAAATCCGCAACGAACGCCGCCCCGGCAGCCGCTACGCGAGCATCGAAAACTGCCGCATGGAAATCCGTGATGCCGAGGATCTGATGCACCGCGAAGGCATCCGCTGGCTCAATTCGACCACCAAGTCGATTGAGGAAATTTCTGCAACGATCATGTCCGAGCTCGGTCTGGATCGCCAAAGAAAAGCGTGATGTCCGAAGGATCAGCATTCACCTGAAAGCCGCAAAGCCCGCCTTTCATCAGGCGGGCTTTGTGCTTTTTGAGAACGTCTCCCTTTGAGGAGTCGATGCGGTCAGGGAATCAATGTGAAGACCGCGAGACCCAGGAAGATCACCGCTGAAATGCGGTTGAGCGCCTCCTGAAACCGCGGACTTCTCAGCCGGTCGGCCAGCGTTCCCGCACCCCAGGCGATGCCCAAGAAGACGATGAGGGTCGCCGCAATGAAGGTAACGCCCTGAATCACCATCTGAATGACGAGCGCCATGCCCGTGACGCCCTCCGGCACGAACTGCGGAAAAAAGGCAAGGAAGAAGATGAGCACCTTCGGGTTCGTGATGTTCATGATGACGCCGCGCCGCCAGAGGGCAAGGGACGAGAGCGATACCGCTCCGCGCCCTTGAGCGCCGTCCTTTGCGTGCGTCCAGGCCATGAAGGCAAGGTAGAGGAGATAGGCGGCGCCGAGGCACTTGATGGCCCAGAAGAGCGCCGGAGCCGCAGCCACCACCGCCGCAAGTCCGAGTGCGGCAGCAATCGTCTGAATAATCAGACCCGTGCAGAGTCCGAGCACCACGATGACGCCGGCGCGCACGCCGTGAACGGCCGACTGCGTAAGCACGAAGAGATTGTCCGGACCCGGAGCAATCGCGAGCAGAAAACTCGCGCCCGCAAAGGCAAGCCAGATCGAAAAAGACATCTTCCGGAACCTCCCCAAAAATCGTCAGACGAAAAAGGGCGCCATGGCGACCGGGCTCACGCCGTTGGGCCGCACCTTGAAGCCCGTCATCACAAACCTCAGCCACCGTCCGAGCACCCAGTTGATGACGAGATTTGCGTGCGCGTCGGCGTTGAAGTCTGCCGGCAGCTCGCGCGCCATCACGGCGTCGCGGTAGGTCTGCCTGATCCCCATTTCAAGCTTGTCGACGAGATGCGTCATGCGTTCGATGAGCCTCGGATCCTCCTTCATGAGGACCTGTCCGGTCATGACGCGCGCGAGTCCGCGATTTGCGTCCGCAAAGTCGAGGAGCACCGTCACCATCACCTGAATGCGGCCGGTTGCCTTGAGCGACTGATCCTCACGAATGCGCCCGAAGAGTTCGAGAAGACTCGTTTCGCAGAACTCAATCAGCGCATCGAACATCGCTCCCTTTGAGGGGAAGCTGCGGTAGAGCGCCGCCTCCGAAAGGTCAAGCTTCTTTGCAATCTGAGCCGTGGTGATGCGGTCGCAGTGCGGGTCCTCGAGGAGCTGCGCTAGCGTCTGCAGAATGTCGGCGCGGCGGTTCTTCTTCACGCGTCCGGATCTCGGCACGCGCACCGTCGGACGGTCGGCATTGCCCGGGGTCGAATTGGAAGCAGCATCAAAGATCGTGGTCATTGTTTGTAAGCGGTAACTATCAGAGGAACTGAACTCTAATCCAAGAATTCGTCTGCGGCAAACTCCGGCAGCACTAAAGAGCAGAAAAAACTTTTTAGAATCGCGTTTTCCCGCTGGGGAAACTTATTTCTTGCCGCTCACGCCTTCTTCCATGACAGACCAACAGAACAGCCGCCTCTTTCTCCTGATTTTCCTCGCAGCACTCGCTGCGTTCGGCCCGTTCGTCACCGATTTCTACCTGCCTACGTTCCCGGAACAAACCCGGGACTTTGGTGCGGCGCCATCTGCCGTGCAGCTTGGCCTTTCAACAACAATGTGGGGACTCGCCATCGGACAGCTTCTCGTGGGCCCGCTTTCCGACCAGTCGGGAAGAAAGAAGCCGCTCGCCGGGTGTCTTCTCGTTTTTGCCGTCTCAACGGCTTTTGCCGCAGCGGCGCCGACGATTGAAATCTTTCTTGTCATGCGCTTTCTGGAAGGGCTCGGCGCCTCCGGCGCCATTGTGATGTCGCGCTCCGTTGCCGCAGACCGCTATACGGGGCGAGAGCTCGGGAGCTTCATGGGCGTCATGGGATCCATCCAGGGCATTGCGCCCGTAACTGCACCGCTCCTCGGCGCGCTCATTGCGGATTTTGCAGGCTGGCGAGGGATCTTCTGGCTCATGTTCGCGGCCGGCCTCGTGCTCCTCGCTCTCACGGTCTTTGCGCTTCAGGAAACCCTTCCCCGCAGACAAAATCTGAAAACGAAAGACCGTACGCCCGAAAGCGTACGCAAAAGCGCCTCCATCCTCTTTTCCGATCCGATCTTCATTGCGATCGTCCTTCAGCAATTCCTTGCTTCCTGCGTCCTTTTCGGCCACATCTCATCCTCGCCATTCATCTTCCGCGAGCATTTCGGCCTCTCCCCCGAGCTCTATGGTCTCGCTTTCGGCGGCATGGCGCTTGCCATCACGGTGGGCGCCGCGGTCTCCGGTCGTCTGGCGAGCCCCCTGAAGGCAATCTTCCTCGGTGCAGCCGGGATACTTTTCTCCAGCCTTCTTCTCGCACTCGGCTTTACACTTCAAGCCTCCATTTTTCCAACCATCCTCTGCTACGTTCTCGTGTTGGCCTCGCTCGGCCTGACGCTCCCTGCAGCCATGACCGCAGCGCTCACGCTGCACCGCGCCCGGGCGGGCTTTGCCGCTGCAATTCTTGGATCCGTCACTTTTGTCGGCGGCGGTATCATCGCGCCGTTTACTGCGATGGCTGACGCACGGCTCTGCGTCTCCATCATCTTTCTGTCCTCGGGCTTGCTCCTCGTTCTTCTCTCCCTGTGGCTCAGCCGCCGCATGAGGCTCGAGAATGCTCAGGGCAACGCCATTCAATTGGATGAATAACCCGGCGCCGCTTTCGCCGGGCTCCCGGAGCATAGAATTTCAGAATTCCTCTTTGTTCGATAGTCTCCGGTCATGCTTGAAGCATTCCTCAAATCCATCAACTGCGTCATCATCATGGGGCTCCTCGCCGGAGCGGGGTACTGGACAGCCTCGAAGGGCTGGTACGACCAGACGGCGACGCAGCTGATTGCCCGGCTGGTCACCTTCCTCTCGCTTCCCTGCTACCTTTTTGCGAGCGTCTCGGAGCGCCTCACCCACGACGAGCTGATTTCGCTCGCCGGCCCCATGGTGATTCCCTTCATCTCCATGTGGTTCGTCTTCTTTACGAGCCGCCTCGTCGTCCGCATGGGACACGTGACGAACACGCATTCCGGAATCTTCTCCTCGGCCTATACCGCCTCGAACAACATGTTCATCGGACTGCCGGTTTCCATCGCGCTCTTCGGCGAGGAAGCCGTCATCCCGACGCTCCTCTATTTCTTCGCGAACACGACCTTCTTCTGGACAATGGGGAACTATCTTGAGGCCATGGACGGCGTGAAGAGCGAACACCGGGAAGCCCCGAAGGTGCTTTCGCTCGCTACCGTGAAGCGCGTCTTTTCGCCGCCTCTCTGCGGGTTCCTCCTTGCCATCATCCTGCTCCTTCTGGACCTCAAGTTCCCCGAGCCCGTGATGGCGGCAGCGAAATACATGGGCGGCATCACGACGCCTCTCGCGCTCATCTTCATCGGCCTCATGATCCATACGATCGGGATCCGCAACATCAGGTTCTCAAAGGATCTGATGCTCGTCCTCTTCGGACGCTTCCTCGTGAGTCCCCTGGTATGCCTCGGCCTCACGATGCTTCTGCCCGTACCGGAACTTTTCGCCAAGGTGTACGTGATTCAGGCAGCGCTTCCCTGCATCACGCAGATCGCCGTGCTTGCGCGCTATCACCACGCCGACGTGGAGTTTGCGACGACGTCCGTTGCCTCAACCACGCTTCTCGCTTCCATTGCGCTTCCCATCTGGATGATGATTCTTACGGCGATTCATTAAAGACCGCGCTCTTCGTCGAGCCGCTTCTGGAGTTCCCGCCAGGCGTCAAAGCGCTTTGCAACGCGGGCGAAGCGTTCGTCGAGCGCGGATTTGTGCGCCCGAAGCTCTGCAATGTCCTCCGGATCGGCTTCGATCTCCTCGAGGAATTCCGCTTCGCGCGCGGCCTCGTCGCGCGCCCGGACAAGGCTTTCTAGCGTCTTCTCGAATTCGCTTTCGGTCAGAGATTCGAGCGGAGCGTCAAGCGCTCTCAGCGCTGGCTGCGGGACCTTTCCGTCCGCTCCTTTCGGCTCCAGGTTCTCTGCCGGCGACAGGAACGGGAGTTCCGTCTCCGGCCCGCTCCCGGGTGCGGGCGGGCATAGCGCCGGCGCTTTCTCCCGGACCTTCGGGCGCTTTATTTTCCTTCTCTTCAAAAGGCTTCAGATCAAGCGAAAAGGAGAATTCCGCGCTCCCGAGACAAAGCGGCCCCTCTGCGGCCGAGAGCCGGAGCTCCCTTCCGGTAGCGCGATCGCGCAGGATGACATGGCCCTCAGGGATGATGACGTCGTAGGTTGGCATAGAGCAAAAGAAGCTTGTAAGACGGACTTAATTGGGAAAGATTAACATTGCCCGAAGCAACCCGAAATTTTCCGCCAGCTCTTTTCAAGTCAGGTGAATTCAGAATGTTTACCTTCATTACGATTGTTCTCGCCCTGATCTGGGCGGTTGCGTCCTTCATCCTTCTCTTCAAGGTCTGGGACAATATCGGCCCCGCCGTTCTTTCCATGTCGGGCGGCAGTCACGCAGTACAGCTCCTTGCCATGGCGATCGTCTTTCTCGCCATCTGGGGCATCCCCGGCTGGATCTACATGAAGATTTTTGGATGAGCTCTGCCTCTCTCTCAAAAAGGCCGTCCGACGGGAATTCGATTCTCCGGGCGGCTTTTCTCTTTTTGAGAGGCCCCTCAGGCCTTTGCCGGCATCTCTGAACCAAAGAGCTTTCCGGCAAGCGCTTCCCTCACGGCTTCCTGATCCGCATTGAACGCATAGTCGCCGGGCTCGATGTATTGAACTTTTCTCGGGAGCGCCCCGGCAAGGATGCTGATCGCCGGCTCAAGCGTCCATTCTCCCCAGTCGCCGATCACGATGAGGTCCCTCCGGGCGCGCGTAACGGCCACATTGAGAAGATTGGCGGGCATGGATGCCCAGCGGCGCTGCCGCCTTCCCTTTGATCCCGGGATCGATCCGAGGACCAGAATGACGACGTCCGCTTCCTGACCCTGAAAGGTGTGCACCGTACCTGCACGGGCATTGAAATCCCGGAGGTTGAGCTCGCGGATGATTCTCCCGGCGCCTTCGGCCACGGCTCTGAAGGGGGAAAGCACGAAAAGGCTCAGCCCGCGATTGATGCGGTCGGCATGAAAATCCTTCAGGAGCTTTCTGAGCCACGCCATCTCCTCACGGATCATCTTGGGATCGCCCCCGGGGCCCCGGGACTTTCTGCCCTTCTTCGACACCTTCACGGGCGGCGCGTAGGACTTTCCGACGATGTCGTACCAGCAGCTCTGCGCCGGCCTGCCGTCGTCAATGCGAGGCGTCATCTGCACCATCTGTCCTGCATAGGAAAGCGCATTGGCGATTTCAAACATGGGCGAAAGACAGCGCCGGTGCGTGCGAAGCGGGAGCCCCGTCCAGACGTCCTCATGAGAGACGCTGTCGCGGATGCTCGTGCCCGCCTCCATCGAGGCATCGGCGAGAGACTGGAGCGAACTCCTCATGGGCGACCAGACGGCATCAACGAGGGGGTGCCGGCCCCGCAGAAATTCCGCGAGGGGTTCAGGCATGGTGACGACCGGCATCAGCTGCCTCAGATCGCCTAAAACCACCGCACGGCGGGCGCGGTTGAGAATGCCGACAGCGGCCTGAGGCGACGCCTGACTCGCTTCGTCGATGAAGACCCAGGCGAGTTCCGAAGCGCCGACCTGTGCGAAAAGACGGCCTGCACTTGCGAGCGTCGTTGAGATGACGGGAATGAGGAAGGAAATGAATTCGAAAATCTGACGCGCCGATCCCGACTCAAAATGAGGCATCCCCGAGAGCAGATAGACGGCCGCCGCGCGAAGCCCCTTCTTTGCCGCGTCCGCCTGAGCCACAAGCGTTGCCGCATGAAGGTCCATCGCCGCCTCGAAGAGTTCCGAGCGCAGGCGCTCGAACTCCTCGTCCACCCAGAGCGTGAGCTTATGCTGCGAAGGGTCCTCGGCGAGCGGCGTCGAAAAAACCTGCGGCACGACGCGGTGCGTGCGGCAGCGCTCCGCCATGCGTTCCCGGCGGACCCGCACTTTTTCATCGAGCTCGCGAAAGCGCTTCCGGGCGCTCAGCCACTCCTCCTCGGGGAGGCGCCGCATGAGTTTGAGCTGATCAATCACGTCGTCGATCTGCTGCTGAATCGTCGAGTCGAAGGGATTCGACATGCCGACCCCCATGACGGCCTGCACGAACCGGCTGCAGTTGCGCCGGCTCCCGAGCGTCGCGGACGAAAGCCCCCAGACTTCCTCAGGAGACTTCACGCGCTTCAGGAGCGTTTCGCGCAGCATCTGACGGCGCTTGGCGGCCGGAATCTTCTTCAGCTCTTCCCGCGAAAGGGCTCCGAATCCGGCGGCTTCATCCCCCAAGGAGAGATTGGGGTCATCCGCCTCAGAAGCGCCATTATGTTCGCCCGCCCGCAGCCGCTTCTTTTTCTCGCCCTTCGCCAGAGGCTTCATTTCGACGGCAAGCGCCATCATGCCGAGCGCGCAGTCGCGCCAGTAGGAAAAAGCAGGCCTCGTGCCGCCGGTCGACGGATCGGGCTTCGGATCCCTGAGGCCGTAGCTCCGCGGAAGCGAATCCGTAATGTTGCGGATGGCCGCATTGTTGTTGGAGGCCACGACCATGAGCGAATCCGCCGCAATGTCAGCCTGGATGGGCGTGAGCGAATCGAGGCGGTTCGCCGAAAGCTCCCAGACGACGGGATGCTCCCAGTCAAAAACATCTCTTGACGCCGCTTTCTCTGCAATCCTTCTTGCGCGCCGCGTCACGATCTCTGCAATGACGTCTCTCAGAAGCCAGCTTTTGCCTGTGCCCGGAGGGCCGTTGACGGAAACAAGCGGTCCGAAGCCGCCGCCCGCCCGGAGGATGCCCGAGACGGCCGCCTGCTGGGCGAGATAGAGGTGATGCGACGGGTCTGCGGGCCAGCGACCCGAGGGGAGTCCCTCGGGCTTGAGGAGCTCTGAGAGGGCGGCAGGCGACTTGAGAAGATCCGCATGCCCGACGCCTTTGCCGCTCCCGAGCGTGAGAAGCCTCGCGAGCGGTCCGCTCACGGGCTGGAGCACTTCGAGGTCTTCCGGAGAAATCGGATCGAATGCGCCTTCCGGGGCCTTATCCTCTTGAATCGCCTCCGCAGCGCTCAACGCAGGGGACGCTTCCTTCGAACCGAGTTCACGCAGTTTTTTCATATCGGGAGCCTCTATGGATTCGGCTCCGGCATGCATGAGCGCCACGCGGGCGGCACGGATGTCCGAGAGATAGAAGCTTCTGAGCGGACCGGGCTCGGGCGGATTGCGACGGACGGGAAGCGAAAGCGTCGTCCTCACGGCTGAAGGAAGTCCCTCAGGCAGTCCCGCGCCGCGCGCAAGCTGGGCGGAGAGCTCTGAAATGAAGCCCTCGGGCACGGGTTCGGCACTCTCCTGGGGGTCGGTAAGGCGAATCATCACGGGCTCGCCCTCAATCCGTTCGGCCTTGACCGCAAGGCCCGAGGCGCCCTCGGGCGTGAGGCCGCAGACGCGGGCGACCTCAGCGCCCATCCAGCGCGCCATGCGCTCGCATCGGAGCAGCGCCCCTTCCACGAGCCTCAGGTTGCCGGCTCCCCGGAGGCGCTCCTTTTCGGCGCGAAGGTACCTCAAAGCGCCGCAAAAGCCCGCCGCTTCAAAGCTTTCGTCGATGTATTTGCCCCAGGGGTTGAGCTGAAAGCGAGCGAGATAGGTTTGTCCTCTCAGATCCGCCCCGGCAATGGAGGACGCGCCCATTTCGCCCCAGATCGATTCGCCGCTCCCGGCAAAAGCCGGGTGATCAAAGGGGGCGGAGGCGCTCTCCCTCCCCTCAATCTCGCCGAACTCCCGGAGAAGCTGCCCGTAAACCGTGCGTTTTTCCACAATGCCGAGGTACACGGTGAAAAACGGAAGATCCGCCTCGAGCATGCTGTGCGGAACCTTGGCCGGGTACTCGTAGGCGGCGCGGAGCCTCATCGACTGCCAGCGCGCGACCGCTTCAGCCTCGTTTCCGGAAAACCGTCCCGGGCGCCATTCGCTCCAGAACGTGCCTTCCGTGTCCTTTCTGCGCAAATCCGCCGGCGTGAGAAGCTCCATCTCTTCCCAGAACCGCAGAATCTCCACCTGAGCAGCCCGGCTTTCCACGAAGGACTACTCCTTTGCCGAAGCGAGGCGCTTCTGGGCTTCGCGCACGCGCTCCTCGCGCTTAACGCGGTCGGACTGAGAGAGTTCGGCGTAATTGGGCACGGCCCGGTCATCCCAAAGCGAGTGATCGGGGTGCCAGCGCAGCTTCACGCGATCAGGAAATTTGTCCGGGTCATCCTGCATCCGCACGTCCATGCCGAGGCCGGCCGCGAAGAGAAGCTCGCCGTTAAGCCAGAGGCGGGGCAGATCGACGCGGGCATAGGCCGGAATGCCGGCCTGGCTGTAGAGGTCCTTGAGGGGCTTCGCGGGCCGGAGCATCCAGAGACGAAGCTTCGTCTGACCGCTGCTCGAGCGGGCTTCGAGCCGCGCCGTGCGGTCCATGAGCCTCGAGCGCGCAATGCCGGGTTCTCCGGGCTTGCAGGGAATGACTTCAATGACGCCGCCCCAGTCGGGGAGTGCAATGTCGCCGGCCTGAGTTCTCACGACCGCACTTTGGTCCGCAGCGAGCCGCTTCGTGACGACATTGCGGACCACCAGATCCGGCCCCCAGCGGCGGATTTCCTTCCCCTGAAGCCGGATGGCAAAGGAGGCGTCGGAATGCGTTTCACGCACCTGCCGAAGCATGTCCTCAAGCCGCGCCTTCGAAATCGGCCTCAGACCTTCCGCCGAGAGCCATGCGCGCAGGCACCAGGCCTGACGGGCCGGAATGAGTTCCAGAAGGCGGAAGATGGAGAGGCCTTTGGGGCGCTCCTCCGACCGGCAGCGTTCAAGATCCGATCGGGCAACGCTCTTCAGCACCTCAAGCGCTTCCGCGACGAGCGACACCGAGCGTGCAGCCGTCGTTCGGAATCCCGGACGGATGGCCTCCAGAAGCGGAATCACCTCATGCCGCACGCGGTTGCGGGCAAAACGGGGATTTTCGTTGTCCGGATCATTCACGTAGCTGATCCGTCGGTTGCGCACATAGCGCTCAATGTCCTTTCTCGGGAGCGCCGCCCAGGGCCGCAGAAGGAACACCAGACGCCCCTCCTGAACGGCCGGAGCATCCTCAGCCGACGGCGTCGTCAGCTCCCGCACCTCCGGAAACGCCGCCAGACCGTCGAGCCCTGCTCCGCGCATCCACTGCAGAAGAAACGTTTCAATCCGATCGTCCTCGTGATGCGCCGTTACAACGACGTCGAAGCCTTCCTTCAGGGCATAGCGGGCAAGCGCCTTATAGCGCGCTTCGCGCGCCGCGGCCTCAACGCCTTCGCCTTTTTCAGAGACGCGCACATGAATGCATTCAAATTCGACCGAGCGCTTTTCGCATTCCGCACGGCACAGGTCCGCCCACTGGTCGGCATCGGCTTCAAGGCCGTGATGGACGTAGACTGCCCGCATGCCGGCAATCAGCGCCTGGCGCTTCTCGTGGAGAAGCTTCGAGGCGACATCAAGGAGCGCCATTGAGTCGCGTCCGCCCGAAATGGCGATGATGACGCGAACCGGGTTCAGAGGAACGAGCGCGAATTCGGGACTCGAACGGCCGAGAAGATGATCAGCCGCCTCCTGAAGCGCACTTCTGAGGAGCTCCGAAAGCTTCTGGCGCAGAAGCGTCCCGCTCGAAACGCTTTTGGTCTCTGCCGGCTTCTTCTTTTTTTCCTTCTTTTCGCGCGCCTGAGCTTCCGCCCGTTCTATCAGAGCGAGATCGGGGAGCTTGGCAGGTCCCGTGCGCGGCGCATTCGGATCGCCCTCGGCATCCTGCGGCAGAAGAGGAAACGCTTCTTCGAACTGAAGCGCCTCAACTCTTCCTTCCCCCGCAGACTGATTCTCCTGCGCTTCCTCCTGCGCTCGCGCGCGAACCAGCGCCTGCGCATCGATGCCGCTGCGGCGCTTGCGGGGTTTAGCGGCAGGAAATTTCCGCACGGGCTTCGGTTTTATCTCTGAAGCGAGCTTCTTTGAGGCTGCGGAAGCCTTTTTCTCAGTCATAACGCAAAAAACAGGGGAAAGAAGGAATTTTCAGGCATTCAAACTCTCATTCTAACGACCCGCAACAGGCGTCGAACCGCTTCTGCGGGCTCTCTCGAAGCGGCAGGAGCGGCCGCCTTTTGTTAAAATCACGCCCCGTTCATGAAACGGGCTGCTTTGCCGAGGCTTCCATCCCCGGCATTGAGTCTTTATTTCGTACCTGCTTCAACCTTTCGAGCTCAATCAAATGCCCACGCCCACGTCGTCGCTTCAGGCTTTCGTTGCCACCGCCACCAAGGCCGCGCGCATGGCCGCGCGCGAAATCAACCGCGCCGCCGAAGACCGCGATCTTCTGGAAATCTCCGATAAAGCCGCAAACGACTTCGTCACCTCGGCGGACAAGGCGGCCGAAGCCGTCATCATTCGCGAGCTCACGTCGGCCTATCCGCACCATGCCGTGCTTTCCGAGGAAGCCGGCCGCGTCGGCGACCCGAAGAGCGACTACCTCTGGATCATCGACCCGATCGACGGCACTACGAACTTCATTCACGGGCTGCCGCAGTACTGCGTCTCGATCGCGCTCACCTACCGCGGCGAACCCATCGCCGCCGTCATTTACGACGTTGCGAAGAACGAGCTCTTCACCGCCGCCAGGGGTCAGGGCGCGAAGCTCGACGACCGCCGCATCCGCGTCTCGGAAACCGACGAGATGAGGCGCTCCCTCATCGGCACGGGCTTCCCCTTCCGCCGCGGCTGCGACTTCGACGGCTACCTCGCGGGCTTCCGCCGCGTCGCGGAACGCTCTGCCGGCATCCGCCGCCCGGGATCCGCCGCGCTCGACCTCGCCTGGGTTGCCTGCGGCCGCTACGACGGCTTCTGGGAACTGAAGCTCAACCCGTGGGACATCTGCGCGGGCGGCCTGCTCGTTCTCGAAGCGGGCGGCCTCATCACCGACCTGGAAGGCGGCGAAAACTGGCTCGAGTCCGGCAACGTCTGCGCGGGCAACCCCAAGATCTTCGCGCAGCTCCTCCCGCTCGTGGGCACCATCAAGGCTGAACCCGCGGAAAATGCCGGCAAGCCCGAAGCGAAGGCTCCCCGCCGCACGCTCTCGACCAAAAAGAGCGAATAATTTCTTTTGAACAGCCGGGGCCCTTCCCCGGCAATGACCGTCCGCCTCTGCTGCTCCCTCCGGCGCCTTTTGGATAGCGCGGGCACTGAGGCCGGACGGTTTTTTATTAGCGAAAAATCCCCCATGGCAGAAGAAGCTCCCGTTCAGCCCGATTTCAGCAATCCTGAACTCTTCACTCCCTCAATGCGGCAGTTCGTTGAGGTGAAGAACCGTTATCCGAAAACGCTCGTGCTTTTTCGGATGGGAGACTTCTACGAGACCTTCTTTGACGACGCCGTCCGCGCCAACCGCCTGATCGGCATCACGCTCACCAAGCGCGGGAAGCTCACCGACGGAACGCCCATTCCGATGGCGGGGATTCCCTTTGTCTCGCTCGACACCTACATTGCGAAGCTCGTCAAGCTCGGGGAAAGCGTCGTCATCGTCGAACAGATGGGGACGCCGGGCAAAGGCATGATCGAGCGCAAGGTCTCGCGCATCGTCACTCCCGGCACGCTCACCGAAACGACGCTTCTGCCGGAAAAATCCGACTCAACGCTTCTCGCGATCGACTGGCCCAGAAAGAAGTCGGACCCTTACGGCTTCGTGTGGCTGACGCTCTCGAACGGCGACTTCCGTGCTGAAGAGGTCTCTGCCGAAGCGTTCGCGAGCGTTATTTCCCGCATCCACCCCTCGGAAGTGCTCGTTGCCGAATCCCGCCGGCAGGCGCTTCGCGAGGCGCACCCTGAACTCGTCGTTTCCTCGCTTCCCAACTGGCACTTCGACGGCAGGCGCGGCCAGGAAATGCTCTGCAGCACCTTCGGCCTCGCCAACCTGGATGCCTGGGGAGTATCCGGCAAAACCACGATTCTTGCCGCCGCCAATGCGCTCCTTGACTACACGGCGGAAACGCAGGTCGACCTCATGCCCTTCATTGAGCCTCTGAAGCTCGTGAAGGAAAGCGAATTCGTCGTGCTCGACCCTTCGACGCGGCGCAATCTCGAAATCGATCAAAGCCTTTCGCCCTTAGGGGACGGACCGACGCTCTTTTCCGTGCTCGACCATTGCGCTACCGCCATGGGGAGCCGGGAACTGCGCCGCTGGCTCAACCAGCCCGTACGTGACCGCCAGACAGCTCAAATCCGCCAGGAAGCGATCGAGAGCATTCTCTCGACCGGGAGCCTTCTCGAAAACCTCCGCACGGGCCTCAATACGCTCCCTGACGTTGAACGCATTTCGAGCCGCATTGCGCTCGGAACCGTGCGTCCGCGCGAGCTCGCGTCGCTGCGCGATGCGCTTCCCCGCATTCAGTCGCTTGAAAAGTGGCTCTCCGCGCAGCCTCTTCGCTTCTTTGCCGCCCTGGGCGAAAGCCTCAGACTCCCGGCAATGATCGAAGAGCTGCTTGCCAAAGCGCTCCTTCCCGAACCTGCCGTGCTTCTGCGCGACGGTGACGTCATTGCCTCGAGCTACAGCCCCGAACTCGCGGAACTGAGGCACTTCAGAGACGACACAAGCCGCATCCTTCTCGAAATGGAGGAGCGCGAACGGGCGGCCACGAAGCTCCAGACGCTGCGCGTGCAGTACAACAAGGTTTCGGGCTTCTACATTGAGGTCTCAAAGACCGCTGCGGATCGGGTGCCCGTCCGCTACCAGCGAAAGCAGACCCTCAAAAATTCCGAGCGCTTCATTACGCCGGAACTGAAGGAGCTCGAAGACCGCATTCTCTCCGCGCGCGAACGGGCGCAGACGCTCGAGAAGGCGCTTTACGATGAGCTCGTCGCGAAGCTCGGGGAGCGTGCGGCGGAACTCCTTGCCGCTGCCAAAGCCATTGCGGAGCTCGATGCCGTAACGGGACTTGCCGAACACGCCGAGGCGCATCGCTGGGTGCGTCCCGTTCTCACCGATCACCCCGGAATCCGCATTGAAAAGGGACGTCATCCAGTCGTAGAAACCACGCTCGAAAACTTTGTGCCCAACAGCTGCCGACTCGAGGACGGCCGGCGCATGCTCATCATCACCGGCCCCAACATGGGCGGCAAGTCCACCTACATGCGAAGCGTGGCGCTCATCGTCCTTCTCGCCTGGGCAGGAAGCTTCGTGCCTGCCGAGACGGCCGAGATCGGCCCCGTCGACCGCATTCATACCCGCATCGGCGCCTCGGACGACCTCGCCCGCGGCCGCTCAACCTTCATGGTGGAGATGACGGAGGCGGCGGCGATTCTCTCGCAGGCAACCGACAAAAGCCTCGTGCTCATGGATGAAATCGGCCGGGGCACCTCAACCTTCGACGGTCTGTCGCTCGCTGCCGCGATCGCGCAGGAGCTCGTGCAGAAGACGAGAAGCTTCACGCTTTTCGCCACGCACTACTTTGAGCTGACGACCCTTGCGCAGGAGCTGCGCGAAGTGGCGAACGTCCATGTTTCCGCCTCGCAGACCCGTTCCGGCATCGTCTTCATGCATGAAATCTCCGAGGGAGCCGCATCGAAAAGCTACGGCATTGCGGTCGCTCAGCTTGCCGGCATTCCCGCTCATGTCGTGCGCCGCGCCAAAATCTTTCTCGCCAAGCTCGAGGAACGCGCCAATACGGTCGACTCGCCCTTGCCGAATCTTTTCGGCGAAAGCCTTCTCATGCCGCCCGAACCGGAAGAAGAGGCCGGGGATCAGCCTTCCGAAGCCCCGGTTGATCCGGCAATGCTTGCGCTCATCGAACGCATCGGCAGCGCCGACATCGACAGTCTTACGCCCCGCGATGCGCTCAGGCTCCTCTATGAACTTCAGAACGAAGCCCGCGCGATTGAGATGCCGGCGGCAGCTCCGCTCTGAAAACGGGTGCCGACGGATTTTCGGCCGGCCGAAATGCACGCCAAAAAGGCCGGCGGCCGCGTAAAATGCATTGATTGACTCTTGTCGACAAATTCACGCGCGCCTCCCGGGCCGCGCCCATCAATATTTCCCTGAAGGTCACTGCCTTGGAACAGAACTATTTGTCCGACGCGCCCGTTGATGAGGACACGCTTTTTCGCGCCATCCATAAGCACATTCTTCGCCAGGCAAAGGCAGGCGGACGCATTGATACTGAAGCAGAGATTGCTGAACGCTTCAATGTAACGCGCTACAAGGTGAGAAAGGCTCTGGCAGTTCTCTCCCAGATGGGCATTGTCGACCGGGCGCCGAAGCGCGGCATGACGGTGAACGCCATGGGGCCGAAGCACCTGTCCTCGCAGATTCAGGTGCAGATGGACATTGCGAATTTCGATATCCGCGAATTCATTGAAGCGCGCCTCCTGATTGAGGTCAACATCATCCCGCTCTGCGTGCGCCGCATGACGCCCGCTTTGCTCGGCCGTCTTGACGACGCCATCTGCCGCATTGAATTGAATGCCGGCAATACGCATGAAGCCGACCGCTGGGATCGGGAATTTCATCTCATTCTGCTTGAATCCTGCGGCAACCGCGTGCTTCAGGTCTTCTCGGCCGCACTCATTACATACTTTGAAAAAACGACGCCGAGGCTCCCGCAGAATGATCCGGCCTTCTTCATGAACATTGCCCGCCAGGAGCGGGAACTCCTTCGCGCCATTCAGCACGGCGATGAAGAGGAAGCCCGCGCGCTTCTCTCGAAGCACCTGCGCGAGCAGGTCGATCTTCTTTCGGCCTGATTTCCTTCCGGATCCCATGGCGGGAGACGCTCCCCTGGCGCCGCTCACGCTCGAGTGGCAGTTTGTACGCGACGGTTCAAGGGGCAGATTCGGTGCGCCCGGATCTTCTCCGGACCTTCACGAACCCGATTACAGAAATCTTCCTGCAGGTTTTCAAAAGGAAAACGAAGCTTATCTGCTTCCTGCCGACCGCATCCGCCGGGCTGCGGCGCGCGAGTGCCTGCGCTCGCTTCTCATTCATGCCGGGACTTTTACTGAAGCCCGCTGGAACAACTGGCATCTCGGAACATACGGCAAGCCCGCGATTCCCGGGGCCGGCGACTTTTCGCTCACGCACGCCGCCGGCTTTGCCGCGGCGCTCCTTGCTCCCGCTCATGCGGAAGAATCTTTTTCCATTCTTGCGGGACTCGATGCTGAATCCCTTGCCCCCGCCTCCGCCCGGAGCGAAAGGGATGAGGCGGAGCGTGAGCTTCACGACCTCATGAGCGTCATGACGACGGAGGAAATGAAGTACATCGAGGCCGCTTCCGGCCTTGAAAATGCGCGAGCCCGCGCCTACGCGCTCTGAACGCGCAAGGAAGCGGTTCTGAAGGCGGGCGGCTGGGGGCTGCGCGATGAGATCACGGATTTGAATGTGCTTGAATCGCCGCTCGTCTTTCTCGGCAGGAAATGGCACTGGAAGACGCTTCTTCTGCAGACCGGGAGCGAAATGCTTTCCGACGCCATGGAAGCTGCGCGAAAGACGCTTTCCGGGCCGGTGCCGCAGCAGAGCATGGTGTGGCTCACCGCTGCCTCAGACCGTCCCTTCACGCTCTCGCGTCCCGCTTCGCGTTATTCGTAATTGAGCGCTTCGGTGTAGTAGCCCGGATACGGTATCGAGATCGCGCGCTGCACGAGCGAGCGGCGCAGGATGTGGAGTTCGTTGAAGAGCGCATTGACGGTATAGGCGCCGAGATATTCCTTCAGCACCTTCATCTCCGTGAACTCAATCCCGTAATTGCTGAGATTCATGAGATAAAGCCCGTGGAAGCGCCCTTTGACGGCAGCCTCGATGAAGCTGAAGGCCGCGCGGTCGTAGTGCTTCAGAAGCGACGTAATGATGTGCCCGGGATAGAGCGCATCCTGGTCGGAATCGATGCCGATCGCAAATTTGTCGGCAAGCTCAGCGGCCTCCAGCGCTCCGAGCCCCGCCTCTCCGGCATGCGCAAACGTGATGGCGCAGCCGCTCGCATAGAAGTCGAGCGCAACCTCGCGCGCGGCTGCCTGGTCCGTATAGGAGTCGATGCTGTCGCGGTGTATGACCAGATCTTCACGAATGAAGTGCGCCCCAAGGCGGAAGCCGAGAAATGTTTCGTCGGCCTCGGCATCGTCGCCGCCGCTGATCCAGCCCACGGCAGAGCCTTCCCTCGAGAAGACATCCCGATTGAGCGCCAGCGCCGCAAGCGCACCGCAGATGAAGCCGCTCTCTATGGGCGAAAACATTACCGACATGATGTTGGGATAAATGTTGACGAGGGGCACGCCCATGATCCCGAACTTCACATTGGGATATCTCCGCGCATGAAAGACGAGCGGAACCGTAAATTCGCTCCCGAGGCAGATGACCATGTCGGGGTGACACTCCTCGAGCACGCGCCCCATGTCCTCGTAGATCAGATCGCGCGAGCGCATCTCCCGGCATTCATAGGAAATGCGGTACTGCTTTCTCGCCCGCTCGAGCCCCTCGATGAGAAGCTTCATGAGGGGCGCCTCCTCCGACCATCCCGGAGACATCAAATAACGGACAACCAGGGGCTTGACGCGCTCCTCGAGAGGCGTTACCCGCTTGGTATTCCAGATCATGGCGCTTGCGGGCCGGGACGCTGCGGCAAGACCCAGACCGGCGGCGGTAAATAATCGGCGTCTCTGCATGGCAGCTCCTCCCTCAGACCGAGTCCGGCACGTCGACCACTACGGAACCCATCGGAGGCTCTGAATTCGAAGGATTCCCGTGATAGAAATAGGCGCTGTTTTCCGTGGGCTCATGGAGTATTCCGATCGTGAGGGGCGTCCGTCCCGCCCAATAGAGATCGGTCGCGCTCTGAATAGAGCTGCGGATGCGCTCAGGACGGAAGGAATCCGCGCGTCCGAGGCTGTCGGCGAGGAGCTTCACAGCCATATACGAGTGACTGGCATCAAGAAGCGCGTAGCGCTGCGCATCGCTTGTGATGGGAACGCCGTAGCGGTCTGCCGCAGCCTTCGCTTTTTCAAGCCAGGCGGCTACCCCCGAATCGGCGCGGTTGAATGCGGAAAAGCTGTAGACGCGGTTGAGCATCTCCGCATCATCCTTCCAGTACGGCTCTTCTCGATAATCATCCCAGACGACAAGATCGCACTTCATCTTTCGGTCGCAGAACTGCAGAATTCCGATCGATTGACGATCCCCGCGCGCCGGGAAGAGAAGCGTATCCGTGCCGTAGGCTTCCGCCATTGCCAGATAAGCCCAGAGCGACATGGTTCCCCGGGGATAAACGATCTCCCGGTATTCGCGGTCTCCTTCAATGTCAAAGGTGCTTTTAAAGCCGTTCGAAACCGCCTGCTCCTCAACATTGCCTTCTTCAATCAGCGCAGCGATCCGCCGGCCGCCCTTTTGCGCAGTCATAAGTCCGCAGGCCGCGCCGAGCGATCCGGCATCGAGATTCAGTCTGAAAATCCAGGGGCGGATGCTGCCGTCCGGCGCAAAGCAGAGTCCCGGACTTTTGGCCTTCGTGGAGAGATACGGAATCCCTGCACTATCCGCCAATGGAATGCAGAGCCTCGCCTGTTCAGACGTTCCAACCCCAATAATCGCAACGAAGCTTTCGGAAACCTTCAGCACCGAATCAATGGCGAGCTTCGTCATCTCCAGATCGCTTTCGCAATCGAGAACATTCACCGCCATGCGTCGGCCGAGCACGCCGCCCGCGGCATTGATTTCGTCCGCCGCCAAAAGGGCCATGGCCTCATGCCTGCGGCCGGCCGTTGCATCGAGCCCCGTTTCATTCACGAGGAGCGCCACATTGAAAACGCGCTGACGCCTGGCGGCCTCCCGCTCTCCGGGCGACGTCAAAAAGCCGGAAACGCTCCCGATATGCTCGGTCGGCGCATCCGCTAATGCCATGCCGGTCGTAGCTGCTGCGGCGGCAAAGGTTTCCAGGAATCGGCGCTTTTTCATGGGATATGGATCAACTCTTCGTAAAGGGCCGGCGCGCGGCGTAAGCACCCCGGCACCTTCACTATACGGCCTTATGAGGTCTTTGAGAATCAGGAAAAATCAGGCATCTCAAAGATCCTGAGCCAGAGGTGGAAGGAGAGCACAATCATAAGGAAGTCTTCTTCGTAAGTCTGATTGATGCGGAACCCCGGGCGCAGGTAAAGCTTCTTCAGATTTTCAACGGCATCGGCATCAAAATATCCCGCGCGCCGGATGTTTTCCCGGGAGAGGAGCTCCTCTACCCACTCTAGACGGAGCTTCAGAAGGTCGGGCGTCCCGGCAGCCACAAAACTGAATTTGCGGCGGTTCAGGATCGCTTTCGGCACATACTTTGCACCCATTGCACGAACAGGATACTTTTCGCGCTCGTCATAGATCAGAAGCTCCGGCGGAATGCGTGCGGAGAATTC
>ENA-UONW01001776-UONW01001776.1-human-gut-metagenome-genome-assembly--contig:-CS52-NODE-1776-length-23961-cov-5.139839_pt1 | contig 23961 bp, 15 predicted proteins | sample MGYA00242463_ERZ724010 | MGnify/ENA metagenome assembly ERZ724010 | reverse complement strand
CGCAAAAACAAAAATGATTGTAATTTTTGTCCGAAAAAGTTTTCCGCTCTGTCTTGTATTTTACCATGGTTCCTTTATAATGTAAAGTGAAAAATCAATAACTGCGGCTGCAAGGAGCAAGAACATGAAACAGTTACCAATCGAAGCAATATTAGACAAAATGACGACTGCGGAAAAGGCGAATCTCTGCGACGGCGAGGGTTCCTGGCACACGCACGGCGTGGAGCGACTCGGCATTCCCGGCGCGATGATGACCGACGGACCGCACGGTCTGCGTAAGCGCATACAGGTAAACGACGAGTGGACGACGGTGCATTCCACCTGTCTCCCCACGGCATCGGCACTTGCTGCCTCCTGGAACCGGGAGGTCGCCGCGCTTGCCGCAAACACCATTGCCAAGGAAGCGGTTGCCGAAAGCGTATCCGTTGTCCTCGGTCCCGGCGTAAACATGAAGCGCTCCCCGCTCTGCGGCAGAAACTTCGAGTACTTCTCGGAAGATCCGTATTTTGCGGGCGACTTCGCCGCCGCCTACATCAATGCCATGCAGGAAAACGGCGTTGGCAGCTGCATCAAGCATTTTGCCGTCAACAATCAGGAGACCCGCCGCTTCACGGTGTCGGCAAATGTCGCCGCGCGTCCGCTGCATGAGATCTACCTGCGCGCCTTTGAAATCGCGATCGAGCGCGCAAAGCCCGAGGCGATCATGGAGTCCTACAACCGTATCAACGGCAAACATGCCGCCGAAAGCTGCTGGCTGCTCGACGACCTGCTCCGGAAAAAGTGGGGCTTTGAAGGCGTGGTCATGAGCGACTGGGACGCGGTCAACGACCGTGTTGCCTCACTGGAAGCCGGGTTGGATCTCGAAATGCCGACCAGCCACGGCAGCGGCAGAGACTACATTCTGAGCGCGCTTGCGAGCGGCAGGATCGACGAGGTGCTGCTGGACCGTTCGGCACGCCGCGTGCTGGCGCTTGCCGTCAAGGAGCGTCCCGCGCCCATGCCGGTCGATCGTGCGGCGCAGCATGCCGCCGCGCTTGCCTGCGCACGCGAATGCATGGTTCTGCTGAAAAATGAGAAAGATGTGCTGCCCCTTGCCGAAGGCGCGCGCATTGCCGTGATCGGCGATGCGGAGCATATGCGCTATCAGGGCAGCGGTTCGAGCAAGGTCGTGGTGGAAAGCGCCGTGACCGATGCGCTCGCCGAAATGAGAAAGTACACGGACGCGATCACCTATGTCCCCTTTGCGGACGGCATCGACGCCGCCGTGGAGGCGGCGAAAGCATGCGGTAAGGTCGTCCTGTTCCTCGGTCTGCCGGAATCCGCCGAATACGAGGGCGCAGACCGCAAGACTCTGGCGCTGCCGAAGGAGCAGCTCGAACTTGCGGACGCAGTGCTTGCCGCCGCCGCGCAGTCGGCGGTCGTGCTGACCTGCGGTGCGCCCGTGGAGCTGCCGTTCATCGACCGCACCGACGCCGTGCTGCTGACCTATCTCTGCGGCGAGGCGACCGCCGAGGCGGCTGCCGAGATTCTGTTCGGCAGGACCAATCCGTCCGGCAAAATTGCCGAGACCTTCCCCGTGCGTCTCGAGGATACGCCGTCCTACCTCAACTTCCCCGGCACATTTGACAACTGCGACTATGCCGAGGGGATCTACATCGGTTACCGCTATTATGAAAAGAAGAAGATTCCTGTGCTCTTCCCGTTCGGGCACGGGCTGTCCTACACTGCATTCGCCTACAGCGATCTTTCCGGTGACGAGGACGCGGTCACGCTGACCGTGAAAAACACCGGAACGCGTGCGGGCAGCGAGGTCGTGCAGGTCTACATGCACGACAACGCACCGTATGTTTCCCGCCCGGTCAAAGAGCTGTGCGGCTATGCAAAGGTCGCGCTTGCCCCCGGCGAGGAAAAGCGCGTGACGATCCCGGTCGAGCGCCGCGTCTACGGTTTCTATGACGAGACGTGCGGCGACTTTTATACGCGCAGCGGCGAGTATACCCTTTCGGTCGGCGCAAGCAGTGCGGACATCCGTGCAGAGCTCGTCGTCCGCGTGCACGGCGACGCGCCAAAGGCCGTGCGCGTCCACCGCAACACTTACTTCCGCGATGTCATTCTCGACGAGCGGTATGCACCCGCGCGCGACATCTTCGCGGCGGCAATGCTGCCGAACGCAGAGCGCACACCCGAAAACGAAAAATTCGGTATCACCAAGGACAATCCCGCCGTGCGCCGCCGCATGCACTATGTATTGCGGCAGGCGGTCTACAACAATCCGGATTGCAACGAGGCGCTGATTGAGGAAACCATCGCCGCCTGCAACGCCGCGCTGGAAAATAAGGCAAGTACATGATATTTTTCTCCAAAACGGGAATCGCGGACACGCAGACGGCAGACGCCCTGCTCTGCCTCATGCCGCCGATCTTTGAATCAAACGGCGAAGAAATTTCCTTCACCGCAGCCGACGGCAAATACACCGCCGAGGGCTTTGCGGCAGAGGACAAGGTCGAGGCGCTCGGCGACGGGCTCTTCCGCGTGCACCGCAGCGTGACCAACACGGGTGTCGGCGCACGCACGGGCAAATGGATCATAGAGGCGCGTGACCTCTTTGCAACCGATCGCTACCTGATCCCCTGTGTCTCCTTCTCTGGCAACGTCCGTTCCATGGGCAAGGAGCCGCACGGGCTCTGTGACGGCGGCAAGCCATGGATCTTCGCCTACGACCGCGAAAGCATCCCGTCCTGCACCCTGACCGAGACGGCAGACGTCGTTTGTGCGCTGTTCGCATCGGACGCGGACGCCGACAGCCTTGTTTCGTCCTGCGCCCTCGTGCGCGGCGCGGACGGCTGTCTCGCCCACCGCATTTACTACCCCGTGACCGAGGCGCCCCGTTCCTACACCGATCATGACGTGCTGTCAGCACGTTACGACACCTATATCACACTCGACGTCGATGAGACTTTCTCGGTTGCATTCTTCATTTTCGTCGGCACACCGAAGTGGGAAAACTACGGCACGGCAACGCTGCTGGACCGCATCGAGGACATCTTCCCGTTCACGCGTGAGCCGGTCATGGGCGTCCGTGCAGCGTGGGAGAACAGCCTCAAGCAGTCGAACATCCTCATGACCGAGGTCGGCGGCGTGAAAATGTTCCGCAACGCGATGCGCAACGACCCAAATAGCCGCGGCATTTATATGCCCTACGAGGTCTATGAGGCGGGCTGGTCGGGGCAGGCGCTGAAGCAGGCGCGCATGGAGCTGATCGAGGCGTTCCGCACGGGTGACACGGCACTGCGCGACGACATGATAGGGAGCCTTGAAGCCTGGGCGGCATCGCAGTTTGCAAACGGGTTGTTTCCGACGAACTATGCACGGCACTTAAACAAGAAGTACATCGCTTGCGATGTCTGCAACTACGGCTGGGCAGTATCCGAGATGGCGGAATCCTACGCCCTGTTAAAGTCCCACGGCATTGAGCGCCCCGCGCTGCTCAACTTTGCCGTGAGGCTCGGCGACTTTTTCGTCGCACACTACGATGAGAAAACCGGGTTCGGTCTGAAGTGGAACCCGGACGGCACAAAAGCGGCGGACGGCGGCTCGATCGGCGGCTTTATGATTATGGGGCTGCTCTCACTCTACAGGGTGACCGGCAATGCCGTCTATCTCGACTGTGCCGAGCGCGCCATGGTGCTCTACATGGCACGGGATGTAGACGACTTCTGTATCACGGCGGGCGCGATCGACTGTGCCTGCATCGACAAAGAGACCGCCTACCCGTTCATCAAGAGCGCCCTGGATCTGTACGACATCACCGGCAAAGCGGAATATCTTGTCACAGCCGAAAAAGCGGCGTATTACTTCCAGTCCTGGATGTATTATTACGACGCGCTCTATCCGGACGACAGCGAGTTTACAAAGCTCGGCTATTACACGCACGGCGGCACGTCGGTCTCGACGCAGCATCCGGCGATTGACCCCTGGGGCGTCATCGTGATCCCCGAATACATGCGTCTTGCAAAAGCCACAGGCGACATGCGCTGGACTGCACGGGCGCGGGCGCTTTGGTGCAACGCGATGCTCTGCATCACGCCGAAGGGCGGCATCACCCTCCACGGGCATGATCGTCCCGAGGGGCTGCAAAGTGAGGCGTTCTTCATCGCGCGCTGGACGCGTTACCGCAAAAACCGCGAAGAGCGCGGGCATCTCAACGACATGTTTGTCGGCTGGCCCGCCGCCTTCCGTATGACGACGCTCTACCGCATGCAGACCGAACTCGGCGGCGACTTTTCCGTCATTGAAAAATAAAAGTCGGAGGATACGGACTTGAACAAAATACTTCTCTTTCTCATTCCGGCATTCATGCTCTTCTGCACACTCTCCTTTGCGGAAAGCACCGTAGACGCGGTGGTCTATGTCTCGGATGCCGGCAGCGATACGGCGACCGGCATGAGTGACGCAGCCCCGCTGAAGACACTGACGGCGGCATACAAAACCGTCGGCGAAGGCGGCACGGTCGTGGTCTGCGGTCCGCTGAACCTCACCGGCAATGCCCTGCGTCTGCCGAAAAACAGCGGCGCGGTCACGATCACGTCGGTTTTCGGCGGTGTGGACTACGCAAAGCAGGGCGCTGTGCTGAACCTCGGCGGCTACACCTATCTCGGCGGTGACACCGTGTTCGAGAACATCAGAATCAACGACTCGAGCAGCTTCTACTTCAATCAACTGATCTGCGGCGGTCACAATCTGACGATCGGAAACGGCGTGACCTGCACCAAAAACAGCGGCGAGTACATCACGATCCTCGGCGGCATGTATATCAACGCCGACACCATGAAAGCGGCGGATGTCAGCTTCTATGACTACACCATTACGGTCAACAGCGGTACGTGGTACGGCGTGTACGGTTCAAACAAGCGCACCTCCAACGAGAGCGCGATGGGTGCGACCGGCAATGTCAGCATCATCATTAACGGCGGCTCGTTCACCGGCAAGACGGCAAACCAGGCGGACGCGATGATCGCGGTCGGCGGCTTTGCTTCACAGGACGGTGACTACTACCTCGAGATCAACGGCGGCGTCTTCAGCTGCCCGATCTACGGCATTGCCCGCCCCGGCAACAACAGCAGCAGATACACTGCCTACTATGAAGGTGACGTCCGGATCGTCATCAGAGGCGGCGAACTGCACGGTGCGACCGTCTCGACCGTCCAGTCCGAGGCTGCCTCCTACATCGGCGGCAACTACGCGCTGGAGATCGCAGGTGCCAACTTCTCGGCGCTCACCTCCATCAAGGCGCCCCGCGTCCGCGGCACGGCGACCTGCAAAGTCGGGGACAGGTATGCGCAGAAGGTCGTGGCAGCGGACTTTGACAGCACCGACAGCTCCGAGCTCCCCGCCAAGGCACAGATGCCGGATGTGAAGGCGGCGGACGGCGTTGTCTTCGCGGGCGGTCAGGCGGCGGGCGACGGTTCTTCGTCGAAAAAAGCCTTTGATTCGCTGGAAGATGCAGTCCGCGCCCTCGGCAAAAACGGCGGCACGGTCGTTATCTGCGGTCCGCTGCGCTTGGGCGACACCGCCCTGCCTAAGACCGAAGGCAAGGTGACGGTCACATCGGTCTTCAGCGGTGAAGACTTCCGCAAATACGGCGCGGAGATTGAGCTTGCCGGCATCCTCACGCTCGGCGGCGAGACGCTGTTTGAGCATGTCGCGATGGAGAGCCGCAGCCTTGCCGCAAGCATCTTTGCGGGCGGAAACAAGGTCGTCTTCGGCGATGACATCGACGGCAAGCGCAACCTGGACGGCGGCGTGACCGCGTATATCGGCATCTACACCGGCTGCCGTCTGCACCCCTCAACCGACCGTGCGGCAGGCACGGCACCCGCCGATATCACGGTAAAGAGCGGCACATGGGAGTTCCTGCGCGCCGGCAACGACCGTGTGAGCGGCGGCAGCGCCACGCTCCGCAGCACCGCCGGTGAGAGCCGCATCACGATCTCGGGCGGCAGCTTCCATGCAGACGTCTGCGGCACGGGCAAAAACAACCACGACGGCAACATCACCCTGGATATCTCGGGCGGCAGTTTCTACGGCAGTATCTACGGTATGGCAACGCCCGCCAACATCGACAAGGATGTCAATACGGTAAACGGCAACATCACCCTGAACATCTCGGGCGGCAGCTTTCACGGCGATATTCTGCTTGCACAGAACACGGCGAAGAACGAATTCAACGGCACATATACGCTGAACATCACAGGCGGGGATCTCCGCACGGTCGGTGACATCTGCGGCAACGCAAACGTCCTCGGCCGGAGCAGTGCCGTCCTGAACGCGACGGTCGATCTTGCGGCAGCGGTCAACGGCAATGCCGAATTCCGGAACCCCATCATCGGCTACGGCGCAGATCCGAGCGTCTGCTATGCCGACGGCTGGTACTACTACGTCCGCGCATCGACAATCGGCTCGACGCCCTGCATTCTGATCTCCCGTGCAGCAAATCCTGCCGACATCGGATGCACGACGGCATATGTTGTCTGGACGGCAAGCGCCGGTGTCAAGAGCATCTGGGCGCCGCAGCTCTACCGCTTTGACGGCGTCTGGTATCTCTACGCCTCGGTTGCAGGCTCGACCTCGGCTTCGGTCAAACGCAAGCCCATCGTGCTGAAATCGACCGATGCCGTACCGAACGGTGAGTTTACCTATATCGGTGAGCTTGAAGGACTGGACGCATCCTTCTGGTCTTGGCTCAGCCCGCGTATCTTTGAATACGCAGGCGCGCGTTACTACATCAGCAGCGTCTTTGCAACGGAAGCCGACAACACGGCAAAGCGCCACAAGCAAACGCTGGTCATCGGCAAGCTGAAGTCCCCCACCGCCTTTGAAAACGGCGTCAGCGCAATCGCGGTTCCGAACAAAGCCTGGGAGGGCTATGACATCATCGAAGGACCTTATCCGGTCTACGGCGAGGACGGCACGCTCTACATCGCCTACGCAGCAAACTATGCGGATGGCGACGACTACTGCACCGGTCTTCTCAAGCTGACTGACAAGACCAACCTGCTCGCAGCCGCTTCCTGGGAGAAGCAGGCGGAGCCGATGCAGCGCCGCGATGATAAAAACGAGATCTTTGCCCCGGGTGCGACGATCTTCGTTCCCTCGCCTGACGGCAAGGAGATCTATGCAGTCTACCATGCAAAGCTCCACGCCAACAACCGCTACAACCGTTCGATCTTCATCCAGAAGCTCGGCTACCGTGACGGTGTTCCCTACCTCGGCGCACCGCCCGCAATTGACACGGTCATGACTTACGCGCTGAATCCCATGCCGGTCTCCGCACGCATCTCCGGCTTCACGGAGAGCAAATCCGGGCTGTCTGCAACGCGAACCTATGCGGACAACTTCAAGGATGTCACCGCAGACAAATATTTCGCCCCCTATGTGAAGACCGCCTATGAATATACGCTGGCAAACGGCACAAGTGCGACGACCTTCTCGCCGGACGGCAAGTTCACCGTTGCGCAGGCGCTGACCGCAGCCGCCAATATCCACAAAGCGTACTTCGGGGGCAGCATCGACACCTCGGTCGGCGGCTTGTGGTACATGCCCTATGTGGACTATTGCGTGGCAAACGGCATCATCCGGGCAAGACAGTTTTCTGACATGAACGCGCTGATCTCGCGCGGCGACATGGCAATCGTCTTTGCCAACATTCTCCCCGATGCGGAATATACGGCAACCCGCAGCGGACAGGTTCCGGACGTTGCAGACAGCCTCGGCTGCTATGCGGCTGTCATGAAGCTGTACAATGCCGGTATTGTCGGCGGTGACGCCGGAACCGGCAAGTACCGCCCCGAAGACAGCATTTCCCGCGCGGAGGCATGTGTGATCTTCACGCGCATCGCTGCCCCGGAGTACCGCCAGAAATAAAGAAGAACATCATAGCAAGGAAGAAAGCCACTCTGCGGAGCGGCTTTCTTCTTTACTTTGCAGCTTTTCTGTGCTAAAATGAGTGCAGAACCTATCTCGGAGGCTGTTATGAAAAAACCGATGCTTTACATATTGCTCACCCTCTCCGCCGCGCTCCTCTTTTCCGCATGCGGCGAAAAGGAAGATGTGATCCGCCCGGGCGAAACCATGTCCGCAAGCGAGACCGCAGCGTCCGCCGCAGCGGGCGGCACGCTGCAAAAGGACGGCTCACGCTGGTCGATCACCTCGCTTGCGGACTGGGACGAATTTGACAGCGACGGCAATTTCTCGGACAACTGTCACGCATTTCTGCGCGCTATGCTGGAGGGCGAATCAGACTTTGACGGGTTCCGATTGCTCCGCGTAAGCGAATACAGGCTGACCCGCGACGAAAAAGAATACGGACTTCCCTGCCTCTACTTTGAATTTACCGTGACCGCCTCCGACATCGAGGCACTGCCTGTCGGCAGTCACACGGCGATCCTCACGGACGCGGTGGACTGCTTTCTGAAACTGGACGGCGCCACGCCGAAGAATGACGGCGCATTTGCCGATGATCCTGCGGCGACTGCCGTGCGCGGCTGGATCGAAAGTCGCCTGCGCTGGTCTGTACCGGACTACGGCACGGCGGAAGCCGCCGACGCTGTCGCCTACCTGCTCTCCGCCTACGGCGAGGAAGGGGCACTGCCCTTTGACACCCTGCGCACCCTCGCCGCCGAAAAGCTCGGCGTGGCGCTGACCGAAGCGGACGCGGGCGGCAGGCTTGATGTGCGCGGCGGCAAGCTCTATGTCGTTGCCGATGACGCACAGCCGAACATGCTCTACAACTATGTCGTCACCGATGTCGCAGAGACAGCGGACGGCAAAGCCGTGACCGTGCAATACTTTGCCGACTGCAACAGTTTTTTCAGGTCGCACGAGGTCGTCTACACCGTCGGCAGCGACGGTTCGCTGCACGGCTGCACCGTAAAGACCGCATCGCCCTATGCCCCCTACGGTCTGCGCGACTGACTTTAGGCTGATTTTAGTCCAAGCGGGTAGGATAAAGCTCTGGAGGTGACTTTCATGCGACTGCTGCTCTGCGAGGATGAGCATGCCTTTTCAGATGCGCTCTGCACCATTCTCGAGCACAACAACTATACCGTGGACGCCGTCTATGACGGCGAAGACGCCTATACCTATGGGCTCTCTGACAACTATGACGGCATTCTGCTGGATGTCATGATGCCGAAGGCGGACGGGCTCACCGTTCTGCAAAAGCTGCGCACCGCCGGGGTGCAGACCCCTGTGCTGCTGCTGACGGCAAAAAGCGAGGTGGAAGACCGCGTTGCCGGGCTGAACCTCGGCGCGGATGATTATCTGCCGAAGCCGTTTGTCATGGCGGAACTGCTGGCGCGTGTGCGCGCGCTGACCAGACGGCAGGGCGAATACCGGCACTCTACCCTGCGGTTCGGTGACCTTGTGCTGAGCCGCACAGATTTCAACCTGTCTGCGCCGCGCGGCACCGTCCGGCTGGTCGGCAAGGAATTTCAGATCTGTGAGCTGTTTTTATCCAACCCGCGCCAACTGCTCTCGCCCGAACAGCTGCTCACAAAGATCTGGGGCTATGACACGGACGTGGAGATCAACGTGGTGTGGGTCAATATCTCCAACCTGCGCAAGAAATTTGCCGAGATCGGCGCGCATGTCAACATCCGCTCCGTGCGCGGCGCGGGCTATATACTGGAGGAAACGCTATGATCCGCAAGCTGCGCATACGCTTTATCGTTGTGGCGACGCTCTCGGCAGCCATCGTCATTCTCGCCGTTTCCTGCGGGATCCTGCTCACCAACCGAAGGCAGACCCTGCAAAACATCGACGGGATGCTGTCTCTGCTTGCGCAGAATGAAGGGCGCTTTCCGGAAGCGCCCAGCAGCGATGCATCGGGCGACGCCGCGCAGGACGCGGATGGCGCAAAACCCGTTCCTCCCGCACCGCGCGGGGACAGATCGCCCTTGCGTTCCCCCGAGACACCGTTCCGCACGCGCTTTTTCACTGCAATCGCGGATGCAGACGGTGAGATTCTGCGCCTGAACACCGACAACCTCGCCTCGCTCTCCGAGGCAGAGGCGCGTACTTATGTCACGGCGGCGTTGGCGGACGGAAAGACCGATGGCAGAACCGACGTATACTACTACCATATCGCGCCGGACACCGAGGACGGCACGCGCCGCGTAGTCGTTTTTCTCAACTGCGAAGTGGAGCTTGCCGCGATGCACGCGCTTGCACGTATCTGCGTGCTGATCTCGGTGCTCAGCATTCTGTTGGTTACGCTTCTGTCCTTCGCCCTCTCCGGCGCGGCGATCCGCCCCTTTGTTCTGAACCTCGCACGGCAAAAGGAGTTTATCACCGGAGCAAGCCATGAGCTGAAAACGCCGATCGCGATCATTCAATCCAATGTGGAGGTCATCGAGCTGACCGAGGGAGAGAGTAAATGGACGCGGAACATCCGCGAGCAGTCCGAGCGGCTGATTCGCCTTGCCGGTGAACTGACAATGCTCTCCCGCGAGGATGAGGAGACAAAGAAATCTATGACTGCCGTTGACTTTTCGGCATGCGTCCGCCGCGCCGTCACTGCTTGTGAAGAGCGCGCAGCGCTGGCAAAGCTGACGCTCTGTGCCGACATTGCGGACGGCATCACCGTGCAGGGAGACAGCGTCAAGCTCGATGCGCTCTGCTCCATCCTGCTGGACAATGCCGTCAAGTACACGAGCGACGATACGATCACCTGTGCCCTGCACCAAAGAAACGGGAAAGCCGTACTGACCTGTGCCAACCGCTGCGCGCCGCTCGGCAAAGCACGGCTTGCACGCCTGTTTGACCGCTTTTACCGCGCGGACGAAGCCCGCAGCGGTGACGGCGGCTTCGGACTGGGACTTTCCATTGCTGCCGCCATTGTCCGTGCACACAGCGGTAAGATCACCGCCGCGCAGGACACGAATGGGCTGTTGACATTTACGGTTATCTTATAAAAAAAGAACGGGAACGCCTCGGCGTTCCCGTTCTTTTTATCTTCTCTTATAAAGCGCAGCCACGCTGAGACCAACAAGGACAAGGAGCAGCATGCCGCCGTACCAGATCAGGTTCTGTGTCGTAGTTGATGCGATCGACGTCCCCGGTACATCACCGCCGTGGACGGATGGTGCGCCCTGCGGGCGGTTGCCGCCGCTCGGGCGGGTCTGCCCTGCCGTATCCGTATCTGTGTCCGTTGTGTCATCCGCCCCGTCCCCGTCCTGACGTGCAGGCGGCGCTTCGGCACTGTCTTCGTCGCTGCCGTCATTGGGATGTTCCGGCGGAGTTTCAACACTGTCATCACTGTCCGGACGTGCGGGCGGCGTTCCGCCGTTGCCGTCGTCGTTGCCGCCGCGATTCCCGCCGTTGAACGCCTGCTTATCACCGCCGCGTTCGCCGCCCATCATCGTACCCATCACCGAAAGATCAATGGAAGACGCATCGACAAGGGCGCTCGAATCCGTGCGCTGTCCCGCATCGGTGGACGGAATACTGCCATCGAGCTGTCCGCGCACGCTCTCGGCGCGCAGCCGAACCGTTTCGTGCAGCATTTCCGCCGCAGTGGTATACTCTGCGTAGGTGTAAAGTGCATTCGGGTCGGTCTCGACCGATGTGTCGATCTGCGCGCGGATGCGGGTATATGCCGCATCAAAGCCGCCGCCGAACACATATTCTTCGACGAGCCTGTCGAGATACGCGTGGTACTGTTCGAGGTATTCCTCGTTTTCAAGCAGCGCATCAAAGAACTGCGTGCCGGAGAACGGCGTGTCGATCGCGTCGTTGACGACAGACGAAGCATCGCCGCCGTTCATACCGCCAAAGGACAGGTTGTAGTCCCAAGGCAGGATATTCAGCTTGCCGCCGCTCTCATAGAGATAATAGTTGTGCGCCATGTTGCCGGACAGGCTGTCCGCATTGACAACGAAGGTATGCACCGCCATGTAGCGGAGGATGTTGTCCACATCGAGGTAGGTTTCGAGGTCCGTCCCTTCGCTGACAGCTTTCAGTGCGGCGACCACGCGCTTATGGTCCTGCTTGCCGGTGTCGGTGACCTCGCCCTCCCAGATTGTCTCATAGCTGTCGAGGTCGTCATCCGTGTAATTGAGGTCTGCGCCGCCGCTGCCGCCCATACTGCCGAAGTTGCCGAAGTTGCCGAAATCCGTTTTTTCGTTCGTGTCTGCCGCCTCACGAACCCAGACATCCCCGTTTCCGTCAAAGCCGGGTGCGGCATCCCCTGCACCGTCGCTGAAGTCGGGCATTTGCCCCATGTCCGGCATATCGCCGAAGTCGGGCAGATTGCCGCCGCGGTTGTCGTCATCGCCGCCTTTGCCGCCGCCCATCTCCATACCTTCCGGCTTGTAGAGCGCGCCGTTTGCCGCGCCGTAGTTGCGGAGCATGAAGCTCTCCTCCACGGCTTCAAGCGCCAGATAGATACCAAAGTATTCCCCGTTTACAAAGAGTTTTGCGTAGTTATACAGGCTTGCGTCCGCGCCGAGAAAGCGGTACATATCGTAGGCGATCGCTTCCTTCATATTGGTCGCGTCAGCGTAATTGTTGTTGAGCACCAGCTTATTCAGCCCGAAGCAGGTCTGCCCCTCGACGTATTTGTCAAACTCCAGCTTGAAGCTGTAGCGATCCGAATCCGGGTCGCTCACGATCGAGGACAGGCTGGTGTTGCCCTTCGGGCGAATGCCGACATTGATGAAGGTCTTGCCGCCGATCTCCACATCGCAGGAGACGTATTCCTCATTGATCGCATTGTCGAGCATGGTCTGCCAGTCGTCCTCATCGATGCGAATATTGATGTCGAGCACCTTGTCGGTATCAAAGAGCGCCGACTCGTATTCCATCGTCACGCCCTTGCCGCCGAGTGCCTCGACCAGAAAGTCGCCGGTCGCGGCGGCAAGCAGCGAGAGGCAGACTGCGGCGGCGGTCAGAACCGCCACAAGCTTTGCAAAATTCCGGTGTGCCAGCATGACCGCACCTCCTTAACTCATATATTCGCCGTTGTAGCTGACGAGTGCGGCGCTCTCCACGCCATCCAGCGCCGAGATCTCACCGACGAAGTCGGTCGAACCATCGCGCAGCCGTACCTCGGCGGTGATCTCCACGCCGTCCTTCGTCACGGTCTTTGCCTTGACGCGCGGCTTGTCGTGCAGCTTGTCGGCAATCGCCATGGCGGCAGCTTCGCTTGCCGGATCGGTGCAGCGAATCACCAGCATATAGGGCTTGTCATGCGACTTGCGGTTGGCAAGCACGAGAAGCACGCCGCCGATGATGACCGAACCGATGACGGCGAGCGGGATCATGCCCGCGCCGATGACAATGCCGGTCGCCAGCGACCAGAACAGGAAGACGATCTCCATCGGCTCCTTGATCGCCGCACGGAAACGGACGATCGACAGCGCGCCGACCATGCCGAGCGACAGCACGACATTGGAGGTGACCGCCATGATGACCAGCGTAGTGACCATCGCCATGCCGACGAGCGTGAGCGCAAAGCCGGTGGAATACATCACGCCGGTGAGCGTCTTCTTATAGATCACAAAAATGAAAAGCCCGACGACGAGTGAAAACAAAAGCCCGATGATCGTGTCCGCAACCGAAAAGGACGACACGCTCTCGAGAAAGCTGGATTTGAAAATATCGTTGAATGTCATGGGAAAGTCCTCTCTTACTCATATTCGCGGCACGCCGCGTATTTGGAAAATGCGCTGACCCGGATCTCACCGAGCTGCAGGGCATCGGCAATAACCGACGGCAAAAATGCGTCGTATTTGACCTCGAGAATCATATGATCCCGCCGCAGGGCGGAAAGCGGCGTCGGCGAAAAGAAATCTGCGGGCGGTGCGCCGCCGATCTCCATATCAAAAGTGACGCGCACATTACCCGGCGCGAAAACATACGGTTCGCGCGTGTAGCTGATCACACGGCGCGGGCGCAACAGGCGGCTTTTCATTTTGAAGTCCAGCTCCTGTACAAGCGGCGGCGCGTCCCCGTCAAGCATGAGCGGATCGCCGCGGATCAATGCCTCACAGGCATCCCGCCCGATCGGCGCGGCGACTTTCAGGCACAGCCCATTGACTTTCTGTTTTTTCTCCAGTGACAGATGCGTCGGTGCGTCGCCGTAATAACGGATGCGAAATTTCTCCCGCTTTGCCACGCCGTCGATCTTCTCGCGCAGCGCCGTGTCGTTGCAATTGTCGAAATACAGGCTGTGAACGCGGTATCTGCCATCCGCATCGACATGCGAATCACGCTGCATCAGGCAGCCGAGCCGCGCGCGCAGCTCATAGTAATCGACGTAGGTAATTTCGTATTTGTACTCGTGCCGATAGTGGTTTTGTTCCTGCATATCTGCGTTTCACCTCCCCGGTGCAGTTACAGGATACAGTTTCTTCCTAAAACCAACCTAAACGTTATGTGTTTGTTGCATGAAAAAAAGACCTCCGAAGAGGTCTTTTTTTCTTATTTGATCAGTCTGCGGTCGATCACGTCCGACACCTCGGCGGACACCGAGAGTGCCGTCAGTGAAAAGACACAGAGCGCCAAAAACGGGATCATATAGGTGGTGAACACAACCGACAACACGAGCAGCAGACCGCCCGTGGCAAGCAGCTTCAGCGTACACTTCCATTCCACCCCGAGCAGGAGAAACGCATTTTTCAGCGCGCTGCCGACGCCGATGTCCAGCACGGCAAGCTGCGCGAAAAAGTAGGACTGCACGAGGAAGGAAACCAGCCCGAACACAAACAGCAACGCATAAAATGCCGCGCCGTTTGCCGTGAACATGTACACATAACCCGCGACCGATGCCGGCGCGATGCAAAGCAGCAGCGCGACGGCAGTCTTCGCGAGAAAATGCGGTTTCCATGCCGCGAAATAGACACGGAACGGCTCGACATCCGGCACGCGGCGCGCCCACTGCATCGTGACGGCGATCAGTGCGCCGTAAGCCGCGGGAAGCGTCACGACCGGAATCGAACAGACGCAGAACAGCAGGTTCAGAAGAATGAGCCGCATCCAGTGATTTTTCAGCACGAACCAAAACAGCCCCGTGCCGCTCTTCGGGATCTCGGCAGCATCCTCCGTGCGGTCGCCGAAGGTCAGCTTCTGCACAAAGTTTTTGATTTTGCCCATATTTCAGCCCTTAACGGCGCCCGCAGTCAGACCTTCGACCATGTACTTCTGGAAGAAGATGAACAAGAGGACGATCGGGAGACTGCCCGCGACCGAGAACGCCATCAGCGCGCCGTAGTCATTGGAATACTCACCCATGAAGCTCTGCGCCAGACCGACGGCAAGCGTGCGCTTTTCGTCGATGCGGATGATCGTGAGCGACATCAGATAGTCGTCCCATGCGGTGAGGAAGGTGTAGATCGCAACGGCAACAAGTCCCGGCAGCACCAGCGGCAGGATGACCTGCACCATGGTGCGCATTCTGCCTGCGCCGTCGATCTTTGCCGACTCGTCCAAAGCGTTCGGCACGGTGTCAAAGAAGGACTTCAGCAGTGTGATGGAGAGCGGCAAAGCAAATGTAACATCCGCTAAGATAACGCCGCGGTAGGTATCCAGCATGCCCCACTGCTTATAAAAAGTATACAGTGAGATCAAAATGACCACGATCGGGAACATCTGCACCGACTGCACGGCGCTGAGCACCGCACTCTTGCCGCCGAACTTGAAGCGCGAGAAAGAATATGCGGCGGGAATGGCAATCAGCAGCGTGACGAGAACGGTACCGCCCGACACGATGAAGCTGTTGGCGAAATACCGCAGGTATTTTGCCTGCGAGAAGATCTTGACGTAGTTTTCAACCGTGAAATCCTTCGGCCAAAACGCAACGTCATCCAGGCTGATGAGGGTGTAATACGGGCGGAGCGAGCCGACCAGCATCCACCAGATCGGAAACAGCAGGATGCAGACGAGAAGCGCAATCACGAGATATTTCACGACCTGCACGGTTGTTTTCTTGGTTTTTCCGGCTTTTGTCATAGCGCTTCCCTCCTTACAGATTTTCTGCGCTCTTGGCGCTGATCTTATTGATGATGACGGTGACAATCGTGAGGAAGACCAGCCACATCACGCCGATCGCCGCGCCCTGCCCGAAGTTGTAGTCGGTGAACGCCTTTTCGTATGCCGCGATCGAGAGCGTGTAGGTTGCCTCGCTCGGTCCGCCTCCGGTCATCAGGTTGATGATGGTATACATCTGGAAGTTGTTCATGATCGCGATCCAAACCGACGAGAGCACGACGGGGCGGATCGTGGGGAGCGTCACATGACGCAGGGTCTGCATGAAGGTCGCGCCGTCGATGCGCGCCGCCTCCAGCTGCGACTTATCCACCGACTGAAGCCCCGCAAGCAGCATGACCATCATATAGGGGAGCTGCCGCCAGACAGCTGCAATGACGACCGCGGGGAGCGCCAAATTCGGGCTGTTGAGCCAGTCAAACGCGGTGGTCGGAATGCAGCCGAGCTTGTTGAGAATCCAGTTGATGATGCCGTAGCTGTTGTTGAGCATCAGACGCCACAGCAGCGCGACGACGACCGAGGGGATCGTCCACGGGACGAGGAAGAGACCGCGGAACACGCCGCGTCCCTTCAGCTTGGTATTGAGCAGGAGCGCAAGCGCAAGTCCGATCACAAACTGCACAAGCACTGCCCAGAAAACGAATTGCAGCGTCGTCAGGAAATAATCGACGACATTGCCGTTGATGCCGCCGGCGCGGAACAGATCGGTATAGTTCTTGAAATTGTTCCACACGGGCGCTGCCTTGCCGCTGACCTCTTTCAGCCCGTATTTCATGAAGCTCATGTAAATACCCTTGAGGATCGGCGCGGCAATGACGGTGAGCAACACGAGAATGGCTGGTACGGTCAGCAAAAAGCCGAAGAAACCGTCACTCATGTGATACTTTCCCTCAACATCGCGGCGGAAGAAGGCTGCGATGAATTTATTCTGCTTTTTCGGCATTTTTTTCGTTTGAGTCGCCATCTCTTACCTCCGTTTTCCTAATATGCGCCCCCTTCGGCGGCCCTGCCGAAGGGGGCGCAAGTCATACGATATTACTTATCTGCGAGAGCCTGGAGCTCGGTCTGCATTGCAGCGACGACGGTCTTGACGTCCTCACCGTTTGCAATTCTCGAAAGACCCTTGACCATGATGGTATCTGCCTCGCTGAGGCTGATCTGCGTGCCGGGGAGATCCTTTGCGGTGGTCATTGCCTTTACATAGACCTGCGTGGTCTCGTCAGCGTTTGCAAAGACCTTCTCGTTGACGCTTGCGCGGCTGGACATTTTGCCCTGACCTGCTTCGTACAGGATGTTGATGACGACATCGCTGGACATGTGCTCAAGGAACTTCGCCATTGCGGGCATCTGCTCATCGGTGGTCGTATCGAAGACGACAAGCAGGTGGGTTACGAGGTAGCCGGAGCCGTTTGCATCTGCGCCCGGAATGACCATGCAGCCGAAGTTCTTGTAGAACTCTTCTTCATTTGCAGCTGCGGATGCGCAGGTGGAAATGACAGCCTGAAGATCATAGTAGAAGCCGATCTTGCCCTGGCCGAACAGGTTGCGGAGATCCTTCAGGGTTGCGCCCTTCGGGGAGAGCCCCTTCTTAAAGATTTCCTGCAGCTGCGTGTAGGTCTTGATACCTGCATCGGTATTGAGCGTGACCTTACCGTCCTTCATGAATTCGCCGCCGTTTGCCCAAAGTGCGGGAAGGATGTTGTAGCCTTCACCGGTCTCAACTTCACTGTCAGGGAATGCAAGACCGTAGATGTCATCGCCGAGTGCGCTGATCTTTTCAGCGGCTGCAAGCAAATCGCTCCAGGACTTGATGTCCTCGGCTTTGACGCCTGCGCGCTCAAGCAGTGCCTTATTGTAGAAGAGTGCTTCGGTGTTTGCAAACCAAGGCATTGCAACCATCTCGCCGTCAACCGTGACGCCGCTGATTGCACCTGCGGAGTAATCCTTCATGACTGCATCGGAGATGCCGACAACTGCCTTGACCGCACCGGTCTCCAGCAGCTGGGGCAGCCACTCAGCCTTGATGTGTGCAACATTCGGTGCGGTGCCGCCGATCGCAGAGACAATCAGCTGATCGAGGTAAGTGGAATATGCCTGCGAGCCATCCATCTCGATCTTGATGTCCTTGTTGGCTTCCATAAAGGTGTTTGCCATTGCAGCGTAGGTCGGATAGAGTTTCTCTTCCGCAAGTGCCCAGGACGCCCACTTCAGGGTGACGGGTTTGGATGCGGGAGTGTCGGTCTTTTCGGTGGACTAACTGTCGGAGGAACCGGCAGGATCGGTCGCCGGAGGATTCTCGGTCCTGCCGCAGGAAGCGAGCATGCCGAAGACCATCAGGAGCGAAAGTGCAATCGCGAGGAATTTCGTAAATTTCATATGAATTTACTCCTTTCTGATTTTACAATTTTGTCTTCCGTTCGATCGCAGAGCAACCGAATTGCTCTCCTTGATGATTTCATTGTATCACCTGCACATTTCCGTGTCAAGTACCAGCCATAATGTTTGTAAAAAGTGACGAAGCGTTATTTTATTCACAAAGTTCCGTACTTGCGGCTACGCCCCGCAAAGCCTTATGCCGCCTTGCTTTTTCGGTTTTTTCCCATCTTGCTTCCAACGACGTTTTTCTGCGCAGATTTGCAGCAATTTTGTGCAACATGCAAAAAAGTAAAAATCATGCGTGATAAAAATAGGCTTTAATCACGCAAAACAACGTAGTCATGCGATTTCCGGCGGCAGGATTCCGCATAAATAAACAATTCAACCCTGTTTTCAAAACAAATCTACCGCCCTGTAATTTATTTATATCAAATCGGATTTAATAATGCATGAAAAACGATAAAAGCCGCACAAAGCGCATTTCTGCGCCGTGCGGCTTTTTTATCAGATTTTGAATTCGGCTGCGAAGAACTCTGCAAACGCCATTTTTTTGTTTGCGGTCGGATTTCCGCAAAGTGTTACAGCGATGCGAGCGCGGCACAGATTTCCGCCTGTGAAAGCGTATGCACGGCGGGAATCAGACGAATGCCGAGATCGGCGGCGCGGCGGGTAAAATAGGCGTCGCGCGCCGGGCTGCCGGACATCCCGGTGGCAACCAGCGCCTTCTTCGCAAAGCGCCCGCCGAAGCGCGCGGCAACGGCGGCGAGCTTATACAGCTCGTCTTCGCCGTACCCGCCGTTCTTGCAGGAAATGAAAATCGGAATCATGCCGCGCGTGAGCAGTACGTCGATCTCGTTGACCGATGCTGCCTCACGCGTGCGGCGATCCCAATCGAGCACGACGCCGGTCATCGCGTCGTCAAACAGCGGCTTGCCGTCCGCGCCCTTGGTGAGCAGCGCAGACAGATAAATCTTCAGCTCCAGCAGAAGTCCCGCACGGCAGAGGCAGGTGTGCACGAATCTGTTCTTGTAGCGAAACGAGACTCTGCCCTGCCGCATGACGAGATCCTCCGCAAGCCCTGCTGCCGCAAGGCGCGGCAGAAAGCTGTGCAGACGGATATAGGCGTCGGCGCGTTTTTTCTCCTTGGCAAAGGTCTGTGAGACCGAGAAAGTCATGCCGCGGCGGCAGCCGAGCGCCTCAAAGGCGGCAAGTCCGTCCGCATTTCGGTTCCATGCGGCGGAATCGCCGCGGCTGATCTCCCACATGGCATCGAGGTCTGCGATCAGTGCGCAAATCTCGTCATGTCCGCGCCCCGCCGCGCCGACATCGGTCGCCCCGGCGATCCGTCCGCCGTGCAATGCCACTGTCTCGGCAACCGTAAGATAGGGGCGATGCCCCCTCGGCAGTGCCGTCGGCGTCTGCCCGGCAGGCAGAAAGCGATGCGTGGTCATGCTGCCGTAGTGCACGAGGGCATGCTGCGGCTTTGCGCTTTCAATGGCTCTGCCAAGCAGGAACAACAGCGCCTCATCGCCGCCGACAAGGTCGATGAGATAGCTATCCGGTCTCTCAAACAGCGCCGTCAGCGTCTCGATTTCCCTTCCGCTGCCCGGCGTAACCGTAACTGCCTCCACCTCGGTCTGCATGCCGCGCGCGGCAAACAGCGCACGATAGACGCGGCACTCGCGTTCGGTCTCTTTTGCATCGCGCCCGATATAAATGACGCGCCGCGCAGAATAGCTGAGCGACGCGTACAGGTTTTCCACCGAAGATTTGTCCAGAACTTCGATCACTGTCATGGCACTTAATCCCCGCACAGCACATCGGCAATGCGCACCGATGCAAAGCCGTCGCCGTAAGGATTGGACGCATGCGCCATTTTGTCATAGGCGGCACGGTCTTCCAACAGCTCCTTAAAGTTCTTGTAGATGGTCTCCTCCTCCGTACCGACGAGGCGCAGCGTACCCGCAGCAATGCCCTCGGGGCGCTCGGTCGTATCGCGCATGACCAGTACCGGCTTGCCGAGCGAGGGAGCCTCCTCCTGAATGCCGCCGCTGTCGGTGAGGATCAGATACGAGCGGGAGAGAAAGTTGTGGAAATCGAGCACGTCAAGCGGCTCTATGATGCGGATGCGGTCGCAGCCGCCGAGCTCGGCATTCGCCTCCTCACGGACGACCGGGTTCATGTGGATCGGATAAATGGCGCGCACATCGGGATGCTCCTCGATGATGCGGCGGATGGCGCGGAACATGCGGTGCATCGGCTCGCCGAGGTTCTCGCGGCGATGCGCCGTGATCATGATGAGGCGGCTGCCCGCCGCCCATTCCAGCTCGGGATGCGTATAGTCGGCGCGCACCGTGGTCTTCAGCGCGTCGATTGCGGTATTGCCGGTGACATAGATGCTCTCCGGCTTTCTGCCCTCGCGCAGAAGATTCTCCCGCGAGAGCTCGGTGGGGGCGAAATTGTACCTGGCAATGACGCTGACCGCCTGGCGGTTGAATTCCTCGGGATAAGGCGAATAGATATTGTAGGTGCGCAGTCCCGCCTCGACGTGACCGACCGGGATCTGCAGATAGAAGCAGGCAAGTGCGGTGACAAAGGTGGTGGAGGTATCGCCGTGCACCAGCACAACGTCGGGCTTGACCTCTTCCAGCACGGCACGGATGCGCTCGAGAATGTTGACCGTGATGTCAAAGAGCGTCTGCCGATCCTTCATGATCGCGAGATCATAATCCGGCACGACATTGAACGCGCGAAGCACAGCGTCCAGCATCTCACGGTGCTGTCCCGAGACGCAGACCACCGTCCGGATTCCGGGGCGTTTTTTCAACTCGTTGACGAGCGGGCACATTTTGATTGCTTCGGGTCGCGTCCCGAAGACCAGCATAACTGTTTTCATTGGATTCCTCCGCGCGCATTTTTCTCCATTATACGCAATATGCCGCAAAAAGTCAATCTCGGGGGACAAAAAGTCCGCCCGAAGGCGGACTTTTCATTTTACTTTCCGATTTACTTTCCGGCGCGGGCGGATGCGCGCGCGAGGCGCAGAAAGATGACGCATGCTTCGGAGCGCTTGATGCTGTCGTTCGGACGGTAATTGCCGGTTCCGGCGTCGCCGCCGACGATACCCGCGTTGTACAGCTTCTGTACCGCCGCGTAGCAGGTGAGGTCGCTCGTCACATCGGGGTTGGAGCCGTCTCGGACTGCTGCATATTCCTCTGCGGGGAGGATGTTTGCAAAGACGATCGCCATATCGCCGCGCGTGATCGGTGCATTATAGTCCTTGAACTGCTCCGCCGTAATGATACCGTTTGCGATGCAGTAATTGACGTAAGGATCATACCAGTTCTTCGCGCCTGCGGTGTCCACCGTCTTGCCGTTGTAAATGGTATGAATGTTCGCAGCCGCAGTCAACGCCTGCGCAACCGTGAAGCTGCCGTCTGGCGAGAACTTTGTTGCGCTCGTGCCGTTGGCAAGTCCGATGCGATATGCATCGCGCACATAGGATGCATACCAGTCGCCGCTCTGCACATCCGTAAAACCGTTATAGTCACGGACGAACGGGAAACGGTTCTTATCCGTTCCGTTTTCCACGCGGTCAAAGTCCGAGGTCTTGTCCGCAAGCGGCATCGGATTGAGCGACGCGGTATAGACCGTATCGATGTCGGCAGGGTATGTCGTGCCGCTGCCGATCACCACGCCGCCCGCAGCGGTGGCAGTGTACGGCTCCACAAAGGCGTGGCGCGCACCGGTCGCATTCGGGCTGAGGTAGGCGTTATAACAGATCCAGCTCTGTCCTGCCGTATCGGTGACGTAGCAGGCACTGCCGCATCCGCTGATCTGTGCAGATTTCGACAGGATCGGCGCGTTCCACTTCTTCCAGTTTGCCTTCTCGGTCGGGTCGCCGCCGAGGTATTGCAGCTGCCCGAGCTTGTATTCCGGCGTGGAGTAGCCGCAGGCGGAATAGACGATGAAGATGCTGCCGTCCGCCGCGTAGACCGGCGTGCCGCATTCCACGATGTAGAGCTTTTTGTGATTGCCGATCTCCCAGCCGTATTCCGGCTCGCAGATCACCTTGGAGGTGCCGGAGAGCGTCCACGGGTTGGTCATCGGCAGGATATTGATGGTCTGGTGCTTCTTTCCGCCGCCGTCGTCTACCACCGTGACATACATGGTATACACCTTGCCGCCGATGCGGATGTCGGTCATGCCCGCCGCCCACACATCGTCAAAGCCGGGCATATCCGGCGCGGTGACGCGGAGCGGCACATTGACCTCCCCGGTCAGCGGGTTGCCCCAGCGCCCGAGCAGATTGTCGCCGTCGAGGCACTTGATAACATACATGCGGTGCGTGGCAATACCGGAAGCATCCGTCGCACTTTTGTCCGTGCCCGCAAGGTAGCAGTACCAGCCGCCGTTGCCTTTGCCGATCTCCTCGTCGCTGTAATAATGGATCTCGGGCGACCAGGAGCTGTCCGACCACGGTTTTCCCGCCTCGGGCTTGTAGATGGTGGTGCCGCCCGAATAGATGAGATCGCCGATGTTGGCAACACGGACGAGCTTGACTTCCGCCTTATTTGTGGTGGAAGTGTAATAATAGTAGCCATCCTTATAGAAAAGCCACGGGTCTGCACCGTCAGCGCGGACATAATTCTCAAATGTATAGGTGCCGGTCTCCTTCTCGGACATGTCGATGCTGCTTTGCAGCGACGACTGCATGCTGCCGGGAAGTCCCGCACTGCCCGAAAGCTCGACCAGGTGTGCAAATTTGCCGCCGTCGATCATCACATCAAAGCTGCCGCTGTAACTGCCGACCGCGGATGCAGCCGGTGCGATGCGACCGTAGAAAACGCCGCCGTCGATATGCAGGGACACCTTGCCGGAGAAGCGCTCCGCCGCCGTGGAAAGCGTGGAGGCGAAAATGCCCTGTCGGAACGTGCCGCCGTGAATCTCCGCCGTAATGTCGCCATCGTGCGAGCCGCTGTCCCCGAGCGTGACCCGCTCGATGAACGTGCCGCCCGACACCGTCAGGTGAATGCGGTAGTTTTTACTGCCGGATGCCGCCGTGCCGCCGCGCACACGCTGCCATGTACCGCTCAAAACAGTGAGATTCGACGCGGCATTGGTGTAAACATTCCGTGAGCCGCCCATCAGCGAAAGATACTGGCTGTCCCCGCTTTTCACCGAGGTGATGCCCTCGCCGAGCGTGAGCGCATGGTTGTTGCCGAAGATGGAGAGGTAGGTGCCCACCGCCGACAGCGTGATATGTTCAAACGTCGTGTCGCCGCCCAGATAAAAGTTGCCCTTCAGAACAAGGCGCGCGCCGCTCTCGGCAGCATAATCCCTGCCGCCGTATACGCTTGTGATCGTGATCGGTTTTGTATGCAGCGGCTCCGTGAACGCCTTGCTTACGGAACACGGACCGCAAACAACCACGGTGCCGCCGCTCGGCAGCGCCGCATAGGCATCGGCAAGCGAACCGCCCGCAAGTGCGGAAGACGAGCCGTCGCCGTCCCCGCCGTCCTTCAGATAATAGACTGCATC
>ENA-UONW01001772-UONW01001772.1-human-gut-metagenome-genome-assembly--contig:-CS52-NODE-1772-length-24023-cov-24.210447_pt1 | contig 24023 bp, 18 predicted proteins | sample MGYA00242463_ERZ724010 | MGnify/ENA metagenome assembly ERZ724010 | reverse complement strand
GCAGCAGGGCGCTGCCCAGCAGCCCGCTCAGCAGGCAGGCCGAGCGCCGGTTGTGCCCCGCCAGCAACCGGGCGCTGTGGGGGGCCAGAAGCCCGACAAAGCTGATAAGCCCTGTCACGCTGACAACGGCAGCGACCGTCATGGTGGCAAGCGTCAGCAGCAGCAGGCGCATCGCACCCACCCGCACGCCGAGCAGCCGGGCCTCGCCCTCCTCGATCGAGAGCAGCAGCGCCTGCCGGTGCAGCGCAAAGATCGCTGCGCAGCAGAGCAGCACGACCGGCACCGGGAACCACACCCGGCTGCGGGTCACGGCGGCCAGACTGCCCATGATCCAATACTCGATGCTGGCCAGCTCCTTCTCGGGGTCGGCGGTCAGCTTGAGCAGCATCAGCAGCGTCTGGGCCAGCGCATGGACGGCGATGCCCGCCAGCACCAGCGACATTTTGCTGCGCCCCGGCGCGGCGGCGGCCAGCCCCAGTGAGAGGAACACCGCCGCCAGCCCGCCCGCAAAGGCACAGACCGTGGTGGACAGCGCCCCTGACGAGACGAACAGGATGGCGAACGCCGCGCCGACACTGGCCCCCGAGGAAACGCCGATGATGTCGGGGCTTGCCAGCGGGTTGCGGAATACGGTCTGGTAGACAAAGCCGGCCACCCCCAGTCCAAAGCCGCCGATCAGAGCCATAACGGCGCGGGGCAGCCGCAGCACGGTGAAGGTGCGCACCGCCATGGCATCGCCGGCCAGCAGCGCCGCCGGTGTTATGGGGTAGCGGCCCAGCGCAAGGGCCGCACCAAAAGTCATAAAAACGCAGAGCGCTGCGCCCAGAAGGCACAGCGCCGTGCGCTTGCGGTTATTCATAGGAGGCAGGGGTGAAGCCGTAGTAGGTCGCGTAGAACGCATCGGCGCAGTCGTGGTAGAACTGCTCGCTCACCTGCTCGGGGTGCAGCACGCTGCCCAGATAGACGCTGCCCAGGAAGCTGCCGGGCACGGGGGAGTCCACAGCCTCGATGGCGTGGGGCAGCTGGTAGACATGGCCCTCCCTGACGGCGGTGCAGTCGGCCAGTGCGGCATCGTTCAGGACGGAATCGACATCATAGTCGGCATCGGACGCCAGAATGATGTAGTCGGGATCCCAGTCCAGCACCTGCTCATAGGAGACCTCGGCCCAGTAGGTGTCCTCAACACTGGCGGCAGCGTTGAGACCGCCGGCGTTCTCGATCATATAGTTCTGGTACATGGCGGGGCCGGCGGTCTGCAGCACAGAGCTGTTGCCGGCCATGTAGACGGTGGGGGCCTCGGCATCGCCGATGGCCTCGTGCAGGCTGAGCAGGTTGTCCTCGATCACGGACTTCAGCTCCTCACCGCGGGCAACGGTGTTGGTGGCCTGAGCCAGCAGGTCGATGGCGCCGTACAGCTTGTCCTGATCCTCCGGCTTGACGGCCAGCACGGTCAGGCCCAGCTCCTCCATCTGGGGGATGGAATCCTTCAGCTTGGCGGGCACGATGACAAGGTCGGGGGTCAGCGCGGCGCAGCCCTCAAGATCAAACTCCTTGGCGGTGCCGATGCTGGGCAGGCTCTGCAGCTCGGGGGCGGAGAGGCTGTAGATCGTGCGCTTGTCGGCCTTGGCCTCAACGCCGACCAGCTCGTCCTGCACGCCGAGGGCGATGAGCAGGCTGGTGGAGATGTAGTAGCCGCTGGCCAGCGTCTTGGGCTCGGTCTCGATGGTGACCTCGCGGCCCAGCTGGTCGGTGACGGTCAGCGGGTAGGTGACGGCGGTATCGGCAGCAGCAGGTGCAGCGGCAGCCTCCTCGGGGCTGGCGGTGACCTCGGGGGCAGCGGTGGCAGAGGCGGCAGCCTCACTGCTTACGGCGGCGGTGCTGCCGCAGGCGGTCAGCGCCATGGCGGCGGCCAGCAGCAGAGCGGTCATTTTGGTCATTTTCATGAATCTTCTTCCCTCATACAATAAAAAATATCGTTGTATTTTTAAAACAACAACGGTATTGTACCAGATTTTATGGTAGAATAAAAGTACCTATCCACGAAAAGTATGATTTTTTCGCCCAAAATAGAAAAAAACGGAGATTGACCCATGATGACGATACGCGAATATGCCCGCCCCGCCACGCTGGAGGAGGCATGGCAGCTGAACCAGAAAAAGCCCAACCGCGTGCTGGGCGGTATGCTCTGGCTCAAGATGGAAAAGATCAATGTCGGCACGGCCATCGACCTGTCGGCCTTGGGACTGGATACGATTGAGGAGACTGACACCGAGATCATCATCGGCGCTATGGCAACGCTGCGCGATCTGGAAACGAACGCCGCCCTGAACGCCTACACCGCGGGGGCTGTGCGGGAGGCTGTGCGCCACATTGTCGGCGTGCAGTTCCGCAACTGCGCCACGGTGGGCGGCAGCATCTATGGCCGGTTCGGCTTTTCCGATGTGCTGACGCTGTTTTTGGCGCTGGACTGCGAGGTCGAACTGTACAGGGCGGGCCGGATGCCGCTGGCGCAGTTTGCCGCGATGCCCTATGACCGCGATATTCTGACCCACATCTGCCTGCGCAAGACGCCGGGGCTGAAGGTGCAGTACCAGTCGGTGCGCGCGACCCAGACCGATTTCCCGATCCTGACCTGTGCGGCCTCCCGCACGGCGCAGGGGCAGTACCGCTTTGCCATCGGCGCGCGCCCGATGAAGGCCGTGCTTGTCACGCCGGACTGCGACCCGGCGCAGCTGCCCGCCACCGTGCAGGCAGCCGTCAAGACCGGCAGCAACCTGCGCGGCAGTGCCGAGTACCGCACCCACCTGACCGGTGTGCTGGTCCGGCGTACCGTGGCCGCGCTGGAAAATTGACGGAGGTATACCATGCAGATCACATTTACCTTAAATCATAAAAAAGTCACCGCCGAAATCGCGGCTGACACCGTGCTGCTGGACCTCGTGCGCAGCCTCGGCTGCAAGAGCGTCAAGCGCGGCTGCGAGACCGCCAACTGCGGCCTTTGCACGGTCTTTCTCGATGAAAAGCCGGTGCTGTCCTGCTCGGTGCTGGCGGCGCGGGTCAACGGCCGCAGCGTCACCACGCTGGAGGGGCTGCAGGAGGAGGCTGCCGAGTTCGGCGCCTTTATCGCCGATCAGGGTGCGGAGCAGTGCGGCTTCTGCAACCCGGGCTTTATTATGAACGCGCTGGCGCTTTTCCGGGAAAACCCCGACCCCGGCGAGGATGAAATCAAGGAGTATCTGGCCGGCAACCTCTGCCGCTGCTCCGGCTATGAGGGCCAGCTGCGGGGTATTTTGAACTTTTTAGCGTGGAAAAAGGGGAAGGAGGCTACCCAATGAAAACCGTGAACCAATCCATGCGCAAAAAGGACGCCATGCAGCTTGTGACCGGCCAGCCCGTCTACATGGATGATGTCATCCCGCAGGACTGCCTGATCGTAAAGCTGCTGCGCTCCCCCCATGCCAACGCTATCGTGCAGGAGATCGACACGAGCCGTGCCCTGCTGGTGCCGGGCATCGAGGCGATCTACACATGGAAGGATGTGGACCAGCAGGGCCGCCGCTACACCCAGGCGGGCCAGACCTACCCCGAGCCGAGCCCCTATGACCGGCTTGTCATCGACCGCCATGTCCGCTTTGCGGGGGATGTTGTCGCAATTTTGGCCGGCAAGGATGAAAAATGCGTCGATAAGGCGATGAAGCTCATCAAGGTCAGGTATGAGGTCCTACCCGCCGTGCTGGACTACCACACGGCGCTGGACAACCCCGTCCTTGTCCACCCGGAGGAAAACTGGGAGTCGCTGGCACCGGTCGGGGCCGATAACAAGCGCAACCTCTGCGCCCACGATGAGAGCGGGGCGGGCGATATTGAGGCGGTGCTGGCGGGGTGCGATGTCGTCATCGACCATACATACCACACCCGCGCCTGCCAGCAGGCCATGATGGAGACCTTCCGCACCTACTGCAGCATAGATGCCTACGGGCGGCTGAATGTCCTCAGCTCGACCCAGATCGTTTTCCACTGCCGCCGGATCCTGGCCAATGCGCTGCACATCCCCAAGTCGATGATCCGGGTGGCCAAGCCCCGCATCGGCGGCGGCTTCGGCGCCAAGCAGACCTCGGTCTGCGAGGTCTACCCCGCCTTTGTGACATGGAAAACCAAAAAGCCCAGCAAGATCATCTTCAGCCGGTATGAGAGCCAGATCGCCTCCACCCCGCGCCATGAGATGGAGCTGCATGTCCGCCTTGGCGCGACAAAGGACGGCATCGTCAGGGGCATCGACCTCTACACCCTGTCCAACACCGGTGCTTACGGCGAGCATGGGCCTACAACGGTGGGCCTGTCCGGCCACAAATCCATCCCGCTCTACGGCAAGGCCGAGGCATTCCGCTTTGTCAGCGATGTCGTCTACACGAACCACATGTCCTCGGGCGCTTACCGCGGCTACGGTGCGACCCAGGGCCTGTTTGCGGTGGAGTCCGCCGTCAATGAGCTGGCCGACAAGCTGGGCATCGACCCGTTTGTGATCCGCCGGCGCAACATCGTCCATGAGGGCGATGTGATGCCCGCCTACTACGGGCAGGTCAACACCAGCTGCGCGCTGGACCGCTGCCTGCAGGCCGTGCATGACAACATCGGCTGGGACGAAAAATACCCCGTGCGCGACATGGGTAACGGCAAGGTGCGCGCCGTGGGCATGGGCATGGCGATGCAGGGCTCCGGCATTACGAGTGTGGATGTGGGCAGCGCCAGCCTGAAGATCAACGATGACGGGTTCTATACCCTCTCGATCGGTGCAGCCGACATGGGCACCGGCTGCGACACGATTCTGGCGCAGATCGCCGCCGAGGTGCTGGACTGCCCGCTCGACAATGTGACGGTCCTCGGCGCGGACACCGATTCCTCGCCCTACGATTCCGGCTCCTACGCATCCAGCACGACCTATGTCACCGGCAAGGCGGTTGAGCAGTGCGCCGAGCAGCTCAAGCAGAAGATCTGTCAGGTCGGCGCGGGGCTGCTGGGCCTTGATGAGCGTGCGGTCGTCTTTGCGGGCGATGCCGTGACAAGCGAGGACGGCACGCAGCGCGCCACGCTGGCGCAGATCGCCGCAGCCTCCCAGTGCGGCAGCAATACGGCGCTGGAGGCAGTTGTGACCCACAGCTCGGAAATCTCGCCCCCGCCGTTCATGGTGGGCGCGGCCGAGGTCGAGGTCGATCTGGAAACCGGCGAGGCGCAGGTCATCCGCTATGAGGCAGCCGTTGACTGCGGCACACCGGTCAACCCGAACCTTGCGCGGGTGCAGGCCGAGGGCGGCATCCTGCAGGGCATCGGTATGGCGCTGACCGAGAATGTCACCTACGATGACCGCGGCATGCCGCAGGAAAACTCGCTGATGCAGTACAAGATCCCGGCGCGCAACGACATCGGGCATATCCATGTCGTATTTGAGAGCAGCTACGAGGGCACCGGCCCCTTCGGTGCCAAGAGCATCGGCGAGGTGGTCATCAACACCCCGCTGCCCGCCGTGGCCGATGCGATCTACCACGCCACCCACAAGCGGTTCTATGAGCTGCCCATCACCCGCGAGCAGATCGCGCTGGCCGGGCAGTAAAAGGCAGGAAACGGCGAAAAAGACCCTCTGCGGGGGATAAAAAAATTGCAAGCCAGCAGATCGCCGGCTTGCAATTTTTTTTTAGGCTGCAAAAAAACTTTTGTAGGGGCGAGCATTGCTCGTCCGTGCCCGTTTGTCTGTGAAAAACCTTCCCGGAAAACGCGCTGCTGCGCCAAGCCGGCGGGCGGCCAATGGCCGCCCCCTACACATTCAACAGGCCAGAAATGTGATTTTTTGGAGGAAAGAAATCCGTCAAAGCAGCTTGCTGCCCAGCGCCTGGCTGGTGCGGGAGAGCGAGAGGTTGGCAAGCTCCTGATTGTCAAGGGTGTAGCACAGGACCAGCACATTCATATTTCTCAGTGAGACCAATGCTGCGCATTTATTTGAGCGGTGCAAGTCAGAATCCGTCTCACGAATTTGCCCCCAAAACTGCCCCCCAAAAGGGTTTGAAACGGTTCAGCACGGTGCAGCACCTTTTTGTACACATGTGACAAAATCTATTCCGAGCCTTGGTACACAACACCACCAAACCCAACAAAACCGCACTGTAACGCACAAATTTTAGACTTCTCATAACCCGGAGGTCGCAGGTTCAAGTCCTGTCCCCGCAACCATCAGGCTGTGACAAAAATGTTGTCACAGCCTTTTTTGTTGTAACGCCAAAAAATGGCGATTTTGTGCCCTCGTTTTGGAGGCTGAATAGAACACAGTTGTCCGGTCGTTTTGCCACGGCCGGACATTTTTGTTGCCGATTTTCCACCGAGATAAGCTCCCAAAGTGGAAAAATCGGCGATATTTTCCGAAAAAATCTGCAAAATAACAGTTTGTTTTCAAATTGTTTACAAAATCCCGCCTTTTCACTGGGATATAGAGGGACTTATCAGATTTTGAGCTTATTGGCTATTATTGGCCATTCTTGGCGCACAGTTCTTCCTCATAGGCACGATACTTCTTATCTGATACTGAAAGTGGATTCACTCTCAGCCGGTAAAAAAGCAGTTTTCACCAGCGAGGAAGTCTGCCTTGCAAGAACAGCCGTAAACCAACTGCGAAACAAAAAAATTCAACAAAGGAAGCACACAGATGCCACCGATGATATGCTATATCAGCTTGAAAATGCTGGGCTACGTCAAAGATAGAAAGTCGTAGTTCCCATAATAAGTTCTTGGTATGGTATAGGAGAAGCCACTCTTTTGGGAGTGGCTTCTCTTGTTTTATGTTCTTTTGCCGCTATGGGTTAGTCGCATCCACATAATCGATGAGTTCTGTGCCAGACAATGTCGGATCAAAACTTCCATAGATCGCTGGCAAAGTTCGCGTATTCAATACGAAATTTTTCGGCAATTCTTTTGGTGTATAACCCGTGATGCGCCTGAATTCGCGATTGAAATTGCGAATCGTTGTGAACCCACAGCTTGCACAAATCTCCGTGATTTTTGTGTTTGGTTCCGCATGGATCAACTGAACAGCCTTTTCTACGCGTACGGTGCTGAGATACTGCGAAAATGTCATACCTGCCTGCTTTTTAAAGTATCGCGAAAAGTACGCCGGAGAGAAGTTCATGAATTCAACTGCATCGTCAAAGGTGATGCTGGAATAATCTGTATCGACACGGTTCAATAGCTGCTTATATCGGTTCACCTGTTCATTTTCTTGTTGGCAGTCTATCAATGGTTGTGCCCGATAAATATCTACAAGAATCAGAATCATTAACGCCAGTGTTCTCTGTTCAAAGAAAGGCTGCTTTTCATAAAGCTCACGACGAATTTCCATCAGCTGGTTTTGAATATGCCCATCGTCATGAAAAAGCGATTGAGTCGGCATACGACCACATGTGAGCGATGTTGTTGTTCGCTCATCGATCAATGATACAAAAAGAACACAGTCTTGCCCTGCATTAATTGAATGGATGTTGCCACTGTAGCAGAGTAACCCCTTTCCCGGTGTTAGGCTGTACTCGTGTTCATTGAGAGTTATATGTGCAGTTCCTGTCTTGCATAGAATCAATTCATGCTCCATGTGCCAGTGGGATATGTTATGCAGATTTTTGTACTCTCCAACCCACACACGTTCGTTCCCTGCATAGTATCTTTTTTCGAGTTTTGCTATCACAATTCGTTCCCTCTCTCGCCAGAACAATAAATGTCCATATCTTGCCAAAGGTTGTCTTTCAATCCGTCAATTTATATGTTAATATTACCACAAATCACCGAATTAGTAAATAATTTATGTGCAACATTGACCATTTAGACAGAATCCTAATCAAAAGTGGTATTCTACCTGCAACGGCACGAAGTCAACACACAGCAAGAAAAGGAGGCTATTTGTCGAAAAAACGCATTTAACGCAACCAATTTAATGAAAGGAAACGGATTACGATGAAAAAGCAAAAAAGCTTGATTGCCTTACTGATATGTTTGGCGTTTTGCCTGATCAGTATGTTTGGAACTTGGTCTATGTTGACTTGCAACGGAACGGTTGAAGTAAATGATTTGAAGATTTCGACCTCCAAGGGTGACTTGGTTCGCTTCCTGGAGTATCGTCCTAAAACAGCTACTGCAGATAATCCTGTTCCTGCGATCGTTTATAGCCCTGGTAATGATAGCACCGCCGAAAGCGTTCGCCTTTGCTCTTCGGAACTGGCGCGTCGTGGTTATGCCGTGTATGTTCTGGATCTGCTCTCCGCAGGTCACTCCTCCGAAGGCATTGGTAATTCGCCCACCTTTGGTTTTGAAGAGCTGATTGACTACGTCTACAGCAACCTCGACTATGTAGACAATGCTCATATCGGCATCGCAGGTTATTCAAAGGGCGGTGGAAATGTTATCCGCGTCATGACTACTCTTGGCGATCAGCAACGTGAAGATCCTGACAACTATGTCCGCAAAGTTGACGCAGCTTTGATCCTTGCTCCGCCGTTCCAGCCTCTGGATGCTCTGGCTACCGGCGTCAACCTTGGTTTTGGTGCTGGCCTGTACGATCCTTATTCTCGCATCGGTTTCAAACCAGTAGAAGGTTACTGGCCAGGCGACCTGAGCGTAAAACGCGAAATGAAGGAAACCATTAACCTTGGTGTGCCTGGCACTTTTGCCGAAGATGAGCTGGACGACCCGAATGTTAAGGTTGAAATCGGTCATGTATACGGTAGCTTTGCTGAGAACAACGCTCGCGTCGTTTACAATCCTGCTGACTCTACCCACGGTTCTGGTATGATCAGCCGCGGCTTTATTCATGATACTGTGGACTTCTTTATGCAGGCTATTCCTGCACCGAATCCCATTGATGCCAACGACCTGGTGTATCCTGCGTTGATGCTGTTCTCTGCACTCGGTTTGATCGCTCTGTTGGCGATGACGGTTCCTGTTGCTCTTCTGCTCCTCGAGACGCCTATCTTTGCTGCGCTTCACCGTCCGGCCGGCGCTCCTGTTTCCGGTTTGAACACCCAAAAAGACTGGACCATCTTTATTGTAGCTTCTCTGATTGCTGGCTTTGTTCCTCCGATCATGGCTCCTGTCATCATTCAGCAAACCAGCAAGATCTTCTCTCTGACTGGGCAGGGAACCACTGGCAGTGTCTTTGTTTATGGTGTCGCAAACAACGTCGTTGTATGGATGATGTTCAGTGCTTTGTTCCTGTTGGCAATGTTCTTCCTGTTCTATAATGTTATTCACAAGAAGAATGGCGTAAAACTTTCTGATTATGGATTGGCAATTTCTCTGGCTGATATTGGCCGCATCATTCTTCTGGCTATTGCCGTTATCCTGACCTGCCGCAGCGTTGTCTGGTTTGCAGATTACTTCTTCAAGGTTGATTTCCGTCTTGTTGATCTGTCCATGGCTACAATGGACTGGAATCATCTGCGTGTATCCCTTTGCTACGCTCCGTTCTTTATCCTGTACTGGTGCATCAACTCTCTTACAATGAACGGCTGCAACCGCTTTAAAAACATGAGCGAAGGCAAAAACCTTCTGATCTGCGTGCTTTGCAACACTTTCGGAACGATTGTTGTAGTGCTGGTCTACTATATTATGCTGTATCGCACTGGCTGCGGTATTGGTGCATTCTCCAACTGGAAAGCATATATGATGCTCAGCTACATGATTCTTTCCGCTACTGCAGGTACAATTATCAATCGTAAGATTTATAACGCAACCAGCAGCCTTTACCTTGGTCCTGTGATTTTCGGTACGCTGATTGCCATCATTAACACCACAGTTTATACGTTGCCCGCAGCTTAACTGCAAGCAGACCATTTGGGCTAAAGTAAATTGGACAAAATATTTACCTGAAATTCCGAGAAGGAAATAACAGATCCCCCCTAGTGGATTACGCAAGCTAACTAGGGGGGATTTCTCTGGATTATTTAGAAAAGAAAACCAAGGCGGTGATAAGAGTATTATGGCAACGAAACAAAAGTTGACCACTTTGGGCATCGAATTAGGCTCAACACGCATCAAAGCAGTTTTGACGAGTTTTGATGGTACAATACTAGCCAGTGGTATGCATGACTGGGAGAACCGTTTTGAAGACGGTTATTGGACTTACCATCTAGATGATGTATGGGCAGGCATTCGAGATGCCTATCGTGACTTAGCACTGAACTATGAAAACACCTATGGGGAAGTTCTTCAGACCGTTGGCGCTATTGGCGTTTCAGCCATGATGCATGGCTATCTTCCATTTGATTGTAATGGACAACAGCTGACAGCATTCCGTACCTGGCGTAACACTACAACTCAACAGGCAGCAAATGCTTTGACAGAGCGTTTTCATTTCAACATTCCTCAGCGATGGAGCATAGCTCACTTTTATCAGGCCATTCTTAATAGAGAGGCACACGTTAATAATGTTGCGTTTCTGACAACTCTTGCCGGTTATGTCCATTGGCAGCTAACTGGTAATAAGGTTCTGGGTATCGGGGACGCATCTGGCATGTTTCCTATCGACAGCAACACCTGTGATTATAATACTTCCATGCTCGATTCCTTCGATGCCTTGCTCAAAGAAGCAAAGTTACCATTTCACCTGCGTGATTTGCTTCCCAAGGTACTGTGTGCGGGGGAAGATGCCGGTTATTTAACAGCAGCAGGTGCCAAACTTCTCGATTCCACGGGAACACTATCTCCCGGAATTCCGTTTTGTCCACCAGAAGGTGATGCTGGAACCGGCATGGTGGCTACTAACAGCGTTGCACAGCGCACCGGTAATGTCAGCGCCGGCACAAGCGTTTTTGCTATGATCGTGCTTGATAAGCCGCTGAAACAAGTTCATCCAGAGATAGATATGGTCACTACTCCACAAGGTGCTCCTGTTGCTATGGTTCACTGTAATACTTGCACATCTGATCTGGATGGCTGGGTGAATTTGATGGGAGAAATGACCGAGGCTGCCGGGACCACACTGACCAAATCTCAGCTGTATAATCTTTTCTACCAGAAAGCATTACAAGGCGATGCTGATTGCGGTGGGTTGATCAATTTCAACTACTTCTCCGGCGAGCCAGTCACGGGCATATCAGATGGACGGCCAACATTTATTCGTCGCCCCAATGCAAAATTTAATCTTGCCAACTTCGCACGAGCCCAATTGTATTCCTGTATTGCGACTTTGAAGTATGGTTTGGACATTTTGTTCGAGCAAGAGCAGGTAACAGTCAACAATCTACTTGGCCATGGTGGTCTATTCAAGGTCCCCGTAGTTGGGCAGAAATTACTGGCCGGGGCGTTGGGTGTTCCGGTATCTGTAATGAAAACAGCTGGAGAGGGCGGACCGTGGGGTATGGCACTTTTGGCTGGCTATCGTTTGAATCGGAATAAGGATGAGAACTTGGAAAACTATTTACAGAACCATATCTTTATCCATTCCGAAGGAAATACCCAGACACCCGATAAAGCTGATCAGTTCGGATTTTCCGCATTCATGAAAGAGTATATACGTTGCTTGCCGGTCGAACGCGCCGCCGTAGATGCTCTTCGCTAAATTAGGAGGCTATTAATAATGCGTATGCAAGACTATGAATTTTGGTTTGTAGTAGGAAGCCAGTTCCTGTATGGTCCCGAAGTGCTCGAAACCGTAGCTGCTCGTGCTTCCGAAATGGCCGATGTGTTAAATGCTTCTGGCAACTTGCCTTGCAAATTGGTATACAAGGTCACCGCAAAAACTAATAAAGAAATTGCTGATGTTGTACGTGAAGCCAACTATGACCCGCACTGCGCTGGCATTATCACATGGTGCCACACTTTCAGCCCAAGCAAAATGTGGATCAATGGCTTCGTTGACCTGCAAAAACCTTATTGCCACTTTGCCACTCAGTATAATCGCGAAATTCCAAATGAAGAAATCGATATGGACTTTATGAACCTGAACCAAGCTGCTCACGGCGATAGGGAACATGGATTCATTGCCGCAAGACTGCGGATGCCTCGCAAAATTATTTTTGGTTATTGGCAAGACGAGGAAATTCAAAAGCGTCTCGGTCGTTGGATGCGTGCCGCTGTAGGTGTAGCAGTTTCGCGGAATCTAAAAGTCATGCGTTTTGGTGACAATATGCGTGAGGTTGCAGTAACCGAAGGCGATAAGGTTGAAGTTCAGGCTAAACTCGGATGGCAGGTAAATACCTGGGCAGTAGGTGACCTTGTGAAAGTAATGAACGAGGTCACCGATGCTGAAGTCGATGCTTTAATGGACACTTATCGTTCCAGCTACGACTTTGCTACTGATAATATCGATGCTATTCGCTATCAGGCCAGAGAAGAAATTGCCATCAAAAAAATGCTGGATGACGAAGGATGTCAGGCATTTTCTAATACATTCCAAGATTTGTATGGCATGGAGCAGCTGCCCGGCCTGGCCAGTCAACATTTGATGGCTCAAGGATACGGCTACGGCGGCGAAGGAGACTGGAAAGTTGCTGCCATGACTGCCATCATGAAATCCATGGGCGATAACGGCAATGGATGCTCGCTCTTCATGGAAGACTATACTTACAATCTGGTTCCAGGTGCAGAATATAGCCTTGGTGCTCATATGTTGGAAGTTTGCCCTTGCTGCGCAGCAGAAAAGCCCCGTATCGAGACCCACCCCCTGGGTATCGGGATGAATGAAAAAGACCCGGCACGTCTTGTGTTTGAAGGTAAAGCCGGCCCGGCTATTGTAGTCAGCCTGATTGATATGGGTGGTCGTTTGCGACTGATCTGCCAGGATATAGAGTGCATAAAACCCATTCTGCCAATGCCTAATCTCCCCGTTGCCCGTGTCATGTGGAAGGCACTGCCGAGCTTGGCAACTGGCGTAGAATGTTGGATCACTGCTGGCGGTGCCCATCATACAGTACTGAGCTATGACGTAACTGCTGAGCAAATGCACGACTGGGCCAACATGATGGGTATAGAATTCGTCCATATCGGTAAGGATACCACTCCTGAAAGTCTGGAGCATGATCTGTTTCTTGCTGACCTTGCCTGGAAGCTGAAGTGAGGATCATGATGCTGGAATATCTTCGACAACAGGTCTACGAGGCAAACATGGAATTGCCTCGCCACGGTCTTGTAACCTATACTTGGGGAAATGTTTCCGCCATCGACCATGAAAAAGGTCTAATCGTTATTAAGCCATCTGGTGTGGATTATAACGAATTGGCTCCTGACAATCTTGTAATAGTAGATATGGATGGCAATGTGGTAGAAGGCAGCTTGAAACCTAGCAGTGATACAAAAACTCATCTGGAATTGTACAATGCATTTCCTGCATTGGGCGGCATTGTCCACACCCATAGCACTTATGCTGTAGCATGGGCACAGGCGTGCAAGGATATTCCTGCCTTTGGTACGACACATGCTGATTATTTCTACGGTGTAGTGCCATGTACCCGCAAGTTGACCCAGGAAGAGGTTGATTCAGATTATGAGCGGAACACCGGTAAGGTAATCGTTGAAACCTTTTGTGATCACAATATCGATCCCATGCATGTACCAGGTGTCCTGTGTGCGAACCATGGTCCATTCACTTGGGGAAAGGATGCTGCTCAGGCAGTATACCATGCCGTTGTACTAGAAGAAGTTGCAAAAATGGCATTACTGACCAATCAAATCAATCCTAATACAGCACCAGCTCCACAATATGTATTGGACAAACACTATCACCGCAAACATGGATCCACTGCGTATTATGGCCAATAATACGGCCTCCTTAACATACCAGCAGAGAGCCGTAAACACAGGTTGGCGTGAAACAGGTTATCTGATACTGAAAGTGGATTCTCTCCCAGTCGGTAAAAAATCAGTTTTCACCAGTGAGGAAATCCATCTAGCAAGAACAGCCGTAAATCAGCTGCGAAACAAGAAAATCCAACAAGGCCAGTACACCGACGCGACCGATGATATGCTGCTGAAATTGGTCTGAAAGAACAAATTATGCATGAACAGAAACTACCCTGCAAGGTGCCTTGCAGGGTAGTTTTCTATAATTACAACGAATACTTTTATCAAAAGGTCAATCTCATCTGATACCACGTCACATCACCGTGGGTGGAGCCGGAAATACCCTCGCTGACAAAGCCGAACTTGGCGTAATAATGTACAAGACGGTCCTTGCAGGTCAGCACAAGCCCCTTGCGGCCCTGACGGCGCGCCTCGGCAATGACATGTTCCAGCAGCATGGCGGCACAGCCGCGGCGACGGTAAGCGGGGATTGTATCCACGCCGAAAATCATCTGCCACGCGCCGTTTTCGTTATGCAGGGCCGCGTCATCGTACATCTCGTCCCGCAGGTCCGGCTCGTCCGTAGCCATGCCATTCACAAAGCCCACCAGCTGTTTGCCGTCCATCAACACCCAAAAATGGTTCGGATAGAGCGCCAGCCGTCTGGCAAGGCTCAATTCTGTGGCGGCTTCGGCAGCGGGGAAGCACTCGGCTTCAATTTGTACCACAGCTGCCAAATCGGCGGAAGTCGCGGTTCTGATTTGCATAACAATTCTCCTTATTTTCTCAATGCTTCGGTTTTCTTCTATTTTGCCTTTCCTGCGGGCTGCTGTCAAGATTCCTGCAGCATGATCTTTACGATTTCCTTGTCGGTTTCGCGCATACCCTCGCGGCCGAGCTGGCTTACATTGCGGATTGTGTTTTCTACGCCCTTGGTGACAATGCCGTCGCCGCCGCGGAACTGCTGGCCGTTCTGGTACATATGGTAGCCCATGATACCGGCCTGCACGCTGGACGCAATTTTGGCCGCACAGCTCGGCTTGGCACCGTCGCAGATAATGCCGGACACGATTGCCAGCGAGTTTACCAGTGTGTGGGAAATAGCCTTGAGGTCTGCGCCCTGCAGATAGGCAATACCACACCCGGCCGCACAGCCGGCGCTGACTGCACCGCAGTATGCGGACAGCCGCCCGATACCCGTTTTTTCGTGAATGGCAATCAGGTTGGAGAGTGCCAAAGCGCGGTAAAGTCTATCTTTCGGCACCGCCAGTGCTTTGGCGTACTCGATAACCGGCACGGACACCGTAATCCCCTGGTTGCCGCTGCCGGAATTGATAACCACCGGCAGTTCGCAGCCGCTCATGCGCGCGTCGGACCCAGCCGCCGCCTTGGCAATGGCGCGGTTGCGCACATCGTCCCCATAAAATTTGAGCATGGTAGAACCGATGTTGGCACCGTAATCACCCAGCAAGCCTTCCTCGGAAATCTGGGTGTTGTACTGAATCTGGGTATCCAGCACCGGGCAGACGTCTGTCGTATCACAGGTGTTGGCAAAGTCGAAAATATCCGCGATTGTCAGCAGGTTCCTGTCGGACAGGCCGTCCTCTGCGGGATTATCGCCGCCGCAGGCCGGTTTGCTTTCTGCTGCGGTATTGTCCAACAGAATGTCACTATTTTTCTGGATAAACACAATGTTTGTGTGATACCGGCAAATGCGCACCACCGCAGAATCCGCGCCGTGATACAGTGCCACGATAATATCAAAGATAAAGCCGTTGTCGATGGACTCCACCGAAATCGGGACTTCTTTCATAAAACTGCGCATGGAGGCTTTCTGCTCTGCCGTTACTTCCGAGATAACTTCCAGTGCCTTGTCGGCATGGCCGCCCACAATGCCCGCCGCGGCTGCGGCCTCAATGCCTTTCATGCCATCGGTGTTGGGAACAACCACGCTCTTGACATTTTTAATGATATTGTTGCTGACACCGATTTTTACCATATCCGGCGTACAGCCCAGAACCTCCCGCGCTTTGGCGGCTGCGTAGGCAATGGAAATCGGCTCGGTGCAGCCCATTGCCGGAATAAGTTCCTCTTTCAGAATCTGTAAGTCCAGTATTGCTTCCAGCAGGTCACTTGCACCGTCTCGTTCTTTCCCTTCTCTGCGGTCAGTGCTCTGCGCTTCTGCATACCCTTTGTGTTCCACACTATCTCTTTGCAGGAAGCCCTCGTTTCCTTGGTATTCTGCTTTCAATACACCGACCTCCTTCCGGTCTGTACTTAGACTTACGATTGTTCGGACCTTCCCTTGAAAAAAAACAAGGTACTATGGCCTCGGCTGACTCCTTGCAGTTCGTTGTTACTGCGGCTTTCGGATTTTTTCCCCTACTCTACGTCTGCAAGACCTCCCCGGGTAAGAGCAACAACTTTCCTCCCATGTAACCGCCACATTTACCGCACAGGATTCGGGCAGCATTGGACTTTGTGTTGTTCGGCACACTCGTCCGTCCCTGTACGGCCTACTATGTGAGGCCTACTATGTGATTTCTGTTCGTCGGTTCGGGAGTTTGCCCGCCATCGCTTTTTTCGCTGACATCCGGCTTCCTTCAGATTCCACCTCACGGTGGACACCCTTGTCTTCGGCTAACGCTTCCTACTGCCGAGCGCGTAGTAGTCTTTCACCACCTAGTTGTTGCCCATGCCGGGCGCACCGATATAAAAAATCACCTTGCAAAGTACATTGCAAGGTGATTTTTTGGTGCGACCAGGAGGATTCGAACCTCTGGCCTTCCGGGTCGGAGAACTACGACGCGGAGTACAATTCGATGATATACAGTGATTTTTTGTTGGTTCTGCACTGCTAGGACACATCTATCACAAGTAATATAAAACAATGTGCCAACGATAAAAATTAACCACCGGTAGCAAAAATTACTGCCGGTGGTCAGTTGGTGGTCAAAAAATGGTCAATGCGTGCGAGATACGGCGCTGCCTTTTGCCTCACCGTAAGCCCGCTTCATAGCGGCAGCAGACACAACCCATTGTTTGCCGAATTTGCATACGTCAACGCCATTTACCAGTTTCCCATAGGACACAACTTTGCGCAGGGTAACAGTGATAAGGAAGTGATTTAAACTTGACTGTTAGCTGATGGGTTCAGGTGCTAAAAAGGACACCTATTTTTTTGAATCGACGTCCTTTTTTGTTGTGCCGCGGGGCTGTTTTGAATTGGGTCAGATGGCCCAGCGCTGGCTTTCGGTCTGCAGATCCACCATGTGGGTGTACAGTCCCTTCTGGGCGTACAGCTCTGCCGGGCTGCCCTGCTCGACCACGATGCCACCCGACAGCACCACGATTTTGTCCGCACCGGCTACGGTGCGCATCCGGTGGGCGATGATAAGGACAGTTTTGTGTTTTATGAGCCGGGAAAGTGCCTCCTGAATGGCAGTTTCGTTCTCCACGTCCAGACTGGCGGTGGCTTCGTCCAGCAGAATGATGGGCGCATCCTTCAGGAAGGCGCGTGCAATGGAGATGCGCTGACGCTCGCCGCCGGAAAGGGCGCAGCCATTCTCACCGATGTTCGTGTTCCACTTGTCCGGCAGCTTTTCGGCAAATTCCTCGCAGTTTGCCAGCTTTGCCGCCGCAAGAACCTCCTCGTCGGTGGCACCTTTGCGCCCCAGACGGATATTTTCCAGTATCGTGTTGTCAAACAGAGTCACATCCTGAAACACGATGGAATACAGGCTCATGAGCTTTTCCGGGTCGATTCGGGAAACCTCCATGCCGCCCACGGTGATGCTGCCCTTCTGGTAGTCCCAGAACCGTGCCGCCAGTCGGGAAACGGTAGTCTTGCCGCCGCCGGAGGGGCCTACCAGTGCCGTGACCTCGCCCTGCTTCGCGGTAAAGGAGACATCCCGCAGCACCGTTTCACCGGAGTTATAGGCAAAGCCCACATGGTCGAACACGATATCGCAGCCCTGATTGGTCAGCTGCTCGCTGCCGGTCTGCAGGGGAGCGTCCAGAATCTCGTTCATCCGCCCTACATTGGTGCGCATGGCAATGACCGCCGCCAGATTCTGCAACGCGCCCTGCATAGGGTCGTACATCCGGGATGCCGCCATCAGGAACAGAAACAGGGTCAGTACGTCGATGCTGCCCTGCACCAGCAGCACCGAACCGGTGAGCGCCACCGATGCAATGCCCAGCTTGAGCACCATGCCGGCGGAGGACACAAACAGCGCTGTTTCCAGCTCTGCCACAATAGACTGCTTTTCCACTGCCCGAATTTTGCCGGAAAGGCCGGACAGATACTGCTGCTCCGCATTGCTGGCTTTCAGGTCCCGGAGAGTCTCGATGTACTCCTGAATGCCGTCCGCACAGGCCATTTTCGCCGCCATGGTCTTGGCCTGCACCTTGTCCTGCACCCGGTAGCTGCCCACCACGATGGCGGCAGACACCGGGATTACCCACAGGGCTGCCAGCGCCATCCGTCCGTCAAAGGCGAACAGGCTCAAGGCAATGAGTACGGTGGAGATGAGGGAACCGAACAGACCGGGGATGAAGTGAGAGCAGTTCTTTTCCAACACCTCGCAGTCTGCCATGATGGTGCTGGTCAGGTCGGCAAGGTCGCGCTTACCGAAAAAGGACAGGGGCAGCTTGCGCAGCCGCTCCGCAAGGGTCAGGCGGCGGGTGCCGCTCTCTTTATAAGTAGTAAAATAGGTGCCGTTGTACTGGAACCATGTAGTCAGCAAAATCAGCGCAAAGCAGACCGCGCACCCCAGCAGATAAAAGGCGGTTCTCCCGTTCGCGGAGCCTGCCAGCAGATCCTTTACCAAGAGGTACAGCAGCCCGGTGGGCAGCATGAATGCCATATTCTGGAACGCACACGCCAAAACGCCCTTTACAAGCCCTCTTGCGCCCTCCGGGGAGCTGGCCGTGGCGTGTTGAATTTTTTCGATCATCCTTTACCCCTCCTTTGCGACCTTCCACTGCACCGATGCCTGATACTCCTGCCACATCCGGGCAAACAGACCGTTCTGCGCACACAGCTCGTCCTTTGTGCCGGATTCTGCAATTTGCCCATTCTGCACCACATAGATGCAGTCGGCGTTGGCTACGGTGGACAGGCGGTGTGCGATCATCAGCACGGTTTTGCCCTTGGCAAGCCGGGCAAAGGCTGCCTGCACCTTAGCTTCATTGTCCGGGTCGGCAAAGGCGGTGGCCTCGTCCAGAATCAGGATGGGCGCATTTTTCAGCATGGCGCGTGCAATGGCAATGCGCTGCTGCTCGCCGCCGGACAGATACACGCCCTTGGTGCCGATAACGGTATGGATGCCCGCCGGGAACTTTTCTATAATATCCATGCACTGCGCTGCTTTCAACGCTGCCAGCACCTCGGCATCGGTGGCCTGCGGTCTGCCCAGACGGACATTATCCAGAATGCTGCCCTTGAGCAGGCGGCTGTTCTGGAACACAAAGGAGATGGTATCCATCAGCTCTTCCTTGGGGATATCCCGCACATCCGCTCCGCCCACCCGGACGCTGCCGCTCTGCACATCAAAGAACCGGCAGACAAGGTTTGCCAGCGTAGATTTTCCGCCGCCGGAGGGACCTACAAAAGCCACAGTCTGTCCCGGCTGAATCTCCAGCGAAACGCCCTTAATAACCTCGTTTTTTCCGTCATAGCTGAAATGCACGTTCTGCAACGCGACAGAAGCATCCTTCGGGTGCTGCGGAACAGCCTGAGCCTGCATGGGGGCTGCCTCCAGCACCGAGTCGATGCGTGCCAGCGCATCCGCTACCACCATCTTGTTCTCGCTCATGTACATTATGCGGGTCAAGGTCAGGGAAATCACCGGCGTGATGATGATATAGAACAGCAGGTTCAGCAGAAATTCCGGGGTCACGCCGTGTGTCGTGAACAGCAGCCCGCCTGCGATCAAAAAGGCGAACACGCCGTTGACGGCGGCGGTGTAGAACATCATGGGCAGGCGCAGGTCTTTGGTGTAGGAGATGACCCACTTTTCGTACGCATCAATGGCGGTCTTGAATTTTTTGAAGGAAAACACACTCTGCCCAAAGGTCTTGACCACCGGAATGCCCCGGACGTATTCCACTGCCTCGTTGGACATGGACTCCAAGGCATTGCCGTACTGCCGCATTTTTTCGACCATCCGCTTGCCGGTCATGGTCGCCATAATGAGGAAAGCCAGCACCACCGGCGCAAGGCTCAGCAGCCCCAACCTCCAGTCGAACGCCAACAGCAGCCCCAGCAGCCCCACCGGGGTGGCGATGGCGTTGTACTGGTCGGGAAGCTGGTGGGCAAGATAGGTCTCGGCGGCTCCGGTGCTCTCATGGATGATCTTGCGCAGCTTACCGCTGCCGAAGGTCTCGGCAAAGCCCAGCGGCAGCACTGCCAGATGCTCCGACACCGCCAGCCGCAGATTGGTCGCCACCCGGAACGCCGACAGATGGGAGCACATCAGCGCTGCAATATAAATAAGGTAAGACAGCACCGCGAATAGCACTGCCATCCAGCCGTAATGCGGGATGTTCACCGCCTGCGCATAGTTTGGCGCAGCGGCCAGTACATCCCGCAGAATCATCCAGATATAGAGGAACGGCACCAGCGCCGTCAGCGCGCTGATGGCGGAAAGCACCCAGGAGGCATAGGTAAAAACCCGATACCTGCCCGCATAGCTCATCAGGCGGGAAAAGTCAGATTGTTTTTTCAATAAAATCACATCCTTACCGATAAGCGCGCCTGCGCACCCGCCTGAATCAAGCGGGTGCGCAGGTGCCGTTTATTCTGCCGCAGACAAATTTTCCGTGGTGAAAAGTTCAATGACATTCTTCATGGTTGCCTGATCATAATCTTCCGCAATCGCCGCCGCGTTCCAGTAGGCGTAATTGCCCTCGAACCAGCTTTGCAGATCACTTAGATCCTCTGCATAACGGAATTCCAGATGATAGGTGGTTTCCATGGTGTCGGGCGAGAACGCAAAATAGGTAAACTCGCCGGAATCTTCATCCTCGCTCTGATAGAAGATAAAGCCGTTTTCGTTCTCCTCATCCAGCAGCTTATAGGTGTGGGAGAAAACCTCCTGTCCCTGCGCGTCCAGACCGGTGATCGTGTGACCGTCCATCACAAACTTGTCCACGCCGCCCAGAAAATAGCAGTTAAAGGCCATGCTGTCCGGGTCTGCCGCGTATTTTTCCGCCGCCTCCGGGCCGTAAGGCTCCGCCATGCACATTCCCAGCAGCATATCCGTGGCAGTCTCCGCGTTCTCAGCGCCTACCAGCGGTGTGGTGGCATCGATCCAGATATTCCGATACTCGGATTTTGACAGCTCCGGGAATAGCTCCACATACGTGCCGCTGATGGTGGTCAGATAATCATCGGTCACCGCGCTCTGGTCAGTCGGCGGCGTCTGTTCATCCGTTTTCGCCTGGCCGCAGCCGACAGCCGACAGCAAGCACAGGACACACAAAATAAATGCAGCAAATTTCTTTTTCATAAGGTACCTCCTGTATTCTCGGTTAGTTGTCTATAACCACTGTGTACTGTATCATACTTCCGTTTTGCAGACTACTCCATTTTGGTTTCGCTGCTCTGTTTCGCTTTCTTCTTTGCGTCAGCACGATAGCGTGAGGGCGTTTTTCCGTACCGCTTTTTGAAGCTCTCTGAAAATTTGCTGGCGTTGTCATAGCCTGCTTGCTGCGCGATCTCCGTAACAGACTTCCCACTGCGAACCAGCTCCACTGCCGCCTGCTCCAGGCGGTATTCCTTGATATATCGGTAGATCGGCACGCCATAGACCTGCTTGAAGAGCTTTTGCAGATGCGATACCGATATCTCATGCTCCGCCGCAAGGCTGGCTAGGGATATGTATCCCTCCCGGTTTGTCAGCAAGTGATCCCGGAGATGGTGCGCAAGAACCGTCTGCTCGGACGAGCAATATAACCCCGCCGTATTCTCCTGTAGAATACGCCCAAGCAGCATCAGAAGTTCCAGCGTCTTGAGCTGCAAAAAGCCGGGATCTTCATAGAACGCACTTTCGTAAAGCTCCCGGAATACATGCTCACAGCGCGGCCCCGCAGCGCCGACCATATACCATTTACAGCCCAGAAGATTTTGCTTCCATGCGGCAAAATCCACTGAAAACGCAGGTGCGTTCTGCTTTATCCAATTTCCCGCGGCGGCCGGTTCGATCTCCAGACAGATTCCCTCGTAGTAGCCCAGCGGAAAGCAGGACGCCGAACTGCTTCCGTGAAAGCCATCGTAGCAACTGACCGCCATGTCGCCCGGCTTCAGAAGAACACGATCCCGCATGGAAAAGCTGGTTTCAAACCGTCCGTTCACGCAGAAATTGACTTCCAGCCTCCCGATCTGTGTCCGAATTTCTGTGTACGCCTCCATTTCCAGCCGCAGCAGCATGATTCCCACGCCGTCAAACAGCCGGTAGTAGTGGATTTCTCCGTTACCATCCGCATATTCAAAGCCATCTATTTGTCCGGGGAAGCCGGAAACCACGCCCGTTTTGTCATGAAAAAAGATGTCAATCATATTGTTTATACCAAAATTCTCATGATCATTTTCTCCTTAACGGTTTCTGCGGTATCCCGCCTCATCCCGGTATTCGGGATGGTCGTTTAAGTATGGGTCTTTGTCGCCGCAGATGGTATAGTCACACTTGCAGCCGTCCACGCAGGTGCCCTTCCGCACCAAGCGGGCGTGAAGCAGTTCCATGGAGGCAAAGTCCACATTGCACAGGGCAGGCATAATGTCCGTCAGACCGTGCTTTACGGCAAACTCCGTCGCCGGGCAGGCGGTAAATTCGTAATAGATGGGTTTGCCCTTGTCGTAGGGCGCAATGTGCATCTCGTAATCGTGCCACCTGCCGCACTGCTTTTCGGCGTTCTGAAAGGCCAGATACATCAGTCTCTTAAAAAACGGCTTGTTGCAGTCCACGAATCTGGAGAGCTTGCGGAAGGCAGGCAGGATCAGATTTTCCTCGATTTCCTCGATCTCCCGAAATGAAACAACATCCCGGCACACGGCATAACAGCTCATAATGGCGATGCAGTCGTAGGTGCCGCCCGCGCCGTTGTGGAAGTTTTTGCTGCCGCCGAGGTCGGTGCGCCAGTCCGAGAGAAATTCTACATACTGCAGCTGCACCCGTTCCCAAACGGCCTCCCGCTCCGTTTCCGGGTAATGCAGGGCGATTTTCGCCTGTATCTCCTTTTTACACGCCCCGGAATACAGCACATGGCAGCTGCGGTCAAATTGTAGTTTGCTGTCTTTCATACCTTTTCCTTTTGCAGGCTGCACCGATGTGCCGCCTGTCCGAATTCAAAGTATTTCAATGCTACTCCGCCTCATACTCGTTTCTTTTGGTACCCGCAGTCGCAGTAAGGGCCGCCGGAGGCAAGGGTATACTGCCGCACAAAGTTCGTCACGCCGCCCGCCTCGCTCATGGCGTAGTCCAAATGGCACATGGCGGGTGTCAGGTCATAAAGCCCCAGCTCCCGCATCAGCGTGCAGATGCCGCATTTCGTGAAGCGCCCCTCATAACCGCTGCCGTCGGGATACTCGTAAAAGTCCATATTCCACGAGTAGGGGTTGCGGTCAGCCGCCTTCCGGGCGGCAGTGGCTTTCATTCCGGCAATATCCTTGGGCGTGAACTTCGACTTGCCGCTTTGGCGGCAAAACCACTTCATCAGCGGCGTCATCTGCGCGTTCTCATAGTATACCGTTAGTGACTCCGTATCCGGCCGCCTCGGCATACAGAGAACGAACGCCCCCAGCATGGCGCAGCCAATGATGTTCATGCTGAACCGATCACCTTTTTCAAATTCAGGCAGCTTTGCGATGATCTCTTTGTACTTCAGTTTTGCGGTCTTTCGGATTGCTTTTGCGGTTTTAGCATCATAACCAAACACCTCTGTCAGTTGCTTTTCAAATGACTTTGCAAACACTGCCCACATTGCCATGGGCATTCCATTCCGGCGCATCTCACTTCTCTCCTTTCCATTCCGCAAGAGTCCGGCACATCCGTTTCTCGATGTCTATCCGGGTCTGGCGGCATTCCTTGGGATATTTCTTTGCCGCCTGAAACGCCAACTTCACAAACAGACCGGAGCCAACCGGCAGCATGGTTTTCAACATCCCCTCCGGAAAGACAAAGTGGGTGCCGTGAGCATAAACCATTGTTTCAATC
>ENA-UONW01001769-UONW01001769.1-human-gut-metagenome-genome-assembly--contig:-CS52-NODE-1769-length-24085-cov-9.067249_pt1 | contig 24085 bp, 22 predicted proteins | sample MGYA00242463_ERZ724010 | MGnify/ENA metagenome assembly ERZ724010 | reverse complement strand
ATGGTGGCCGTAGTTCAGTTGGTTAGAGCGTCAGATTGTGGTTCTGAATGTCGTGGGTTCGAATCCCACCGGCCACCCCTATAAGAGGGAAGCAGTTTAATTTGCTTCCCTCTTTTTGTTTTATGAATTAACAATTTGTGATTATGTTGGTTTACCTTTCCTGCGCGAAGTTGATGGCGTCTTCTCCTTTTTCCAGAAAGATGGATCTGAGCGAACCTGTGTTTCAGCAGCAGGCTGAACAGCATGTCATGAAATTTTCTTCACTGACAGTTGATGATTGGAGTGAGCAGTTGCATATTAAGCGTGATTTAGCTGCGGAGGTCTGGCATCTGTACCAACATTTTTTTGATCATAAATCGCAGCGTGTTCCGGCATTTTTTGCCTATAATGGCATGGTGTTCAAAAAAATTGCAGCCGCTATGCTCACGGATGCGCAGCTTGAGTATGCGCAGCATCATGTGTTGATTGCTTCATTCCTTTATGGCTTGTTGAGACCGTTGGATTTAATTTGCCCTTATCGGCTGGAAGGTAAGGCCGTATTGCCGGGTAGTGAGGGGCAAGACATGTTTACTTATTGGAAGCCTTTGCTGACGGATTATTTTATTCAGCAGATTCAGGCTTGTGGTGGTGTTCTGGTCAATTTGGCCAGTCAGGAAATGCAGCACATGGTAGATTGGCGTAAGGTAAAGAAGCAGGTTCTGGTGATTACTCCTGAATTTAGGGTCTTGAAGGAGGGACGTTTACGGAATATTGTAATCTTTACTAAGATGTGCAGGGGTGCTATGACTCGTTTTATATTGCAGCGGCAACCGATGAGTATTGAGGAATTGAAGGATTTTTCTTTTGAAGGTTTTCAGCATGATCCGGAGGCCGGCGAGTTGTTCTTTGCACTGAAATAAAGGTTTTTCTCAGGATTTATATGTATTTTTGTAAACAAGAGGTGACGTACAAGCGTGGTTACCTATTTATTGAAGAATACTTTGTTATTGCCAATAAAAATTAAATTATGAATCTACTGGTTACTCATCGCGAATTGGATATGGCAGGCTATGTGATGCTGAAGCACCTTTCTGACGATGCATCTTTCCGAATCTATATTACCTATAGCAATGAACGTGAGCGTGCTAGTATCAGTGGGCGTTGTACGCCGCTGCCGCTGCCGGCCATTCACTCTAAATTTGAATGGAAAGTAATTCGGCAGTTGCGTCAGTATGTACACCAGTATGCTATTGATGTGATTTTTTCGCCTGGTAGTGCCGGATTGTCCAATGCTTTGCTAGCTTCTATTGGTACGCAGGCACGCAATGTAGGGTACAGGGGAACGCAGGCACGGATACATCGTACTGACCCGACTTATTATTTGGGTATTTTGAATCCGCGGGTGCGTCATGTGGTGTGCGAGACGGAAGATATCCGGCAATATTTGCAGCATTTTATTGCGCCGGATCGCTTATCCGTTAATCTGAAACCTTTTGATGTGAGCTGGGTGGTTGAGGCTTGTCAACATCCGGCTTTGATTGAGGGTTTGCCGGCTGATGTCATAACATGTGTTTATGTGGGCTGTTGCAAGGGACGCCCGTTTAAGGGGTTGCGCCTATTGATTGAAGCATTCGGAATGATACGTGATGAACGTGCTCATTTGATATTTGTAGGCGATTGCGATGAGGCTGATGTAGAATTAGCCCAGCGTGGTTCGGCAGCCGGCCGTATTCATTTTATGGGGTTTCAAACCAATGCGTTGGCTTATTTGCCGGAGCGCCATATTTTTGTGTTGCCTTCGCTTCGTGATGCTTCGCCACGTGTAGTGCGCGAGGCAATGGCCTGTGGCCTTCCGTGTGTGGTGAGCAATATTCCTGGCGCGCGCGATTTGTTACAGAATGGCGTGACGGGGCTTCTTTTCCAGCCCGGCAATGCAGCTGACTTGGCTGCCAAGTTGCAGCGCCTGATTGCCGACGAATCGTTGCGGAAGTCAATGGGGCAGGCCGGACGGCAACGTATTATTCGTGATTTTAAAGTGGACGATTACGTTAATAAGTTCCGTAGTGTGTTCCTCTCTTTGCAGTAGGCTTAATTAATGGTTTTAAGTATATGAAGCGAGTCTTTATCCGTCCGGAGTTTAGTAATCTGTCAGATTTTATTCAGCAATTGCCTCAAACTTTTGACAGTTTGGGCGAGGTTTTGTATGCCCGTCGTAATGTGATTCGTAAAGTTCGGGTGGGACAGCTGGAGCTGAACGTAAAGCGCTACGGTGTGCCGTCATGGCTGAATCGGGTAGTGTACACGTTTTTCCGAAGTTCTAAGGGTTGGCGCGCTTATACCTATCCGGATCGTTTGTTGGCAGCCGGGATTGATACGCCGCATCCTGTAGCTTATTTGGAGGAACGTCGGGGCGGATTGCTGCATTATACTTATTTTGTCAGCCTACAATGTCCTTACATCCGAAATTTTTATGAATTCGGTGATGCAAAGATTGCTGATTGCTGTGATATCGTGAAGGCGTTTGCCCGTTTTACGGCACAGTTGCATGAGGCCGGCATTTTGCATTTGGATTATTCGCCGGGGAATATTCTGTTTGATAATGTAGGGGGCGAATGGCGCTTTTCACTGATTGACATCAACCGAATGCATTTCGGGCCCGTTTCAGTAGAGCAGGGATGTGCTAATTTTGCTCGCCTGTGGGGGCAGATCGCTTTTTTTGAACAGCTGGCTGATGATTATGCCGAGGCGCGTCAGGCCAATCGGGAACAATGCCGACAGTGGGTGATGTATTACCGACGCAAGTTTTGGCAACGTTATCGCCGCCGGCATGAATTGAAGTTCCGGTTGGAACTTTAACTGCGCGCCTGGCTGCTCCAGCTGGTGGCACGTCGGCAGTGACTGATATAGTATTGTTCTTCTTTTGTCAGATTATTTGAGTCGGTATACCAGGGCAAGTGACGTATCTGGTAGGGTGCCGCTGTGCGGTAGGCTTCTACTGACCGGCTGCGGCTCAGACCTACGCGTGGCCGATAGAGCGCGAAAGTGGTATCAACGGGAGCGCGGAAAAGCGTGTTGTCGTTCTTTGCCTTATGTGCGTAATAGCGTTGTTCCCAACGGATTACTTGCTGTTTGTGGCTATAACAGTCGGGTAGGTCATCAATGCGTATGGATAGCCCTATTTTTGCAGCCATGGGGTAACGGCTTTTCAGAAGGTCGAGCAGGTGGTCTACCACGTCGTTCGGGCAATTGTCGTCAAGCATAATGTCGGCATCCGTGTAAATGTAATAGTCGCCGCAAAAGCGTTTTCGCAGTTCCTTTACTTTCCACAGCGCTTTGAATCCTACATTCTCAGACAATCGTATGACCGGATACGGGCATGCGTTATAGTATTCCAACAAGGGTTGATAGGTGCTGTTGTTGTCGATGATGTAGATGTGGCGATAGTTGCGTTGTGTCAGTGAACGGATGAGCTGTTGCAGCGTGGTAAGCCGGTTGAAATTGTTGATAATAATCGGCACGTCAGAACCCTGGCTTATGGCCGACGGCTGGAGTTGTTCGCGCAGACGGTAGTATAGGGCTTTTAGGCGAGCCAGGCCTTTTTTCAGAATCAGTTGTTTTTTCATGAGCGTGATTCGGGAAGGATTATGGGAAACCAGAATTTTTTCATTTTTCTTTTGTACCAGGAATGGCAGCCAAAAGGCAACTGTTCATGGTTAAGACGGTAGCACAGAGCCGGATATTTGTCGAAACTGAATTGTAGTGCTTCCATGTAGTCCGGATACCGGAATCCCATTCCGTGGCGGTTTACTTCGACGCTAAAGAATACGTCTTCATTAAAAATATGGTTACCGGGATGTTGCAGATATTCCTGTATTATGGAGTTCATGTTGGTGGTAGCGCGCAGGTGACTCGACACTTTGCGTAGCGACAGACCGCCGTTGCCTACCTTGAAGTTGGTGATTTGGGAATTGGGGCGGTTGAACCATGAACAATAGGTGCGTTTGAGCCAGGAGGTGAATACAAAGAGTGGAAATTTGTAAATCGGTCGTACCAGCCACGGGGCCCCTACATAATCGTATCCCCTTTCACACCATTCAGCCAACTCGTCTTGGAAAATGTAGGCATCGGTTTGACAGATCAATATGTAATCCACATCGCTAAAGCGACGGTAGAATTCCTCTGACATCATCAGGCGGTTGTAGCTGCTGATGCTGCTGAAGTAGTCGGGCGAAAAGGTTTCCACCTGACAGCGTGGATACAAGTTGAGCAGGCTTGAGAGGTCGAGCCCTTCAGGCGCAATCAGGACGATGGGGTGATTCTGCAGTTTCTGGTAATTATTTTGCAGAGTAAGAGCTTCGAAACGGTTGAGTCGGGTGGTATAGACAGGTATGATTACTTTTACGCTATGAGGCATACGGTTGTAAAATTACAAAATTATAGTAGCTTTATTGTAAGTAGGGGAATTACCGCAAAAATAGTTAAAAAAAGCCTATTTACTGGTACTTTCATCCGATTTTTTATGTAAAAGGCTTTTGTCTTTAAAGCCTTTTCCCGGGAGAGGGTTGAAAAAATTACAAGGTGCCGGCTTGTTTTTCTTAGAAGGCATCTTGTATTTTTTAGCTCGGATGTTAGTCAGAACGAGAGTTCGGTATAATGAAATTATGCAATATGTCAGTTTTTGTCAATAATGTCTATATTCATTGATGGTTTCTTTTGTAAAAGATTATATGTAATAAGTCCGGCAACCGGATTTTGGTAATTGAAAAGAAATGGGCAATGCCTATTTTCAACTGGAGCTTGGTTATGAACCGGTTTATCCTTATCTTTACAACCATAATCTGAAGGACCGTAGAATTACGCAAATTTTGAATGCTATGAAAAGGTATCTGTATGTACTGTTTGTACTGTTAGTGATGGTCGTGTTAATGTCCTGTGCGAATAAAACAGACTACTTAATCAAAGGAAGTTCTAGTGATTTTGCGGATGGAAATAAAGTCTACCTTTTCTATTTAGACACCAACGAAAAACCTGTATTTATTGACTCTACAGTGTGCAAAAACAATTCTTTTGTTTTCCGTGGCGTTTCAGATACGATAAGGGCAGCAACTGTGGCAGTAGTAGATACGTTGAATAGTGAAGGTGGAATATCTATAGATTTGATGTTGGAACCGGGGAATATTTCAATCGAAGGATTTGACCCCGAAACAAGTCATCTTCATGTTGCGACTGGAACTTCGCTAAATAATGTTCTTGATAAATTCAGCCGTGAAATGATGTTGTATGTCAATAATCCGGATTCATTGTTTCCTTTTATAGCCTCGTACATAAGGGAAAATATTGATAACCCTGTTGGCGGTTTCCTTTTCGACCGTTATCATTTCTCCATGCCGTGGAATATGAAACTGGACCTGATAAACTCCATGTCCGTGGGGCAGAAGGCTAGTTATGCGGCCCTCAGTAAAGAGACACTGATGCGAATTGAACAAGAAAAAGAGCGTGCCGCCAAAGCACGTGAGTCGTTCCCGGGAAATCTCTATAAGGATTTTACGGGGAAATCTCCTTCAGACGAGGACGTGTCACTTAAAAGTGTTGTAGAGGATGATTCGAACGCCTATGTCTTGCTGATCTTTTGGGCTACATGGTGTGCGCCTTGTCGTGCCGATATGCCTGTGATTGCGGATTTATATAATCAGTATCATGACAAAGGTCTTGAGGTCTTCGCTGCTTCGATTGATGATAACCGCATGGCATGGCTTAAAGTTATCAAGGATTATTCACAGTGGCGGAATGTTATTGTAGGTGGCGATATATGCGACACGTACGGAGTGAAAGGGGTTCCGGCACATTTCCTTATAGATTGCTCGACAGGAAAAGTTCTTATTGCCGACACATGGACACATCGTACGCTCAACTGGGGTGACGAGATTGTAAGCTTGTTCGAAAAGAATAAATAAATATATCGGCAAGGGTGTTTGCTGATGTTGTGGAAGCGAAAAGAAAAACTCTTGCTTTCGTTTTTCTTTTCGCGCGGTTTACACTATCTTTGTACTTCCAAAAGTGGCTTTTCAATAAAATGGATAATCCGCAATTACAACAAATCAAACAGCGTTATGGCATTGTTGGCAATTATGAGGGGCTGAATCGGGCGCTTGAAGTGGCGCTGAAGATTGCTCCTGTAGATTTGTCGGTATTGATTACCGGTGAAAATGGTGTGGGAAAGGAAGTCTTTCCGCGTATCATTCATGACCACAGTAACCGGAAAAATAAAAAATATTTTGCCGTAAACTGCGGAGCCATTCCGGAAGGTACAATTGACTCCGAACTTTTTGGACATGAAAAGGGGGCTTTTACGGGGGCTATTGGCGATCGTGAAGGTTATTTTGCCGTAGCCAATGGCGGTACGCTTTTTCTGGATGAGGTGGGTGAATTACCTTTGTCTACGCAAGCACGGTTACTGCGTGTGTTGGAAACCGGCGAATATATTCGTGTGGGAGCTAGTGAGGTGCGCAAAACGGACGTTCGCATAGTGGCTGCTACCAACGTAAATATGCAGCAGGCTATTATGGACGGAAAGTTTCGGCAGGATTTATTCTATCGTCTGAACTCTATCCCCATCAGCATCCCCCCGTTGCGTGAGCGTAAGGATGACATTATTCTATTGTTCCGTAAGTTTGCTTTTGAGATGAGCGAGAAGTATAAAATGCCTTCTATTCGGTTGGATGAGAATGCGCAGCGTATGCTGATGAATTATTCTTGGCCGGGTAACATCCGCCAGTTGAAAAACTTGACGGAAAATATGTCCATTACTTCGGAAGAGCGTGTGATTACGGCAGAAGTATTGTCCAATTATCTGCCGCAGGAAAGCAGCAAGCAGCTCGTTACGGTGAAGGATGATGGTGGATGCAAGAGCTTTGAGAATGAGCGGGAAATTTTGTATCAAATTCTTTTCGATTTACGGCGTGACGTAACCGAATTGAAAAAAATCGTAAATGAACAGTTAGGCTATAAGTACCAGACTTCATCCCGTAACACGCCGCAGCCGGTGACGACGACCAATGCTCTCTCGGTATATCAGAAGCGTCCGTCGGCTTTACAGACCTCCGACCACCTGCGCGTGGAGCCGCCTATTCAGGAGGTCGAAGAGGTAACAGAGGTCCGCTCGCTTGATGAGTTGGAGCGTGAAACCATTCAGAAAACGCTGGAACGCCATCAGGGGAAGCGCAAACAGGCTGCAGCAGAATTGGGCATATCTGAACGTACATTATATAGAAAAATACGCGAATATGGATTGGAATAAGTTTAGGCGTCGGTGGACTCTTTATGCAGGACTCTGTCTGGCGGTAATAAGTTGTGTGTCATGCACAATCAGTTACGGCTTTACGGGCGCTTCCATTAATTATAATGAGATCAAGACTATTCAGATTGATAATGTGCCTATTCGGTCAGCCTATGTGTGGGCGCCGATGGAGGCGATGTTCAACAACAAACTGCAGGATCAGTTTGTAAACCAAACGCGTCTGAGTCTAGTTAAGCGTAACGGAGATTTGCGAATTTCTGGCGAGATTGTGGGATACGATCAGTATAATAAGGCTATTTCGGCGGATGGATACTCCTCGCAGGTGCAGTTGCGCATGACGGTGAATATTCGTTTTGTCAATAATAAGAACCATTCGCAGGACTTTGAGCGACAATTTACAGCTAATACGCAGTATGATTCTTCACAACAGCTTAGTTCGGTGCAGGAGGAATTGGTGAACGACATGATCAAAGATTTGGTGGATCAGATATTTAACGCCACCGTGGCAAATTGGTAAGGATTTTCATGGAAAATAGTATCGTATATTATATTTCGCATCCGGAGTCGCTTAATGCCGATACGGCACAGGAGCTGAAAGCCTGCGTGGAGCAATATCCCTATTTCCATGCAGCTCGATTGCTGTATCTGCAGAATCTGTTTCTGATTCATGCTGCCGATTTTGGGGCTGAGCTTACCAAGGCTGCTGCTTTGGTACCTGATCGGAGGGTACTTTTTCGTATGATAGAGGGCCTGAAATATGAGATGAAACCTATGGCTCGTAAGAAAAATCCGGTTCGTCGGGAGTATGACAATACCGATAGGACTGCTTCGTTGATTGACCAGTTTCTTGATGAACAGCCAGATGAGAGTATGCAGACTCGCCGTAAGCTCACGGTAGCTGATGCCACTACAGATTATGCGGCTTATCTCTTGCAAATGGATGATGCGGAAGAGGAGGTGCCGGTTACAGAAAAATCGCAGCGCAGCAGCAATCTGATTGATGATTTTATAGGACAGAATCAGGGACAGATAGTTTTGCCTCCGGCAGAGGATACCGTCGATGAGTCCGAGGATATTGAGCCAGACCCGACGATGCAGAATAATGACACTGAGGAGGACTATTTTACGGAGACTCTAGCCAAAATATACATTCAGCAGGGACGATATGAGAAGGCAATTGAAATTATCCGCAAATTAAATTTGAATTATCCAAAAAAAAATCGTTACTTTGCAGATCAAATACGGTTTCTGAAGAAATTGGTGATTAACGAAAAATCAAAATCAATAGAATAACAATGTACACAGTATTAGTAGTATTGGCAGTGTTGACTGCTATTTTAATGTGCTTTATCGTACTTATACAGGAATCAAAAGGTGGCGGTTTGGCATCAAGCTTTTCATCATCAAACCAGATTATGGGCGTGCGCAAGACTACGGACGTTATCGAGAAAACAACTTGGGCTTTGGCCATTATCTTGGTAGTACTCAGCGTAGCTACAGCCTACGTTACTCCGGCTCCGGAAGGCAGTACTTCAGTTACCGACAACATGTCTACTTCTGCCCCGATGAATTTGCCTGGTCAGAATAATGGAGCAACTGTTCCTCCTGCTAATGCTCCAGCTTCGGCTCCTGCAGCTCCTGCAAAATAATGAACATGTTTAGATAAAGATATACTAAAATAACCCATTCCATTTCTGACGCGTTTTCTACATGCGTTAGAAATGGATTTTTTAATTTTATATATTATGAAAATCGCAATTGTAGGTACAGGATATGTAGGTTTGGTTTCTGGAACTTGTTTTGCAGAAATGGGTGTGGATGTGACCTGTGTGGACATTGATGCAGATAAGATTCAGCGATTACAGCAGGGTGACATCCCTATATATGAGCCGGGGCTGGATGAGATGGTGCTTCGTAATTTTCGGGAAGGACGTTTGCATTTTACTACCCGACTGACAGATTGTCTAAATGACGTAGAGGTCGTGTTTACAGCTGTAGGTACCCCCCCTGATGAGGATGGTAGTGCAGACCTTTCATATGTGCTGGAAGTGGCACATGAAGTGGGAGCCAACATGGACCATTATTTGGTCGTAGTCACTAAAAGTACCGTACCTGTAGGAACCGCCAAAAAAGTCAAGGCTACCATTTTACACGAATTACAGCAACGCGGTAAGAACATTGATTTTGATGTAGCTTCCAATCCGGAATTCCTGAAAGAAGGTGCTGCAATTAAGGACTTTATGTCTCCAGATCGTGTAGTGGTAGGCGTAGAGAGCGATAAGGCTCGTAATTTGATGTCCAAGCTTTATGCACCGTTCATGTTGAATAATTTTCGTGTAATCTTTACGGATATTCCTTCGGCTGAAATGATAAAATATGCCGCTAACTCTATGCTGGCCACACGTATCTCGTTTATGAATGATATAGCCAATTTGTGTGAATTGGTAGGAGCCGATGTGAATATGGTTCGTAAGGGAATTGGCTCAGATTCTCGTATAGGTAGTAAATTCCTTTATCCGGGTTGTGGTTATGGCGGATCTTGTTTTCCAAAGGATGTGAAGGCTTTGATTCGTACAGCTGAAAAGGCTGGGTACAAGATGGAAGTATTGAGTGCTGTAGAAAAAGTCAATGAGCATCAAAAAACGGTGTTGTTTGAAAAATTGCAGAGATACTATCATGGCGAATTAAAGGGAAAAACTATTGCTTTGTGGGGATTGGCGTTTAAAGCCGAAACAGATGATATGCGTGAGGCAACTTCTTTGGTCACTATTAGTCACTTGTTGGAAGCCGGTTGTATTGTAAAGGTTTTTGATCCGGTCGCTATGAAGGAGTGCAAGCGTCGTTTGGGAGATACCGTAATTTATGCAAAGGATATGTATGATGCGGCTTATAATGCAGATGCACTTTTATTGTTGACGGAGTGGAAGCAGTTCCGCCTGCCATCGTGGGAAGTCGTAAAATGTTCGATGAAACATCCTGTGATTATAGATGGCCGAAATATATATGATCCTGCAGAGATGAAAGAGTTGGGATTTGATTATGATTCCATTGGCCGTCCTCGGTCTTGATTGGTAGGTCTGTAAAAAATATAGCATATATTTGTCGAAGGGCAGATAATATAAAAATCCCCATGAAACTGGATCACGGTATGTGAATTCAGGCTTCATGGGGATATATTTTTCTTTCGAGGGGACAGATACTGGAGATTGATTATGAACTAATCTTTAAGCAGATGGTTTAAAAAATCGTCCAGATCTTTGTCTAAGCCCTTTAGCAAGTCGCCATCTAGCATAATGGTGTCATCGTCTACCAGATATAAGTCGGTAATGGTTTCTTTGTCTTCTCCAATCAGTACAAAAGAATAGGGCTTTAGGATGGGGAGGTTTTCCATCTTGTCTTTAAGGTTGGCGATAGCCTGTTTCAGAACACTTTGAATCTGAGCATAAAAGTCCTCTTCTTTATTTTCAATCCATTCTTCAATTACGCAGCGAGTCAACTCTTCGTCATCGTCGTTGAATACCATGAGTTCGCCGCTTTCCTGTTTTACTTGGATGAGAATGTCAGTAAGAGGCTTCTGTTCCGTTGTATTTAGTTCCAGCTTACTGGCCACCTTTTTGAGTGCACGTTCTATTTGACTTATTGTTTGTTCTTTTGTTTCCATAATATTCCCTTAAATAGACTTCAAATATACTATTTTCTACTAAAAAAAAAGGATTTGATTAGAAAAAAGTCTGAAGTGTCTGGATTTAGTATCTGACATGTAAAAAATAATAAAAAAACTCTATTTTCTCTTTTGCTTTCAGCCCTTCAAACATTACCTTTGCACTAAAAAAGAAAGGAGTGATAGAGATATGCGTAAGATTAGGTCTTTGCATAAGAAGCAGGTCGTGTTTATTCTCTTACTATTGGTCGTATTGGCTATTTTATTATGGATTTTTTTACCTGTTCGTCGTGATGTTTGTCGACGTAGTGTGGCGTGGGTGGAGTGTCATACTTGTTATTATTTAGCGGCTCCAGGTATTGATACGCTCTATTTTAACCAATATGATAATGAGGATTCTTCATTTCTGAATATGTCTCTTGGTCCTCGGCCGTCAGAAGAAACATTTCGTGCCAATGGATTTTGGTATCAGCCGTTCTTGTGGCTTAATGGTGGACGCTTGTTTACGTCAGCTGTAGTGGTTCCTCATGACTCATTGTTGTTAATGTTTAGTAAGGATCCGACTGCGTTTATGAAACGACAATTACAACAATGCAAATTACAGGTTTCTCGTTTAGAGCATGAAGAAAATGAATATCAATATTATATGCGTACACATAGTGTGCAAGACGAAGGTTATACGTTAATAGCTCAACATTATAGCCGTTTGAAAATGTACCACGATACCTTGATCCGTATTTCTCATAAGTTAGAGTCATACAGTCAGTTGGCGTCTGCATCACTTCGTTTGCAACGCTGGTCTCGTTATAGCATTCGTACTATGGCAGACAGAGGGTTACAAACTTTATCGGTGAATGCTCGTTTATTAGGTCTGGATTCTGTCTATGGCGTGGCTTTATTACAAACAGATAATGAAAAATTACCAAAAGGTGCTGCCGTAATCACTGGAAATTTGTTTGATGTGTTACGCTTGTTTTATAATCACCGGCCTATTCGATCAGTTACGCTTGTAGGATTTAACCGGCCAGCTGATTTTGCAATAGTGGATAGCATTGAACCTGATTATATTTTTGGTCAATTGACTTCAAAAGATAAAAATGCCGTGTCGCATTTTCCTGCATTGTCGGCTATTGACGGTGCACCGGTTTTCTTGTCAAATGGACATTTATGGGGTATGTTTACTTCTAAACGAATGATACATTATTCTGATTTGAATAAAATATTCTGGAGGTTGAAATGAGAGTCATGAAGCATTTCTTATGGTTCTTGCTGTTGTGCATGTTTGTGTCTTGTACTCAGGAAACTATTTTTCTTAATCATGGACATTATCAGGGAGATTTAGTTAATGGTGTTCCCGATGGATATGGTAAATATGTGTCATTGGATGGTGACAAGCAGTACGAAGGGACTTGGAAAGGCGGTGTGCCTGATGGCTTCGGAGTTTACTTACATGGTGATACCTGTTATCAGGGGGCTTTTAGGCATGGGCAGTTTGACGGACAAGGCCGCTTACGTATTGCAGGATATTTTTCGTATGAAGGTGGTTTCAAACAAGGTCGGAGAGAGGGGCAAGGCGTTATGAAGCTATTGGCTTCTTCTCGAAAATTCTGTGGCTATTGGCACCATGACAGCTTACCGTCAGGATGGCGTATTGATAGTTTAGGGGTATATCATGGCTCATTTAATGCTCAACTTCAGGCTTTTGGGTCTGGTACATTTCAGCAGCTTAAAATAGGACATTTTTATGAAGGAAATTGGAAGGCTGATAAACGTGAAGGGCTTGGATTCGAAATGGCACCGGGAAGCCCGCTAAAATGTGGCGTTTGGCGTAATAATCGTTTTCGTGGTGAGCGAATGCGCTATACCGCAGAGCGTGTATATGGCATCGATATTTCACGTCATCAGCATGAGAAGGGACGTAAACGATATGGCATCGTGTGGCGTAATCTGCGTATTCGCCATTTGAGTGATGCTAATAATGCCAATGTGGTAGGCGGAAAAGTGAATTTCCCTGTTTCATTCTGTTATATAAAGAGCACGCAGGGCATTCGTGTGACAAATCGCTATTATGCTGGTGACCGTGTCCGTGCTCGTGCTGTAGGTATTCATGTCGGGGCCTACCATTTTATGTCAACTGCATCAGGTAGGGCACAGGCTATCCATTTTTTTCGTCATACTCCTATTGGGATTGGCGATCTTCCTCCTATGCTTGATGTGGAGTTAACTGCTCGTCAAATTCAACAGATGGGAGGTTTGCAGGCGATGTTTCGGGAAATGCTGATATGGTTACGTATCGTAGAAATCCGCACAGGCACGCGCCCATTATTATATGTAGGGCAAAGTTTTGTTAATGATTATTTGCCGCATGCACCCAAAGCATTACTTGATTATGATGTTTGGATTGCTCGTTACGGGGAGTTTAAACCGTTTGTTCATTTGCTGTATTGGCAACTATCGCCTCATGGTCGGGTGAGCGGTATTCACGGGGATGTGGATATCAATGTGTTTAGCGGTTCGAAAGAGCAATTCTTGAATTATGTGCGTGAGCATGGTGTGAAACGTCGTCCGTAAGGAGAGTCATATAGATCTTGTGCGTTTATCCGTATTTTACCACTAGAGTTTGAAGGGCTTTTCCAAAATGGTCTGCCGCATCGGTCACATGTTCCAATTCTGATAGAATTTCTTTATTCTTGATGATTTCTCGACTATGGTCTGGGCCTTCAAACAGTTTCATGATGGCTGCTTCATAAACGTCGTCTGCACGATTTTCCAATTTGTGCAACAGATCGTAAGAAGAGCGAATGTTTTCTGTATGTGCAGAAATTCGGTATAGATAATGCGTCGCTTTATGAATGGTACGTGCGTCTTGGCGAATAATTCTACCCAGTTCGACAACATCAATTAATATTTTTTCCGGATTGTAAATGGCGATACGTTTGGCTGAGCTGTTTATTTCGTCAATAATGTCGTCAATGGTTTGTGCCAGCAAATGAATGTCTTCTCGGCGTAGAGGTGTCAGCGAATGGTGGCCCAATCTATCAAAAATGGTATAGGATATCTGATCGCCACGACGTTCTAATTCTTTAATACGTCGGTAATAATCCATACGATCGTCAGCGTCTGAACAGGCTACCATTAGTCGCAACTGCTCTGCACTGTCGTCTAGTAATTTGGCTAGTTGTATCAATTCATTAAAATAGAATGACTTTCTTGCCACTGTTATGCGATAGAAAAGATTTCTCATAGTTTATCCTTATTTTGTCGGAATTGTATGGATTTTGCAGTTGAGTGCTTCTGAATGGGCAAAATTAAGGAGATATTATTACGAATGTGTTACAATGACGTATTGTCAGTGAAAAAATGTAGGTGTATAAATAAGCGGATGAAACGTGAATATCTCAACGCTTCATCCGTTTGTTGCAATGACTGATTACGTATTTATTTTTTATTTGTCACGGAAACGTTTGGTCAGATCTCCAAACATTTCGATGCGGCGGTCTCGCAGGAATGGCCACCAACGGCGTACGTTTTCGCTGTGAGCTAAATCGACTTCCACCAGCAGGTCTTCGGGCTTGTCTGTGGAAGCTTGTGCTAGAATTTCGCCTTGTGGACCGGCCACGAAACTGCTACCCCAAAAACTAATGCCATGGGTCTGTCCGGATGGATCTGGTTCGTGTCCTACGCGATTGACCGCTACAACCGGTAAGCCATTGGCTACGGCATGTCCGCGTTGTACTGTGATCCAGGCTTCGCGTTGGCGGGCTTGTTCTTCAGGGGTATCACTGCTTTCAAATCCAATGGCTGTAGGATAGATCAATATTTCTGCACCGGCTAAGGCCATCAGGCGTGCACCTTCCGGATACCACTGGTCCCAGCATACCTGTACACCAAGGATGCCGACAGATGTTTTGATGGGCTCAAAGCCAAGATCTCCGGGAGTAAAGTAGAATTTTTCGTAGTAAGCCGGATCATCCGGAATATGCATCTTACGATATTTTCCGGCAATGCTTCCATCTCGCTCAAAGACCACAGCTGTGTTGTGATAGAGTCCTGGGGCACGTTTCTCGAACAATGAACTGACCAGAACAACGTGATGTTCCTTGGCAAGTTTACCATAGAAATCGGTTGATGGACCGGGGATTGGTTCTGCCAGGTCGAAGTTGTTGGTATTTTCGGTTTGACAAAAATATAGAGAATTATGTAGTTCTTGTAGCACAATGAGATCTGCTCCCTGTTGTACCAGTAGAGCAATATGTTGTGCCAGTCTGTCCTGGTTTTCAGCGATGTCTGCTGAGGCCGTTTGCTGAACAAGGCCAATTTTGATTTTTCGCATACTAAAGGGTAAAAGTGTGGGATTATTTGAATGTTCCGCGTGGGTATTGCATTACCGAGCAGTGAAGCGATCCATGCTGTTTGATGAGCGCAGTGCAGTCTACGTCGACAATGTCATATTGACTGAAGGCTTTCTGCATGATTTGGTGAGCGGCTTCGTCTGTTTCGGGCTGGTTGTAAGTGGGCATCAATACCACTTTGTTCATGATCAAAAAGTTTGCATATGTAGCCGGCAGTCGCTCATTATCTTCATCGTAGATGGGAGTCGGCATGGGCAAAGCAAACAGCTGGTAGGGATTTCCGTGTAGTGTGGTAAAGGCTTTCAGTTCTTCTTCCATTTGCTTGAGTGGCTCATAGTGCGGGTCTGCCTGATCCTGACAGCTGACATATACAATGGATTCAGCCGTAGCAAAGCGAGCCAGTGTATCAATGTGACCGTCGGTGTCGTCGCCAGCCAGATGACCATGATGTAGCCAGAGCACGCGCTGTGCTCCTAATGTTTTTTTCAGTTTCTGCTCAATGTCGTTAATGGTCATGGTATTGTTCCGGTTAGGATTCAGCAGACAAGATGTGGTAGTCAGCAGTGTACCGGCTCCATCGCTTTCGATGCTTCCTCCCTCCAGGATAAAGTCCAGACAGTTTTGGTACGTGCCATTAAGTAGGCCGCTTTCAAATAGATGACGATTGATGGCATTGTCGTGTTCGTACGCAAATTTCCCGCCCCATCCGTTGAATCCAAAGTCAAGTAATTCAGGGCCGTTGTTTCCTATTTTTGTTAGGAAGGCGTGGTCGCGTGCCCAAGTGTCATTGGTAGGACACTCTACATATTTAATATTGTTGGTCACTCGCTCCGGCAGTTGTTCGCGGATCTTGGCTTCTGTGGCATGGGCATTGGGGGTTACTATGATGAGCGGTTGGCGTGAAGCTATTTCAAATGTCAGTCTTAGGTAGCATTTCACGACTTCGTCAAGCATATAAGCCCAATCAGTGCCAGCGTGTGGCCACGTCAGCTGAAGTCCGCTTTGCGGAAACCATTCAGCCGGCAATATATTTTGATAATGTTCTTCGCTGTGTGTCGTCTGTTTGCCCACAAGCAGGTCAAAACTCAATTCAGCTTCGCGTGGAGACGGTTTTTTGGCAAATAGTCCCATGGGTTATTGGGGTGAGGTTGATGAAATCTGGATTAAACAAAATGGGTATTGTGCATGTCGCCTGTTTCGGCAAAGGCCAAGTGCATTTGGAAAGCATTACGCAGTGAGGTTGGTGTGTGCACACTCTTACCTTCTGACAGTTTCAGGTAATCCCAAAGCAGTTGCTTGTAGTCAGGATGGGCACAATTCTCAATGATGCATCGGGCGCGTTCTATTGGAGATTTGGCACGTAGGTCTGCTACACCTTGCTCGGTTACCAGCACGCGTACGGAGTGTTCACTGCTATCCACGTGCGATACGTTGGTGACGATGGATGAAATCAAACCATTCTTGGCAGTAGACGGCGTAGTGAAGATGCTGAGGTAGGCATTGCGCGCAAAGTCTGCCGAACCGCCAATGCCGTTCATCATCTTGGTACCCAACACATGGGTGGAGTTTACATTGCCGAAAATGTCGGCCTCCAGAGCCGTGTTGATGGCAATGACTCCCAAACGGCGTACGAGTTCCGGATGGTTGGTGATTTCCTGTGAGCGCAACAGAATACGCGTATGGAAAAAGTCCAGATTATCGTAGATCAGATTGAGGTGATCGTTGGATAAAGTCAGTGATGAACCTGTAGCAAAACGGATACGGCCTTGTTGCATCAATTCAATAACGGAGTTCTGAATAACTTCGGTATACATGCTCAGTGCAGGCAAAAGCGGTTCGCTGCCTAAAGCACCTAATACGGCATTGGCCACGTTGCCAACTCCAGACTGTAGGGGGAGGAAATCAGCGGGGATGCCTCCGTGGCGCCACTCGGTGAGTAGGAAGGAGGCAACGTTTTCACCAATTTTCTGCGTAACTTCAGTCATGGGAGCAAATGGTGCGATATGATCGCGCTCGTTGGTCATGACCACGCCCACAACTTTTCGCGGATCTACGCGAATAACATCCACGCCAATGCGGTCGTTCACAAAAAACAACGGAATAGGCGTGCGTCGTGGTGGGGGTGAGGGGATGTATATGTCGTGCATGCCTCGCAGTTTGCCGCGATGTGTTTCGTTGAGCTCAATGATTACCTTGTCGGCCATTTTGACCAGACTGGGGGCAATGCCAATGGAAATGCTGGGGACTATTTCACCTTCAGAGGTAATGTCGGAGGCTTCCACTATGGCCACGTTAACTTTTCCTAGAAAGCCGTAGCGAACATCCTGTCCTACCTGTGAGAGGTGGAGATCGAAGTAGCGGGTGCGGCCTTCGTTAATGGCAGCGCGCATATCCTTATTGCTTTGGAATGGGGTACGAAAGCTGACGGCGTCAGCTTGTGCCAGGGCGCTGTCAATTTGTCCGCCTGTAGCGCCGCCTGTAATAAGGCCTATCTTAAAAGGCTGGCCTGCTTCGTGATATTGGTGGGCGCGCGCTGCCAGTGCCAAAGGCACTGATTTTGGAGTACCGACTGAGGAGAAACCGCCAATACCTACGGTGTCGCCGTGGTTGATGACGGATGCAGCCTCTTCGGCTGTAAGAATTGGATATTGCATGTGCTCTTTATTATATAATCAATGAGTTCTTGGGAATGACCGGCATTACACTTTGGTGTAGTCAAAGAGACAAGCCGGTATTGCTTTGCTTGCAAATTTAATGAATTTTGTCCATTTAATCCGGATATGATTGTAATATTTGATAGGGTTGAGGCTATGGCAGATAGCAAAATGATGCGGTATGTCCTTTTGAAAAAACATTTTCAGTTACAGTCTATGTTGTAGCGAATCGAGTAGGTGGGGCGTTCGGTTTGAGGAGGGGTGGACTTGTTTGTCTGAAGACGAAACCTTTGCATTGACTGTTTTTTTGTAATTTTGCAGACATATGTGTCATATTTTACGGCACAGAGTTGACAAATATCTAATTATAAAAAGCATACTATCATTATGATGAAAACTACTCATCTTATTCTGCTATCTTGTTGCCTTTCGGTTCCGCTTGGCGTTGAAGCTGCTCCGGTGGACACGTTACAGGTGGAAAGTGCGTCATGTGTGGGGCCGTACAAATTGAAAATGCCTTATCTGATTGACAGTCTGAACACGCAGCGCAAATCAATGGAGTTAAAAGACCTGTTGCAAACCAATGCTCCGCTGATGGCCAGTAGGCTGAAGCAGGCTTCCGGGAAAATGTCGGAAGGAACGGCTTTGAAGGAAAACGCGTTGTATGGTTTTCGGTTCACGGTGCGTACGGATCGTTTTGTTAAAGCCGATCTGATTATAGAACACATGAAAAATCACAAAATTTTTGTGGACGGCTATGAACATACGGGTAACACGTTGAAATTGCAGCCACGCGAATATGTGGTGAGTGTTGTGGGGCTGGCCCAGTCGGCAGATTCTTTCAACATTAAATTGTCGTGTCCGTCGGACGCCGAGGTGCAACTGAACGCAACGAGCAAGAAGCCTTTTTCACTGGTGGAGCAGAATGGTGGTTTGAACTATCGCGGGGTGAGTTTGTCTCCCTCGGGTAAGTATTTGCTGACGGATTATTACGAAACTGACCCAAAGGGACAAAGCCGTTTTTATAGCACGCTGACCGAAACTGCGTCGGGCAAGTTGCTCAGACGCATAGAGGGTGGACGCCAATGCTTGTGGTTGCCGCGTACCGATAAACTTTATCGTACTGAAAAACGTGACGGACAGCGCGTATTGTTGGTCGTAGACCCGCAAACCGGAGCTGAAACCGTAATGGCGCCCAATATTCCGGAAGGCTGGTTTACAATCAGCCCGACTGAAGATTATCTGATTTATTCCATTCTCGACAAAAATGACGAAAAGGCTACAGACCTGCGTATTATTTATTCACCTGACGACCGTCAGCCCGGTTGGCGCAATCGCAGTCAGTTGTATAAATACGATTTGACTACGGGCGTATTGCAGCAGCTGACGTATGGAGCACATACGGCCAGTTTGGCAGATATATCGCGCGACGGCAAACAGTTGCTGATGACTGTTAGAAGCGAGAGTTGGAGCAAGCGCCCATTTTATCGTACGACCTTGTTACGTATGGACGTGCCCAGCCAGAAAGTGGATACGCTGTTGCTCAACGACGGCTATATGGCTGATGTGGCTTTTTCGCCCGATGGCAAGCAGCTGCTGGTAAAGGCCTGGCCGGATGCTTTTGATGGAGTTGGAAAAACAATAGCTCCCGATCAGTCGTCTTCAATGTATGACTATCAGCTGTATATTATGAATTTGGCTGATGGTAAGGTGAAGCCCATGACGCGCGATTTTAATCCGGCCGTAGAGCGTATGTGGTGGTCGGCTGCAGATGGACAGGTATATTTTACGGCAGATGACGCTGACAAACTGAATCTTTTTACACTGAATCCGAAGAGTGGTGACATCAAACGGGTGGACCTGAAGCTGGATTATGTGCAGAGCGTGAACATGGCTTCCGGCGCCACTTCAATAGCTTGGTACGGTCAGACCGGAACGGATTCGCGCCTGATGTATGTGGCTTCCAAGCCGGGAGCCAAGGCGCAGCCGGCCGGTGAGGTTGACTTCGGCAAAACGCTGGCTAACGTAGCAGTGGGTAAGGTGTCGGATTTCAGCTTTCAGACCCAGCGCGGTGATACTATTACGGGGTACTCAATATTGCCTTACGGCTACGACCCGAATAAGAAATTCCCGTTGGTAGTGTACTATTATGGCGGATGCACGCCGACATCGCGCTTGCTGGAATTTTTCTACCCGTTGCAGGTGTTGGCCGGACAAGGGTATGGTGTGCTGGTGTTGAATCCCAGCGGAACCATTGGCTTTGGACAAGAATTTGCTTCTCGTCACGTGCGGGCCTGGGGAAAGCGTACGGCTGACGATATTATTGAAGGCGTGCGTGAGTTCTGTCGTGAGAACGCCTGGATTGACAGTACTAAGATTGGTTGTATGGGCGCATCGTACGGTGGTTTTATGACACAGTATCTGCTGACGCAAACCGATTTGTTTGCAGCCGCCATTTCACATGCCGGCATCAGCAACATCGCCAGCTATTGGGGTGGCGGCTATTGGGGGTATTCATACAACGAGGCTGCGGCAATGAATAGTTATCCGTGGAATGACCCCGAGCTGTACGTAGGTCAAAGTCCGCTATTTATGGCCGAAAAAATTAAGACGCCGCTGCTGTTGATGCATGGAACGGCTGATACCAACGTGCCTACCAACGAGAGCCAGCAGATGTTTACGGCTTTGAAGATTTTAGGTAAGGATGTGACATACATTCAGATTAATGGTGCCAACCATGTGGTGACGGAATTTAATAAGCGCGAGCAGTGCCGTGCCACGATTTTTGCATGGTTTGCCCGCATGTTGAAGGGACAGCCTCAATGGTGGGATGATCTCTATGGAGGTAAGAATTATTGATTTGCATATACTAGCCTCCTGAAAACCGAGGCATAATTTATAGTGAGCCAGACTGCTTTTTGTACCGAAAGGTATAGGAGCAGTCTGGTTTGTTTTTGTCGGTATGTGAGTTATGATGGATAAGGGGTGGCTTCTAATTTTTACGAGGTGCCTTGGAAAAATTTTTAGAAGCGACCTTTTTTCTCCGAGGTGCCTTCTAGTTTTTTTGAGGTGACTGCTTCGCCAATATGAAATCGGATTTCCTTTTTGTGGAAGTAGGCATCGGAATTTTTATTTTGTAGAAGGGACAAACATTTCGGCATTCTTTTCTGTCAATGATCAATGTGGTTGCCTTTGGTGGCGTAACGGAAATCCTGTTATAAGGCATCGTAATGTGGAATAGTCGGCAACATTTGGTAGGACAACGTATCGTAATGGAGTTGCAGACAAATATGCTGCAGCCCGTTGCTGACTACGAGATAGGGCACGCGTAGCACACTGTTGTAGGCAAAGATCTGGTTGAACACGGCTTGCGTGAGCTTGATGGTAGGTGCTTTGTATTCAATAATCATGCGGGGCACGCAGTCCTGCTTGTGGTAGAGCACCGTATCGCAGCGTCGGGTGTTGCGATAATTGCCGGACATGCGGATGCTTACCTCGTTAGCCATTAGTCCGGTGGGATAAGACAGATGGTCGGTAAGATAATGAACGAAATGCTGGCGTACCCATTCCTCTGGCGTCAGGGGAACGTAACGTCGTCGCAGCACATCGTAGATGAGCATGCCGGAGTCTTGTCGTTGAACTTTTAGAGGAAATGGGGGCAGGTTTAATCGAATCATTTTGGTATTTTTGCAGTGTTCCGCCTGGCGGGACATTTTGAAATGGTTAGGCGTCAGTCGCATCAAAGATGTGACTGATGTGCTGCAAAATTAGTGAAAGGTAAGCGTAGAGGCAAATGAAAAAAATAAATTTTTCAGTATTTGCTTTTGTTCGCTTTTGTCTGATTCAAAAATGCAAGATTCATGAAGACAAAGGAAGAAATCACTGGTAATTGGTTGGAGCGGTACACGCGCCATCGTTTGAGCGAGTTCACACCGTATGTGTTGCTGACCAACTTTAATCATTATGTCGACTTGTTTTGTGAAGCTATGGGTATAGAGCATGTGGGATATGAGGCCAACATGCGTACGGCTATTGCTCCCGAAGCTGGTATGACAATGATCAATTTTGGCATAGGTAGTCCCAATGCGGCACTCATCATGGACCTGTTGGGATCAGTCTCGCCCAAAGCTTGTTTGTTCCTGGGGAAATGTGGTGGCATCTCAAATAAAACGGATTTGGGCGACTATATCTTACCCTTGGCCGGTATTCGTGGGGAGGGTACGAGCAACGATTATTTCCCGCCAGAAATACCTGCCCTTCCAGCCTTTATGTTGCAGCGTGCCGTATCTACCGCTTTGCGAAATGCACAGCACGATTATTGGACAGGAACCGTGTACACCACAAACCGCAGGGTCTGGGAACACGATGAAAAGTTTAAGGACTATTTGCGTCAGACGCGAGCTATGGCTGTGGACATGGAAACGGCCACCTTGTTTTCATGTGGCTTCTATAACCACATACCAACGGGAGCGCTGCTGCTGGTTTCGGACAATCCGATGGTGCCGGATGGCATTAAAACCGAACAGAGCGATCGGATGGTTACGCAGAATTATGCGCAGGAGCATGTGCGGTTGGGTATAAGCTCCATGCAGATGATTGCAGAGGAAGGACGCACCGTGCGCCACCTGAAGTTTGATTGGTAACTTACCATTTAAAACAGGGGTAATGCGTGTATGATACTGGCAAAAAACGTACCTTCGCGTCTTGATTATATAGGCTTGGGATGTTATGAAGTAATAAAAATAAAAAGACTATTGCGAGATTAAGAGAGCATGGCAGTAAAGAAAGCAGCCGATCCGTTGTCGGCATATAATGATATTATCAGAAATTTGAAGACCGGGCAAATTGCGCCGGTATATTTGTTGATGGGGGAGGAATCTTATTATATAGATTTGCTCACCAATCAATTATTAAGTTTCCTGCTAAAACCAGAGGAGCGCGATTTTAATTTGCTAACCCTGTTTGGCGCAGAAACGGATGTGTCTGCCGTGATTAACGCGGCAAGAGGTTTTCCAATGGGAGCGCAGCGTCTGGTAGTCTGTGTGCATGAAGCCGCTCGTTTGGGTAATATTGATCAATTGGCTTTGTATTTGAAGAAACCGCAACCGTCCACGGTACTGATTATTGCTTATAAATACGGCCGACTGGATGGTCGTAGCAAATTGATTAATGCCATTCATCAGTGTGGAGGAGTGGTTTTTGATTCCCCAAAATTACGCGATTATCAGATGCCGGCCTTTATCAAACGGTATGTACAGCAACACAAAGTTGCGATTGAAGAAAAGGCGGTGGAGATGTTGGTAGAAGCCATTGGAGCCGACTTGAGTCGCATGGCTGGAGAGCTGGACAAACTGATGCTTTATGTGTCAAATGGAAAGGGAGCCATTACCTCGGAAATGGTAGAGCAAGGGGTTGGCATCAGTAAGGATTTTAATACATTTGAATTGTTGGACGCTATTGTCAAAAAGGATATTTATAAAGCAAATAAAATTGCGAATTATTTTTACAAAAATTCAAAGGCGAATCCTATACAGAAAACTTTGCCTGTCTTGTTCCGGTTCTTTAGCAATTTGCTTCTTGCTTATTATTCTCCTGATAAAAGTGAGCATGGATTAGCCAATTGGCTGGGAATGTCTGATTGGCAGATTCGACAGAATTATCTTCCTGCTATGCGGATGTATACAGGTATCAAGGCCATGCAGGCCATACGGTGTATTCGCGAAGCTGATGTAAAGAGCAAGGGAGGGGAGGGGAGTAATGCCGGAAATTCGGATTTGCTTCGTGAGCTTTTGTTTGTGATCTTGCACTGATTGGGGTTTATTATATGTTTTATTTGAGAGGGCAGAAAGCTTGTTCAGAAAGAATAAAGTTGGCAAATTTAGATTTCAGAAAATAGTTTTGATATGATAATCCTGGGGAAAAAGTTGGCCACAATCGGTCAACTTTTTTTGTGCACTTGTGTTTGCAGATTACGCCTTTTGTGGCCAATATATAGCCAACCTCTGTTTTGTACGTTTCATTTAAAGTAAAATACGTTGATAAAGCCTTATATAAAGTAGGACTGGGTTGTTTTTATAAAGTATATATTCTATGGATTTTGTAATCTATAAATGTCAATTATATTCGTTTATCTATATAAAAT
>ENA-UONW01001766-UONW01001766.1-human-gut-metagenome-genome-assembly--contig:-CS52-NODE-1766-length-24105-cov-15.736133_pt1 | contig 24105 bp, 14 predicted proteins | sample MGYA00242463_ERZ724010 | MGnify/ENA metagenome assembly ERZ724010 | reverse complement strand
AATGGAGGTAACGGAGTTCGAGATGCTCACACTCGTCAGGCCGGCACAACCGGAGAACACATAATCGCCGATGGAGGTAACGGAGTTCGGAATGCTCACACTCGTCAGGCCGGCACAACCGGAGAACACATAATCGCCGATGGAAGTGACGGAGTTCGAGATGCTCACACTCGTCAGGCCGGAACAGGAAGAAAACGCTCTATCGCCAATGGAGGTGACAGTCAGCGTACGACCATTATATGTTACCTGCTCGGGTATAGTTATATCGCCGGAATAATCCATGTCTCCTTTCGTCACAGCGCAGGTCAAGTCCGGCAATGACACAACATTATAATATATCCCATCTACTGCAAAGTCGTAAGCCGACACTGGCGCTGCACTTACCAGCATCATGACGAGCAGCCATGATTTTAAGATTAGCTGTTTCATAACGTTTTGCGATTTTCTCCATAATAAAACACTGTAAACTCGCCATTATTGGGCCCGAATTTAGAGGCATATATCTTTCGGACGAAATCCCTTATGGCGTTCAAATCTATTTTTCGAACGTCTGCCGGTTCCAACAATACGTACTTGTCTTCATCCAAAACATTATTATGAACCCTGACAGGCAAATAAAGGTTGTTAGCAACAAAATCGTTGTATTCTGCTTCACTCATTAATTTCATGATATGCTATGTTTAGTTGTTATTAAATAAAGGTGGGCAAAGAAAACATTAAACCTGCGTTTCAGCTTCATTATTTACTCTCGCCGCCGTCCTCCTCATCAAAAAATCTCACAGCCACAATTTCAGGAAAAGTCCAATGAAAGATTACGTCAAACCAATCATTCATACCCGTGTGATTGTGCGAAAGAAAAGATTTCGTAGCGCGTAGGCAAGGTTGTGTCATCATCCGCCCGGTAATAATAAATCACATTCTTTCTCGAATGGGGATGCGCACGTCCTAAAAATTAGTTGAAGTGCGAGCCTCTCATACTCTTTGTTCGTCAATCTCTTTCATGCTTTTAGTTTTTATGCCCCTAATTCCCGTCAAGGCAGTTATAAAAGAATTGATTAGGCACATAAACGAAAAAAGCGTGGGAACTCACTTGCTTGCTCGTCCCACAACCAGAGGCCCTGGCATTGCCCTTCCTGTCAAGACGAGCAACGCTAAAGCCCACGCCGATATGTAAACCACCTTTGGCGACAGCCCACAATAAGGGCTATCGCATATAAAAAGTGGCATGAATACATACCTAACAGAGGCATTTACCGCTGCCTTGTCTTTGACAGGAATTTGAAACTGCCAGGTTTCAGGTTGTCAAGAACAAAGCGTTACAAAGTAAACGCTTTTCCATCAATGTCCGCCACCACCCTTTCACCCTTACGGGATGCAGCGTGTATGACATTGCAAATGTAGCAAAAAATCAAATGATAGTCCGTATGCCGCCGAATTATGGAAGTTAAAATATTCAAATCGTTCAATTATTATGCTTTGAAACACAACACGTTTCGCCCAATAGGGCGCAGCCATGTTCCACCAAGCATCACCAAGCGTATCAATCCATACAAGACGCACACGCCCGTGCAGGCAGAAGCGCTATCTGCCTCTATTGGAAATGGGGCATAAACTACATGAAACAGTGTGGCAACAACTACGTCACATCCATAAACATGTGGACGCCGCGCAACGCGGCACCCGCCCACCGCCTCATGAAAAACAGGGAAATACGCGCCCCGTCATCCTATAAAGCAGGGAGACGGGGCGTTTTATACAACTTGATTTTCGTACCTTTGCGCTACAGACCGCCGCGCCCCATACAGCCGGCACACTACAAAAAAAAGACCAAACCGTATGACACTACACTACCAATACCTGCTGCCCCGCACGGCCGGCACACCGGCCCGGCAGCTTGACGACCTCTGCGCCCAACTGGAGCCGCTGTGCAGCGGGGGGCGCGCGCCGGTGGCTGCACGCCTTTACTTCAGCGACCTGCTCAACCAGGCGCCCGCCTACATGGCCCACGCCCTGCGCCGCACGCTCGAGGCGGGCTTTGTGAGCCTGATTGAACAGCCGCCGCTCCACCCGGGCTGCAAGGTGGCCCTGCTCATCGCCACGGCGCCGGCCGGCACCTTTACGGCCGGGGGCACGCCCACGTGCCGCCTGATTCGCGACGACGCCGGCATCACGCACCTGTATCAGACCGAACGCCTGACGCCCGACGAGGCGCGCCCGCTGAGCGCGGCGGAGCAAACGGAACTGCTGTTTGCGCGCCACATCAGCCGGCTGCACGAGCTGGGCCTGAACCTGTGCGACCACTGCCACCGCACGTGGATTTACGTGCGCGACATCGACCGCCACTACGCCGGCGCCGTAACGGGCCGCAACCGGGTGTTTGCCCGCGAGGGCCTGACGGCCGACACGCATTTCATTGCCTCAACCGGCATAGGCGGCGAGGGGCCCTGCGCCGAAGCGGCCGTGTGTATGGACTTTTACGCCGCCTCGGCCCACACGGGCATACGCTACCTCAAGGCGCCTGACTACCTGAACCCTACGGCGGAATACGGTGTGGCCTTTGAGCGCGGCACCCTGCTCTGCCTGCCCCATGAGCGCCACGCCTACATTTCAGGCACGGCCAGCATTGACCGCCACGGGCAGATTCTTTACCCCACCGACGTGGGCCGACAAACCGACCGCCTGTTTCTGAACATCAGCCAGCTGCTGGCCGAAGCCGGCATGACGCTGCACGACGCCGCCTACCTGACGGTGTACCTGCGCGACGTGGCTGACTACGCCGACACCGCGCGCTACATGGCCGCGCACTTTCCGCACACGCCCTACCTCATTACGCTAGCGCGCGTGTGCCGCCCAGGCTGGCTCATCGAGGTGGAATGCCACGCCCGGCAGGCGGCCGGATAGCCGCCGCCAAGGCCCGCGCCGAACGACACGGCATGACGAAAAAACAAGGTCCGACCTTGTTTTCAGAAAAGTCCGACCTTGTTGTTCCGCCGCGGCGGGGCGCGGCCTCAGCCCTGCATGAGCTGCAGAATCTCGCGGGTATTGTCGGGCGTCAGGCGCACATAACTGCCCACCTGCGGCCCCTTGAGGCGGTGGAGCTTGTCGGTAATCGTGTCCACGTCGGGACGCTCAATGCCCAGCTGCGCCAGCGTGACGGGCAGCCCGAGGCTCTGCCAGTAGCGGCGCAGGCAGGCTACGCCCTCCAGGGCCGTGGCCGTGTCGTCGGCCGCCGGCTCGACGCCCCACACGCGGCTGGCAAACTGCACCACCTTTTGCGGATGGTGGTGGGCCATCCAGGTGAGCCAGGCGGGGAACACCACAGCCAGGCCGGCACCGTGGGCCACGTTGTAGAGGGCACTGATTTCGTGCTCCAGGAAGTGGGAGTACCAGTCCTCTTCGCGCCCTACGCCGCACACGCCGTTGTGGGCCAGCGTACCGCTCCACATCAGGTTGGCGCGGGCGTCGTAGTCGTCGGGGCTGTCCATCACGCGGCGGCCCTGCTCAATGATGGCGCAGAGCAGTCCCTCGCAAAGGCGGTCGGTGGTTTCGCAATGGGGCGTGTTGGTGAAGTAGCGCTCCATGATGTGCGCCATCATGTCGGCAATGCCGCAGGCCGTCTGGTAGGGCGGCAGGGTGAACGTCAGCTCGGGATTCATGACGGCAAACACCGGGCGCAGCACCTTGGGCGTGCGCAGACTGATTTTGATGAGACCCTCGCGGCGTGTGATGACGGAATTGCCCGAGCCCTCGCTGCCAGCGGCGGGAATGGTGAGCACCACGCCCACCTTGAGGGCACGCTCCACAGGGACGTTAAGGCCGTAGAAATCCCAGAAGTCGCCGTCGTAGCACACACCGGCGGCAATGGCCTTGGCGGTGTCGATGACCGAACCGCCGCCCACGGCCAGCAGGAAGTCCACGTGCTCACGGCGCGCCAGGTCGATGCCCTCATACACCTTGTCGTCGAGCGGATTGGGCTGCACGCCGCCCAACGTCACGCAGGCCAGGCCGGTCTGACGGAGCTCGTCGGTCACCTGCTGAAGCAGACCGCTGCGCACCACATGGCCCTGTCCATACACCACCAGCACGCGGGTGGCTCCATATTCCCGGCACAACGCGCCGGCCTGCTGCTCGGTGCCCCGCCCGAAGACGAATTCGGTGGGACTGTAGAAACTGAAATTATTCATAAGCTCAAAATCTTGTAATCGGTTGGTAGCACAAATTTACGCAATAATCCCGTGCGCCGTGCGGCCGCCGCGGCCAAAAAAATACGCCCCACACCACCCGCGCCCAGAGGCAGCACCGCCCCACCAAGCGGCGCACCCGCAAAAACTTCAGCCCCAACCGCCTCAGAAAGAATATTTTTCCGTAATTTTGCACCCTGAAACAAGGTATTAGACACAATTTTATTCATATGAAAGATATTCGTAACATCGCCATCATTGCCCACGTGGACCATGGTAAGACCACGCTGGTGGACAAGATGCTGCTCGCAGGTAACTTATTCAGAGCCAATCAGAAAACAGACGACCTCATGTTGGATAACAACGACCTGGAGCGCGAACGCGGAATCACGATCCTTTCGAAAAACGTTTCCATCAACTACAAAGACGTCAAAATCAACATCATCGACACCCCGGGACACTCCGACTTTGGCGGTGAGGTAGAACGCGTGCTGAACATGGCCGACGGATGCCTGCTGCTGGTTGACGCTTTTGAAGGCCCGATGCCACAAACGCGCTTCGTGCTGCAGAAAGCCCTGCAAATCGGTCTGAAACCCATCGTAGTGGTCAACAAGGTGGACAAGCCCAACTGCCGCCCCGAAGAGGTGTACGAAATGGTTTTTGACCTCATGTGCGACCTGAACGCCACCGAGGAACAGCTCGACTTCCCGGTAGTGTACGGTTCGGCCAAGAACGGCTGGATGGGCGAGGACTGGAAAACGCCGACGGACAACATCAACTATCTGCTCGACAAGATTATCGAAGTCATCCCCGCGCCGCAACAGCTGGAGGGTACTCCGCAGATGCTCATCACCTCGCTGGACTACTCCAACTACACCGGCCGTATTGCCGTGGGCCGCGTACACCGCGGTGTCATCCGCGAAGGCATGAACTGCACCATCGCCCACCGCGACGGTACCACCGAACGCACCAAAATCAAGGAAGTACAGACTTTTGAGGGCATGGGACGCCGCAAGGTTGAGTCCGTAGAGAGCGGTGACATCTGCGCCGTAGTCGGACTGGAAAACTTTGAAATCGGCGACACCATCTGCGACTTCGAGAACCCCGAGCCGCTGCCCCCCATCGCCATCGACGAGCCTACCATGAGTATGCTCTTCACCATCAACGACTCGCCTTTCTTCGGCAAGGAAGGCAAGTACTGCACCAGCCGCCACATCAACGACCGCCTCGAGAAAGAGCTCGAAAAAGACCTGGCCCTGCGTGTCAAGAAGACCGAAGGCGCCGACCGTTGGATTGTTTCCGGCCGCGGTGTGCTCCACCTCTCCATCCTCATCGAGACCATGCGCCGCGAGGGATACGAGCTGCAGGTAGGCCAGCCGCAGGTTATCATGAAAGAGATTGACGGCGTGAAGTGCGAGCCGATTGAGGAGCTCACCATCAACGTGCCCGAGGAATTTGCCAGCAAGATGATTGACATGGTCACCCGCCGCAAGGGCGAAATGACCTCAATGCAGAATCTGGGCGAGCGCGTGGACATTGAATTCAACATCCCCTCACGCGGCATCATCGGTCTGCGCACCAACGTGCTGACCGCTAGCCAGGGCGAGGCCATCATGGCCCACCGCTTCAAGGAGTACCAGCCGTACAAGGGCGAGATTCAGCGCCGCACCAACGGCTCCATGATTGCCATGGAAAGCGGTACAGCCTTTGCCTACGCCATTGACCACCTGCAGGACCGCGGAAAATTCTTCATCCATCCGCAGGACGAGGTTTATGCCGGTCAGGTAGTGGGCGAGCACGTACACGAGAATGACCTCGTGGTCAATGTGACCAAAGCCAAACAGCTGACCAACATGCGTGCCAGCGGCGCCGACGAAAAGGCCCGCATCGTACCGCCCATCATCTTCTCGCTGGAAGAAGCCCTCGAGTACATCAAGGAAGATGAATATGTAGAAGTTACGCCCAAGAGCATGCGTATGCGCAAGATTATTCTGGACCACACGGCCCGCAAGCGCGCCGATCGCTAAAAATCACTACTTATAAGTTTTCACGCGGCTGTTCCCCTCCACTGAGGGAGACAGCCGCGCTTTTTTGGCGCTTTCCATAAATTTTCCATAAAAAAGTGGATAAAAAACAAAAAAGTTCATAACTTTGGGAAAACAACAGGAGGCACCAGACCATACCGCGGCCACATTTGCTCCTTCAGGAAGAAGCTGCCTGAACCTAAATACCGAAAAACTATGAAAGCCTTTCCCCTACTCGGTCTACTCGGCCTGTATCTCTGCTCCAGCCCGGCGCAACCGCTTGCCGCGCAGGAAACTCCCAAGAAACAGAAGGAAGTAACCATCATGATCAGCATTGAAGACGACCTGACCTATGAGCGCATTCAGGGCGTCAAGGCCGAGCTGCTGCAATCTGACTCCACCTTGATACGCCCGCTGGACGTAAACGACGGCGCACAGCTCAACGGAAAGACCCGCGCCGTCGTCAGCTTCGACATGACAGAATCGGGAAAATATCTGGTCAAGCTGACCAAGGAGGGGTATCGCACGCTCTACTATCCGCTGAACCTGCACATTCATCCCCGAGGCATTTCCTGGCTCATACAGCCTGCTGCCCGAATGCACCGGGAACTCAAGGCGCGGGAATACAAGCTGGGCGAAGCCGTAGTAAAGGCCACCAAAATCAAAATGGTCATGCGCGGGGACACGGTGGTGTACAACGCCGATGCCTTCCAGCTTTCACAGGGCTCCATGCTCGATGCACTAATTGAGAGGCTACCCGGCGTAGAACTGCGCGACGGAGGCTTCATCACGTACAACGGGCGCCCCATAGAGAGCCTGCTGGTCAACGGCCGGGACTTCTTTAAGGGAGAGCCGAGCGTGGCGCTGGACAACCTGCCGGCCTACATGGTCAATAAGGTAAAGGTGTATGAGCAGACATCGGCCTTCCAGAAAATAACCGGCATTCAGTCGGAAGACAAGCCGCTGGTCATGGACGTAAATCTGAAAAAGGAATATTCCGTAGGATGGCTAGCCAATGCCGAAGCAGCCTATGGCTCAAACGACCGCTACCTGGGTCGGATTTTTGCCCTCGGCTTTACGCCCAACACGCACACGGCCGTATTTGCCAACTTCAACAACACCAACGATACCCGCCGGCCGGGCCGACGTGGCGACTGGACACCGGCCGCATCGCCCACCGGACTGCAAACTTCCCAGAACGTGGGAGCTGAATTTGCCTATCAGAAACCGGGACAGGACAACAAATGGAGCACCAACTTCAACTGGCTCCGTACGGACCTGGACCGCGACACGCGCTCCAACAGCGAGACCTTTCTGCCCGAAGGCAGCACCTACGGCGTCTACGACCGCCAGAACCGCGAAAAGGCCATGTCGCTGGCCCTCCACAACAATTTTGAATTTTATTCCAGCAAGACAAGATTCAACGGGACGCTCCATGTCAACTACGACAAGAACCGCATTACATCGACCGACCGCTCGGCTTCGCTAAGCGAGAATCCCTTTACACGCATCAGCCACGGCCTGCTCGACAGCCTTTTTACCCCCGGACACGACAACCTGCTCCGCCAGCAAACCCTCAACCGCTACCGCCAGGCCATGCTCTCCAGAGGAGACGGCTGGGGCATTGACCTGCCCACCCTCAACTTCAGCTATACGCCGTTTAAGGACATCGGTCTGTATGACCGGCTCATTCTGACCGTCAGCGGACACTACAACCATCGGGACTACACGGCCTTCAACCAGTATCTGCTGGACTATCCGGCCCAACCGGCCCTACAGCAGGATTACCGCAACCGCTACCGCAAGCGCACCTCCAAGGACTATGCCTATGCCGCTTCGGCAGGCTATCTGGCCAAATTCGGAAACTGGACGCTGACGCCCAAATACCAATACTCGCAATCCTACTCCTCAGGGCGTGACGACCTGTACCGCCTGGACTGGGCAGAAGGCTGGGGCGCCGCCGACTCCACGGCACTAGGTGCCCTGCCCTCCACCACCACCCTTGAACAGACAGCCCACGACTGGGCCAACAGCGAAGATTCCGAACGATGGAAACGTGAGCATACGGCCGAAATGGGACTGTTCAACTCAAAAACTACCGGCAAGGGCAATTATTTTGAATTCCGCGCCACCCTTCCGTTTACGTTCCGCCACGAACGCATTGACTATCTGCGCGGCACACTTCAGGCCGACCGCACACGCCGCAGCTTCGTATTCGCACCCAACGTGTTCTTCCTGCAGCGCTACTACTTTAAGAACCAAAGATTCGTCAACATCGAGTTCAACGGATTCCACTACGATACGCCGGCCGACATGCTCCGCCTGCTGGACTACCGCGACGATGCTGACCCGCTGAACATCCGCCTTGGCAATCCAGGTCTGAAACGCACCTACCGCGAGGATGCCCGTCTGGCCATCGAACTCTTCTCGGCCAAATACGAGCCGCTATTCACCCTCGGGCTCCACTACAGCGTCACTTCCAATGCCGTAGCCATGGGCAGCACCTTCAATCCCGCCACCGGCGGATACACCTGGCAGCCCCAAAATGTCAACGGCAACTGGAATGCAGGCGCCAACCTCAATCTGGTCCGACAGTTTGGCCGACAAAAGCGCTTCTCGTTCAGCTCCTCCACCCAACCAACCTTCTACCACAGCGTGGACCTCTCCGCCGTTGAGGGACAAGCCTCATCGGCCCGCAGCGTCGTTGACAACCTACACTTGAGCCAGACACTGCAACTGGATTATGGTGCAAAAAAATGGCGAATCGGCGCCAAAGCCTATGCCAACTGGACATACGCCACCAGCCAGCGCCCCGGATTCACCGACATCAGCGCCGTAGACTATCATTTCGGACTGACCGGGCGCGTACAGCTGCCCGGAGGTGTGAACTTCGACACGGATTTCACGCTGTACGGCCGGCGCGGATACGACGACAACGCCCTCAACTCCGACGACATGGTCTGGAACGCACGCCTCTCCAAAAGCATCCTGCAGGGCAACCTGACCTTCATTGTGGATGCCTTTGACATTCTCGGCCAGCTGTCCAACGTGCGCCGGCAGGTCAATGCCCAAGGATGGACCGAGACCTACTACAACGTGGTGCCCCGCTACGTCATGGCACACATCATCTACCGACTCAACCTCGAGCCGAAGAAAAAGCAGAAATAAAAAGCCAAAAGATTTTTACGACATCAGGCGCCGCGCACGCTTCAGCCCCCATTTTATTCGGGCAGGGCGGCGCGGCGCTTGATGTGGCAGGTAATTGGATAATGGTCGGAAAGCTGGCCCGAGGAGCGGTCTACATGGCAGGAGAACACGCGCCACTCGGGCGAAACGAAAAGGTGGTCAATGCGGACGTAGATGGCGTCGCGATTGAACGAGCGGCCGATGCCATTGCCGGTGTGCTCGTAGGCATCGTACAGCACCTGAGCTATGCGGTGGCGGCTGTAGGAAACGGGAGTGTCGTTGAAGTCGCCGCACACCACGAAGCTACGGTCGGGGTGGCGCTCCACGTAGCGGGCCACGGAGTCGGCCTGATTGGCGCGCTCCACGGCCGACTGCGAGAACTTGCGCACAATGCTGAAGCGCTCATCCTCGCTTTCCTTCAGGTCCTTACTGCCGGGCTGGTGCACCATGTCGCGATAGGCCGAGCGCTCCTCGGCCGAAAGGTGGTTGCTCTCAAAGTGACAGTTGATGACGTTGAGCGTATCGCCCTTGCCGATGAGTACCTTGAAGAGGGCCGCGCCGTTGGTGGACGAGCTGCACAGCTTGCGCTTGCCGACAATGGGGAAGCGCGAAAAGATGGTCAGACCATTGGCACCGCCCGGCCCGATAATCTGCACCGTGTCGCAGTAGGGCAGCGTGCGCACAAACGGCGTGCTGTGGCACTCTTTCCAGAGTTTTACGCTGAGCGCCGCCTCCTGCGTGCAGATGATGTCAGCGCCCGAGCGCGACAGATAGCGCAGCACGGACGTGCGGCCGTCAGCGTCCTTTTCCTTAGGGTTATAGCCCATCACGTTGAAGGACATGAGCTTCAGGCTCTGCTTGGGGGCCGGCGAAGGCAGGTTGACGGGTACATACTGCCGGATGGTGAGGCAGCAGCCCAGCAGTCCCACAATGGGAATCCACACGCGCCGGCGGCAAAAGAGCAGCGTAAACACCAGCATACACAACACGCCGGCCAGAAAACCGGGAAACATCAGTCCCATCCAGGCCAGCACGCCCAGACCGTCGGGATGGACGTGCACACTGGCGGCCGACACCCACAGCAGCGCCACGGCCGCCAGCGCACAGCCGGCCACCAGGCGCGAATAAAAGGCATACACGCCGCCCGATTTGCGGCGCCGCCGGCTACTGCCGCTACGGCTGCCGCTCCGTTTGGATGAGGAAGATGAAGAAGATTGTCGCAAGGTGTTCAGTAAGTATAAGTCAGATGTCTCGTTTGGCAGCCTGTACGGCCGGCTGTGTGGCCCGCGGCGAAGCGGCGCGGCCTACGACTGGCTGTTGCGGAAAAGGTCGCGCTTTTCCTCCTCGGTCAGGCTCTCGTAGCCCGAGCGCTTGATTTTTTCCAGAATTTCGGTCTGTCGGCGGCTCTGCGACTTGCTGCCCACGTGCAGGCGGGCAGCTACCGTAAAGCGCTTGCGGAAACGGTCGCGCCAGCTGGGCTTGCGATCGGCCCACTGGTCCCAGCCGTTGAAGCCGCCGCCGTTGCGCCGGCGGTCGTGGTGGCGCCAGTAGAGGATGAGCAGCCAGCCAAAGAGCATGCCGCCCAGATGGGCGCAGTGGGCCACGTTGCCCCCGTTGTCACTCCAGGCTGAAAACAGCTCGATGGCGGCAAACAGGATGACAAAGTACTTGGCCTTCATCGGGATGGGCGGAATGAGCAGCATGATGCGCTCGTTGGGGAACGTCATGCCAAAGGCCAGCAAAATGCCGTAGATGGCCCCCGAAGCGCCCACCGTAGGCGCCAGCGCACCGGCCATGCCGCTGATGAGCTGCACAAACTGGAACACCTCCTGCGAGAGGCCGGCACCTATGCCGCACACCATGTAGAACAGCAGGAAGCGCCGCGGACCCCAGGCCATCTCAATGATGCGCCCGAACATCCACAGCGAAAACATATTGAAAAACAAGTGCCAGAAGCCGGCGTGCACGAACATGTAGGTCAGCAGCTGGTAAATCTTGAAGTAGGGCGACCACACGAAGTGCAGCCCCAGCAGCGATTCCAGCCAGATGCCGTAGCGCGTGGCCACGAGCGTGCCCAGATACACCAGAACATTGATGATGAGCAGGTTTTTCGTAACTGGAGGAAGCGATTGATTCATAAGTTCTTTCGGATTGCGGCTTGCCGGAGCAAGCCCGTTTCGGCCGCAAATATACAAATAATTTATTGAATGAAGGGCCACGCACCGCTCCTAGCCTGCACAGGAGGCCGTGCGATTTAGGCTTGTTCACATTTGGCCCCACCGCCGGCCCTAAAACAGGGGTGCCGCCCCGGCCAAACTCCGAGCCGCCGAAAAAAAACTCGGCGGCTCGGAAAAAATTTTCCGCGGCTCGGAGTTTTTTTTCGGCGGCTCGGCATAAAAAAGTTTGCCGCCCCCTCCGCCAATGTGGCGGAACGGGGACGGCAAACGCGTATGGTCAGCGTCCACACAGCCTCACCACAACAAAAGAGAGAGGCGGCAGAGCGGTTTTTTACTTGGCTTCAGAGCCGGCAGCCTTGGGAGCGGCGGCCGGAGTGGCGGTCTTGGCCGAAGCGGCCTTGGCCTCCTTGATGCCCAGCAATTCAACCTTGAACACCAGGGTTGAGAAAGGCGGGATGTCGCGGGTGCCGCGCTCGCCGTAGGCCAGTTCGTAGGGGATGTAAAGCTCCCAGGTAGAGCCTACCGGCATCATCTTCAGCGCTTCCTGCCAACCCTTGATAACCTGGTTGACGCGGAACGTGGCAGCCTTGCCGCGCTTGTAGGAGGAGTCGAACACGGTGCCGTCAATCAGCTTGCCCTCGTAGTTCACCTCTACCTCGGTAGTATCGGTTGGCAGCACGCCGGTGCCTTTGGTCAGCACCTTATACTGCAGGCCGCTCTTCGTGGTCTTCACGCCCTTGTTCTTGGCGTTGCGAGTCAGGAAGTCGGCGTTGGCTTTCTTGACGCAGTTCATGTAGTACTGGCTCTGACGCTCCAGAAGCTTCAGGGCTTCTTCCTGCGTCAGGCTGCTCTTCTGTCCGCAGAGCACCTCGGTCAGGCCCTGATTGAGCTTGTCGAGCTGCAGGTAGGTGGTGTCGGCCTTGCCGGTCACCTGCTTGTTGACCTGCGGCATCACCTGCTCGCGGTTCATCTGCTGAATACGCAGACCGGCCGTGTAGGCAATCTGCTTTTTGAGCTCAGCCTCGCTGACCTGAGCGGTCAGACCCTTGATGAACTCACCCATGTAGGTGGTGTCCACGCCTTCGCGCTGAATGGCATATTGCTTGAGCGACTGGCCCTGAGCCACACCCATGGCGTAGCTGAAGGAGTCGGCCGGTACGGGCTTTACGTCGGCAGCAGCGGCTACCACCGGCTTTACGGTGGATTTCTTTTTGCTGCGGGCTCCTGCGCCCAGGCAGCAGGCGGCGGCCAGCGCCACAATCATCAATGATTCTGCTTTCATTGCGTTGCCCCCGTCTGATTATTTAATGTCTACCAATGTTACCTTGAATACCAACGGAGAGAACGGCGGAATAACCGGGTTGTTCTGGCTGCCATAAGCCATTTCGGCGGGGATGCAGACTTCCCAGGTAGAACCCTTGGGCATGTGGGTCAAAGCTACGCCCATGCCGGGAATAACGCCCTGCGGAACCATCTCAACCGGAGTACCTCCGTGCTGGTCGGTGGAGTCAAATACCTTGCCGCTGGACAGACGTCCTTCGTAGGTTACCTTTACGGTATCGGTAGCCTTGGCCAAAGGACCGTTGCCCTCGGTGATGACGCGGTAGAGCACGCCGCCCTGCAGCGTCTTCACGCCGGCCTGCTTGGCATACTTCTTCACAAAGTCTTCACCGGCCTTCTTTTCCTTGGAGAAGCGTTTTTCCATATGCTCGCCGCGCATTTTCTCCATCTTCTTGTTCACGAGCTCAAAGGCCATCTCCGGCGTCAGCTGCTGGCCGTTGATTTTGATGATGTCCTTGTTCTTCACTCCGGCAATGAATCCGGCCAGTACATTCTTCACGCTCAGGTGACGGGTAGAGTCATCGCCAAAAATCTGCTGCTCCGTGCCACGTACCATCTGCTGGCTGATTTGCTGGCCAATCTGTATACCTACCAGGTAGGCAGCCTTCTTCTTGTCGTCGCCGGCCAGGGCACCTTCCTTCACACCTTTGAGGAACTCGTCGATGTAGGCAGTGTCCACGTTGTACTGCTGGCTGAGAATTTCTTTCAGACCCTGTGAGCTGGCTACACCCATTTCGTAGCTCAGGGAGTCAACGTCTGTTTTCAGTTTGGCCTTAGGCACTCCATTGTTACATGCGCTCAGCAACGTAACGGCAGCAATAGCTGCAAAAATCAGTTTTTTCATTTTTATGGATAAAATTGTTTCTTTTGTTTTTCTCTTCTGTAAAATCGGGAACCTTGCGGGGAGAGGGACGGATCAGATCACCTCAATCAGCTCCACGTCGAAAATCAGCGCGGCATAGGGCGGAATGGAAGCTCCGGCACCGGCTGCGCCATAGGCCAGCTGATAGGGGATGAAGAAGCGGTATTTGGCGCCCTCGCTCATGAGCTGCAGGCCCTCGGTCCAGCCCTTGATTACGCCATTGAGCGGGAAGGTGGCCGGCTCGTTGCGGCGGTAGGAGGAGTCGAAGACGGTACCGTCTATCAGCGTACCCTCGTAGTGGCACTTCACCTGGTCGGTAGCCTTGGGTTTGCGGCCCGTGCCCTCGTTAATCACCTGATACTGCAGACCGCTGGGCAGGGTCATCACGCCCTCCTTCTTGCCATTGGCGGCCAGGAAAGCCTCACCCTCCTGACGGCATACGGCGCCGGCCTTTTCGCGAGCCTCCTGCTGGCGGCGCTCACACTCGGCCAGTCCCTGCTGCACAATCTGCTGCGCTTCCTGCGCATCGAGCTGCGGTTGCTTACCTGCCAGGATGTCGCTCACGGCGGCGGCAAAATCAGCCACCTCAAGGTGCTCCAGGCACAAATCTTTCAGTTGGTGGCCGATGGCCAGACCCAACGCATAACTTAATTTGTCCATATTGGTTGGTTCGTTTGAATTATAATTCTGTAGTAGTGCATTTTATGCGCCGCAAAAGTACAACTTTTTATTTAACGGGCCACCCGCCGCAACGGCCTTTTTTTGAGCGGCCACACACAATTTCACAAAAATTCCGACAGAAAAGCCCGGGCTACCATAGCCGTATCCTCATTTTTTTTGCCTACCTTTGTCTGAAGCGGACGGGGCGCCTCCGGTACGGGCTCACGGCCCACCTCCGTCCCACCCGCACCTAACACCCACTTGGTCATGAAAAAAATCGTATTCCTCACCGGCGCCGGCATGAGCGCCGAAAGCGGCTTCAGCACCTTCCGCGACTCGGGCGGACTGTGGGAGCAGTACCCCGTAGAAAAGGTGGCCACCCCCGAAGGCTGGCAGGCCGACCCCACCCTCGTCACGAACTTCTACAACCAGCTGCGCCGCCAGCTGGTCAAGGCGCAGCCCAACGAGGGACACCGCCTCATTGCGCAACTGGAAAAGCATTTCCAGGTGAGCGTGGTGACGCAAAACGTCGACAACCTGCACGAACGCGCCGGCTCAACACACGTCATCCACCTGCACGGCGAACTGATGAAGGCCTGCTCCTCACGCTGTCCCGACGACCCGCGCTCGCTGGTCACCCTGCCGGAAGGCCATCCCGACATCGAGCCCGGACAAAAGGCTGCCGACGGCAGTTTGCTGCGCCCGTTCATCGTATTTTTCGGCGAGGCCGTACCGCGCATGACCGATGCCTGCCGTGAGGCCGAAACGGCCGACATCTTCGTCATTGTCGGAACCTCGCTCAACGTCTACCCCGCTGCCGGCCTGCTCTACAGCGTGCCGCCCGAGGCCCACGTATACCTCATCGACCCCAAACCCGTCGATACACACTCCGCGCGCTCCGTCACCACACTGGCCTGCACAGCTTCAGAAGGCATGAAACGCCTGCTCGAGCTGCCGGACTTCCAGCCCTGACACAACCGCGGTATGCCTTTTACACCACACCTGGCCGGACTTTGCCCTACAAGGTCCGGCCTATTTTTTTCAGCGAGCCGCCCAAAAAATTTTCCGAGCCTCGAAAAAATTTTTCCGAGCCGCCAAAGTTTTTTTCCGAGCCTCGAAAGTTTTCGCCCTCGGCCAGCCCGACAAAAGAGAGCAGGAAAAACTTGCCTGTTTGGAGGAAAATGTTTACTTTTATCCCACTTTTTCAAAAAGTTACGCTTTTATAAAGACACCTCTTCATGCCCTCCCCCCACAAGGCCTCCGGAAGCCAAAAAGGGGGCACGGAATCATAAACTCTATGTTGTTAATCATTTTCTACTAACCCTATCACATCATGAAAAAATCGTTGTTATTGACAGGACTCCTCTTCACCTGGTGCGGCATCAGCCATGCGCAGAGCCAGCTCCCGGCCAAGGGCTATCCGCTGGTGGTGGAATCCTCTCCCAGCCGAATGCTGGAGTCAAGCCTGGAAGGCAGTCTGACCATTCCCGTCTACGGACAGGGCTTTGAGGCCACGAGCAACGCCTCCTGGCTCAAGCTGACCACCGGCGACAACCGGATTCAGCTGAACTACACGGCCAACAAGGAAGCCGGACAACGCTCGACCACCATTACCTTTAAGAACACCTCAAACCAGACGGCCGAGCTGACCGTCACGCAGCCGGGCCCGCAGATGCTGGAAAGCGTGCAGTCGGACTGGCTCCGCCTCTTCCCCACCCGCAGCGAGGTCAATCAGTACCAGCCGGGAGCGGGCATTGAGAAAACGCAGGACGAAAACAGCAGCACCCTCTACCACAGCCGGTGGGACAAGAGCATCTCGGCCAACGACCCCGCCATACTGACCTACTACTTCGACACGCCGCAGCACATTGACCTGGTCAATTACGTGCCGACACCCGACGGAAACGGCCGATTCGGGCAGGTAGACATTTACTACAAGCTGAAAAACGCCTCCACCTATACCCTATTGGGCCATTACGACTTCAAGATGGTCGGCACGCCGACGCCCGTGTACTTCGGTGCCGACGGCATGGACAACATCGTGGCCGTGCAGTTTGTGGTGAACACGGGCTACAGCTTTACGCCCGGCATTGAATATTACGCCACCTGCGCGGAAATGGAATTCAAGCGGAAGCTGGCGCCCGACGAGTCCTTCCTGCAACGCATTGGAGGCGTCACCGCCACGAGCACAGGCGTACCGGCCCAAAGCGGCGAGGACATTTCGCGGACGCTGGACAACAACCAGACCACCCTGTTCCACACGGACTACAATCAGGCCGTCAGCGCCAGCAACCCCGCCATCCTGACCTACACCCTGCCGGAAGGCAAGCAGCTGACCAAGGTGGTGTACGTGCCCCGACAGGACAACGGCAAAAACGGTAACTTCGGCAAGGTGACCGTCCGCTACAAGGGAGAAAACGACACGGAATTCAAGGAACTGCTCACCCGGGACTTCGGTCAGGTTTCGACGCGCACGGAAATTGACTTCTCTGGCATCAAGACTCCCATCCGGGAGGTGCAGTTCACGGTGTCGTCGGGCTACGGCAACTTTGCCTCGTGCGCCGAAATGATATTCTACGAGGCCCGCACCCTCAGCCAGGACTATGCCGTCTTCCAGGACGAGCTCTACACGCAGTTGGCAGACAACGTTTCCCAAACCGACATCGACGCCCTGACGGACCCGTTTGTGAAGACGCTGGCGCAGGACCTCTACGACGGGAACTACGACATGGACTATCGCGTGGCCGAGTACCCGTGCCTGCTCTCGCCGCAGTCGCTTTCCGAGCAATGGAACACGCCGGGCAAGCTCTACGACCAGCTGCAGGGCGTCACGGGCATCAACATCTCCAGGGGCCGCAACGTGGTCATCGTGTCGGGAGCCGACCCCGGTGTACCGCTCGCCCTGAAAGTGGTGGCCTGGTACAACGGCGAGGGCAATGGCCCGGCCGAAAAGACCTACGGACTGACCAACGGCGTGAACGTCATCAACTACGACGGCGACCACGACGGACTGGCCTACATTTCCTACTACGCCGCCGCCAACCCGGAGCGTTACAACCCCGTCAGCGTACACTTTGCCTACGGACAGGTCAACGGCTACCTGAGCCCGGAAAAGACCAACGAGGAGATGCACCAGCTGTGTGCCAACGCCCGCAACACGTGTATGGACCTGGTGGGCTCGCACGTACACTCCATCTGGACGGCAAAGGGACTGCACGACTACTGCAAGGCCTCGGACGGAGCCAGCCTGGGCTACCGCCAGTACATGAACCTGCTCGACACGCTGATTGACTGGGAGCACCAGCTGCTGGGATTCAAGAAATACCACCGCGTACCGACCAACAAGACCATGGCCTACGTGAACTACACCTACTACATGTTCCAGAGCGGCTACGGCGTGTCGTTCAAAAACGACCAGGAGCCCCGCGTGCTGAACTGCAAGACCCTGATGTACGACGACTCCGACGCCATCTGGGGCCTCAGCCACGAATGGGGACACCAGCACCAGATGCAGCCCTACTTCTGCTGGGCCGGACTGGGCGAAAGCTCCAACAACATGAACTCCTGCTACAACGTGCTGCACATGGGTTATTCCGGCAGCCAGGCCAGCCGAATCCAAAACAACTGGGCGGCGGCCTACAACCACCTGTTCAAGGGCACAACCACCACTGGGGACTATGCCTACCAGTACGTCGGTCCGGGCCGCGGCAACTATACGTACAACAACGGCAACTACGAAGCCGCCGAGGGAGGCGACTACGTGTACGAGGCCACGAAGTCCGGCCCCGGCGCCGTAGCCACCAAACGCAACGAGGCCTACCGGAACAGAGCGGCCTTTGACTGGTGTCCGGCGCTGCAGGACTACATTGACCGGCAATTCCAGGAAGAGGGCTCGTACATTCCCGCCATCAGCAACACGGAAAAGACCGTCTCGACCAACGAGCTGTATGTGGAGGAAAACACGGCCGCATTCTTCATGCTCTACTGCTACTTCTCCGACAAGAGCCACTCCAATTACGTCAAGGACTTCCAGGAAGACCTGTACGAAGCGCTCCGGCAGAACGACAACCCGGAAGGCTCGGTCATCGAAAAGCAGGACGGCGTGGACAAGTACGAACTTCTGGCCAGCGCACAGAACGGCAACAAAAACGGAAAATATGCCCAATTCATGGCCCAATACCCCACCTCCTGCTGGGCTACCCAAGGCTACCTGACCGACAACCTGACGTGGACACAAAACAGCGTGCCCTTCGTCTTCAACTACATCCGCAAGGCCTCACGCCTGTGTGGCTACAACCTATTTGACTATTTCGACAAGATGGGATTCCTGCGGACCATTGTCCTGGCCATCGACGACTACGGAATGAAGTATTACGCCCTGACCGACGACATGAAGGCAGAATTCAGGAAGGACATGGAGGCGCTCAACCTGAAGCCGATGACGGCCGACATGATTGAGGCCATTGCGCACGCTTCCATCCCGACATTTACCACCCCCGAAATACCCAACTAACTCATGATCAAGATGAAAACCAAACGACATATCACCCTACTCATCGCGCTGCTGCTGACCGGCATGCCCTCGCTGGCCCAGGTGGCCGCGCTGGAGGACCTCGCCAACGACCGGGGCTACCTCATCCGGCAGAACCCGGCCGCCGACGACAATCAACGGATTCTGTGCGCCACCGGCAACAACACGCAGGTCGGTACGGCCACTTCCACCACCGGCACCGACCTGGAACGCTGGGCCATCTACACCTCGGACCAGACGGGCTACCGCTACGTGTACGACCTGGGAGCCAAGAAATTCCTGACCAACACGACGGCCGGATGCTCCCTGAGCGACGCGGCGTCGCCGACGCACTTTATCGGCACCAGCCAGACGGGCAGCTGGCTGCTGATGAACCAGAACATGCTTACCGGAGCCCAGGCGGAGAACAACCAAGTGATTTTTTCGAAAAGCGAAGCGCTCAGCACCGCGGACATCACGTTTTCCGTCACCGAAACCACCCGCACCCTGACGGCCAAGGAACTGGCTGAAATCAAGGCGAAGGTGGACGCGGCAGAAAAGGGCACACGCGACGCCCTGCTGGCCGAAATAGCCCAACTGCTCGAAAAGGCCAAGAGCACAGAGGCCTTGGGACACAGCGACTTTGCCGGCCACTATGACTATGCCGACCTGCAAGCAGCCTACGCCAGCCCCGACCGCTACTCCAACGAGGAGCTGCGTGAGCTGATGAGCCTCACCCGGGCATCGGTCTACCCCAAGGCCGGACGATACTATCGGATTCTCAACAGCACACGGCCCCAGGCCGGCGTACTGACCAACGTCCTGACCCTCACCACCGAAAAACAGCTCGGCGCCAGAAGCCTCGACCACTGCCAGCCGGGCATACGCCACGACGAGGTGCTCGAAACGCTGGGCCTCTTCCAGTTCGTCCCCTCCACCGCGGGCAACCATGCGTACCTCCTCTACAACCCCAGCGCCGAAATGTATGCCGGCGCCAGCACCAGCGGCAACTTCATTCCGCTCAAGGGGTACAAGTCGGACGCTGCACCCTACACGCTGCTCGACGAGGACGGGCTCCTGTTCCGTTTCCAGAACAGCCTCAACCCCAACCTCTACCTCACGGCCAACGGCGAGAGCAACCTGGTGAGCTACAACCAGCTGGAAAACCCGGAGCTGTGGTACTTCCAGGAAGTGAAGTCCGTCAGCCTCGCCATAGGCAGCAGCGGATATGCCACCACCTGCCTGCCCTGCGCCATCGAACTGCCCGAGGAGGTCGACGCCTACGTCGGAGTGAGCCAGGACAACCAGACCCTTCACCTCAAGAAGGTGGAAAGCTACACCGGAAGCAAAGTGCTGCCGGCCTACCTCCCGGTTATTCTGAAACGTCAGGACGGCTGCACGACCTCGTCGTTTGAGTGCCCCATCGTCTACGAGTCCCCCTCGGCCGACATCCCCAACCTGCTCAGAGGCGTCACGCTGCGCAGCCAGATTGAAGAGGGCAGCTACATCCTCTATCAGGGCACGGACAAGGCACTGGGCTTCTATCTGGTAGACCCCAGCGACAGGGAGCTGAACGGCAACAAAGCCTACCTGCCCAAGTCGGCGCTCTATCCCGGCCAGTCCTTCGTCATCAGCTTCGACGGCCAGATTACGGGCATCACACCCCCCGAAGCCACTACGAACAAGCCAGAAGTGCTCTACGACCTGAGCGGCAAAAAGGTAACCCGCCCGCAAAAGGGCCTGTACATCACCAACAAGGGGAAGAAACTGATGATTCACAAATAATCATCTCCCCCACACATACCATCGGAGGCCGTCACCCACACCATGCGCGTGGGGTGGTGGCCTCCCTGCATCTACCCACGGCGCCCCAACCGCCCAGGCACACACGAGGCCGTACCTTGTACTGACGAGGTACGGCCTCGTTTTTCCGAGCCGCCGAAAATTTTTTCCGAGCCGCCGAAAGTTTTTTCCAAGCCAGCTGAAGATTTCTTCCAAGCCCATACACCTCAAGCGGCCGCCTCCACACAGGTAGAGACGGCCGCTTGACACATAGGGTAATACCTTTTTATTCCATTTCACACTCACATACCGCGAGCCTCAGCCCACACGCGGCGGGCCACGGTGAGGCAGTCGCCCTCGGGACGGGCTGAATAGGGCTGGTGGCGACACGTCCACGGCTCCTCGAGGGCATAGAAGTCGATGGGCGGCACTACGGAGTCGTTCCAATGGGCCAGCCGGTGGCGGAACCACGTTTGCCAGCGCATGCCGTAGAAGTCACGCAACAGGCCGTTCCACTCGCGGTGAGCATAGTCGCGCAGACCGCCGTCCTCGGCCGCCGCACGGTTGCCCCAGGTGGTAATCTGCACGCGGGCATTCCATTCGAGCCAGTCCTTTTCAGCCTCGTCGGCCCCCAGGGCACGAGCGCGGGTGGTCCATGTGCCCAAGCGGAACTCCGGGCGGGTACCCAGCAGCTCGTCCTGCAGCGAAAGCAGGCGCAGGAAACGGGCGGAAGCGGCCTGATAGGCGGCCTTGTCGTGCGTACGGGTGGCGGCGGTCACCGTCTTCATCACCTCGCGCCCCTTTTCGGCCACGGCCTGACGCACCACGTCCACAAGGTCGTACTCAAAATTGTTGTTCCCGCGGAAGCTATCGGCCACGGAGAGCATCAGCTCGGCGGCCCGGTACACGTCGGCGGGCCGGTAGTAGTCGCTCATCTCCGACCAGCTCGACACCTGATAGGGCGCATCGGAGGGCCGGGCACAGAACACCGACTCGTGGGTGCCCTGCTGCACGGAGGCGGCAGGACAGTTGTACACGGAGTTGGCCAGCAGCAGCCAGGCCTGTTGCAGAGTGCTGTCGGAGCGACCGTAGCGGGCCGCAACGTAGCCGCGCAGCCACTCGTCGCGACTGAAGGGCTCGGGGCGCCAGGGCAGCTCGGTGAGCAGCTCGTACATGACGGGGTTGTTTTCGCACCCCTCCATGGTCAGGCCCACGCCGCTCAGCGTGGCCCCGAAGCGGCTGCGACAGGCCTTGTAGTACTCGTCAATCACGTGCTGCATCTTGCCGTGCAGCCCCACGTTGCCGCCAAAATTCAGCAGCATGCAGTATATCCAGTTGTGCCGCCCGAAACCGTTGGGGCGGAACCAAGTGGAAGCTGAGTCGCCCCACTGCGGACGGCTTTCGGCAAAGAGGTCGAGCACGAGCAAATCGCCGGGGCGGAGGGCGGAAATCATGCGGTCGTAAGGGCAGCTCTGCCAGCTCTGCACCACCCACACGGCCTGGGGGTGGCGGCGCTTCATGGCCTGCATGATGGACTGCCCCGCCGCGGCCAGGTCTACGCCCCGAGTGTTGCCCCCTTCGTGAAAGGGGTCCATGCTGTAGAAGCGGGCCTTGCCGTAGAGGCGGTCCATCTCCCTGTAATACAGGTCGGCAATCTCCTGAAAGCGCGCGTCGGTGGGCTGCAGGAAGGCCGGCCGGTGGTAGGCGCACCAATAGCCGGGGTCGGCCACGTTGAGCCCCAGCTTCTGGCGGGCATCGTGGGGCACCATACCGGCATAGCCGGGCAGTACGGGCTCGATGTCGAGCTCGCGCATCCGCTTGAGAATCTTTTTCTGCAACACCTCGCGCTGTGCATACCAGTGGTCAGTGTTTGGGCCGCCCCAGCCCTCGAGGTTGTTCATCAGCCACCACGCCTGAAAGCCCGGTCCGGCAATGAAGCTGTTGATTTCGTCGCGCGTGTAGCCCAGACGCGTCAGCACGTTGCGCCACACCACGTCGGTGCCCACGGCCGCCAGCGGCAGGTTGATGCCGTGCAGGGCCATCCAGTCAATTTCGCGCTCCCAGCGCTTCCAGTCCCAAAAGGCCATGGTGTACGACAGGGTGCAGTAGTTGAGGTAGTAGCGGTATTTGTCGCCCGTCTCCCGGCGTACCTTTTGCCGCACCGGCGGCAGCACGTCGGGCAGCTTGGCCTGCATGCCGTTCCACGAAAGGTGAATGCCGGCATAGTATTTCAGGTACCAGTTGATGCCGGCGGCAATATTCACGTAGCTGTTGCCGCGCACCACCACGCGCTGCCCCCGCTGGTCGAGCTCAAAAAAATCGACCGCCGACCGGCGCTTTTCAATCACGAACTTATGCGAAGCGCCCTTGTCAATGCGCTCCAGCAACCCGTCGATGGGCGAAGCCGACGCACCGGTCAGCACCACCATTCCCCACAGACAGGACATCAAAATTCTTCTTTTTACGGATTTCATGCTTATCATCAGAATCGCGCTCCTGCGCTTTTTTTCATAGTTTCTGTGCGGCCCATTCCGCCGCACTCGGCACAAAGATAGTGAAAGGCGAATACAAAAAAGCCAAACTGGTTTGAGATTTTTTGTTGAGCCGCATCCTATCTTCTCTACAGATAGTGAAAGGCGAGCGCAAAGACAAACCGAAAACGCAGTTTTCAAGGTTTGAAGTATCTAAAATAGAGCGAAATAAATGCGCATCCACTCAGATGGCCCAACATCTCTCCGGCTTTTTCACAGATTTTCTACCCCTAAACATCTGAAAATCCGCCCAGACCGCCCATGCTACAACGGCAGCCTCAGCACACGCACAAAACACGCACAAAATCAGGAGAAAACAAATTGAGAATCAAAGGGAAACCCGCCAGCAGAGAGGAACCGTACGGGCACAAAAAAAGAAGGCTTTCACCTCCTCAACAATCAAATACCAATTTAAAAACTCTCTAAACACTTTAGTAGCGCCTACGGGAATCGAACCCGTATACCATGCGTGAGAGGCATGTATCCTAACCATTAGATGAAAGCGCCAGATCAATTACAAAGCGGAAGCTAGGAGATTCGAACTCCTGGTACGGTTACCCGCACGGCAGTTTAGCAAACTGCTGGTTTAAGCCACTCACCCAAACTTCCAATTTACCAACATTGGCTCCCCAATGCGGTGCAAAAGTACGTCAATAATTTAATCCGGCCAAACATTCGGCCAACTTTTTTCAAAAAAAATTCATTTTTGCCCCTTTCTGCACTTTTTTCAAAAAAAGTTCTCATTCCATTTGGCCATTCCCTCATAAATCCCTATCTTTGCACCGCAATTCACAACGGTGCCATAGCTCAGTTGGTAGAGCAAAGGACTGAAAATCCTTGTGTCCCCGGTT